>Ga0209472_1001392_pt1 | contig 14005 bp, 10 predicted proteins | sample GraSoiAngelo_130_FD_185887 | JGI IMG/M metagenome (GOLD analysis project Ga0209472, IMG submission 185887) | Grasslands soil microbial communities from the Angelo Coastal Reserve, California, USA - 14_0929_02_20cm (SPAdes) (version 2) | ecosystem: Environmental > Terrestrial > Soil > Grasslands ...
CGCTGGCGGTGATTCCGGCCCTGCGCTTCGACGGCGTGACTTTCTCCTACGGCGCCGTAGCGGTGCTGCACGGCTTGTCGTTCGCCATCACCCCGGGGGAGCGCGTCGCGCTGCTGGGCAAGAACGGCGCCGGCAAGTCCACCGTGGTCCGCCTCATCGCGGGGCTCGAGCGACCGGGCGAGGGAACCGTGTGGGTCGGCGACTGGAATACCCGTGACTGCGTCCCGGAGCAGCTGGCGTGGCGGGTCGGGTCGGTATTCCAACACGCGGACCAGCAGCTCTTCGCCCGCACCGTCCGGGAGGACGTGAGCTTTGGACCGCGAGCGCTTGGCGTGGGGGAGCCGGAGGTGGAGCGCCGAACCGACCGGGCCCTCGCAGACCTCGACCTCACCGCGCACGCCGGGCACCACCCCTACGACCTCCCGCCCGCCCTGCGTAAGCTCGCCGCGCTCGCCGGAGCCCTCGCGCTCGAGCCGGCGCTCCTCGTGCTCGACGAGCCCACCATCGGGCTCGATCGAGTCCTGCGTGCCCGGGTCACCCGCGCTCTGCTCGATCGGTCCGCGGGGAGCGTGGCGCTGCTCGTGGTCACGCACGATCTGACGTTCGCCGCCGAGACGCTCGAGCGCGGGCTGGTGCTCGACCGCGGCAGCCTCGCGTGCGATGAGCCGCTGGCCGGCCTGCTCGGGGATGTGACGCGGCTCGAGCCCTTGGGACTCGCGCCGCCCCCGGTGGCGGCCCTGTCGGTCGCCCTGGATCTCCCGGGCCGGCCGGTGCGTGCTGCAGATGCCGCGCGCGCGCTGGCGCGCGTTGCCCGGGGTAGGCCCGGCCCCTAGATTGACCGGCCCCCATGCCGACCCTCGATAACCTCGCCACGCGGTTCGCACACTGTGTGAGCCTGTTCCGCGACCCGACCGCTAAGGCCGAGCAGAAGAAGGAGTTCCGCGCCCTGCTGGGCCTGCTCCAGGACACGGCCGTCACCCTGCGGCTGGCCCAGGGAGGGAGCGGCATCGAGGTGAATGACGTGCCGTGTGAGGGAGAGGGCGTGGCGGTGCTGGTGGAGCGTCTCGACCTTCATGGCATCGGGGAAATCGCCCTGCCGGCGAACCCGCCTCCGGCCCAATTGTTCGAGCTGCTCCAGGCGCTGGCCGACCAACCCGGTGCGCATGATGTCACGAGCCGGCTCGCCGCGGCGGGCGCCGACCGCATCCGCATCGCGCCTGTGGGTCAGCCCCCCTCGGCAGCGAGCCCGCGCGGACCGGTGGCCTCCTCCGAGGACTTCGGTGCGCGCGAGCCCGTCATCCCCAACCCGGACACGCCGGTGGACCGGAAGTCCGGTGCGCTCGGCACCGCGGGTATCCTGCGCGGCGAGTCCATGCGGGACATCAAGTCTGTCCCGCTCCAGGGCGTTCCCCTGGTCACGCACGATCCTCCACCGCCCAAGGCGGCGGACGCGCTCCCGGGCGTAGTGGATCGCGCGTCGCCGCGCAGGCAGAGTGGCGCGGACGAGCTGCTGTCACTCTCGAGCGAGCGGCAGGCCAAACCGGCACCTCCGCGTGCCGCGCCAACTCCTCCTCCCTCCGCTGCTCCGCCCGCTCCGCCTCCCTCCCAGCCCGGCCCTCCCCCGGCCGCCGTTCACGAGGCCGTGCGCCCTCCCGGTGCGCGGGCGACTCCCACCGGTCGCGTGGCGCTGCCACCCGGTGCCGTCGACGTGCTCGCCGACCTCGAGCGCAACAGCACGTCACCGACCGTGGGCGACCTCCTGGCGGCACTGATCGATCTCGCCGCGTCGGCTGCCAAGCTGGGGCGCTTCGAGCAAGTGCTTGGCGTGATCTCCGGTATCACGCGCGTGGAGGAGAAGGTTTCGGAGGCGAGCGGCGTGCGGCGGCAGTATACGATCGCGCTGCGGCGCATCTACACCAAGCCGGTTCTCGAGGGCCTCTCCCGACTGCTTGCGGCGCCCAAGCACCGGGCCGCCGCGGTGGCGGCCCTGCAGCGCGGCGGGGCCGCGGGCGTGGAGGTGCTGATGGATGTACTGGCGGCGGCGCCGACGGTGGGCGAGCGGCGTGCGGTGTTCGACGCCTTGAAGCACATGACGGAGGGGACGGACCAGCTCGTCCACATGCTGGAGCATTCGCAATGGTTCGTGGTGCGCAACGTGGCGGAGCTGATCGGAGAGCTGGGGATGGACGATGCCGTCCCGGCGCTCGGCAAGTGTCTGGACCATGCAGACGAGCGCGTGCGAAAGGCCGTGGGGCTGGCGCTGGCCAAGATCGGCACCCGGGGCGCGGCCGAGCCGCTGCGCCGCGCGCTGCGCGACCGCTCGCAGGAAGTGCGGATGCAGGTGGCGGTCGGGATCGGCGGACGTAAGTCGAGCGCACTGGCCATGCCGCTCGTGGTCGCGATGGAAGAGGAGAAGGACGAGGCGGTGGTGCGCGAGCTGATCCTCGCACTGGGCCGGATCGGGAGCCCTGACGCGGTCCAGGCGCTCATCAAGTGGGCGCAGCCGACCGGCCGGTTTTTCGGGCGGAAACCGAGCGAGTTGCGAGTGGCGGCGGTCGAGGCGCTGCGGCTTGCGGCCACCCCGGCGGCCCTGGGTACGCTCGAGGGACTGTCGGATGACGGCGACCGCGAGGTCCGGGAGGCGGCCAGCCGCGGCGTCGCGGAGCTGAAGCGCAAGACGCGCCGCTAGCCCGCGACGTTCACCTCAAGCGGGGATGAAGCTGATCTTGGGGTCGAGCCGCCGCGCGAACGCCGCCAGCAGCCGCGCCGCGCGCCCCAGGTCGTCCCGTGCCACCATCTCGTTCGGGCTGTGCATGTACCGGTTGGGCACGCTCACCAGCCCCGTCGGGATTCCGCGCAGCGCGTTGTAGATGGCGTCGGCGTCGGTGCCGGTGTCGTGCGGCGCCGCCTGGATGCTGAAGGGGATTTTCTCCCGCTCGGCGCACTCCACCAGCAGATCGAACACCACGGGACTCACCGCCGACCCTCGCGCCAGCACGGGACCACCCCCGAGCTTGTGCTCGCCCGCGCGCTTCTTTTCGGCGCCGGGCCAGTCCGTTGCGTGCGTGACGTCCACCACCAAGGCGACGGTGGGGTCCAGCCCCACGGCGCTCGTGCGGGCGCCGCCCCCGGTCCACGCGATCTCCTCGCGCGTGGTCGCTACGCCGAACACGGCGGCGTGTTTCGGCCGGTCCTGCGCGAGCAGGCGCATCGCTTCGGCCACGACGTAGGCGCCGATGCGGTTGTCGATGCTGCGGGACACGATCCGGTCGTTCGGAAACTCCAGGACGCTCGCGTCGAGCACCCCCGCGTCACCCAGGCGCACGCGCTCCAGCGTTTCGGCCTTGCTCGCCGCCCCGATGTCGATCCACAGATCGGTGATCTTCGAAACCTTGTCCATGTCCTCGCGCTTCATCAGGTGTACCGCCTGCTTCCCAATCACCCCACGCACCAGACCCTTCGGGCCGCTGATCACCACACGCTGCCCCACGAGGACCTGGGAGTCCCACCCGCCGATGCCGGCGAAATACACATACCCTTCGTCGTCCACGTGCGTGATCTGCAGCCCGATCTCGTCGATGTGGCCGGCCAGCATGAGGCGGGGCGTACCCTTGGGATTCAGCGCTGCTACCGAGTTGCCATGCACGTCCGCCGTCACCTGATCGGCGAAGGTCTTCACCTCCTCGCGCCACACGCGAGCCGGCGCCGTCTCGAAGCCGGACGGCCCGGGTGTATCGAGGAGTCGCTTCAGGAAATCGAGGGTGTCTCGCGTCATGGTTGACGAACCGTTGTAGGCGAAAGACGCACGCGCAGCCGGCGGCGGACGCTGTCCGCCGCGGCGCCGGTCGCGAGGGTCGGCTGAGGGCCGACGCGGATTGGAATGGCGGACAGGCGCATCCGCCGGTCGGGAGTCACCACGACCCGGAGAATCGCGGACAGGCGCGTCCACGGGTCGTCCTGGAAGAACACAAAGTTACCGAGCGACTGCACGATCGGCTTATGCTTGTACCAGACCACCGGCTGCAACACATGGGGATGGTGGGCGAGCACCAAGTCCGCGCCCGCGTCCACCAGGCCGCGCGCCAGATCCTGCATGTGCTTGGGCGGCGTGTCGACGTATTCGGTGCCACCGTGCATGCTGACCACGATGAGGTCGGCCCGGCCGTTCGCCTTCACCTCGCGAATGACCGGGTAGATCCGGCCGGTATCCCCCCAGGCGATGTACTGCGAGCCGGCATGGCTATGGAACGTGTAGGGCGCCGGGTTCCAGGCGCGGGTGAGCGCGAAGAACGCGACCCGCCAGCCGCGCCGCTCGAGGATCACCGGCTGCTCCGCCATGTCGCGCCCGAAGCCCGAGCCCACGAACCGGACGCCCACGCGGGTGAGCCGCCGCATCGTCTCCTCGACGGCGGCGGGGCCGCCGTCCCACGCGTGGTTGTTGGCCGTGCTCACCACGTCGAATCCGGCGCGGGCCAGCGCCGCGGCCGCGGCCGAGGGCGCCGTGAAGACCCCAACCGAATCGGGCGCCGCACTCGAGTCGGGCGCAATCGGGCTCTCGAGATTGCCGAAGGTGATGTCCGCCGCGGCGAGCGAGTCGCGCAGCACGAGGAACGGGTAGAGGGTGTCGCCCTCCAGCAGCCGCTCCTTCGCGAGCCGTCGGCCCAGGTTGATGTCTCCGACCGCGTACAGGCGTAGCGTGTCGGTGGGCTGCTGCAGCAGCCCGAGATGCAGGTTACACGACACGACGTGGACTGAAAGCAGTAGCACCCCGATCACGCAACCCTCGTTCGAGCCGTCAACCGCGTATCAACCGGGCAAGCGTCTCAGCCGCGTCCACGAGGCGGGGTCCCGGACGGGAAGTATACGCGTTGCCGTCGAGAAACTCGACGCGCCGCCCGAGCAGCGTCCGCGCCGCCCCGTCCGTAACCGCGCCGAGCTCCGCCTGGGCTCGGGGAATGTCGAACCCGCACAACGCCACCACGACGACGTCGGGCGCGAGCGCCGCGAGCTCCTCCCAGGGACGGGCTCGCGACCGCTCGCCTGGGGCGCTGCCGAGGTCCTGGCCGCCCGCGAGCGCCACGAGCTCGGGAACCCAGTGACCGGCCACGTACGGCGGGTCGAGCCATTCCAGCACTAGTACGCCCGGTTTCCGTAGGAGCGCAGCATGCTGCGCCCCTACATTTCCGCGCCCCTGGGTCTGGGCAGCGACGCGGCGCAGCCGGTAGCGCAGTCCCGCTTCCAGCTCCTCCGCTTCGTCGCGGAGCTCCAGGGCCTCGCCGACCGTGCGGATGTCCTGGAACATCTCGTCGAGCGTGTGCGCGTGCAGCGTGACGACCCACGGGGTGGGCATGAGAGTCGCGACGACGCGCGCCAGCTCGCCTTCGCCCACGGCGCAGACGTCGCACACCGACTGCCCGATCAGCACGTCGGGCCGCAGGTGCGCCACCAGGTCGACGTCCACCTCCACGGGCGACACACCGGCACGCTTCGCTTCCGCCATGGCGCGGTCGATCGCGCCCGACGGCAGCGCGGGATCGATACGGGTGCGGGTGACGCGCGGGAGCGAGCGCACCTCTGGCGGGAAGTCGCACTCGTGCGACACGCCGACCAGCCGACCGACCGCCCCCAGGGCGGCCACGATCTCGGTGGCGGCGGGTAGCAACGACACTACCCGCATTACGCGACGTCGGCAGCAGGCATCCTGAAATGTAGGGGCGCAGCATGCTGCGCCCCTACAGGGCCGTCGCGGTCGTCACTGCTGCCGCAGGCCGATTCGATAGAGGAGCACGCCGAGGCCCAGGAACAGACCGTAGGCGAGGAGATTCGAATGGGCGATGTCGCCGAGCGCCCGGGACAGCGGCGCCTTCTCGGCAAGCGCGTCCGCCGAGCCCAGCACGCCCGCGATCGCCGCCAGCACGATCCCGCAGATGGCGCCGCCCGCGATGAGCCCGCTCGCGAACAACACTCCCGGCCCGGACTCGACCTCCGCGATCGACTGTTGCCGGGCCTGCGCACGCCGCTCGATGAGCCAGCGCACCACGCCGCCGGCGAACATCGCCGAGGAGGTCGAAATCGGTAGGTAGACGCCGACCGCGACCGGCAGCGCCTGCACCCCCATCAGCTCGATGGCGATGGTGAGAAACACCCCGAGCAGCACCAGCACCCAGGGGAGCTTGTGGGTGAGGATGCCGTCGGCGATCAGCGCCATGATGGTGGCCTTGGGTGAGTCGAGGCGGGGAATCGTCTTGCCGTGGTATTCGTGAATGCGCCCCCCGATGCCCGGATCGACCACGTAGCGCAGCTCGTGTGTCGCGGGGTCCATCAGGTACTTGCCCGCGGCCACGCCTTCCGTCACGACGTAGACGCGGACGACCTGATAGCTGGCGTGGTCCACCGAATCGCTGGCGGCGATGCGGAAGCCGGACATCGTTTCGGGCAGGACCTCGACCGCCGCGCGACCTCCGCCCGCCGCTGGTGCCACCGCCTGGGAGCTGAAGGCGGGATGGGTTTCGGGGACAGGGTAGGTGTAGGCGCGGTTGAGCAGGGTCAGGGTCCAGCCCACCACCAGCGCCGAGCCGAGCGCGCCCACCAGGATCGCGATCTGCTGGCGCCGCGGCGTGGCGCCCACCAGGAAGCCGGTCTTCAGATCCTGCGACGTGTTGCCGGCGTTGGCCGTGGCCACGGCGACGACCGCGGCGATCGAGATCGCTTGCACGCGATGGTCCACGCCGGTCCAGCCGACGGCCACGAAGATCAGGCACGTACCCAGGAGCGCGGCGATGGTCATGCCGGAGATCGGGTTTGCCGAAGACCCGATCTGGCCGGTGACGCGGGAGGACACGGTGGCGAAGAAGAACCCGAACAGCACGATCAGGATCGCGCCGAGCAGGTTGACCCCTACTTGCGGCAGCAGGGTGAGCACGATAGCGAGGGCGATCGACCCGCCCACGGTGAGGGAGATCGGCAGGTCGTCTTCGGTCCGCAGCCGCGTCACCGCCTGCCCCAGCCGAGAGTCGCGCAGATCCTTGAGGCTCGAGGCAAAGGAGCTCAGGATCGTGGGGAGCGAGCGGGCCAGCGCGATGATTCCAGCCGAGGCGACGGCGCCTGCCCCGATATAGAACACGAAACTGGCGCGGATCTCGCCCGGACTCATATCTCGAATCAGCTTGACCGCCGGGAACCCGAACGGCTCGGTGAGGCCGGACCCCACGAGCTTGATGGCGGGAGCGAGCACCAGGTAGGCCAGGCAGCCGCCCGCGAACAGGTAGCCGGCAATCCGCGGGCCGATGATATAGCCCACCCCCAAGAGCTCGGGGGATGCCTCCGTGAAGACGGCGGCCCCGGGGTAGAAGCCGAGCGCTTTGCCCGGAACGTCCGGCCAGAACTTGAGCCCGGCCTGCAGAAACTTGTACACGAACCCCACGCCGAAGGCCTGAAACACGCGCTTGGCCTGCAGGCCGCGCTCTTCACCGGCGATCAGCACCTCGGCGCAGGCCGTGCCCTCCGGGTAGATCAGCGTGTCGTGCTCCTTCACGATCAGCGCCCGGCGCAGCGGGATCATCATCAGGATCCCCATCAGGCCGCCCGCGGTCGCGAGCACCGCGACCCGGCCGATGTCGAGGTCGTAGCCCATCAACAGGATGGCGGGAATCGTGAAGACCACGCCAGCGGCGACCGAGTCACTGGCCGATCCGGTCGTCTGCACGATGTTGTTTTCGAGAATCGAGGTCCGGCCGAGCGCGCGAAAGATCGTGATCGAGAGTACGGCGATCGGGATGGAGGAGCTGACCGTGAGCCCGATCTTGAGTGCCAGGTAGACGCTCGACGCGCTGAAGATCAGGCCCAGCAACACGCCCAGGAGCAGGGCCCGCGGCGTCAGCTCCGCGGGCGACTGAGTTGCCGGGACGTAGGGTTGGTGCTCGGGCATAGGGGGGTGAATCTGAAGGCGACCGGCAGGAGGCGATAGAGGCGACCCGAGGCGACATCAGGCCAGCGCGTATGTGCTCGTCATCACGGTCGCCGCGTTATCGTGTTGTTTCGCGCGTGTGACCGAACTGCGCACGCCGCACGGAACCTCGCGTACACCCCTCGGGGTACACAGGCCCCGTGACCCTGACGGCCGACCCGCTTCTACCGGATCTGCAACGCGCCCTCGCCGGGCGCTACGTGCTGGAACGACGCCTGGGGCACGGCGGGATGGGAGTCGTATACCTCGCTCGCGAGCTGCGCCTCGATCGCCGGGTCGCGATCAAGCTGCTGCCGCCCGAGCGGGCCCTCCAGCCGACCGCACGGCAGCGCTTCCTGCGCGAAGCCCGCACCGCCGCTCAGCTCTCGCACCCCGGTATCGTCCCGATCTTCGCCGTGCACGAGGTCTCGGACTTCGTGTACTTCGCGATGGCGTACGTGGACGGGGATACGCTCGGGCGGCGCGTACTTCAGCGGGGGCCGCTGCCCTATGACACGGCGGCGCGGCTGCTCGAGGAAGTAGCCCGGGCGCTGGCCTACGCGCACGACCGTGGGGTGGTGCACCGCGACGTGAAGCCCGACAACATCCTGCTCGACCTGGCGACCGGCCGCGCGCTGGTCTCCGACTTCGGGATCGCACGCGTGGGCTCGGACACCACCACGGGGCCGCAGCGCGTGGTCGGGACGGCGGAGTTCATGAGCCCGGAGCAGGTGCTGGGCGAGCGGGTGGATCCGCGGAGCGACCTGTATTCGCTCGGCGTGGTGGGGTTCTTCGCGTTATCGGGTGAGCTGCCGTTCGTGGGCCCGAACGATATGTCCGTGCTCGCGCGCCACGTGAGCGAGCCTCCGCCCCCGCTCGCCTCGGTGGCCCCGGGTGTGCCGCCGCGGCTGGCCGCGACGATCGACCGCTGCCTGGCCAAGGATCCCGACGCGCGGTTCCCGAATGGTGAAGCGCTTGCCGACGCGCTCGCCGCCGCGCTCGATCGCCGCGCGGCGGTGGCCGTGCGCGCCTTCGTGACGGAGGCGCGCCACCTCTCGACCACCGCACTGCTCTACGGCGCGTTCGCGGCCGTCGCCCTGCCGCTCTTCGTGGTCCGGTTGCTCCGGCCGGAGGAGCCGCAGGCCCGGGCCGCGCTGATCGCAGCCGTCGTCACGATCGCGGCGGTGCCGCTCGTCGTCATGGTCGCGCGAGTGCGGCGGCTGCGCAAGGCGGGATACGGGCGGGAGGACCTCGTCGACGCGCTCCGCGCGGAGCTGTCGCACCGGCGCGAGGAGCTGGCGTTTCTCTACGGCGACGGACCGTCGCGGCTCGAGCGTGCCTCGCGACTGCTGTGCTACGTGTGCGTCGCGGCCGCGGCCGGCATCGTCGCGGCGCTGGAGCGGATCCCGGGGCTAGCGGGTGTGGTGGGGGTTCCCTCGGCGTTTGCCGTCGTCGCAGGCGCGGCCCTGCTCGCCGCGGTCGTCGCGCGGGCGCGCACCGAGCATCGCACCGATCCCAAGGCCGAGCGGCGGCTGCGATTCTGGAACGGCCCGTTGGGTAGGGGGCTGTTCATGCTGGCGGGTCTGAACCTCACCCCCTCGAAAGGGGGCGAGGTTACGCCCGCACCGGACGCGCGGGACGCCTGACGCGGGCGAGCCGCCGCGCCGCTTCGGCCAGCATCTCTTCCGTCTTACAAAACGCGAACCGTACCAGCCGCCGGCCCAGCTCCGGGCGGCTGAAAAAACTCGAGCCCGGCACCGGCGCCACGCCGATCTCCTTGGTCAGCCAATAGGAGAACTCGTCGTCCGGCAGCTCCGAGACGCCGGAGCAGTCCGCCAGCACGTAGTAGGCTCCCTGGGGAGGCGTACAACGGAAGCCGGCGTCCACCAGCGCCCGGCACAGGAGATCCCGCCGGGCCCGGTACTCGTGAGCCAGCCGCTCGTAGTAGTCGTCCCCCAGGGTCTCGAGGCCGACGGCCACGGCCTCCTGGAGGGGCGCCGGCGCTCCCACGGTCAGAAAGTCGTGCACCTTACGGATGGCGTCGGTCGCGTCGGGTGGGGCCACGATTGTCCCGATGCGCCAACCCGTGACGCTGAACGTCTTCGACGCGCCGCTGATCGTTATGGTCCGCTCGGCCATCCCGTCGAGCGTCGCGATCGGGATGTGCTCACCCTCGTAATAAATGTGCTCGTAGATCTCGTCCGTCACGGCGTACGCCTTGTGCCGTCGACACAGCTCGGCGATCGCCTCGAGCTCGCGCCGGGACAGCACCCGGCCCGTCGGGTTGTTCGGGGTACACACGATGATCGCGCGCGTACGGGCCGAGAACGCAGCGGCCAGCCGGTCGAGGTCGAGCTCTTGGGCCGCGGCCAGGGGCACGTACACCGGCTTCGCGCCGCACAGGATCGCGTCCGGTCCGTAATTCTCGTAGAACGGCTCGAACACGATCACTTCGTCGCCGGGGTCGACGATCGCGAGCAGGGCCGACGCCATCGCTTCGGTAGCGCCGCAGGTGACGGTGATCTCGGTCTCCGGGTTCACGGCCATCCCGTACCAGTCCGCATACTTGCGGGCGAGCGCGTCCCGGAGCCGCTTGGCCCCCCAGGTGATGGCGTATTGGTTCACGTCGTCGCGAATCGCCCGCGCCGCGGCCTCTTTCAGCACGTCGGGAGCCGGGAAGTTCGGGAACCCCTGAGCGAGGTTGATGGCCCCGTGCTCGCTCGCGAGCCGGGTCATCCCGCGGATCACCGACTCCGTGAACGAGTGGGTGCGTCGGGCGGTGTGCATGGAGGCGGAAGTTACAAGACAAAGGCCCCGGCGAAATAGCCCGGGGCCTTGGATCAGCCTAAGCCGCCGTCCTGCAGCCTACGGAAGGTTCCCGAACCACAGGAGGTCCGCGGCGCCCCCCTCCATCACGACTGCGATCAAGCCGAAGACGCCACCCCCGCAATCGGGCCCGCTCGCCGGGGTCGTCTCGTGCCAGGTGCTATTCGCCGGCAGCACCTCGCAGACAGTATACGTACCGGCCGGGACGCCGGTGATGACGTAGTTGTTCCCCTCGATGTCGAGGGATACGCCACTGGTTACCGTCGTCGCGATCACCGCGCCGCTCGCGTCCCGGACCTGGACGCACCAGCCTGCGAGATAGGGAAAATTCTGGGCCGGATCATCTACGAACACCTGGCCCAAAACCATCCCGGTCCCTGTACCCGGCGAGTTCACGCAGCCGGGCGGGGGCTCGACCGGGCAGCCGGAGGCATCCACTGTGGTGCCGGGCGGCGTGTTGGGACATAGGTCGAGATCGTCCGGCACCCCATCCTGATCGGCGTCGAGGATTGGGGGTTGAGGTGCGCACAGCCCCTTATGGGCATGCACCTGCCCTGAATCCGAGCGATGCTCGTCACCCAGGCCGTTGTCGCAATTGGGCGCTTTCGGACTTTGGGATACGGCAGCCAAGAACGGTGTGGCCACCAGCGCAAGCACGACTATGAGGGCTCGCATGGTATCACCCCTAGCTCGTAGGCTGAGGAGGGGCGCTGCGGCCTCAGCGGGTCTGCTCAGCAATTGGAGAGCCGGGCGGACGCACGACCCGCGCTACCCCCCTGTTTTACTGAGCACACCGAAGGTCGCTCAAGCAGGCCGGGGAAGACTGTGCGGCTCGTCACGCGACTTTGGAACATCAATTGCCACAGCGATTTACCAGTCTGGCGCCCGGTGTCGCGAGCGCGCCTCACGGGGAGCGCGCAACTGGTGGCAGTGTCGCGGCATGAAGAAGGCCCCGGCGAAACAGCCCGGGGCCTTCGATGGAGTCTACTGGTCCTGCGTCTTACCCTACGGCGTGAGATTTCCGAACCAGATGAAGCTCGCGCCGCCACCGTCCATGACGGTAATCGTCCAGCCGAAACCGGTCGCGCATGCCGGTCCGCTCGTCGGGAACGTCTGGTGCCAACCGGACTGGAGCGCCTCGCAGACCGTGTACGTGCCCGCAGGCAGACCCGGGAACAGGTAGTTGCCCGAGGCGTCGGTCGTCGCGGTCGCATTGACCGGACCGCTGACCGTTACGCACCAGCCCTGGAGGCCGGGCCACGGTGATGCATCAACGAACACTTGGCCATCGATCGACGCGGTCCCACCGGCCGGGCCGGAGCTTACGCAACCGCCGGCGGACGTCGACGGTGGAGGAGGCAGAGCAGGCGGAGGCGTGGACGGCAGCGGGCAGCCGGAGGCGTCCACCGCGGTGCCGAGCGCCGTGTTGGGGCATGCGTCGAGGCTGTCGGGCACCCCATCCTGATCGGCGTCCAGCACCGGGGCCGGCGACGGGGGCGGATCCTGCGGCTTGGGTGGATCCTGCGGCTTGCACACCCCCTTATGGGCATTTGCGGTTCCCTGGGCCGAGCGATGCTCGTCACCCTTACCGTTGTCGCATTTCAAGCCTTGCGGACTTTGGGACACGCCTGCCAGGAACGGTGTAGCCACCAAGGCAAGCAAGACTATGAAGGCTCGCATCATGTCACTCCTAGCTCGTTTAGGGCTGAGGAGGGGCGCTGCGGCCTCAGCGTAACCTACCTGGTGTTCCGTGCTCGCCTAGACGTCGCTTTCAGCGACTCTGGCGGGCGTTGCGGCATATCACGCAGTTACGTAAGCGCAAGTGCACATGGCACTTACTCGTCCCGAGGCGGGGATGGAGCAAGAACGGTGCCCCATGAGTAGCTGCGATCAAAACACGGCACTTGGCCGAGTGGTTGGTTGGCGTTTTAATTGCAAAACGCCTGTTTTTTTGCATAAACTAACATAACTTGACATGCTATGTGCGTCGTCAGCGACGCAATAGTGTCGTGATAATGTCTGCGTTGCTACATCCTCAACCGCACATCAATATCCACCAGGATGGCGCTCGGCACGCTGAGAAACACCACCCGATCCTCCGTCCGATGGATTACCATCTTCACCGGCGGGCCCTTCCCCCTGCCACGTCCCCGGTTGCCCCGACGATACCAGACGACGTAGTCGCGGCCGCTGTTCTCCACCCGTACCACCTCGTAGCCCTGCTTCACCAGCACTTCCTTTGTGACGATCAGTGCACGGTCGTTCGAGACCGCGTACTTCTTCGGCCCCTTCCCCTGCGCCCCGAGTGGCGTGGCGCAGACGACGAGCGCGGCGATGACCAGAGCATACCTGCGCATCGGCCCCTCCCTATTTCAGGATCTGCTTCGCAATCGTGTTCAACTGCATGTTACTCGTCCCCTCGTAGATCGTGCCGATCTTGGCGTCGCGGTAGAACTTCTCAACCGGGTACTCCTTGGTGTAGCCGTAGCCGCCAAACAGCTCGACCGCGAGCGACGTGACTCGCTCCGCCACCTGCGAGGCGAAGAGCTTGGCCATCGCCGCCTGCGTCGTGTATGGCTCACCCGCCGTCTCGAGCCTGGCGGCGTTGTACACCATGAGCCGGGCCGCCTCGAGCTCGGTGGCGGCCTGCGCCAGCTGAAACTGGACCGCCTGAAACTGCCCGATGGCTTTGCCGAACTGCTTCCGCTCCTTCGCGTACTCGAGCGTCGCGGTTAGGGCGCCGCGCGCCACGCCGATCATCTGGGCCCCGATCCCGATGCGCCCGGTGTTCAACGTCTCGATCGCCACTTTGTATCCCACGCCCACCTCACCCACCACGTTCGCCGCCGGGACCTCGCAGCCCTCGAGGATCAGCTCGCACGTGCTCGAGGCGCGGATGCCGAGCTTATCCTCTTTCTTGCCGACGCTGAATCCCCGGAAGCCCCGCTCCACCGCGAAGGCGGTGATCCCCTTGTAGCCCTTGGTGAAGTCGCTGTTCGCGAACACGATGAACAGCCCGGCCTCCGCGCCGTTCGTGATCCACAGCTTGCGTCCCTCGAGGATCCAGCCGCTCCCGCTCCCCCGCCGCGTCGCGCGGGTCTGGAGCCCGAACGCGTCGGACCCCGATTCGGGCTCGGACAGGGCGTAGGCGCCGAGCAAGTCGCTCGCCAGGCGCGGGAGATAGCGCCGCTTGACGTCGTCGCTCGCCCATTTGCGCAGCAGCGTGTTCACGAG
>Ga0209472_1001397_pt1 | contig 13990 bp, 16 predicted proteins | sample GraSoiAngelo_130_FD_185887 | JGI IMG/M metagenome (GOLD analysis project Ga0209472, IMG submission 185887) | Grasslands soil microbial communities from the Angelo Coastal Reserve, California, USA - 14_0929_02_20cm (SPAdes) (version 2) | ecosystem: Environmental > Terrestrial > Soil > Grasslands ...
AGCTGATGTTGACGATGCGACCGCGCGACACCTTGAGGAGCGGCAGGAACGCCTGCGTGACAGCAACGACGCCGATCAAGTTCACCTCGAGGACCCGCCGCAGCTCGTCGAGCGGGAACAGCTCGAGCGGACCGGCGGCGGGAATCCCCGCATTATTCACGAGTGCTATGAGCGGGGTGGTTCCTAGGGCACGCTCCACCTCGCCCCGCAATCGCGTGATGCTTGCAGTATCGGTCACATCCATCCGCAGGGCCGTCACGCCGTCGCGTGTCAGCGCAATCTCATCCTCGGCGCGACGCACCGTCCCGAAGACGCGAAGACCTCGTCCGGCGAGGTGCCGCGCGATGGCGGCACCGATGCCGGTCGAGGCTCCCGTCACTACCACACCTCCGTTCACCCGGGAAATCTACGAACGCTATTGCGCGATCCGGTACACGACCCCCACGGCGTTGTGCAGATTCCAGAGGGGCGTGAGACCGAGGATCGATCCCAGGGCGAGGCCGGCGGCGAGCTGCCCGGGCGTGCCCTCGGAGTGCAGGGCCTTGATGAGCGACTGGATGAGCTTCAGCAGGAGCACGGGGTCGGATCTCCTGGAGAGGACAGGCTTCGGGCGCCCGAGTGTTCCCATCCTGAAGGATGGGCCCGGAACAACACGACGCTAAAGCGTACGTGCTTCAGCACGGCGCCTCACCGGGCCCACACCTCGGTGTGGGAAAACGAAGGTCCGAGTGTTCACGGTACCACCCGCGCCAGCAGACCGGTCGTGGAGACGCGTACCTCGAATGTCGCCGGCCGGGTGGCCGCGACGAAGGTCGCGGAGCCGTACTCCGCATCCACCAGCGGCCCGAGCAGGCGCCGGCGCGCGATCGAGTAGAGATCGACCGGCTTGGAGCGCGCCAGCTCGTACGCCGTGTGGGGCTGCGTCCGCTCGTCCCCCACGGCGTTGTAGCGGCCCGCGACACGATCGAGCTCGTATACCGTGTGCAGGCCGAGCAGGTTCGCCCAGGGGTGCCACTTGAGGATGTGCGCATCCATGTAGAACGCGTCGCCCGCCAGCTCGTACATCGCCAGGCGGTGGTCGGGCAAGGTGATCGTTGCGCGGAAGCGTTGGGGCGCCACCGGCTCGGTGCGCACGGTCGCCGCCACCTCTTCGAAGCTGAGGGCACGGTACCCGTGGAGGCCCACCGTCAGGGTCGCCGCCAGGGCGGCGAGCGCGAGCAGCAGCATAGCGACGAGCCCCCGGATCGTCCCCCCCAGCCAGTGCCGCTCGCGGGCCGCCCGCACCGCCCGGACGCCGACGAACATCCCCACGAGGAGGAGACACAGTGCGGAGACGATCAACGAGGCGGTCATAGGGGCCGTCTAACCTAGCAATTATCTTTCCCTCATGCCCGCGAGCGACCCCAGCATCCGCGTCCTCACCACCCCACCCTCCGGCTGTGCCGAGATTCTAGAGCCCGCGGCGCTCCAGTTCCTCGGCGCGCTGGCCCGTCGCTTCGAGCCGGAGCGCCAGCGACGGCTGGCGCGGCGCCGCGAACGCCAGCAGGAGCTCGATGCCGGCCGGCTGCCCGACTTCCTGCCCGAGACGAAAGAGATCCGCGATCGCGACTGGACGGTCGCACCGATCCGTCCCGACCTGACCGACCGCCGCGTCGAGATCACCGGCCCCGTGGAGCGCAAGATGATGATCAACGCCCTCAACTCGGGGGCGAACGTCTTCATGGCGGACTTCGAGGATGCCAATGCACCCACGTGGGAGAACAACCTGACTGGCCAGCAGAACGTGCGCGACGCGGTCACCCGCACCATCGCGTACACCAGTCCCGAGGGGAAGCGCTACGCGCTCGAGGCCAAGACCGCGACGCTCGTCGTGCGGCCCCGCGGGTGGCACCTGGTCGAGAAGCACCTGACCGTGGACGGGCAGCCGATTTCGGCGTCGCTGTTCGATTTCGGACTCACCTTTTTCCATACCGCGACAAAGCTCGCCGCGAGCGGCTCGGGCCCCTACTTCTATCTGCCGAAGCTCGAGAGCCATCTCGAGGCGCGCCTGTGGAACGACGTCTTCGTCTTCGCGCAGGATGCGCTCGGGATCCCGCGTGGCACGATCCGCGCGACGGTGCTGATCGAGACGATCCTCGCCGCCTTCGAGACGGACGAGATCCTGTGGGAGCTGCGCGACCATTCGGCCGGGCTCAACTGCGGGCGCTGGGATTACATCTTCAGCTACATCAAGAAACTGCGCCGCCGGCCGGAGTGCGTGCTCCCCGACCGCGCGCGCGTCACGATGGAGCAGCCGTTCCTTCGTGCCTACGCCGACCTGGTCGTCCGCACCTGTCACCGCCGCGGGATTCACGCCCTGGGGGGCATGGCGGCACAGATCCCCATCAAACGGGACGCGGCGCTCAACGCACAGGCACTCGAGAAGGTCCGCCTGGACAAGCTGCGGGAGGTGCGCCAGGGGCACGACGGCACCTGGGTCGCGCACCCCGGACTCGTCCCGGTCGCCCGCGAGGTGTTCGACGCGCACATGTCGGGGCCTCATCAGATCGGTCGGCGGCGAGACGACGTGCGCGTCAGCGCGCGCGATCTGCTCGCGACCCCTGCCGGGGAAATCACCGCGGAGGGCCTGCACACGAATCTGAGCATCGCGTTGCAGTACCTGGCGGGGTGGCTCGGCGGCATGGGCTGCGTGCCCCTCAACAACCTGATGGAGGACGCGGCGACGGCGGAGATCTCACGCGCACAGGTATGGCAATGGCTCCACCACGGCGCGCGTATGCAGGACGGTCGACCGATAACTGCCACTATGGTGCAACAAATCATCGCCGAATTGGTGCAGGCCCTACCCGAACGGGTAGGGCCCGGGGGCCCCGGCTACGATAAGTTTTCGATGGCGGGTCGGATTCTGGCCGACCTCGCTACCGGCGCGGACTTTGCGGAGTTCCTCACGACGGTAGCGTATGAGTATCTCGACTGACACCGCTCGACCATCACGGACGGGACCCATGGATAAGCAGCAGTTCATCAGCTCCCTCGAGCAGGCGTGGAAAGCGGGGAGCCGCTGGAAGGGCGTCACCCGACCGTACACGGCGGGCGACGTGTATCGCCTGCGGGGCTCGATCGACATCGAGTACTCGCTCGCCCGGTACGGCGCGGCCCGCCTGTGGCAGCTGTTCCAGGACGACGACTACGTCGCCGTGTTGTCCGCCGTCACGGGCAACCAGGCGATTCAGCAGGTGCAGGCGGGGCTCAAGGCGATCTACGTGAGCGGGTGGCAGGTGGCCGCGGACGCGAATAATGCGCTCGAGATGTACCCCGACCAGAGCCTCTATCCCTCCGATTCCGTTCCCGCCCTGCTCCGACGCCTCAACAACGCCCTCAAGCGCGCCGACGAGATCGCGCACATGAAAGACGACGAGTCGACGCACTGGTTTGCGCCGCTCGTGGCCGACGCCGAGGCGGGGTTTGGCGGCCCGCTGCACGCCTTCGAGATCATGAAGAACATGATCGACGCCGGAGCCGCCGGGGTGCACTTCGAAGATCAGCTCGCGTCGGTGAAGAAGTGCGGCCACCTGGGTGGGAAGGTGCTCGTGCCGACGAGCGAGTTCATCACGAAGCTGGTGGCGGCGCGCCTGGCGACGGATGTGTGCGGGGTGGACACGATCCTGATCGCGCGCACCGACGCCAACAGCGCGACGTTGCTCACGAGCGACTGCGACGAGTACGACCAGCGCTTCGTGACGGGTGAGCGGACCGCCGAAGGGTTCTTCCGGGTGCGGGACGGCGTCGACGCGGCCATCGCGCGGGCGCTCGCCTATGCGCCGTACGCGGATCTGCTCTGGTTCGAGACGTCGAAGCCCGATCTCGCGGAGGCGACCAGGTTCGCCGCGGCGATCCACGCGAAATACCCGGGCAAGATGCTGGCGTACAACTGCTCGCCCTCGTTCAACTGGCGCAAGCACCTGAGCGAGGCGCAGGTCGCTTCATTCCAGAAGGAGCTGGGCGCGCTCAGTTACAAATTCCAGTTCGTCACGCTGTCCGCGTTCCACGCGTTGAACCACAGCATGTTCGAGCTGGCCAGGGCGTACCGGGACAAGGGGATGGCCGCCTACTCGGAGCTACAGAATCGCGAGTTCGCGTCGGAGAAGGACGGCTACGCGGCGGTGCGGCACCAGGAGTTCGTGGGCGTGGGCTATTTCGACGAGATCACTCAGATCGCGACCGGCGGGCAATCGTCGGTGACCGCGATGGAGGGCTCGACGGAGCAGCAGCAGTTCCACGAGCCGTCGCCCGAGCACCGGAAGAAGGTCGCCAGACGCTGAGGCAGACTGGGCGAGGAGCACCGAGAGCCGGGCGGCGAAGGGCCGCTCGGCTCTCGTCGTGATCTCAGCGGCCCGGACGCGGAGATGAACAAGCTGAAGCTCGCGCGCCGGAGACCCTATGGGAGGGCAACGGTGCTGCTCTCCATCCCGGTCACGATTTACACCCTGACCCGTCTCAAATAGCCCGAGCCGGGGGGACTCGCTCAGCTGGATTCGGCGGGCGGGAGCTCCAGGTCGAACCAGAACTGCGTGCCCACGGTGGGGTGCGTCTCGAGGCACAGCTCCGAGCCCATGGCCCGCACCAGGCGCCGGGTCAACGCCAGTCCGAGGCCGATGCCCGAGAAGAGGTAGCGACCCGCCTTGGCGCTGCGCCGGAACGGATGAAACAGGCTCGCCAGCGCCTCGGGGTTGATGCCCGGGCCGGTGTCGCGGACGGTGAACCTGATCCGCGTGGACGACTGCTCCACGGCGACGATGTCGACCGACCCCCGCTCCGTGAATTTCAGGGCGTTGGTGGTGAGGTTCAAGAGCACGCGCCGCAGCGCGAGCGCATGGCCCAGCCGCAGGTCGGTGGTGGGGAGCGTGACGCCGACGGTGAGGCCCTTCTCGGCCGCGATGGGACGGACGATGTCGCACACGGACTCGAGCAGCTCCGATACGGACAAGGGCGTGGGCCGATCGTCCGCCAGCTGGTCGCCGCCGCGGGCCAGCTCGATCGTGTCGCTCGTGAGCGAGCTCAGGCCGAACGCGGCACTGTAGATCAGCCCGAGCTGGCGCTGCTGGCGCTCGTTCACCGGGCCCGAGCGCTCCTGCATCAGCGTCTCCGCGAGGAACAGGATCGACGTGAGCGGGGAGCGCAGGTCGTGCACGATCTGCACCAGGAAATCCAGCCCGTTGGCCCCTCCCAGCTGCGCGCCGAACTGCTCCGCGGCGTCGTGTTCCAGCGCGTCGCGCACGTCCTCGAGCGCCTTGAGATGACGCAGCAGGCGGAGCGGCGACGTGGGCGACGCGTCCGACCAGGAGCGCAGCAGCTCCGACTGCACGAACGCGAGCAGGCGCTGCGTGATGAGCCGCGGCGGCCGTGGCTCGAGCGAGAGCAGATAGCTCGGGAACCGCCGGTCCACCGCCAGCCCGATGGCGGCGAGCACGCGGGGGATGCCGTCCGGATCGTCGTCGTCGGCGTGATCGCTCACCCAGCGCTCTTCCGCGCGCCGAATCGCCGCGGTGAGCAGCGGGCACGTCACGCCGGCGAGCGGCTGTGGCGCCGGGGGTGTGGGTCGCGGCCGCACCAGGGAAGGGGAGGCCGCCCCGATTGTCTCGGGCTCTGGGGTGGTGGTCGACGTGAGGCGCGCCACCGTTACTCCGCGCCGCCGGTCAACAGGTCGCGCTGGAGGCCGTGCCGCTCCATCAGCCGGTAGAACGTCGTGCGGTCGACCTGTGCGAGCCGCGCCGCTTTCGAGAGGTTGCCGCCCGCCCGCATCACGACGCGCGTCAGGTAGCGCCGGTCGAACCGGGCCAGCAGGCGGTCGCGGGCGGCGTAGTAGCTCGCCGCGTCGCCGTCCGGCTCCTCGTCCGCCAGCTTCCCTGGATCGGTCGCCGCCGACTCGATGAAGGGAATGTCCTCGGGACGCACTTCGGCACCGGGCTCGAGCAGCGCCACCGCGTGCTCGATCACGTTCTAGAGCTCCCGCACGTTGGCGGGCCAGGCGTGCGCGCCGAGCGCCCACAGCGTGCCCTTGCTGAGACTGGGCACCGGGGTCGTCGGGTCGCGATGGCGGCCCCAATAGTGCGCGAGGAAGCGCTTCAAGACCGGGGCGATGCCAGCGTTCGGGCCGACGTCTTCCATGGTGCCGTCCGTCCAGCGGAACGCGCGGAGTTCCCCGCTAGCGGTCGCGCTTCGTCCCACCACCTGGCCGGCGTCATTGATGGCAGCTGCTTCCGTATAGCCCTCTAGGCTGCCTAAATCGAGAAAGGTGTAGGGGGCGGAGGCGGCTGGCGTGGCCGCCACCTCGGCCGGTACCGTCGGCTGCGCGGCGTCACGACAGCTGACCAACAGGCCGGCCGCGACGACGAGGAGGAAGCGGTGCATGTGACCTTCCTTTCACGTGGATTTGGCAGGGGGCGTTGCAAACCGCGTGCAGCAGAAATGCAGCGAGGGCACGGGCTGCAAACGGGGCATCATGAATGGCGTGTGTGCCACGATGCAGTTCGTGGGCGACGGCGCGCCCCGGCAACCGTTGCGCGGCGTTGACAGTCCGATGAGAGCGCCTACCTTAGCGCCCATCCCAATGACGCCCCACCCGTGAAGCGCTCGACGCTCTACGCCCTGGCCGCCGTGTTCGCCGTCGCGGCGCTCTTTTTTTTCATGACCACCGCCCGGGCCAAGGTGCAGTGCCGCGTGTGCATGGAGTACCGCGGACGGACCAACTGCGCCGCGGCCGTGGGGCCAACCGAGCAGGCCGCCCGCGAGGGAGCGCAAAGCACCGCCTGCGGCCCGATCGCGAGCGGGATGGACCAGCAGATCGGTTGTTCGCGCGCCCCACCGGCGTCAGTCCAGTGCCAACCCCGGTGAGAATAAGTGAGAGAATACGTGGAGGAAATGCGTTGACGGGACGACGTGGAGGACAGGCGTTGACCACGTAGTTCCTCCACGGTCATCCTCCCCGTCGTTCTTCGACGTTTCACCTCCACGTCTTTGGTATTTACGTAGCTCCTCCACGTCTTTAGTATTTCGTCGTGCCCGACCTGTCGCTTCCCCGCGCCCCCGTCCCCGCGAATCTGCTTTTGACGCAGGGTGCGTCCCAGGCAGGCCAAATCTTCCTGATGGAGCGCGTCCCCCATCACGATGGCCCGGAGACGGTCTTGGAGCTCCTGAACCGGCCCGAAGGCTTCTTCGCGTTCCGGCCCGCGGCGAACCACGACGTCCTGCTGATCTCGAAGGTGCAAACGGTCTCCCTCTCGGTCGATCGCCAGGCGCCGATCGCCGACCCGGCCCGGCTCTCGGCCGCGCGGATGCTCGGCGTCGAGCTGGTCCTGGCGGGGGGCTCCAAACTCGGGGGGTGGGCCAGCGCCGAGCTGCCCGACCACCACGCGCGCCTGCTCGATTATCTCAACGCGTCTCATGACCCTTTCTTCGCGGTGTGGACCCATGCGGCGACCCATTACGTCAACCGCGCGTACGTGCTGTACGCGCGCCCATTGAGCTAGGTCATGGCCGCGCGGATCGATCCGTTCGTCGATGTCCTGCTCCGCGAGCAGGGCGATCAGCTGTACCTCCTGCCGGACGAGCCGGTCACCATGGTGAAGGACGGCAAGCCCCGAAAGGTGAGCCGGCAACCGCTCACGGATCAGCACATCTACGCCCTGCTGGTCGAGGTGGCGCCGTCCGAGTCGGCCGACCACATCGATCAGATGACGGAGACGGAATTCGAGTACATCGCGGATCGCGGCATGGTGCGGGTACGCATCGTGCCCGACGGGGGACGATTGACCGCCATGGTGGCGCGAGTCGAGAACTCCGCGGCGACGCAAAGCCCGGCGACAGGCCCCGCTCCGGCGGCCCAGCGAGCACCCGCAGGCGCGGGAGCCACCGCACCCACCGCACCACCGCCCCGTCCGCCCAAGCCCTCTGCGATTGCCGCCGCGCCGATGGTCGAAGCGCACGCGCCGACCGCCGCTGGGACCGTCGACTTCGCCGCGGCGCAGTACAAAGGGGCCGAACGCGCCCTGGGCGAGCTGCTCAAGGCGCTGGTGCAGTCGGCGTCATCGGACCTGCACCTGCGCGTGGGCGAGCCGCCGGTGTTCCGCACACACGGGGAGATGAAGCGGCAGGCCACGCCCCCGCTGTCCTCGGAGCAGCTCGAGGTGATGCTCCTGTCGGTCATGCCCGAGCGCAACCGCGGCGAGTGGAAAGAGACCGGAGACTCGGATTTCGCCTACGAGATCGGCGGGCTGGCCCGCTTCCGGGTGAACGCGGCGCGCGACCGCAAGGGCCCGATCGCCGTATTCCGCGTGATCCCGGCCAAGGTCGTGAGCGTGGAGCAGCTCGGCATCTCGAAGGAAGTGCAGCAGCTCTGCTACCTGACGAAGGGTCTGGTGCTCGTCACCGGGCCGACGGGCTCGGGCAAATCCACCACGCTGTGCGCGTTGGTCGATCTGATCAACCGCACGCGCACGGACCACATCATCACGATCGAGGACCCGATCGAGTTCGTGCACGAGAACAAGAAGTGCGTCATCACGCAGCGACAGGTGGGGGTGCACACCGATACGTTCAAGCGGGCGCTGCGATCGGCCCTGCGGGAGGACCCGGACATCGTGCTGGTGGGTGAGATGCGCGACCTGGAGACCATCGCCATCGCCATCGAGACCGCCGAGACCGGCCACCTCGTGTTCGGTACGCTGCACACGACGACGGCGGCATCCACCGTGGACCGCATGATCGACCAGTTTCCGGCGGACCGGCAGTCGCAGATCCGGGTGATGTTGTCCGAGTCACTCAAGGGCGTGATCGCGCAGACGCTGTGCAAGAAGCTGGGCGGTGGTCGCGTGGCCGCGCGGGAGATCCTCCTGACGACGCCGGCGGTCTCGAACCTGATCCGCGAGGGTAAGACGTTCCAGATCCCCTCGATCATCCAGACGTCGAAGCAGCTCGGCATGCTCACCCTGAACGACGCGCTGGTCGAGCTGGTCGAGAAGAAGGAGATCAGTCCGGACGAGGCCTACGTGAAGTCGGTCGAAAAAGCGGGCCTCGCAGCCTCGCTCAAGGCCAAGGGGCACAAGCTGACGATCACGGCGTAGGGGGACACTTACCGGGGGGGCGTCTGGGAGATAGAATGGGCCTGGATCATCAGAAGCCGAGTCAGACGAGGTGACACGACGGCACATCGTTAATCGTGCGTCCCGCTGCCCACCCGGAAGGTCCAGACATTCAATAGAGTCCATCAGTGGCCGAGCTATTTGAACGCCTGACCTCAGCGCTCGCTGGCCGTTACAGGGTCCAGCGGGAAGTGGGGCACGGGGGAATGGCGGACGTCTTCCTCGCCCAGGATTTGAAGTATGAGCGCGCGGTTGCCTTGAAGGTGCTCCGGCCCGAGCTGTCCGCGTCGCTCGGGGCAGCCCGGTTTCTCCAGGAGATTCAGATCGCCGCCCGTCTCCACCACCCTCACATCCTGCCGCTGTACGACTCGGATGAAGCCGACGGGTTGCTCTATTATGTCATGCCCTATGTCGAGGGAGAATCGCTGCGCGAGCGCCTGGCCCGGGAACGTCAACTCCCGGTCGACGAAGCTCTCCAGATCGCTCGCGAGGTGGCGGACGCGCTAAGCTACGCGCACAGCTGCGGAGTGGTGCATCGGGACATCAAGCCGGCGAACATCTTGCAGGATGCAGGCCACGCCGTCGTGGCGGATTTCGGCATCGCCCGAGCTATCGGGGTGGCCAGCGCCCAATCGTTGACCGGGCCGCGCGTGATTGGCACTCTGGCCTACATGAGCCCGGAACAGGCCGAGGGGAGCGAGTATCTCGACGGCCGGAGCGACGTCTACAGCCTCGGCTGCGTGCTCTTCGAAATGCTGGTGGGCCAGCCACCGTTCGCGGGGAACACGCTCGAGGCGGTGATCGCCAACCGGTTGAGTAGCCCAATCGGATCGCTCCGCGCGGTGCGCGAGCTGGTTCCGGAAGCGGTCGATGCGGCGGTGAAGAAGGCACTGGCCACACTGCCCGCCGATCGGTTCATGTCGGCCGCTCGGTTTGCCGAAGCCCTGGGTACCCCTGTGACCGTGGCGATCGCGGTGGGGACGGCGCAGGCGATGCTCCACGACATCACCGTCGCGCGGTCGGTCGCCGTGCTGCCGTTCGAGAACATGAGCGCCGACCCGGAGAATGAGTACTTCAGCGACGGGGTCACTGACGACATCATCTCCACGCTGTCCAAGATCGCGGCGCTGAAGGTCGTCTGCCGCACGTCGACTATGCAGTACAAGAAGACGGGCAAGAGGATTGCCGCGATCGCGGAGGAGCTTGGCGTGGCGACAATCCTCGAAGGAAGCGTCCGTCGGGCCGGGCCGCGGGTGCGGATCGTTGCGCGCCTGGTCGATCCACGGACCGCGAAGCAACTCTGGGGCGAGACGTACGACCGCCAGCTGCTCGACGTTTTCGAGGTGCAGAGCGAGTTGGCGCACCAGATTGCGGGCGCGCTGGCCACGGCCCTGTCCCCGGAGGAGAAGCGGCGGCTCGAAAAGAAGCCGACCGACCAAGCCGAGGCGTACAACCTGTATCTCCTTGGCCGCTATCACGCCAACAAGTGGTCCGAAGCGGAGGTACAGAAAGCGATCGGTCATTTCGAGGGGGCCATCGCCAAGGATCCCGGCTACGCGCTGGCCTACGCTGGTCTGGCCGACGCCCACGAGCTTCTCAGCATCGGGCTCAGCTCCAAGCCCGCGACGGAGTGCCTAGCGCAGGCAAAGGCTATGGCGTTGAAGGCCCTGGAACTGGACGACAGCCTCGCCGAAGCGCACACGTCGCTGGCCTACGCCCGCTGGCTCGGCGATTTGGATTGGCGGGGGGCGGAGCGGGAGTTCAGGCGCGCGCTGGAGCTCAGCGCGAGTTACGTGACCGCCCACCAGTGGTTCGCCGAGTATCTAGCCGCGCTCGGACGGCACGCCGAAGCTCTGGTCGAGATCAAGCGCGCCCAGCAGCTCGACCCCCTCTCGGTTCCGGTGAATCGTGCGGTAGGGTGGGTGCTTTACTACGCTCGCCGCTACGACGAGGCGATCGAGGAGTTCCAGAAGACCTTGGAGATGGACCCCGACTTCCTGGGCGCCCGCCTGGTGCTGTGGTGGGTTTATGTCGCGAAGGGGGCGTACGATGAGGCGATCGCCGATATCCGCAAGCAGATGGAGCGCCCCGGATCCAAGACCCTGTACAAGCTGATGTTGGGGTATGCCTCCGCCGCGTCGGGGAAAAAAGAAGAAGCCCGCAGGATACTGGAGGAGCTGGAACCCAAGCTGGCGGGCGCGGACCGGTTAGCCCTTCTCTCGGCGTTTCTGCTCACGGCGCTGGACGCGAAGGATCGGGCGTTCGAGCAGCTGGAGCGGGCATTCCAGCTTCGAGACCCCGGGCTCATGTTCCTGCGAGTGGCCCCCTGGCTCGACCCCCTGCGGTCGGACCCGAGGTACGGCTCGCTGGTGCAGAAGCTGGGGCTCGGTTGACCGGAGGAGTAGGTGGCTGACGGGCTCGCGCGCCTCCTCGAACCGTGGTCGTCGCTCTACCGCAACAATCCCGCGGTCCAGACTACCCTCACTTTTCTCCATCTGGCGGGCATCTTCCTGGGCGGGGGCTTCGCGATCGCGACTGACCGTGAGACCTTCATCGCAATGGCCGCCCGCGTCTCGGGGCAGATCCGCCACCTCCAGCACCTCCACACGGTCCATCGTCCGGTCATGCTGGGTCTCGTGATCGCGATCTCGAGCGGCTTCCTGCTGTTTCTCGCCGACATCGAGACGTTCACTCGCTCGTGGGTCTTCTGGGTCAAGATGACGCTGCTCGCGTTGTTGCTCGCGAACGGCTACCTGCTCTCTCGCACCGAGACTGCGCTGCGGCAGAGCGAGCAGCCGGACTCGCCGGTTCTCTGGGCCCACCTCCGCCTAATTTCGGGCGCAAGCATCGCCCTCTGGCTCACGCTGATTCTCGCGGGCACGCTCCTCAGGAGCGCCTGAGCGTTCTTTCGGGGACGCCCCTATGCGCGAGCATGACTTCCCCTTGGTGACTGCGGCGGCGGCGTGCGGGGAGTGCACTGCGGTTCCCCGCCGCGCGTTCCTGAGTGACGCCAGCCTGCTCATCGCCTGCGCCGCCCTCCCCATCGAGTTTCTGTCCGCTCTCCAGGTCCTGGGCGACGAGGCCGTCTATGCGATTCCCGCGCGGGACGGGGCCAGCATCGACAGGGAGCGCGCCGTGATCGTGGTCCGCTACCAGAACGCAGTCTACGCCTTCGTTCTGTGGTGTCCGCACCAGCGCACCGCGCTACGCTGGTACGACGACATGCAGCGCTTCGAGTGCCCGAAGCATCACAGCAAGTATCAGCCGACCGGGACCTTCATCGAAGGGCGTGCGACACGCGGGATGGACCGGTATGCCCTGCGCAAGAGCAGCGACACGGTCGTGGTCGACCTCGCGACGGTGTACCAGCAGGACAAAGACCTCGCCGGGTGGGACGCCGCGGTAGTGAAGCTCTAATCGCCATGGCGCTCGACGTCCGGATCGCGGTTATCAAGCTCGGCGCGCTCGTCATGGCAGGCGCCGCCGCCCCGTCGCTTCCAGCTCAGCAGCGCGATACCGTGCCGGACAACCTCGCGGTCACGGAGCCCGTGTACCAGGGGTGGAAGTATTACCAGGTCTATTGCGCCCGCTGCCATGGTGACAACGCGACCGGGGGTTTCAAGGCGCCGGACCTCCTGTTTGCGATCTCGGCCGAGGGTGGCGTCACGCCCGACTCGTTCCGCGTGGTCGTCCACCGAGGAACGGAGAGCAAAGAGATGAAGGGGTTCGATCCGCTCCTGGACGACGAGCTGATCGATCGGATCTATGCCTACGTGCAGGAACGGGGCACCGGCCGTCTCGCTCCCGGGCGACCGCACCGAGCGCCGCCGCCCCGCTGAAGCAGAACCGCCCCCGCAGGCAGCCGAGGCGCGTGGCCAGCCCGGATGTGGCTCGCTACGCGGCGACCCGGATAAGGGCGCCCCGTTTGAACCTGATGTAGAGCCACGCCATCGGGACCACGAGCGTCCCGGCGGCGACTACCGTGAGCGCAATCAGCACAGCGGACAGCAGCACGGCGCGCTGCGACACGCCGACGGCCTCGAGCATCGCTTCGTCCTGGCGGGCGAGTACCACGACCATTGCCTGCCGGCCCGCCTCGTCCAGCCCGACGTTCCCGGCCTGGAGCCCTTTGATCACCGTCTCGATGAGCGTGCGCTGCGAGGCATCCTGCGTCGCCGCGGCGAGCTTCTGAAGCTCACCCGTCAAGGCTAAGCGGATCCTATCGCGCAGCGCCCGGGACTCGGGCTTCTTCAGCTCGGGATCCTCGGTCACGACGAGCTGCTGCCACGTCTCCAGGGCGGCGTTGTAGCCATGCAGGGTGAACACGGTCCGCCGAGCCACGTCCACGATCGCCGTCGCCCGCTTGAGTGAACCGATCAGGAAGATCCCGATGACCAGGGCGGCGATGAGGCAGGCCGCGCTGATCGAGACCGCGATGCCCGGTCGGATGAAGGTGTAGTCCTTGAGCGCCGCGGCGAAGGACGAGCGGGGCACGGACGGGCGGGGCGGCTGCGCGGTCATGGATTTCGAGCCTTGGGCGGGACAGTATCTACACTATCCCTGGTCGGAGGGGGTGTCAATCACAGCGACAGGTCAGGAGCCACCGGTCGGATTTGAACCGACGACCGCTCGATTACGAATCGAGAGCTCTACCACTGAGCTACGGTGGCGCGGTCCTAACTTAGCCACGTGCTGCTCCCCGCGGTACTCCGCGGCCTCGGAGTTGTATGTGCTCCCGTATCTGCCCGGTTGTCTGGTTCGCGCCCTGCGGACACTGTACTCTTAGGTAGAGCGCCGGGTCTCCAGCGCGAGCCGACATGACCGATCTCCTCGTCCGGCTCCAGGCCGCC
>Ga0209472_1001408_pt1 | contig 13924 bp, 7 predicted proteins | sample GraSoiAngelo_130_FD_185887 | JGI IMG/M metagenome (GOLD analysis project Ga0209472, IMG submission 185887) | Grasslands soil microbial communities from the Angelo Coastal Reserve, California, USA - 14_0929_02_20cm (SPAdes) (version 2) | ecosystem: Environmental > Terrestrial > Soil > Grasslands ...
GAAGTCGGTCCACATGTGCAGATGGAGCGATAGCTCGTCGCCTTTCGCGACGCGATCCTTTGTCCAGGCGAGCATCGCGTCGGCACGAGCGGGCGGCACCTGTGCGGTGGTCCACACGCGCGGATTCCACATGATCGTCATCGGGATCCGCTGCTCGTCCGCGATCGCCGCGGTGTTCGCCATCGCCTGATCGCTTGACGCGTCGCCCTCGAAGTCGAGCGTCCAGACGACGTACTCGGGCTCGGAGATCACGATCTCCTTGGTCGCCACGGCGAAGTCCGTGGTCGCAAGGCGCTCGACCACGTCGATGAAATATCGGCCTGGTGCGAGACCGTGAAAGTCGAGACTCGCGAGGTAGACGTTGCCGGAGCCGGTCGGCGCGAGCGGAAATTCGGCGCCGGTCGAACGAAGCCGAACGCTCGGCGCCGTCGCCGTGGGATCGGCATCGAAGACGACGCGCGTGGTCGCGGCGGACGCGGAGCGAGGATCGGGGGCGAGGTACCAGCGGCGGGCCGTAGCGTCGAAACGGGCCGGTACTGCGACCGCCGGCCGTCCCGTCTCCGCCGGGCGCCCGGTTTGGGTAGGGACGGGCGTCGGTGTGGTCGCGGAAGGCGTGCACGAGGTCACGGCGAGGACGAGCGTGAACACCTGTGCGAGATACTTGAAGGTCAGATGACCCTCGCGGCGCAGCGGCGCTGGATCATGCCCAAGAAGGCCGGGGATGTACCGGATGGTATCCCCGCGCTCGTGGCGCAGGTGCTCGCCGGCCGCGGCCTCGCCGTCGCCGAGATGGCCACCTTCCTCGCTGCGCGGCCGACCGAAGATGGCCCGCCGATGCTCGATCTGGATCGCGCGGTCGAGCGGCTCCGTCGTGCGCTCGCGGCTCGCGAGCGCATCGTCGTCTATGGGGACTACGACGTCGACGGGATCGCCGGCTCGGCCATCTTGGTGCGCGCGTTCCGGCAGCTTGGCTTCGTGGTCGGTGCGTACATCCCGAATCGCTACGAGGAGGGCTACGGCCTGAACTCGGCGGCGCTCCGGCAGCTCGCGCAGGACGGCGCGAAGGTGATCGTCAGCGTCGACTGTGGCATCACCGCGGTGAAAGAGGCGGCGCTCGCGCGCGAGCTCGGCGTCGATCTCATCGTGACCGACCATCACCACCCGCCGGCCGAGCTCCCGGACGCGTACGCGCTCGTCAACCCACGGCGTCCCGGCGATCCTTCGATCGACAAGGAGCTCGCGGGTGCCGGCGTGGCCCTCGTGCTCGCGAAGCGTCTGCTCGGCGATCTCGCGTACAGCCTGCGGCAGGACGAGCTCTTGCAGCTCTGCGCGCTCGCGACGGTCGCGGACGTCGTCCCACTTCGCGGAGGCAATCGCGTGCTCACCCGGATGGGTCTGGAGGCCCTGAACCGCGCGCCTCTCGTCGGCGTGCGCGCGCTCGTCGAGCGCGCCGGCCTCAAGCTCGGCCATGTCGGTGCGGGAGAGATCGGCTTCGTGCTCGGTCCCCGTCTCAATGCGGCGGGTCGGATCGACGATGCCGAGGACGCGCTTCGGCTCCTGCTCACGGAGGATGCCGAGGAGGCGAAGAAGCTCGCCGAGAGCCTCGAGCAGCGCAACACCGAGCGGCAGGAGCTGACACGGCAGGTCGTCGCGGGCGCTCGAGAGCGCGCACAGGAACGTCCGGACGCCTGGATCACGATCGTCGCCGACGCGGAGTGGCCCGCGGGCATCGTCGGGCTCGGCGCGTCGCGGCTCGTCGAGGACTACGGCCGGCCCGCGATCGTGATCGCCATCGACGGAGACGAGGGCAAGGGGTCGTGCCGCTCGATCGCCGGTGTTCATATCGCCGAGGCGCTCGACGACTGCCACGACATCCTCATCAAGCACGGCGGCCACGCGATGGCCGCGGGCTTCTCGGTTTCCGTCGATCGCATCCCCGACCTCACCCTGCGCCTCGACGCCGTCGTGCGCGAGCGGCTTCACGGCGAGCGGCCCGTCCCGACGATCCGCGTGGACGCCGAGATCGCACCGGAGATACTCACGAGCAAGCTCGCGCTCGAGCTCGCGACGCTCGAGCCGTGCGGCGCCGGGAATCCCCGGCCGTACCTCCTTCTTCGTGACGTGCGCGTCTACGACATTCGTCAGGTGGGGGCGGACGCCGATCATCTTCGCTGCAAGGTCACGGTCGGCCGGTTTACCTTCGACGCGATGGCCTTCCGGCGCGGCGATCACGCTGAGGGGATGACCGAGGCCGGGCGCGTCGATGCGGTCGTCAGCATTGGGACGGGTCTCCGGGGCTTCGTCGAGCTCGAGCTGCGCGACTTCGGCCCGGTCGGCACGGCGTCCGAGATGGAACGTCTCGCCGGCGGCGCGATGCCGGTGTTGGCTTAATGGCGGAGCGCGCCTCGACGATCACATCGCGGATCGTCAGCATCACCGATCGGCTGCGGCCGCAGCGTCACGGACACGTCGACGCCGACGCGCTCGCGAAGGAAATACTCCGCCATTACCCCGAGGGCGACGCGGAGCTGGTGCGCCGCGCCTACGCCTACGCCGCGGAGGCGCACGAAGGGCAGAAGCGCGTCTCCGGTGAGCCCTACGTCACGCACCCCGCGGCCGTCGCGATGCTCGTCGCCGAGCTCGGCATGGATCCGGCGACGGTCGCTGCGGCGCTGCTGCACGACGTGCCCGAAGACACCGCGAAGACGGTCGAGGACGTACGGCGCGAGTTCGGCGAAGAGATCGGCCGCCTCGTCGACGGCGTCACCAAGCTGTCTCGCCTTTCAGGTCAGTCCCGCGACGAGCACCAGGCCGAAAACATCCGGAAGATGCTCCTCGCGATGGCCGACGACCTCCGGGTCGTGATCATCAAGCTCTGCGACCGCCTCCACAACATGCGCACGCTCGCGCCGCTTCCTCCGGAAAAGCAGAAGCGCATCGCCCGGCAGACGATGGACATCTACGCGCCGCTCGCGCACCGCCTGGGCATCTGGCAGATCAAGTGGGAGCTCGAGGATCTCGCGTTCAAGTACATCGAGCCCGACCATTACCGCGAAGTCGCGGAGCAGCTCGCGGCACGAAGGCAGGTCCGCGAGCGCTACATCAACGAGACGATGAAGACGCTCCGCGACGAGCTCGAGAAGGCCGGCATCCGCGCCGAGCTCTCGGGGCGCGCGAAGCACCTCTGGTCGATCGCGCAGAAGATGCGCCGCAAGGGCGTTGGCTTCGAAGAGGTGTACGACGTCCTCGCGATCCGCACGATCGTCGACGACGTGCCGTCGTGCTACGCCGCGCTCGGCGTGGTGCACACGCTCTGGCCGCCGATACCCGGGCAGTTCGATGACTACATCGCCGTGCCCAAGGCAAACATGTACCAGTCCCTCCACACCGCGGTCATCGGCACCGGTGGGCAACCGGTCGAGATCCAGGTGCGCACGCGCGACATGCACGACCTCGCGGAGTACGGCATCGCGGCGCACTGGCGCTACAAGGAGGGCGGCAAGGGCGACCGCGACTACGAGTCCAAGCTCGCGTGGGTCCGCCAGCTGCTCGAGTGGCAGCACGACGTGGCCGACGCGCAGGAGTTCGTCGAGTCGCTGAAGGTCGACGTCTTCCAGGACCAGGTCTTCGTCTTCACGCCGAAGGGCGAGGTCAAGGGCCTCCCCGCCGGCGCGACGCCGATCGACTTCGCGTACCGGATCCACACCGACGTCGGGCATCGCACGATCGGCGCGAAGGTCAATGGCCGCATCGTGCCGCTGGATCACCGCCTCGCGTCCGGCGACATCGTCGAGATCGTCACCAGCAAGGCGGCGCGGGGGCCGTCGCGCGACTGGCTCGGGATGGTGCGCACGCCCGGCGCCCGCGAGAAGATCCGCGCGTGGTTCAAGCGCGCGCAACGCGACGAGAACATCACTCATGGCAAGGAGCTGCTCGACAAGGAGCTGAAGCGCATCTCGCAGCGCGAGCTCGGTGACATCTCCGACGAGGACCTTCGCCGCGTGACCGAGACATTGAACCTGCACGACGTCGACACGCTCTTCGCGTCGCTCGGCTACGGCGCGCTCACCGCCGCGCAGGTGGTAACGCGTCTGGGCATCACCGACGACACGCAGCTCGCCATTCCCGAGGTCGCGCCGCCGATGCCACCGGACACCTCGCGCGGCGGCGTGAACGTGAAGGGCGTCGGCGATCTGCTCATCCGTTTCGGCGTGTGCTGCAATCCGGTGCCGGGGGACAAGATCGTGGGCTACATCACCCGCGGCCGCGGCGTCACGGTGCATCGCGCCGACTGCTCGAACGTGAAGGGGACGGCGGACAAAGAACGGTTCGTCGACGTCGAGTGGGAGCGCTCGACGACACGCACGTATCCCGTCGCGATCCGGATCGAGGGATGGGACCGTGACGGCTTCCTGCGCGATGTCGCGGCGGTGATCAGCGAGAACCAGGTGCAGCTCCTCGCGCTCTCGGCGCAGGCGAACCCCGACAAGACGGCCACCGTGAACGCGACGCTTCAGGTCACGAGCGTCGAGCAGCTCTCACGCGTGCTCGCGAAGCTCGAGGGCGTGCGCGACGTCTTCAGCGTCCATCGCGACGGGCGGTAGCCCCGCCCATAGCGCGAGACGGTCTCCATTAGAGCGCTGTGGCACGCAGTTGACTTCCGTACCTAGGTACGGGTCTAGAGTCAGCGGCGTGAGGGTCGGCGAGGTCGCGGAACGCGCAGGAGTCAATGTCGAGACGCTGCGCTACTACGAGCGGCGAGGGCTGCTGCCGACGCCGGATCGCACGCCGAGCCGGCACCGCCGCTACGACGAGGAGACGGTGCGCTTCCTTGGCGCCATCAAGGAGGCACAGGATGTCGGCTTCACGCTGGCAGAGATCGCCGAGTACTTGCGCGCGGCACGCCGCTCGGCGGCGCCGTCGGAGGCGCTGCGGGTGCGGATGGCGGCGAAGATCGATCAGATCGACGCGCGGGTCGCGGCGCTGCGGCGCATGCGCGATGAGCTCGCACGCGTCGTCGGCTGTGCCTGCATCTCGCTCGACCACTGCACCTGCGGCGCGGCCTACCTTGCCCGCCGCGGCGCCACGCCGACGTCCCGGCCACAGCTCCTCCACATCACCAACGGCGAAAGCGCCGGCAACACGCTGCGGCAGACCACGCTCGGCGGCGCCGTGCTGCCGTGGCAGGACACGCTCCACGAAGGGCCGGTGCCGGCGCTGCCAAGGCGAGATCTGCTGCGAACACGCGCCCGTTTCCTCGCCGACTGCGGCTGGGGCCGACAGCAGGCGCTGCTCTCATTGTTCGAGCGGCGCGATCGGCAGCTGCTCGAGGCGCTGCGCGCTGATCTCCAGGTGGTCCTCTGGTTCGAGCACGACCTCTACGACCAGCTCCAGCTCCTCGACGTCCTCGCGCTCGCGCACACCGAGGAGACGGCGCCTGAGCTGATCGTCGTCGGCTCTTTTCCCGGCAAGCCATCTTTCGCCGGTCTTGGCGAGCTAACAGCGAGCGAGCTCGAGACACTCTGGCCCTCCCGCGGCCGGGCGACATCGGCCGCGCTTGAGGCGGCCACGAGCGCGTGGGCCGCTCTCCGAGAGCCAGAGCCCGCCGCATTGGCCGAATGGTCGACGCGCGACATCGCGGAGCTGCCGTTTCTCGCATCCGCGCTGCGGCGGCTGCTCGAGGAGCTGCCCGCGCCGGCAGACGGGCTCTCGGGGACAGAACGGCGAGCGCTCCAGGCGCTCGCTGCCGGCGCGCACTCGGCTCCCGCCGCTTTCGTTGCGGTCCAACGACTCGAGGAGGCGCCCTTCATCGGCGACGCCTGGTTCTACCGAGCCCTCTCAGCGATCGGGCAGGGAAATACAAGGCTCGTCGAAACCGACGACGGCACACCACTTCCTCCACCTCCTCCGCTCAGCGATAGCCAGCACTTCGCACGCCTCCAGCTGCGGCTGACAGCGACGGGAGAACACGCGCTCCGCGGAGAAGCCGACCGAGTCGAAGTCCTCGGCATCGACCGCTGGATCGGCGGCACCCACGTCACGCGCGACAACACCTGGCGATGGGACACCACCGAGCTCAAGCTCGTTCGACCAGCTCGACGCTAGGCGGCGGGAGCCCGCCCGTACACTCGAATTACTTGACCGTCTCCACGATCACCACGACCGAGACCGACTGGAAGCGCCGCTATCGCGCGGCGCGACTCTCGCTTCCCTCATGGGCGCGCGACAATCCCGATCGCCTCGTCTACATCTCGAACGCCAGCGGGAAGTTCGAGGTTTACGCGTGGGACCGCGCGACGGACGAGCACCGGCAGGTCACCGACCGTCCCGCCGGCACCGGCTACATGGTCCCGCCGCGCCTCGATCCCGCCGGGAAGCGCATCTACTGGTTCGATGACGCGAAGGGCAACGAGCTCGGCCACTTCCGCGTCGAGCTCTTCGGCCGCGGCGGATCCGAGCCGATCCTCGAGCAGCTCCCACCGGCATACAGCGCGCGCATCGCGATCGCCTCGTCCTTCGAGATCGTGGGTCGGTCGCGGAGCGACGAAGGCACGACGATCTACCTCGTCCGGGACGACGCGGAACCGAAGCTCGTCTATTCGCATCCGCAGAGCGCGGCCGTGGTCGGCATCTCGCGCGACGAGCGCCTCTTCGCGATCGCCCACAGCGAGCACGGCGACAGCCGCAACCGCGCTCTGCGCGTCCTCGATCTCGAGGGGAACCGCGTCGCCGAGCTCTGGGACGGTCCCGGCAAGGGGCTCGACCCGTCGCGCTGGTCGCCGGTCGCCGGAGATCAGCGCCTCATCGTCCTGCACGAGCGGCAGGGCCTGAAGCGCCCGCTCATCTTCGACGCGGTGACCGGCCGCGACGAGGAGCTCGCGATCGATCTCCCCGGCGAGGTCTCGGCGGACTGGTATCCCGACGCGCGTGCGCTGCTCGTCACGCACGATCACCGCGGGCGAGGAGAGCTGTACCGGCTCGATCTCGCGACGAAAGAGCTCGAGCGTCTGAACACAGAACCTGGGAGCGTGAGCGAGGCGCGCGTCCGCCCCGACGGCGATGTCTGGTACATGTGGCAGAACGCGGCCGAGCCGCCGGTGATCCGCGGCCGCGACGGCATCGTGATGCGCGCACCCGGAGAGCCGGCGCCGGCGGGAACGCCGTATCAGGACATCGACGTAGACGGGGTCCACGTCTTCGTCGCGGAACCGAAGGGCCGCCGGCCGCACGCGACGATCTTCATCATCCACGGTGGCCCCGAATCGCACGACCGTGACGAATTCTCGGCGCGCAATCAGGCCTGGGTGGATCACGGATTTGCCGTGGTGCTTGTGAACTACCGCGGCTCGAGCGGATATGGAAAGCTCTGGTGCGACGCGATCGTCGGCAACCCCGGTCTCACCGAGCTCGAGGACATCGCGAAGGTGCACGACTTCGTGGTGCAGCTCGGCATCACCGATCCGAAACGCACGGTTCTATCCGGTGGATCGTGGGGCGGCTACCTCACCCTGCTCGGCCTGGGCGTGCAGCCGGAACGCTGGGCGCTCGGCATCGGGATCGTCCCGATCGGCGATTACGTCGCAGCGTTCGAGGACGAGATGGAGCCGCTCAAGAAATATGACGCCGATCTCTTCGGTGGCACGCCCGCCGACGTGCCGGACGTCTACCACCGGAGTAACCCGATCACGTACATCGACAACGTGAAGGTCCCGATGCTCCTGCTCGTCGGTCAGAACGATCCGCGCTGTCCCTCGCGGAGTGTCGACATCTACCGAGAGCGACTCCTCGAGCTGGGCAAGAAGTTCGAGGAGTACCGCTTCGACGCGGGCCACGGCTCACTCGTCGTCGACGAGCAGATCCGGCAGATCGCGCTGCAAATCGCGTTCGTGTCGAGAAACCTGGGTACGCCAGAGCCGATCGACTGAGCAATGTCGAGTGAGGTTGGGACGAAGACCTAGACGTGCCAAGCGAGGGGACCTAGCCTCGCGCGCGTGATCGGCCTGCGCGGATGGCTACGCCATGGGCTGCGTCTTGCCCTTCTGATCGCGCTCTATTTCGTGGCCGGAAGACTCGGCCTCTTGCTGGCATTCGTAAACGCCAGCGCCACCGCGGTGTGGCCACCCACCGGCCTGGCCATTGCCGCACTTCTCCTATTTGGGACGACGTTGTGGCCAGGAGTTCTCATCGGCGCATTCGCGGTAAACCTCACCACGTCCGGCGACGTGGTCTCTTCGGTCGGAATTGCGGTCGGCAATACGTTGGAGGCGGTCGTTGCGACATATCTCATCCGACGGTGGGCCGGCGGCCGCGCCGTGTTCGACCGGCCCCAGGACGTTCTGCGTTTCGCGCTGTTCGCCGCGGTGCTGGCGCCGGCGGTCAGCGCGACGATGGGGGTCGCGAGTCTGGAGCTCACGGGACTCGCCCGCTCGTCCGACGTCGGTCCGATCTGGCTGACCTGGTGGCTCGGCGACGCCGCGGGTGCCTTGCTGGTCGCACCGGCCGTCGTGCTCTGGGCCACGAGCCGCTTCCCGTTCGCGGCCGAGCGGCTCGCCGAAGCCGTGGTCCTCGCAATCGCGGCCCTCACGACCGGCGTCGTGATATTTGGCGGCATCGCCTCGCTCTCGGTCCAGCACGTTCCGGTCGCCTTCTTGACGTTCCCGGTACTCGTCTGGGCCGCGTTCCGATTTGGACCACGCGCGGCTGCGACGGTCATGCTCACGCTGAGCGGCATCGCGATCTGGGGAACTCTCAACGGGTTCGGCCCCTATGCGCTCGGGTCCGCGAACGAATCTCTGCTCTTGCTCCAAGCCTTCACGGCCGTCGCCGCGGTGACCTCGCTCGTGCTCGGCGCAGCGGTCCTCGATCGAACGCGGACTGAGAGAAGGCTCCTGGCGGTCGAGCAGCGTTCGCGCCTCGCCGCCGAGGAGGGCGAGCGCCTTCGCGAAGAGTTTCTATCGGTGGCGACGCACGAGCTTCGGACCCCAGTCGCAGCGGTATCCGGCTACGCCCAGCTCGCGCAGCGGGCTCTCGCCGCCGGTCGGAGCGATCGGCTTGGAGACGCGGTCGATTCGATCGTTCGTCAGTCTCGTCGACTGGCGGCGCTCATCACTCAGCTTCTCGACGCTTCGTACGTTCAGCGCGGGCAGTTCGAGATCGAGCGACGCCCCACCGACATTTCAGCGGTCGTGAAGTGGGCCGTTGAGGCTTCTCGGCTGGCGGACGATGGGCGCCATCAGTGGGATCTGCGCGTCGAACCCGGAATGAGCGCGCATGTCGATCCCTTGCGTTGGGAGCAGCTTCTCGTGAATCTCCTCGACAATGCGACGAAGTACAGCCCTGAAGGGCGGACCATAACGGTGTCCCTTGAGCGCCTTGCTGGCGGTCCGTTCTCGCTGCGAGTTGCCGATCAGGGAATCGGCATCGGCCCGGATCGCATCGCGCACGTCTTCGAGCGCTTCTATCGCGCGCACGATGGGCAGCGGCTCAGCGGCCTCGGCCTCGGCCTCTACATCGCGCGCGAGATCGCCGAGCGTCACGGTGGGGAGATTGGGGTCTCCTCGGTGGTGGGCGAGGGGAGCGAGTTCACGGTGACCCTTCCGGCGATGCCCGAGACGAGCCTGGAGCCGCTCGGGCAGGCGGAGGACGGCGAGCATGTCCGCGGCCCCAGGACGCGCGGCCGCGTGCTCGTCGTCGACGATGAACCTGATGTCCGGCTGCTGGTGGAGACGGTCCTTCGGGATGCTGGGCAGATCGCGATGGGTGCCGAGAACGGGGAAGAGGCGCTGGCGCTTGCCGCACGCGAGCCACCCGACCTCATTCTGCTCGACAAGCTCATGCCGGTGATGGATGGGACCGCATTTGCCAAGGCTTACCGCGCGGCGGTCACGCACCCAGCGCCGATCGTCGCCTTCTGTGCCTCGCGTGATGCGGAGGCATGGGCGAACGCGATCGGCGCCGTCGCGTATATCGGTAAGCCTTTTGACATCACGGAGCTCGACCGAACCGTGCGGAGGCAGCTAAGCGCCGTCACACGCTGACCCGCCCAGTTCCGTGACGAATGACACAGTGCATCCGATATCACGGAATTTTGCCGGCCCGACGTTGTTCAATGCGCAGATCCCATTGACAGGAGAACGACCCGTATGACGCCGGCCCTACCACGAACCGCGCCCGCTGGCGTGGATCCACGGACCCGAACACAGATCGTCGCCGCTGTCCTCCTTGGATTGTTCCTGGCGGCGCTCGATCAGACCGTCGTCGGTACCGCGCTCCCGCGGATCGTCACCGACCTTCGTGGCAACGACATCTACACGTGGGCATTTACGGCGTACATCCTTACGGCGACGATCAGCGGGCCGATCTACGGAAAGCTGTCGGACCTCTTCGGTCGCCGTCCCGTTCTTCTCTTCGCTGTCTCCGTGTTCCTTATCGGGTCGCTGCTCTCGGGCCTCTCGCAAGCGATGTGGCAGTTCGTCGCGTTCCGCGCGGTCCAGGGTCTTGGCGCCGGTGCGCTGTTCCCGGTCGCTCTCGCGGTCATTGGAGACATGTTCGATGCGAGCGAGCGTGGCAAGTACCAAGGCCTTGTGGGCGCGGTCTTCGGGCTGAGCTCGGTCATCGGACCCGCGATCGGCGGGGTCATCACCGACACCGTTGGCTGGCACTGGGTGTTCTTCGTCAACCTTCCGCTCGGCGCGATCGTCTTCGCGGTGATCTGGCGCGCACTGCCGACGTTCCGCCCGGCTGGTGCGAGGCCGAAGATCGATTACCTCGGCGCCGCGGTGCTCGCCGGCGCGCTCGTGCCGTTCCTGGTCGGACTCACCAATAAGCAGAGCGGCAACTGGGGCGACCCCGCGGTGGGCGGTCTGATCATCCTGGGCCTCGCGATCGCAGCGATCTTCGTGTGGGTCGAGTCGCGCAGCGCCGAGCCCATCGTGCCCCTCGGTCTCTTCCGCAACCGGTCGTTCGCGCTCTCCGTGATCGCGATGTTCGCCGCGTCGATGGCGTTCTTCGCGCCGGTCGTCTTTCTTCCACGCTGGTTCCAGGTGGTGGAGGGCGCGAGCGCGACGCAGTCCGGCTATCAGGTCCTGGCGTTGCTTGGCGGCTTGATCATCAGCGCGATGGCCTCCGGCCAGATCGTGGCCCGCACCGGCCGCTACAAGGCCCTGGCACTCGGAGCCGGGATCACGCTCGCGATCGGCCTCTTTCTGCTGTCGAACCTGCGCGCGGATACACCCCTGCCCGTTCTCTGGACCTGGATGTTCGTCACCGGGCTCGGGGTCGGTCCGATGTTCTCGATCTTTACGCTCGTGGTGCAGGGCGCGGTCGCGCCGCGGCAGATCGGCACCGCGACCAGCAGTCTGACGTTGTTCCAGCAGCTCGGCGGCAGCGTTGGTCTCGCCATCGCGGGCACGGTGTTCGGCTCGCGCCTTGTCGAGGAGCTCCCGCGCGAGCTGTCCTCGTCGGTGCCGCCTCAGGTCGCGGCGGGCTTCGCCGGCTCCGGAAACGCCGCCATCGGTCAGCTCTCCGGCGTCGGAGACCTCGGGCAGGCGATCCTGGCCGCTGCGCCGGCCGGAGCGCGCGACCAGCTCGCGCCGTTCATCCCGGACATCGTCGCGGCCATCCACCGCGCCTTCTCGATCGCCACGGCAAGCACGTTCACCTTCGGCATCGCCGCTGCGGTGGTCGTGGTGCTGGTCGTCTCATTCCTTCGCGAGGCGCCGGCCCGAAGCCAGGCGACGGAGGACGAGACCCTAGCCGCCTAGCGCCATCGCCTCACCGGGCGCCAGGATCCGCACCGCGGTCTCGGGCGCGATGCGCGCCGTCTCGCGGGCGAAGTCACGCGGGGGATCGCCGAGCGGATGTGGCCAGAACCGCGCGAACGCGAACGGGTAGAACGTGCCCCAGTGGATCGGGATCGCGATGCGCGGCCGTATGCGGAGTACCGCTTCGGCCGCCCGCGCGGGATCGAGGTGCCCGGTCCCGAGGCGCGGCCCCCAGCCCCACACCGGCAGGAGCGCGACGTCGACGGTCCCTGCGAGGCCGTTCATTTCCGCGAAGAGATCCGTGTCGCCCGCGAAATAGAGGCGCGACGAGCCCGTGATCCGGTAGCCCAGCGCGTCGGCGGTCGGACCGAACGGGCGCCGTCGTCCATCGTGGTCCGCTCGAATGGCCTCGACCCCGATGCCCCGAACGTCGAATCGCTCGCCGGCCGCGACCTCCACGACGTCGCCGCCGGCCCCCCTCAGAAGTCTGCCCAGGCCGCTTGGGACGACGATCCGCGGCTTTCCTCGGAGACGCCGCAGAGACGGCAGGTGCAGGTGATCGTGGTGCGCGTGGGAGATGAGTACCACGTCGACCTCGATGTCCTCGAGGTGGTGCGCGACGGCGTCGCTGTGGCGGTGGAGAAGCCCCAGACGATCGACGAGGAGCGGGTCGGTGAGAATGCGCACGCCACCCATCTCGACGAGGACCGTCGAGTGCCCGAGGTAACGAAGATGCGAGGTCACGGACCGAGCCTAATGCGCGAGTGATCGGCTTCTACGCGACCCAGCTCGATCTCCTTGCGAGATGGACGGGCGGCCGAGCCGGCGTCATACGCCGCGGTGTCGCGACGTTCACCATCGCCATGCTCGCGCTCGTCGTCACGGCGTGGCTGATTCCTGGCATCAGCCTGCGTGACATCTCCTCCGGTGTCTTCGCCGCGCTCGCCCTCGCGGCGATGCGGACGGTCCTGCGTCCGGTGCTCATCGCATATCTCTCGGAGCTGTCGATCGCCGTTGCCACCATCGTGACGGTCCTCGTGCAGGCCGGCGCGTTCTGGCTGATCGCGCAGGCCGGCTGGATCGCCCTCGACCGACCGGTGGACGCGCTCATCGGATCGGTCGTTTTCTCCATCGGGAACGCGCTGTTGACCGCCGTACTTTCGACCGGTGACGACAACTCTTTCTTTGGCACGCTCGTCCGCCAGCTCGCGGCGCGGCACCGCAAGACCGACGTCACCACCGAGCCCGGCGTCGTCTTCATCCAGATCGATGGGCTCGCGCATCCGATCCTGGAAGACCACGTTCGCTCGGGACGCGCGCCGAATCTCGCGCGGTGGCTCGGCTCGGGCGGCATGACCCTCGACCGCTGGGAGCCGCTCTTGCCGACGCAGACCTCCGCGAGCCAGGCCGGCGTCCTCCACGGGAACAACGACGGCATCCCTGGCTTTCGGTGGTGGGACAAGAAGACCAGCCGCCTCATGGTCTCGAACCATCCCAAAGATGCCCGCGAGATCATGCGCCGGGTCTCGAACGGCGACGGACTCCTGGCGAAGGGCGGCGCCTCGATCGGCAATCTCCTCTCCGGCGATGCGCCGCGAAGCTTCCTCACCGCGGCGACGCTCGACGACCCTGCGAAGGAGATCCGTCGCAGCCACGTGCTCGATTGGTTCTTCGTCAGTCCGTACAGCTACGTGCGGTGGACGTTGCTGTCGATCGGCGAGGTCATCAAGGAGCTCGTCCAAGCCCGCGCCGCGGCCAGCTCCGAGCCGCTGGGGCCACGCGCCTTTCCGTATCCGCTCGCGCGCGCCGCGACGAACGTGCTGCTGCGCCATCTCTCCACCGCTCTCGTGATCGAGGAGATGTGGCGCCGCACGTCGCCGATCTACGTGGACTTCGTCGACTACGACGAGATCGCCCATCACGCCGGACCAGATCGCGTGGAGGCACGCGATTCCGTCGGGGGCCTCGACAAGATCATCGGGATCATCGAGAGGGCCGCCGCGGACGCGCCGCGGCCGTATCGGTTCGTCGTGCTGTCCGACCACGGGCAGAGCCCCGGGGCCATGTTCGCGCAGCGTTATCGCAAGCCCCTCGAAGCCGTCGTCCAGGAGCTTGCTGGCGAGCACGTGAAGGTGCAGGGAGCCAGCGCGCACGTCGAGCAC
>Ga0209472_1001410_pt1 | contig 13904 bp, 12 predicted proteins | sample GraSoiAngelo_130_FD_185887 | JGI IMG/M metagenome (GOLD analysis project Ga0209472, IMG submission 185887) | Grasslands soil microbial communities from the Angelo Coastal Reserve, California, USA - 14_0929_02_20cm (SPAdes) (version 2) | ecosystem: Environmental > Terrestrial > Soil > Grasslands ...
ATGCGGCTGCTGCCTTTGTCTTTTGGCGAGACATCACTTCTAGGAGATTCAGAAAGTACAAAGCATTATCGAGAGCCCCTTCGCCGACCGTACGAAGCTTGGGGGGAGATAACTGGTAGGCCGATTCTTTTGCGCTCCGGGCACCACCGTCTCGAACTTTCGGGTGTTCACGAGGCGGATGGCGTTTGGAATATCGGTGCAGACTTCGGTCGAGGCTGCCAATTCTTGGAGGGATTGGGAAAGTTGCTCAATTGTTGGTGGATCACTGGAAACCAGGAGCGCCCGTACTGCGGATTCAGAGGAACCGAGGTGCAGATTCATGACCCGACGACACGACTCCCTTGTGGGGTCATTATCTATTCGCTAGAAATTTTGGTGAGGACTTTCGCGATCTGTTACGAAAACCGAACAAGGCTGCTGCTGGCTTTCGACAGAACCGTTTTTCGGTTAGGGGTTACCGGCAAGCAACGCCGACTCTTGTTCTGATTTCCGAACAACTCTGTACATATCGAGAATGCACAGCGAGCGTCCTGCTATATCCATGTCGTTGTGGATTCGCGCCCCGATGTTCTGTTGTTGCTTGGAATGCTGATGTTGGGCATGGCTCTCGGAGCATTGTTGACCCACCGTCGGCACAAGGCTCTGACTGCAAGGATTATGCAGGAGATTGAGGCGAAATCTCGCGCTCAAACGGGAGTGCCTCATCAGGAAACCTAGAAACATGGCTCGGCTGATCCCGATGCTGCATGAATAGGTTGTCTGTTGTGCCTGTTGGCTGCACTCGCGAATGATACTTTCGTTTGATGGTATACAGTGTTTGCTGTATTTACCCAGCTACTCTGCTCAGGCAAACTGAATCGTTTCAATATGGCTTCGCCCGAAAACGTACCCTCCCCCGAACTCAAACCCGCAAGCAAGCCCGTGATTCTGTGCGTGGAGGATAACGAGGTCTATCTGCGCTTGCGGAAGGCCGTGTTGGAGCAAGCTGGTTACGCCGTTCTCAGCGCGACCACGGGCACAGAGGCAATGGAAATTCTTCGCGACGCTCCTGTCTGCCTTGTCCTTTCCGATCACATGCTGCGGGGAACGACTGGCCCTTTTCTTGCGAAACAGATGAAGAAGATCAAGCGCAAGGTGCCCATCATCCTGTACTCGGGCAAACCACCCGAAAGCATGCGAAATGTGGACGGCTTCATCAATAAGGACGAATCTGTGCCGCGTTTCTTGTCTCTGATTGGCGACTTCGTGAAGAGATATTGGGGATAGGTTTAACCCGCAATCGCCAATCGAAGCCACGAGACGAATTGGAGCTTTCTCATTTCGGCGTGACGACCACTCCAACGATCTGATCGTTCATTCTCTCAATCAGGTCTCGCGTCTGCTCGATTGTGATTCCGCTCAAGAGCTCAAAACCTAAGCGTTACCGCTGCCAAATGAGGAACAGTGCTATGGAACATCTCCATCTCAATGAGCGGAGCGGAGTGACAGATGGGAGAGAACACCATCAAATATGCGTTGATGATTCACCAACGGATTTGGATCAGACCGATTCACTAACCGGAACCTGAATCACTTGCCCAGCCTGAATCAATTTCAGGTAGTGCAAGGCATCGGATAGGCTGCGCCGCAGATCGGAATCTTCCTCCTTAACTGCGCTTCGTAATGCGTGTTTTATCACTCGCTCTGCCTCTTTGATTTGTGCGTGCTGCTTTTGCGGATCGGTTTCCTTCAACACCGTCTGATAGAGCTTGATCCAATCCAGGCTTGCGGGCATAGAAGCAGCTAAAACAGGATCGGTGCATCTGACAAACTCTTCGAGCCAATCCCGGTATTGCCGATCCATATGAGTAAACTTAATGCCAATCCCAGCATCCGAATGGCTGCTAATCACCATGCCGTCCGCCCAGAGCTTGTCGTTATTTATGAAAAGAACGATGCTGATTTCGCTTCCTGCTGCCAGCGGCATTGCTGTCTGTGCATAACAGCCGCCTACGCAGACATCTTCCACAATGCCCCAGATTGCAAATTTTTTGCCCGGTATGTGCAATCTGGCTTTGATATTGCATCGGGCAGATCACGTTAGGTAATGGACAGCGGTGTACCGCGGTAGGTTTTAATGTTCGGCATCGAACAACTGCTACTTACCCTCGAAGAAAATCTGATCCGATTTTACGTTCGTTCCAGCCCTCTTGCTAATTCGCGGAGCCAAGAGGAAATATGACAACCTCCGCTCAAATGGAAAAACCAGCAACAACTAATGCTTCGATTGGCTGTGCCGGAAAAACTTTCCAGTTCGCCTGAGCTTCCGCTTGATCTGATCCTGCTCGGAACGGGCCAGAGCGGTCATTTCGGTGATGTGCGCCTCGGTTGGAACGCCGTTAGCAAGCACAGCCTCGCCTAGCTTCGTCCAGCGTTCTAGCAGGGAGTCCTCAGCTTCATCGCTGACGTGGTCACGAAAAACAGAAGTATGGCTTGACCAGCCTCAAGGTAGGGGCCATTCGTTAGCACTCAAAGCCATCAATGACGCTTTGGAGACACGCCTGGGTCATATCGTCCCGACAAATCGACCTTGTGATTCACGTGATTCCATTTCTCCATCATTTGATACTTATACTAATGTCCTGAATGATTTAACAGCGATTTTCCGCCCTATTGCCGTATTTATGAGGAGTACTTTGCGGTTAGGTCGACGGGCGCTCCACTCAGTAGAACTTTCTCGCACGCGAGTAGCCAAAGCCATTAGGTTCAGTGAAGTACAAGAAACTATGTTTCCCAGGCGCGAAATCGAAGCGCGCGTCATCGCCGATACCAGCCTGCGATGTTCAATAGGGCATATACCGTGCAAAGGACCTGGACGGAGACTATTAAGACGCTGGACAGATACCAACGTAATCTTTCCTTGTCTCCACTAACGATGGCATTACTGTGAGCCGAGGAATTCCCTTGGGACGTAAAATCAGCGCAAAAGAACGGGCGGCCACGGATGCGGCTCTCGATGTTCTTCGCACGACTAATAATCAAAATCTCAAAGCACAAATGGCCAAGTTACTCTTTGAAAGCGATGCACGAGAGAAGGCGAGAGCCGACGCGCGTGAACAGCACCGGCACGCAAAGGCTCACAATAAGGAGCTGGCAGGCCTCCGATCACAAATCCTTTTGCTGAAAGAACAGCTCCAAGCCAAGGAAGCTAAGATCGCCTCATTGAAAGCTGAAAACGAAGAAGAAATCGAGGCCTTGAAACATCAGATTGCCGGCAAAGATCAAGCCATTAGTGATCTTAAAGAGGAGCTAGAGAAATCTGAAACTGCCCTTTCTGAATGCGGCCAAAAAGCGTGCGAACAACTTTCCCATATCGCGTCGTATGTTGGTTGTCCCGAGTACGACCCGAAGGTTTTATCTCAATATTTGAAAGAACAAAAGTCCACCGAATCACGAACCGCGGCTTTGGTTGTGATTGTCTCAGACAAGAGTCTTCCGCAGGACCGGCGTCGCAAACTGGCGGTTGAGATTACTCAGCAGCACAAGGAGGCAAGGCAACGACCACCGCTCAAACAGTTCGTTGACCAGGTCAAGGGCGAAGTGGGTGTCACCAGTGATGAAGGTTTGGAGCCCGACTACGCGCGCTTGTACAGAAACCCAGAAAGCGATGATCCTGTGCTCCTTCTGAAGCGGGTAGCGGGACTGGGACTGGAACTCAGCAGTGACGAGGCGAGACAGTCGGCTCGTCGCATGCTTAAGCTGTTCTACGGCTGGACCGACCTGGATGTTCCGGGGCCTGGCCGAAGTTATGGGGAGCAAATCGCCATGTTTGAGAGACTTCGTGCTGTGAAGAAACGTTCGATGGAAGAAGTTGAGCAGACCATACAGGCAGAAATAAAGAGCAATCGATCCAAGGAACACTAGCAGCGTTACTAAAAGATGACAACCACGCTCTGTTGGAGGACTCTGCACGTGGATTTATTCAGCAAGCGAACTCTGAAAGGGCACCCCGTAGTCGCCGTAAGGGAGGAAAGAAGGTCGCCGAATCAGATGCCGAAACGAGTTAAAGGAAGAAGCGAGTGAATAGCGAGGCAATGGAAGCGGCAAACTAATGTGGCGGGGAAGCCGAAGGATCGCTGAGCGCAATTAGTTTTCCAAGCGGATATTGTTCTGCGGTAAGAGGCGTGGCTGGGTCGCTGTTGATGATGGTCAGCACGGTGCCCGTGACGATTCCTTTGATGATGAGACGTTCGGCTTCAACTGCGACCACTCTGTATTTTTCGCTGAAGAATCCGGTGTCGCTCCATCTCATAGGTTTTTGATGCGGAATCTGAGCCACTGCGAAGTCGTAGAAATGAGGAATTCGGCAGATGCGATCTCTCTGCTCAAGAACGTGACTGATTCGGCGTCGCTTAGCTGCAAAAATCCACCTAAAACCCGCGTTGGTTAGTCCCAAAACTTAGTCCCAGCTCTTAGTCCCAAAATTCCACGCATAATTCTCCGGGCTGGATTCTCTGCAACTCACGCGAGACCGATTGAGCAACCGGCGTTGTCTGTCCTATTCCCGTGCCTAGAACCGTGACATGAGAATCGAAATGGTTTTCCTCAAGGGGACCACCGGGGTTGGTGACGGTCTGGGTTAACACTCCAGCAAAGGCTATATTTCCCACCACTGTCTCCCCGGTACAATCGTTGAAAAGCTAAACGTATCTGTGCCGGAGAAACGAACTACTAGGGGCGGCGAATTTGGACCCTGAGCTTGCGCCACGAGGTTGGCAGCAAGCAACAGCAGGCAAATGCCGAGGATTCTGATAGGCTGCTTCATTGGTAGTCTCCTTTCATGGAATTGTCTTTCGGACAATCCAATCGTTAAGCCGAGGGCGGACTTAGATGTGAAACACATCGTTTCGCCCCTGGCATGATTCAGGTAATCGTCCACAATTTAATCCCGTGGCGAGGCTCTGAGGCCGCGAATGTGATAACGCTGCGCCAGTCGAGCACGCCATCCAGCCAGCCTTTGCATTGGTGTGCGAGAGGTCCGAGTGGAGATACTCGATCTCTTGGTTATTTCCGCTGCGTTGTTTCGATTTGCGGGAGTGGTGGCGCCTGTGTCGCCCTCGCAAGCGGCAGTGTTGTCACAAGGGATGAGCAGGAAATCGTGCCCGCAAGCATCGAGATCATCGCAACCGGCCGGTAAACCCCGGCCTGCAATATCTCCCCGATTATTGACATACCTGGCCTCGACCAACTGCAGACTTGAGTTCTCGGGGATCACGGTGTTTAGGTCGACAATCGCCTCCTTATCCCAGAGAACTGCTCGTGCAACGCTGCCGTCACAAGCGAACGATGCGCCCACGATCTGATCGTGAGAGCTGATCGCTCCCGCAAAACTGAAGCAATCACCCTCCAGAGTCGCCAGATCTTTGATCACGCCCTTTCTCCAGAGAGTCGCGTGGAAGAATTCCTCACCCGCAGTACTAGTGCCTCCGACGACGTCCCCGGCATCGTTGAGCCACCAGACAAGGCCAAAGTCTCCTCCCAAGGTGCCCAAATCCGTTAAGACTCCGTGCTCCCAAAAGAACGGGTGGAGAATGGAATCCCCGGGAAGTGTAGATGCGCCAGCGACCTGGCCCCGATTGTTAACGCATGACCCAGGGTCCTGCGCTACTGTTGTTCCTCCGAGCGTCCCAAGGTCTATCATGTTTCCGTCTTCCCAGAGGAATGGATGCACAGTTGGAAATCCGGTAGTGGGATTCACCACTTCGTCTATCAAGGAAAATCCGGTCACTAAGTTGTTGCGCTGGGTCCCGCAACCGGGAAAGGCGAATGCATCCGGGCCACCCAACGTGCCTAAATCCCGCATGACTCCGTTCTGCCACAGGAACGGATGTATGGATCCTCCAGCGAACGAGAAAGGGTCAGGCGTGGTGTTGATAGTAGAAATCCCTACTACCTGACCCCCGTTGTTGACCTGAAGGGCAACACTGTTCAGCCCTTCGCCAAGCGTTCCAAGATCCACCAGTTCGTTACCTTTCCAGAGCACAGCATGGAAGACCCGCCCCCCAGTCAATGGATCTGTCTCGCCGGTTTCCGAACCTCCTGCGATCCAGCCACGCGCATTGATCCCGCCGACATCGCTGTTATTGCCGCCTGGAAGCGTTCCCAGATCGGTAAGGACACCTTTGTCCCATCGAAACACGTGGGTGTCGAAGCAGATCGGGGGACAGTTATTAGAGGACGAATCCGGAGTGGAGGTATCCGCTTTTCCCGCGAGCATTCCCCGATTACTGAGAACCTGTGATCCTGGCCCGATACCGGGATCGGTGAAGTAACTTGCAGGCCCGCCGAACGTGCCGATGTCTATGAGCTTATATCGAGTGTGCTGTGCGGCCAGTTGAGCCGGAATGGTCAGCGCAATGAACAAGGGTGTCGCGATAATGCACGTCAATGTTCTGGATTTCATGTTGCCTCCTGCGTAAGAATTCGACTTTCATTTAATCTCGCTCCGACATAGTTCAGGTACGCAGCAACTAATCCCGTGGCCAGGCTCCTAGGCCGCGAATGTGATACCGCTGGCTGAGCCGAGCACGCCATGCACTCAGGATTTGCATTTCCGTCCGGGGGGCTTGAGTTGATGTAGTCGATGGCCTGTTGATGAGCGCCGCATTATTCTGAATCCCGGCGGTGGTGACGTCTATGTTAGTTTCGCACGTGACAGCGTTGTCACAAGGAATCAAGATGAATGCGTGTCCGCACGCATCAACATCGTCGCAGCCGCGAGGAACTCCGCGACCGGCGATTTCTCCGCGATCGTTAATGTTGCCTCCTTCTTCCAATACCAGACTTGAGTTCGCAGGAATCAGCGTGTTCAAGTCCACCATCGGTCCGCCGTGCTCCCATAAAAACGCATGCTGAATGGGACTGCCTATCGGCGTTGAGCGGCCCACGATCTGACCCTGTGAGTTAATCCCTTCTGCGTGGCTGGTGCTACCCAGCGTACCGAGATCCGTCATTACTCCATTTCTCCAGAGGAACGCATGATGGTTTTGGCTGCCCGACGGCCCCGGCAAGTCCGCCGTGCCCATCACGTCTCCGGCATCGGTGATCCAAGTCACGAAGCCAGTGTCACCTCCCAAAGTGCCCAAATCCCGCATCACACCGTGTCCCCAGAGAAAGGGATGATAAGTCGTATCGCCAGCAAGAGTTGACGTGCCAGCGACTTGACCGCGGTTATTCAACAAAATTGTCGGACCATCAACACCGCTGAGTGTCCCACCCAGAGAGCCTAAGTCAATCATCCTGCCGCGATCCCAGAGAAATGGATGGACCGTTGGTATTCCGGTGGTGTCATTGGGTGTGGTATTCGTAGCTGAGATTCCAGCCACCTGCCCGGCCTCATTGATAGCGAAGGCGCCGGCATCGACCCCGCCGAGCGTTCCCAAATCCTGCATCACGCCGCTGTGCCATAGAAAAGCTCGGCTCTCGGTCGGATTAAAGAAAGGTGAAATTGGATCGGGAACTCCATCAAACGAAAATCCGACCACCTGCCCCGTGTTGTTAAGGGCGGTTGCAGTGGCGAATTCCTCGCCCAACGTCCCTAGGTCGAAGATTTCACCATTTTCCCAGAGCACCGGGTGGCCTGCGGGGGCACCGGTAAAGGAGTCAACTCCACCGGTCTGGGAGAATCCGGCTACCCACCCGCGATCGTTAATCCAGTGAGCCACGCTAGTCAAATCGCTGTTGTTTCCTCCGAGAGTGCCGAGGTCGGTGAGAACTCCCTGCTGCCACTGGAAAGCGTGCTGAGCGAAGCAGTCATCGCATTCCTGCGAGAAAGGATCGAGCATGTCGGTGCTAGCTGCACCAACAACTACGCCATTATTGGTCAGAGCTCTCGTCGGGTTTCCGGGGCCCCCATCCTCTGATGGCGCAATGTAGCTCGAAGGTCCGCCAAAGGTCCCGAGGTCAATTAGTTTGTAGCGCGTGTGTTGTGCCAGAAGTGGAAGTTGTAGGCCAAGCAAAGTGATCAGCGTGGTCAACATCGAGATATTGGACCTCATACGTGACTCCTCTATTGGAGATTTGACGGGCCAGAGCCAGTTCCACACCTGGTCATATAGCGAACGTGTTTAACCCGGCTTCTCCCGGCGTTCTGACTCCGCTCTTTCCATATAGGCGTGAATCGGGCTTGAAAACTTGTAAAAGATGCAAGAATTTTTACGATCGGAACCAGTTAGATGGGCGGGGCCCCTCGCTCAGAATCGTAGGTGTCGCAATCTGCGGTACGGGACAGTCATGCTGTTCGGTTTATTGTAGGGAATGGGTACCCCAATCAGCGCCTCCCACCGGACCAGACGAGTGGGGCGCTGACACAGGAGCAAGTCCCGTACCATCAGCATTAATTGTGTACAGTGCCTTCTGTAGCACACGACCCCAGCGCACGAATACGAGCCTGGCTCCATCCGGCGACCAAGCCGGTGCTAAATCGATCGTACGTCCGGTGTCCTGAAATACCTTATGAAGTCCCGAACCATCTGGATTGACGAAGAACAAAGAGCCGGCCGAAACGAATACAACGCGGCTCCCGTCCGGCGACCAGCGCGGAGAAAAGTCTCCCGGATTTAGTCCCCAGGGTGTGATCTGCTGTGGGTTCGTGCCGTCGGCATTTGCTACGAAGACAGCCGACTTGAAATGACTAGAACCGAGTAGCTGTCCGCGTAGGAAAACGAGCCGGGTCCCGTCCGGCGAATAGTCGCCCGGAATGTCGTGGGTACCAAACGGACTCGCAGTAAGTCGTCTGAGGTCACCCCCATCAGACGATCGAATGCTAAATATGCCGGCAACAAAGCTGGGGTCAACGTCGTCCCAGGATTCAAAAGCGACTCGCGAACCATCTGGTGACCAAACTGCGCAGCCAAAGTTCTGTGTCGTCTGAGAACTGAATTGGACCTGGTTCGAACCGTCCCAGTTGATAATGGTGATCCCGGGAAGAAGGATTCGACTTCCGTCCGGCGACCAACGTGGGCACTCAGAAGGCCCGGCTACCCTAGTTTCGTGAGCCCCGTCGGGATTCGCAGTATAGATATCGGCGTCTCCGATATCAGGGTTGAAGCTGCCCCACACGATACGTCCGTTCGGGCCAGGAACTGTTGCAAGTGAGTGACCTCCCAATGCAAGGACTACTACGATAATGCTAAGGGTCAGTATCATGGATATTGTTAGCGATTTCATTTCAGCGCCTCCTTATTTCGAAGCCCTTCTCCGGGGCGTTCTAATTCCGCTCTTTCCTTTAAGCGTGAATCGCATTCAAGAACTTGCAAGAAAATCGAGTAAATTTCTGCTTATGAGAAGCCACCCAGACGGGCGGTCGGGTTCTTAATCTGGCGTGGAACGAGTATAAAGGTGCAGAGTCGCATAACTTATGGAGCCACATTCGTCGCATGACGTGACTGGCCTACTTCAGGCGTGGGGCCATGGAGATCAAGAGGCCCTGCAAAAACTCGTACCATTAGTGTACGAACAATTGCGGGCGGCTGCCCGTCGCTACATGGTCCGTGAACGCCAAGGGCACACTCTCCAGACCACCGCACTCATCCACGAGACTTATCTCAGGCTGGTCGATGTTCGCAGGATCAAGTGGCAAAATCGAGCTCACTTCCTGGCCATCTGCGCTCAATTAATGAGACGAATTTTGATCGATTTTGCCCGATCACGGCGCTATCAGAAGCGAGGAGGTGCGGCCCCGCACGTGGAGCTCAATGAGGCTCTGGTCTTGACTTCCCGGCCCGATCCCAACTTGCTCGCGTTGGACGATGCATTGAAACGCCTGGCTGTCATGGACCCGAGGAAGAGTCGGGTGGTGGAATTGAGATTTTTCGGCGGTCTTAGCGTCAAAGACACGGCAGAGGTATTGAAGATTTCTTCCGATACGGTGATTCGGGACTGGAACCTCGCCAAGGTCTGGCTGCTGCGTGACCTGCGTGGAGGCACATCGGATGAAGCCTGAACGCTGGCGTCAGATCGAGCATTTGTATCACTCCGCCCTGAAGGTCGCTGCAGATCAGAGATCTGCATTTCTCAACGAGGAATGCGGAGAGGACGAGGACCTGCGCAAAGAAGTCGAATCCTTGCTTTCGTACGAGAAATCGGCTGCAGAATTTATCGAGTCGCCAGCGTTCGATGTGGCGGCCAGGTTAATGGCTGAGGAGGAGAATTCGAATCAGAAACATAACAGCGTTACAGGTCTAAGCCCGCCCCGCTTTCACATTTTAGAAAAACTCGGTGCCGGCGGAATGGGAGTTGTTTACAAAGCCGAAGACACGAAGCTCCGGCGCGTGGTTGCGCTTAAATTCCTGCCTCCTGAACTCTCGCGCGACCCTCAGGCACTTGAACGCTTTCAACGCGAAGCCTACGCCGCCTCGGCTTTGAATCATCCCAATATTTGCACGGTTTACGACGTCGATGAGCACGATGGCCGTCCGTTCATCGCCATGGAATTGCTGGAAGGGCAAACGCTAGAGCGTCGCATTGGCGCAAGACCGCTGCCGATCCTAGAACTACTCGATTTGGCGATTCAGATTTCTGATGCCCTGGAAGCCGCACACACCAGAGGGATCATTCATCGTGACATAAAGCCCTCCAACATATTTGTCACTACCCGCAAGCACGCCAAGATTGTTGATTTCGGGCTGGCCAAAGACACGAGCGGCCGGCAACTTGCAAGGGCCTTGCCCACCGCAAGTCTGAATCAAAACAACCTCACGACGCCTGGCGTCGCGATTGGGACGGTCGCCTACATGTCACCGGAACAGGCCCGAGGTGAAGAACTCGATACCCGCACTGATCTGTTTTCCTTCGGCGCTGTTTTGTATGAAATGGCAACCGGACGCGCCCCATTCGCTGGTTCGAGTTCGGCCGTCATCTTCGAAGCTATTTTGAACAAAACACCTGTTCCCGCAGCTAGCATGAACGCCGAGATCCCGCATAGGTTAGCGGAAATCATCAGCAAGGCGCTGGAGAAAGATCGCGATCTGCGCTATCAGGTGGCATCAGAAATGCGCTCTGATCTGAAACGACTCAAGCGCGATTCGGAGTCGGGGCGAAGCTTGGCAAAACCTGTAGTTGAGAATCAAGTCGTCCCGTTTGCGGTTCCGAAGACCCGCCCTTCTGGAGTTGCTGTTTGGCCACGCAAACACTGGCCACTGCTGACGGTCCTTCTATCGCTAATGCTAATCGTGTTGGCTGCAGTTCTTTGGTTTGTCCAATCGCGTCCAGCCGCACAGCGGGAGATTCAGCAACGCCAACTCACCACAAATTCCTTCGAGAAGCCTATTAACAGTGGGGCAATTTCGCCGGATGGTAAGTACCTGGCCTACAGCGACGCAAAACGCATTTATCTCAAGCTGATCCAAACGGGTGACACCCTCGTAATTCCGGATCCGGATATTTTGAAGGGCGAGAAGATCGATTGGGGAACTGGTCCCTGGTTTCCGGACAGCACGAGATTCCTTGCAGTAAGTCACGCTTCGAATTTGCCCCATACACCGACTGCGGAGGAAACGAGTATCTGGGTTGTCTCGATCTTAGGCCGGCCGCCGCGGAAGCTGCGTGATCACGCAGAGCTGTATTCGATTTCGCGTGATGGCTCGTTGATTGCATTTGGCACAAACGGGGGCAAGTTCGGTAATCGTGAAATCTGGGTTATGGGAGCAAATGGAGAAGAGGCACGCAAGTTCTTTGATAGCGACGAGAACACTGCCATCTGCTGCCTTACTTGGTCACCAACTGGAGAGCGCGTCCTCTACGTGATGCCCGATAAAGACGGGGACAAACTGGTGAGCCGCGCTGTCCAAGGTGGGGCGGAAACCACTGTTTTTTCCCCTTCCGAACTTGGCAGGATCAATGAGCTTTCCTGGTTCCCAGACGGCCGCTTGCTCTACTCTCAAGAGGAACCCGGATCTTTTTTTGGTAGCGCTTGCAATCTTTGGCAAATGCGGCTGGATCAGCACACAGGACAACCGAAGGACAAACGGCAGCTGACCCATTGGTCTGGTTTCTGCATGAACAACTTTAGCGCCACGGCGGATGGCAAGAAACTCGTGCTCCTCAAATGGGTAGGACACTTGACCTCCTACCTAGGTGACATCGCTGCTGGCGGTTCACGCCTGCTCAACATTAGACATTTTCCGCTGAGTGAAAGCTCTGACGGCGCGGCAGATTGGACGCCGGATAGTAAAGCAATTATTTTGGTGTCGAATCGCACGGGCAAATTCGCCCTGTATAAGCAGGCTTTGGATGAAGATACACCGGAGCCGATCGTGCCTGACGGATACGGGCGGAACCCTCGTGTGACCCCGGATGGCAAATGGATTTTATATTTCGCGAAGACAGGAGCACCACCCACGAAAGCGCCGGAACCCGTCATGCGAGTCTCGATTAATGGAGGACCATCAGAACGGTTATTTATCGTGACAGAGGGCACGTTGCTAATGAGTTGCGCGCGAGTTCCATCCGGTTTGTGTGTGCTCGCTGGACCGAGCGAAGATCGTAATGAGGCAATTGTCACGACTCTTGATCCATTGAAAGGACTAGGTGGACAACTCACGCGATTTGCAGTGGACCCAAATGCGAACAATTGGTGGCTAGATCTCTCTCCTGATGGGAGTCGGTTTGCCGCAACGCCAAGCTCGGCAGGGCCGATATACATTTATTCTCTTCGTGGTCAGCCGACTCAACGAATCGAAATAAAGAATTGGAGCAACCTGCTCAATTTCACCTGGGCTGCGGATGGTAAGGGTCTGTTTGTGGTTGTTGGCATCAAGGGCGGTAGAGTAGTTTTGCACGTCGATCTTCAAGGCAATGCGCAACGGATTTGGGAGGATACAGGGGGGTCAGGTGAAACCGGGGCGTTCCCTTCTCCAGACGGGCGCCATGTGGCCCTGCAGGGCTGGACCACCAGCGGCAATCTTTGGATGCTGGAAAACTTGTGAAGTTCGGGTGAATGACTCGATGTAAGCCTTAGAATTTGAACTCAGCCTTCAACTGAATCATCCTGGCGGAAGTATTGCCTCCAGAGAAACCAGTGCCCAAAACGCTCGTAGGGGGCTGCTCCAGGCCAAAAATTTGTCCGAACGTTGAGTCAGAAATGTCATATCGGGGAAGCCAAAGTTCGAAAGTTCGGATGATTGAAGAAGTTGAAGAATTGCAACCCGACCCCGAGCGTCGCCCCCTCCCAGCCTCTTAATTTTGTGATCTTCATCACGGTAAAATCGGTGTTGAAGTAATTCGGACCGCGGAAACCATTGCGTCCTTGGGGAATAGTTACGGCAGCACCGTTGCAAGGACCGGACGGACCCGGCAAATTTCCAGTATTGAAGCCCGTTTCACAGCCAGCTTGTACGAATCTCGCGTTCGGATTGGGAGTCCCATCTGGCAACGTTTGTGCTATTTGGCATCGGGTTACGGATAGCGGAGCAGCTGCCCTCTTGTCGCACGCTGGCTCTGAAGGAAGAGGGTTTGTGGGTACAGCGTAAATGATTCCCTGATAATTATTGCGCGCGAGATTTCCCGATACAAGAGAGTCAACCACCGTATATGGGAATCCGCTTCGGGCGAAGATCGTTCCAGAAATCTGCCATCCGTCTAAAAGGTTGACCCACCTATGAATCCGGAACAGTTTTTCCAGCGGTAGCTCCCAAACATAGCTTGCGTTGAACGAGTGTCGCGTATCGTAATCTGCCGAACCGTAAGCGCACCATTTATGAAATCGGGCAGCAAGACCGTCAGCCCTTCATCGTGATGGAATTTCTGGATGGCGTGACCCTGAAGCAGTTTGAGCGAGGGACATCTCACCACTCCCGGAGAGGCGATTGGCACAGTGGCTTACATGTCCCCGGAACAGGCCCGAGGGGAAGAACTCGATGCCCGAA
>Ga0209472_1001412_pt1 | contig 13897 bp, 12 predicted proteins | sample GraSoiAngelo_130_FD_185887 | JGI IMG/M metagenome (GOLD analysis project Ga0209472, IMG submission 185887) | Grasslands soil microbial communities from the Angelo Coastal Reserve, California, USA - 14_0929_02_20cm (SPAdes) (version 2) | ecosystem: Environmental > Terrestrial > Soil > Grasslands ...
ACTTCCGATGAAATATCAGCCGTGCCCTGTTCAAGCCGTAACTTTCTTTGGCTTACTCACGCCGTGCTCGGCGTCGGCCTTGCATCGCTATTCAGCGATACGTCGCAATCTTAAGTGAAACGCGCGATGTCTATTGGAAATTGACTGTCATTCACGTTAGAAGTTAACACCAATGGCGCAGCAAAGCGGGACCCAAAAGATTACGTCGACAAGCGATCAGCAGAAAAGCGTCCCGGTAGTTACGGTCGAGAGTTTTTACGATTCTCATGCTGAGAAGCTGCACATGAAGTTAGAAGGGCCGCGCGTAGGCTTTCATCGAAAGATTCGCGAGCCCACGATCAATCGTCCCGGTCTGGCGCTTTCCGGATTCTACACTTATTTCGCAGAGAAACGTGTCCAGGTGCTCGGTGCAGCGGAGCACTCATATCTGAAAAGTCTGACTGCAAGAGTACGGGTCAGACGATTTCGCGCGCTTTGTGAGCGCAAGATCCCTTGCTTGGTGATGTCACGCGGATTTCACCTTGCGCCGGAGTTGCTCGCCGTGACCCAGGAAGCAGAGATCGCGGTGTTTCGCACCCCGATGATCACGATGAACTTTATCAACGCGGCGACTATCGCTCTTGAAGTCGATTTTTCGCCGACGGTGACCGAGTTCGGCAGCATGGTGGATATTTTGGGCGTGGGAGTTTTAATTCGCGGCGCGAGCGGTATCGGGAAAAGTGAATGCGTTCTTGGCTTAATCGAGCGTGGCTACAGCCTCGTAGCTGATGACGTGACGCGAATCACTTCGCTCGAAGGTCGCGAGCTTATGGCGACGGCGCCAGAACTGACTCGCAATCACATCGAGGTCCGTGGGATCGGGATCATCAACGTGGCTTCTGTTTTCGGCATTGGCAGTATTCGAATCGAGAAACGCCTCGATCTTGTTGTCACCCTGAAGGAATGGCAGGAGGTCGAGGCCGTTGATCGGATCGGCCTTGACCAGGAATTTTACGAGATTCTTGGGCTCCAGGTGCCGCATGTGACAATTCCGGTGCGACCGGGCCGCGATATGGCGCGTCTAATCGAAGTCGCGGCAATGGATCAAAAACTGAAGGGACTTGGCCAGAACAGCGCGCTCGAATTTAACACCAAGTTGCTCAACTTAATGGAGCACAAGGAATGACTTAATGGGTTTATTGAATCGAAGAGCGAGTCGCGTTGCGTCCAGCCAGAAGATCGAGAAGGAAATTCCGATTGTGAACCGACTCGGTCTCCACGCGCGCCCGGCAGCGATGTTTGTGCGCATCGCAAGCCGTTATCGCTCGGAAATTTGGGTGGCGAAGGAAGGCGAAGAGGTAAATGGCAAGAGTATCATGGGCTTAATGATGCTGGCAGCCGGGCAGGGATCGAGGCTGCGGATCCGCTGCGAAGGCCCGGATGCTGGTAAAGCCATCGAAGAGCTTGAGGAATTAATCAACGCGCGTTTCAACGAAGATTGATTCCGAAAGCTTTCGCGAGTTGACATCCCAAGTAACCTCGCAGTTGGATGAACGAGCAAAACGCGCGACAGGAAATTCGGTTTGAAGGCGCGGGCGTCTCGCCGGGAATTGCCCACGGCCAGATTCATGTCGTTCGCGACGATCTTGACGACGTCGCGCGCTACCGCATCTCGCCTTCCCAAGTCACGGATGAAATTGGGCGCTTCGAAGCCGCCCTCATTCAAACACGTATGCAGATTCTAGAGATGCAACAGCGCATCGCGGAATCAATCGGAGCAAAAGACGCGGCCATTTTCGATGCTCACCTTCTGGTGGTCGAGGACCGGACTTTGATTGACGAAGTGCTGCGGAAACTCGAAACCGACCTCTGCAATGTCGAATGGGTGTTTCAGGAAGTTGCCACGACCTATGCTGAGACCCTCAATAAGATCGATGATCCCTATTTGCGCGAGCGCGCGCTGGATATTCAGGACGTGACGAAGCGCGTGATTCGAAATTTACAGGGCAAAGCACCCAAAACATTTCTTGGACTAAGCGAACCACACATTCTCATCGCGCACAATCTGACGCCGTCGGACACGGCGGCGATGAATCGGGAACACGTGCTTGGGCTTGCCACCGATCTGGGCAGTCGCACTTCGCATACCGCGATTATGGCACGCTCGCTCAACATTCCCGCGGTGGTCGGTTTGCACGATATCACGGAAAGACTTGAGACCGGTCAGCACGTGCTGCTCGATGGAACCAACGGCTTTCTCATTGTCGATCCAACGCCGGAAACGCTTAAGCGTTACGGCGAAATCGAATCGAGAAGAGTCAAAGTCGTGGCGCAGTTGAAAGAGCTTCGCGAAACAGCGTCCACGACGCGCGATGGCCGCCACATTGTCCTCTCGGCCAACATTGAGCTTCCAGAGGATGTCGATGCCGTCGCTGCCAACGGCGCGGAGGGAATCGGGCTTTATCGCACCGAGTTCCTTTACTTGAACCGTAGCACTCTGCCGACAGAAGATGAACAATACGAAACTTATCGAAAAGTAGCGGAGCGCGTCCGGCCCGACCCTTTGATTATTCGAACCTTTGATCTCGGCGGCGACAAATTGGCCCCCGGAACTGTGGATATCAGCGACGAGTTGAACCCATTTCTCGGCTGGCGTGCGATCCGTTTCTGCCTGGAGAACATCGACATCTTCAAAACGCAGTTGCGTGCCATTCTTCGCGCCAGCGCTGTGGGGAATGTAAAAATCATGTTTCCGATGATATCGGGCCTCGACGAATTGCGCGGCGCAATATCCGTGCTCGCCGAATGCAAGGAAGAGCTGTGCGCATCAAAGATCGACATCGGCGACAAAACGGAAGTTGGCGCGATGATCGAAATCCCAAGTGCCGCTCTTTCCGCCGACGTGCTTGCCCGCGAAATCGATTTTTTCAGTATCGGAACAAACGATCTGATTCAGTACGCGCTGGCAGTCGATCGCGTGAACGAGAGGATCGCACATCTCTACGAGCCGACCCATCCGGCGGTAATACGTTTGCTTAAAATGATCGCCGATGCTGCGCATGCGAACGATATCTGGGTCGGTGTTTGCGGCGAGATGGCTGGAGACGTCGCGCTCATTCCACTTTTGCTCGGGCTCGGTATGGATGAGTTGAGCGCGGGCGCGACCTTGGTGCCACGGGTCAAGCGCGCGGTGCAAAGTTTGGCCATTTCCGAATGTCGTGAGCTTGTCGAGGAAGCACTCAAGCTTCAGACGCCGTCGGAGATTCTGGCGCGGTGTTTGGAGTTAGCGGACAAGCGCTACGGAGATTTGCTGGGTTGATCGTGTCGCGCGGCTCGATGCGTATCTCACGACCAATGCAACTCACGTTCGCAAACCACGCGCCAGACTTATTCTTCCGATTCAGTCTCGGGATCGGGCTTTAGCCCTTCTTCCTCCATCTTGCGCAGGACGTCACTCATGTCGTCCACTTCGTCCCAAACGTCTTGGCTCACGTAAATGGGCGCCTTCTGCTGTGTCGCCATCGCGATGCAATCGCTCGGTCGCCCATCAAGCTCGATGATTTTTTTCTGATGCAATTCGTTTTCGACACGAATGATGACGCGCGCATAGTAGGTTGCATTCTTGAGATCATTGATGATGACTCGCTCGACCTTCGCACCGAGGGCCGTCATCAAATGCCCGATGAGATCATGGGTCAGGGGACGCTCTTTGGTGATCTGGCGCATGAACATGGTAATCGCGCCGCCCACAGTTTGATCGACATAAATGATGAATACCTTGTCATTATTCCCAATAAACACCGCGCAACCGCCGCTCGTTGGCAAGACTGCCCGCACTTGCACTTCGATCACCGTTTTGTTCATCAGATGGACGGTACCCGTCCGAAGATGAAAAACAAGCGACGGTAGATCGTGTGCTCGCTTCCGCGCTCGGAAAATGGCGCGTCGAAGCCGCATGATTCTCAACATCGAGCAGGGGCTTGCTCGATCCAACTTGGCTCGCTGTGAATAAGTGCGCCAAAAATCTCTTTAAGCGCGCTTGCATGTCCGACTTGGTGATTGAAATGTGCGTTTGCGGCTTGCCGCCGCGTCACAAAACGCAGATGAAAACTGAGTGGGACGTTGAGTCCGCCATCGCTACTTACAACGTGGATGGATGGGGCCGTGGTTACTTTACAATCAACGGCTCAGGGAACGTGGAGGCGCGTCCACTGCAGGAAAACGGCGGTTGCATCGACCTTCTCCAAGTCGTCAACGAAGCGCGCAATCGCGGGCTAGGTTTTCCGCTGGTAATTCGGCTTCAGGATTTGCTGCGGCATCGCGTCGAATCGATAAACCGCGCATTTCAAACCGCGATGTCTGAGTTCGGTTATCGCAATGAGTATCGCGGCGTCTTCCCGATCAAGGTCAACCAATTGCGCGAGGTCATCGAAGAGATTGTCGACGCCGGCCAGCAGTTTCATTTCGGTCTCGAAGCCGGCAGCAAACCCGAACTCGTCGCCGCGCTCGCCATGCACAAGGATCCGGAAAGCCTGATCATCTGCAACGGCTACAAAGATCCCGCGTTCATTCGCATTGCGCTCCTCGGCCGCAAACTCGGTAAATCTGTCATCATTGTTATCGAAAAACTGGAAGAGCTTGAGCAAACCATTCGAACTTCAAAAGAAGTCGGCGTCGAACCGGACATTGGTATTCGCGTGCGCTTGGACAGCAAAGGATCCGGTAAATGGTCGCCGAGCGGTGGCGAAAACGCGAAGTTCGGCCTCGACACAACCAATCTCATTGCTGCAAGTCAGATGTTGAAGGAAGCCGGTCTGACCCATTGCCTGAAGCTTGTTCATTTCCATGTCGGATCGCAGGTGCCGGACATTTCGACAATCAGGCGTGCCGTGCGCGAAGCGGCCCGCTATTACGCGAAGCTCGCCAAACTCGGCTACGAGCTCGGCTATCTCGACGTCGGCGGCGGTCTTGGCGTTGATTACGATGGTTCACGGAGCGATTTCGACAGTTCCACCAATTATTCCCTCCAGGAATACGCGAACGACGTTGTTTGGAACATCATGGACGTGTGCGATTCCGAAGGCGTTGTGCACCCCGCGATCGTGAGCGAAGGCGGACGCGCGATTGTCGCGCATCATTCGGTGCTCGTGATGGAAGCCTTCACCTCCATCGAGAGAACCGCGCCGAAACTCAAAGTCGAAGCGACCGAAAAAGATCACAAACTCGTGGGCGACATCCTCGATGTGAAACAGCGACTGAAGCGCGGTAACCGAATAGAAAGCCTCCATGACAGCCAGCAGATCAAGGAAGAATCGCAGCAAATGTTCGATCTCGGGCTGCTCGATCTGGAATCGAAAGCGAAGATCGAGACCGTTTACTGGCAGCTTGCGCAGCAGATTGTGAACATGCATCGCGGTCTGCGCTTTGTGCCGGAGGAAGTAAAACAACTTGAGATCTCACTGGGAGATCAATACATCTGCAACTTTTCCATTTTTCAGTCCCTGCTCGATCACTGGGCGCTCGGCCAACTCTTTCCCATCATGCCGATCCATCGACTCACCACTCCGCCCGATCGCAACGGCATGATCGTTGACATCACCTGCGATTCCGACGGCAAAATTGCAAAATTCATCGACCTCCAGGATGTGAAGGAGACGTTGCCCCTCCATCGCATCTCGCCCGGCGAGATGTATTACATCGGCGTTTTCATGGTGGGCGCTTATCAGGATATCATGGGCGATCTGCACAATTTATTTGGACGGGTGACTGAGGTGCACGTTTTCCTGGATCCCGACGAAGAATCGGGTTGGTACATCGAAGAGGTAATCGAAGGAAGCACCATCGGCGAAGTGCTTGCCATGACGCAATGGGACAAGGTCGAGCTGATGCGACTTCTCAAATCGGACGTCGACGCCGCAATCAAATCCGATCGGCTCAAGCCAAATGATGCGATGAAACTCCTCGCCGACTACGAGCGTCTCCTTCAAGAATACACTTATCTTTCGTTCAACGGCGCAAAGCTCCCGCCGCCGCCGGGTAACTGGCTGCCCCTGAGTTAGCGCCGTCCACTCCCGGAGCTTACCCCTCGACGCTTTCAGTTTTAAGTCCGTCCATGAATATCGACCTACTGAGTTCCATTGAATTAACCGCCTCGGCTGCGATTGTGATCGCTGCTTTGTCGATCACATTCGGTTCCAATGCGGCAACACGGATTCGCTTGGCTGCCTGGCTTAGTGCTTGGTTCGTGGTCGTGGTAATTCTGGCGGCGACTCGCGCGTTGTATTACGAACATGGGCTCGGCACGCCCGGTCTTGGCCTCGCCGTGGCACTCCCGATCGCGATCCTCTGCGTAGCGGTCGCGCGCATAAAATCGTTGCGCGAGGGTTTCCACTGGGCGCCGTTGTGGCTGCTTATTGGCGTGCACACGGTTCGTCTTCTCGGAATCAGTTTTATTGTTCTGCACGCAGTTGGCCGCCTGCCCGCTCCGTTCGCTCCGGTTGCGGGCTGGGGCGATATCTTTGTCGGAGCAACTGCCCCACTAGTCGCATGGCTTGTGCACCGACAGGGCGCAAACGCTCGGCCGATTGTATGGATTTGGAATATCATCGGAATCGTGGATTTGATCGCCGCTGTCGGATTGGGCGTAATGTCTTCGCCCGGGCCTGCGCGCTTGATTCTCTCCGAACCTAGCTCAGCCATCATGACGACGCTGCCATGGCTGTTGATTCCCGGCTTCCTGGTCCCTCTCTTGATGTCAGTTCACATCGCTATTTTCGTTCGTTTGGTGAAGGACAAAAGGCCAGCGCTCGATTAGAGTGTCCGTTAGCTGACGTGCCGTCTTGTTTATCACGGATTGCAAGATAAACCCGATTTTAGGTGTTGATCCTCAGTTCAAGACATCAGCCCTTGTTTTCTCTTATCCTGGTGAACTCAAGCTTGGGACCGTTTGGCTCTCTCAGAATCATACGGTCGGCCGAAAATTCCATCTGATAAACAGTCTTGGCGAACGGCGTCTCGATCTTCACTCGGTCGCGGTCGAGAATATACCTACCTCGGGTATTCTCGATCAGGACAGATCCATTGTTAGAGAACTCCCAAACAATTGCGTTTGCATCGCCTGACATGTGCCATCTACCGACAATGTCATGGGAGGGCCCACCGCAACCAGCGATAGCACCGAGCAAGACTGCTGAGGCGATGATCAGTAACCGGGAGGCGTGTGGAGCGAACATCAATGCGATAACAGGTGCGAACTTTCAGTAGTTGAGACGTAGTCCGAACAATACCTAACCCACAAGCTTCTTTTCGATACCAAAGTGCTCCAGGCGCAGCAGCATTTATTGAATGGTTTTGTGTACACCGGCAAGGCCCTCGCAAATACCTGGGACTATTCTGTGCTTGCCTTGTGAAAGCGGGACATCTTGATCACGCGGAATTACAGCGCCGCTGTTCTTTCGCGATCCGCAGATTCGCAATTATGGCATCAGCTCGACGAGAGCGACGTGTTCGTTAGCCGCTGATTCGCGCGGTATACGTTCGCAACGCCCGTTACTCGCAGCATTGGAAATTGCGATCCGCGGTACGTCTAATCGATTCTTGCCAATTTTGGCAAGTAGTTGTCCGCAAACAAATCGACTACTTCTTCGCTTTTTTCGATTCGCGCTTCGATTCCTTGGGTTCTTTTAACTCTTTTTTGGAATCGCCGGGGCGATATTCTTCTTGTTCGGCGGCGGCGAAGGCTTTTTCCAGGCCGACCATGTCTTCGCCGGGCTTGAGTGTGTCGAACGCTTCGGATTCTTTGCGTAACTCTTCCTCGGAGTAGTTGGCGGCTTTGATCGACAATCCAATCCGGCGTTCGACTTTGTCCTCGACAATCCAATCCGGCGTTCGACTTTGTCCACCTTGATGACGCGGGATTCGACTTCTTGGCCGACTTTGAGCACGTCCTTCACTTTCGCGACGTGGTCCTCGCTCAACTGCGAGATATGGACGAGACCGTCGATGTCATCGTTTAGTTGCACAAACGCGCCAAAACTCGCGAGCTTGGTCACTTTGCCTTTGACGAGATCACCGATCTTGTATTTCTCGTCGATGTTCTTCCACGGATCTTCGGTGAGTTGTTTGATCCCGAGACTGATCCGCTGATTCACTTTGTCGATATCGATGACAATCGCTTCGATTTCATCGTTTTTCTTAAAGACTTCGCTTGGATGATTGATCTTGCGGGTCCAGCTCAGATCGGAGACGTGGATCATGCCGTCGATGCCTTCGTCGAGCTCCACGAAAGCGCCGTAGGCGGTCATGTTGCGAATTTTACCGCGCACGGTGCTGCCGATGGTGAACTTCTTTTCGATCTCATCCCACGGATTGGGCTCGAGCTGGCGCAGGCCCAATGAAATTTTCTGCTCTTCTTTGTTTACACCAAGCACGACCGCTTCAACTTCCTGCCCTGCGGTGAGAATGTCGGACGGGCGCATGATCCGTTTGGTCCAGGAAAGTTCCGAGACGTGAATGAGCCCTTCCACCGAACGCGCCGTATGGAACGAGGTTGGTGATTTTGCCTTTGACGCGCTGACCGGCCGGAAAGCGTTCCTCAATTTGGTCCCACGGATTCTTTTGCGTCTGCTTGAGCCCTAACGAGACGCGTTCTTTTTCCTTGTTGATATCGAGCACCACGACTTCCAATTGCTGACCGACTTTCACCAGTTCGCTCGGATGTCCGAGTCGGCCCCACGTCATGTCGGTGATATGGAGCAAACCGTCCATTCCATCGAGATCAATGAACGCGCCGAAGTCAGTGAGATTTTTTACCGTGCCTTGTACCTTGTCGCCGACCTTCACCCCTTCCATGAATTTTTGTCGCTTCTCGCTCCGCTCCTGTTCGATCAGTTCGCGCCGGCTGAGCACGACGTTTTTACGGTCGTCGTTGATCTTAACGATCTTGAAATCGTAGGTGTTACCGACGAACTGCTGCAAATCTTTCGGAGGAACGACATCGATCTGCGATGCAGGCAAAAATGCCTCGACGCCGATGTTCACCATAAGCCCGCCTTTCACGACCGATTTCACCTTGCCTTTGATCAGGCCGTCGCCGTGAAAAACACTCGCGATCTTGTTCCAATTCTGGCGATACGCGGCTTTCTCCTTCGAGAGAACGACCATGCCTTCGTCGTTTTCGAGCCGCTCGAGGAGCACGTCTACTTCATCACCGACCTCGAGATTCTCGATGTCCTCAAACTCGGTGATCGGAATCCCGCCCTCGGATTTGTAACCGATATCTACCAACACTTCGCGTGGACGAATTTCCAATATCCGTCCCTTGACGATGCTCCCTTCGCGGAAATCCGGCATCGGTTTCGACATTACATCCTGCATTTGCACCATAAATTAAAAGGCTTTCTTCGGACACGGCGACGCCTTTATCGAGCGTCGTTCTTTCCGCGCAGTTAAGCAGCCGGAAATGGGACGCCATAGTAGGCGTTTTCAGCGCGGAGGTCAAACTCTGGCGGCTGGGGCGAGACTTTGTCGAGCCGATCTCTTTCGACGGCTCCGCAGAGCGTCGCCCGATCGCCTCCCTTGAGCGCACAGCGTTTCTCCCGTATCCTGAAAGCAAGATGTCGAGATTACGCCTCCGACAGTATTCGCGAGCTCCGATTGTTTCGGGGTTGTCGATCTTGACCGCCCTTTTGACAGCAGCCTCGCTGCTTAACGCCGAACCTTCCGCGGCGGAGCAAAGGGTTGCGGAGGCGATTAAGTCGCAACAGCTCAGCGTCGTGCACTTCTGGGCCCCGTGGTGTTCAAATTGCCAGGCTGAATTGAAAGACGGCGGCTGGATCAAAATAGTAAAAGACAATCCTAATGTGCATTTTTACTTCGTCTCTGTCTGGAACGGCGGTGAAGATGGAACCGCGATGTTAAGAAAATTCGAGATCACCGATCAGCCCAACGTAACCATTTTGGCCGATCCGGGCCCGCGCGGTCAAAATCACATCAAAGAATTTGCGGGTGTGCCGCTGTCGTGGATTCCAACGACTTGGATCTACAAAGGCGGCGATCTTCGTTACGCTTTGAACTACGGCGAGATTCGTTTTTCAGTCTTGCAGCAATTTCTCGAGGACAGCCAGTCCGAATGGTCGCACAAAGGGGAGCCGAAGATCGACTAAAATTTTTGAGATGATCCAGACTTCCTCTGCGCCGACGATTTCCCACGATAAACCTCCGGCAATCCTTTCTCTTATCGGCGACACACCGTTGGTCGAGATCACCCAGATCGACACCGAGCCGTGCCAGCTTTTCGTCAAGCTGGAAAGCCAAAATCCAACTGGTTCAATTAAGGATCGTGTCGCCCTGGCCATGATTGAAGCGGCGGAGCGCGACGGGACGTTGCGACCGGGTGGCACCGTGATCGAAGCGACTGCTGGCAACACCGGGCTTGGCCTTGCCCTAGTGGCGGGCGCGAAAGGTTATCGCGTGCTGCTGGTGATTCCCGACAAAATGTCGCAGGAAAAAATTTTCCACGTCAAGGCACTCGGCGCCGAAGTCCGCATTGTACGTTCCGACGTAACCCGTGGACATCCCGAATATTATCAAGACGTGGCCGCGCGGCTGGCCACGGAGATTCCGGGCGCGTTTTACGCTAATCAATTTGGCAACCAGGCAAATCCGCTTGCGCACGAAAGATCAACAGGCCCGGAAATTTGGGAACAAATGCGGCATGACGTCGATGCAATCGTCTGCGGCGTTGGCTCCGGCGGAACGTTAACCGGACTGGGCCGATTTTTTTCGCGAGTGAAACCGCGGCGCGGTATCGAGATGGTTCTCGCGGATCCGACCGGGTCGATTCTTTACGAATGGGTCAAGACCGGCAAGCTGGTCGAATCGGGAAGCTGGGCCGTCGAAGGCATCGGTGAAGATTTCGTCCCAGAAATTGCTGACATGTCTTTCGTCACCGATGCGTTCGAGATTGATGACGAGGAAAGCTTTGCAACTGCGCGGGAGCTTTTGCTCAAGGAAGGAATTCTTGGCGGCTCATCTACCGGCACGCTCGTCGCGGGTGCGCTACGTTATTGCCGGCAACAAACGAAACCGAAACGCGTCGTCACATTCGTCGCCGACACCGGGAACAAATATCTCTCGAAGATGTACAACGATTTCTGGATGGCTGAGCAAGGTTTCATTCATCGTGCGCCTCACGGCGGCTTGAGCGATCTGATTTCCCATCGCTACGAAGCGGGCGAAGTGGTTTCGGTTGGGCCTGGTGACAGCTTGCTTACCGCTTTTAAACGGATGCGTCAGGCCGACGTTTCGCAAGTTCCCGTGGTCGATGACAAGGGTCGTGCCATCGGCATTCTCGATGAGTCCGATCTCCTGGTGAAAGTGCATCGCGATCCAGCGCACTTTAACGATCTCGTGAAAAATGCGATGACTGATCGCCTGGAGACGCTTTCACCGAAGGCAAAGATTAACGACTTGCTCGGCGTATTTGATCGCGGCCGTGTCGCAATCGTCATGGAAGGCGACAAATTTCTCGGACTCGTTACGCGCACCGATCTGCTTTCTTATTTGCGGCTGCACATGCCGAAGTCATCCGTGCCGGTCAGTCGCGAATACAGTTAAGATTAATCTGGAAAGCAGGAACTCAGTGAAAAAGTCTTTTCGCTCTAAAATCTCCTGAGATTTCTCCTCGGTTCCTGCGTTTCTAATTAATTTTCTGCTCCGTGAAATCCGCGTAATTTCCGGCTAGATTAGATCGATATGAGGAAGCAGCACGAATTCGCGACCCGCGCCATTCACGCCGGGCAGGAACCCGATCCAAGCACCGGCGCGATCATGACGCCGATCTATGCGACCTCGACCTACGTGCAGGAAAGCCCGGGCAAACATAAAGGTTACGATTACGCGCGCTCGATCAACCCAACGCGGCTTGCTTACGAAAAATGTATCGCCGATTTGGAAAGCGGGACACGCGGCTTCGCGTTCGCATCAGGACTCGCCGCGACGGCAACCGCACTCGATGCGCTCGATAGCGGCTCCCATGTTGTCGTCAGCGACGATCTTTACGGCGGCACATTTCGTCTTTTCGAAAAGGTCCGGCGTCGCTCTGCCGATCTCGATTTCACCTATGTCGATCTGACCGATGCCAGCCGGTTCGAACGTGAGATCAAACCAAACACACGCATGGTCTGGATCGAGACGCCGAGCAATCCACTCCTCAAACTGATCGATCTCGAAGCGATCGCGAAAATTGCGCGCGAGAAAAATATCATCTCGGTTTCCGATAACACGTTTGCCAGTCCCTGGATCCAACGCCCGATCGAATTCGGTTTCGACATTGTAGTTCACTCGGCGACCAAGTATTTAAACGGGCACTCAGACCTGGTCGGCGGTGTTATCGTTGTTGGCGAGAACAAGGAGCTCGCCGATCAAATTGCGTTTCTGCAAAATTCCGTCGGCGCGATCGCGGGGCCTTTCGAAAGCTTCTTGGTCATGCGCAGTTTGAAAACGCTCGCGCTGCGGATGGAGCGGCATTGTGCGAACGCGCTTGAGATCGCACGCTGGCTGGAAGAGCAGCCGGAAATCAAGTCCGTCAGTTATCCTGGACTCAAGTCACATCCGCATCACGATCTGGCCCGAATCCAAATGCGCGGATTCGGCGGAATGGTCACGATCATCTTGAAGACCGATCTAGCCGGCACGCGTCGGTTCCTCGAGAACACGCACCTCTTCTCGCTCGCGGAGAGTTTGGGCGGCGTCGAAAGCCTGATCAATCATCCCGCGCTCATGACGCATGCGTCGGTTCCAAAGGAGCAACGCGAAGCGCTCGGCGTCACTGATTCGCTGGTGCGTATTTCGGTTGGCGTCGAGGACGTGCGCGATTTGATCGACGATCTGCAAGTAGCCCTCCAAGCGATTTAACGTGGCGTAGGCATCCTGCCTGTTTCATATTCCTCAGCAGCCAGGATGGCTGTGTTACGCAATGGCTAATACTTTTGGCCAACTTTTTCGCGTCACGACGTTTGGTGAATCGCACGGCGGCGGGATTGGTGTCGTAATTGACGGTTGCCCGCCAAAAATCGATATCTCTCCAGCGGACATCCAGCGTGAATTGGATCGTCGTCGTCCGGGTCAAAGCAAAATCACGACGCAACGAAAGGAGGAAGACAGGTGCGAAATTGTCTCCGGCATTTTCGATGGCAAAACGCTCGGCACGCCGATCGCGATCCTCGTGCGCAACAAGGACGCTCGGGCGGAGGACTATGTGGAGATCGCAAGAAAATTTCGGCCATCGCATGCCGATTTTAGTTATGAGGCGAAATACGGAATCCGTAACTGGCAGGGCGGCGGTCGCGCGTCGGCGCGTGAGACGATTGCCCGCGTCGCCGCCGGCGCAGTCGCGAAAAAGATATTGGCAATCCTGTACTCGAATTTCGAGATCGTCGGTTACGTCGCGCAGATTCACGACATCATCGCGAAGATCAATCGTTCTAGCGTTAAGATGAAGGACGCAGAGAAGAATGCGGTCCGATGCCCGGATGTTGCGGCGGCGAAGAGAATGGAGTCGCTGATCGGGCAAATTCGCGATGAAGGTGATTCGGTGGGTGGCGTGATTGAATGCGTCGTCCGGGGCATTCCGGCCGGACTTGGCGAGCCGGTGTTTGATAAGCTCGAGGCTGATTTGGCGAAAGCGATGCTGAGTCTTCCGGCAACCAAAGGATTTGAGATCGGTTCCGGATTTGCGGCGACGCACATGCGTGGCTCCGAGCACAACGACCCATTTGAAATGCGCGGAGGTAAAATCCGGACGGCGACAAATAATTCCGGCGGCGTGCAGGGCGGGATCAGCAACGGCGAAGAGATTTACTTTCGCGTCGCTTTTAAGCCGACAGCGACGATCGCGCACGAACAGAAAACCGTAAAC
>Ga0209472_1001413_pt1 | contig 13893 bp, 17 predicted proteins | sample GraSoiAngelo_130_FD_185887 | JGI IMG/M metagenome (GOLD analysis project Ga0209472, IMG submission 185887) | Grasslands soil microbial communities from the Angelo Coastal Reserve, California, USA - 14_0929_02_20cm (SPAdes) (version 2) | ecosystem: Environmental > Terrestrial > Soil > Grasslands ...
TCGCAAGCGCCTTGATCGGCGCGACGTGAATCCACGCGACGTGCGCACTCATGGCTGGCAGTGTTCCACAGCGCCGTGCGTGACATCCGGTTCACACTGAATGCATGCGCATCCTCGCGGTCAGCGATGTCGAGGACGAGGCGGTCGCCGCCTCGTTGCCGGCGCGCGCCGGGAGCATCGATCTCGTTCTCGGGTGTGGTGACCTGACCTACGAGTATCTCGATTTCGTCGCGACGGCGGCCGCCGCACCGCTCCGCGCGGTGCACGGGAATCACGACGTGCCGCCCGAGGGCCTGGACGACCGCGAGGTCCGCGTCTGGTGGGACGGAATCGACCTGCACGGCCGCGTCGTCTCGATCGATGGGCTGCTCGTCGGCGGTCTCCAGGGATCGCCCCGCTACAACAAGGGGCCGTTCCAGTCGAGCGAGGGCGACATGTGGCTCGCGATCCTGGGGATGGTGCCGGCGCTCATCGCGAACCGGATCCGGCACGGCCGCTTCATCGACGTGCTCGTTACCCACGCGCCCCCGCGCGGGATTCACGACCGGCCGGATCCAGCGCATCGAGGCTTCGCCGCGTTCCGGACCTTCCTGCGATGGTTCCGACCGCGCTATCACGTCCACGGGCACACGCACGTCTTTGACACGCGCATGGTCACGCAGACCCAATTCGGACCGACGACGGTCGTCAACGCATACGGCGCACGGACCATCGAGCTGTGATGCGCTCCGACGTCGCCGGAGCCGATTACCGCCGCGCCCGGCGCAGAGCCTTCATGCGCGGTGTCATGAGCTGGTTCAGACGATCGGACAACGCTCTCCTCGCCTTCGACGAAGTCCGCCGCGGCATTCATGCCCAGGCCCAGCGCGACGGCGGCCTGCGCGAGGTGCCGATCGACCAGATCGTCGGAAGCGTGGGTCGGTATCGCGACTTTGACCGCGCGTTCCTGCCGCGACAGGTGCAAACGCGCGACCGGTGGGAGAGCGTCGACCGCGCGCACCTCGACCACCGGGAGCTGCCGCCGGTCGATCTGTACAAGATCGGCCAGACGTACTTCGTGAAGGATGGCAACCATCGCGTGTCGGTCGCGCGCGAGCGAGGACAATCCTTCATCGACGCGCATGTCATCGAGGTCACCGCGCCGGCACCGGTCGGCTCGGTCGAGGACCTGCTCGACTTCATCCGCGACCAGGACGCGCTCGCGTTCTACGAGAAGACGCATATCAGCGAGCTACGGCCGGGCGCGCGCATAGATCTCACCCTTCCCGGTCAGTACGAGAAGCTCCTCGAGCACATCGCGACGCACCAGTGGTATCTCGGGATCGAGCACAAACGCGAGGTCCCCTACTCCGAGGCGGTCGCGAGCTGGTACGACCGCATCTATCTGCCCACGATCGAGGCCGTGCGGGCGACCGGTGCTCTACACGACTTCCCCCATCGCACCGAGGCCGATCTCTACCTCTGGGTGACCGAGCACCACTGGTACCTGCATCAGGCCGCGCTCCCGAAAGGTCACGACCTGAACGAGCTCGTCAGCGAATACGCGGAGGAGCACAGCGAGCGGCGCCCGAACCCCCTGACCGTGATCGGCCGGATTCCCCCGTTGACTGCCGTCCGGCGCCGAGTCTCGTCCCGGAAGAACGGCTCCTCCTAGCTCAGCGCAAGCCGCAGATCGCGGCCGAGGATCGCGGCGAGACGCTCGACCTCGCCCTGCAACGCCGTTCGCGGCACGGGACCGGCCTCTTTGAACCATGCGACCTGGACCTCGTCGGCCGCGATCTCCCAGGTCCCTCGCACGACGCCGCCCGCGACGACGATCGGCGCGATCCAACCGCTCTGTTTGCTCACGGCGGTCCGGCGAGCCTTCGGGAGGACGTGCGCGTCGTCGGTGCCGGGACCGAGGACGTATTGGTCGAAGCCCGGCAGCAGACGCACGGATTTGGTGACCGATGTCGACGCCAGCTCGTCGAGATCGCCGGCGAGAACGTATCGGCGTTCGCCGTCGACCTCGATCTCGCAGAGCCGATCGCCAACGGCAGCGAACCACGTTCGAAGCTGCCGCGTGCTGACCCTGCCGCGGGATATCCAATTGTGGAAGTTCTCCACAGTCGCGGGCCCGTACGCGCGGAAGTAGGCGACGATCGCGATCGCCGCTGCCTCGTCGGGCTCGGGAAGGCGGACCCAGCGCGAGCTCGCGTCCTCCGGGCGGACGAAGGTCACGCGATTCCCTCTGCTTGGCCCGAAGCAGAGGTCGCCCTGCCATGCGTATGGCTTGAGCAGCGTGCCCCAGCCCGAGCGGAGCGCGTCGCCGAGGTGACCGTAGCCGCGTCGCGCGATGACCGCAGAGATGAGCTCCTCTCGGGTGAGGGCCCGCCCATCAAGTGCGTCGCGAACGACCTCGCGAAGCGCGTCGAGCTGCTTTGGGGTGACGCCGAAATACTGCTGCCAGCTTGGCCGTTCCCACGATCGTCCGGACGCGATCAGCGAGAGGAAGGCCCCGGCTTCCTCGGGCGTGAGCAGGTGGAGCGTGCCGCGCATCGCCCACGTCTTGATGAGTCGGCCCTCGCGAAGCGCGCGCGCCACATCGCCGGGTTTCGATTTTTTCCGCCGGACGCGGATGCACAGCTCCGCGATCGACGCGACCTGCGCCTGCACGCCGCACAGCCGGCGGACGACTCCCGCCGCGCTCTGGTCGCCGACCGGATCGAGAAGCTGCCGGCGCATGCGCCACGCGAGAGCCTGCCGCCACGTGACCTTCGCGGACACCGGCGGGAGGGTAGCGCGGGATAGGCTGTGCGCGGAAACGATCGATGTCCGCCAAAAAGAAGCCGAGCACTATCCCCGCCGCGAAGCTGGCTCTCTACGAGAAGCTCATCGCGACCGATCCGAGCATCGAGCGCAAGGGCGCGACCATTCCGTACACGTCGACCAACGGAAAGATGTTCACGTATCTGTCTCCGACCGGCGACCTTCGACTTCGGCTCCCCGACGACGAGCGCGCCACGTTCATGAAGAAATACCGCGCAAAGCTGGCGGTCGCGTATGGCATCGTGCAGAAGGACTTCGTCGCGGTGCCTCCGGCCATGCTCGCCCGCACCGCCCTGCTCAAGCCGTATCTCGCGATCAGCCGCGCCTACGCGGAACGGCTCGGCATGAAAAAGGGCGCCAAGCGCTAGACGTATCCGTTTGGACTCGAGGTCGACTTGCCCTATCGGTCGCGTCTGGTCAGACGTTTTGCAGATACGTGGAGTACTCGTTTTGAAGAAGCTTCTTTCCGTCGGCGTCGTGGCGCTCGCGCTGACGCTCGGGGTGGGAGCGCCCGCCGCCGCCAACCCGGGGCAGGTCCCCGCGCCGCCGCCCGGGACCGATGCGTTCTCGCCGGGCAAGGCCTGCGATCACGCGAACCGCGTCGCGAACCGCAACTTCGATTCAAACCACCCGACCGGGGTGCGCGGCGGAGGGACGCCGCCGACGTGCCTCGCCGGCGGTGGCGGCGGATAGACCAAGGCGGCCGTTTCTCGGAAAGCCTTAGCTCTCAGCGCCACAGCGTGACGATCGCGGCCACCACGACTTCGGCCACGAGGTCGTGGATGGCTTGGATGCCCCAAACCGCCCAGGGTCGCCGTTCGAAGGTCACCTGCGCGGCCTTGAATGTCGCGCCGAACCCCAGCCACACGAGCGCGCCGAGAAGGATCCCGTCGCCGACCGACGAGGCCCCGAGGTTGAGGGAAAGCAGTGCGATAACCCACGCGTTGACCAGGCCGACGACGAGACCGGTCGCCAGCTGCATCGGCCCGGGCCGCGCCGGGGTCGCGCCTCGTCACGGTTCCCACCTCTTCCGCTCCGGTTCTTGCGAGCGAATCATCCGCGCTTCCGCCGGTCGCGTCGATCGAGGGCGACCAGCGTGAGGAACTCATGAAGCAGGGTCCCGGCGAGGAGCGAGGTCACCTCGCCGTGGTCGTATTGGGGCTGAACCTCGACCAGGTCAAAGCCCACGAGGTCGAGGCCGCGCAGTCCGCGCACGAGCCGAAGGGCGTCGCGACTGGTCGGCCCCCCGACTTCGGGCGTGCCGGTCCCTGGCGCGAAGCCAGGGTCGACGAAATCGATGTCGAAGCTGACAAAGACCGGACCTCTGCCGGCCCGCTCGACGACCTCGGGCAAGACGTCGTCAACGCCTCGCTCGAGCAGCGTCTCGGTCGGAATCAGATGCAGGCCCAACGCCCGCGCACCGCCGCGATCCTCGGGCCCGTACAGAGATCCGCGGATGCCGAGCTGCACCGACCGCGCGGTGTCGATCAATCCTTCCTCGATCGCTCGGCGACACCAGGTGCCGTGGGTGTAGCGCTCTCCCCAGTAGTTATCCCAGGTGTCCGTGTGTGAGTCGAAATCGATCAGGCCGACGGGGCCATGCCGCTTGAAGATCGCCCGCAGCTCTCCGAGCGTGATGGAATGGTCGCCGCCCATCGCCAATGGAACCACCCCGGCATCCAGGATCGACCTGAGCCCTTCTTCCATCACGCCGTACGAGGCCTGCACGTTCCCAGGTATGACCGAGAGGTCGCCTGCGTCGACGGCAGAGACATGCTCGAAGATCTCGATCCCCTGCTCGACGTTGTACGGTCGCAGCAAGCGCGATGCTTCGCGGATCGCCGCGGGGCCGAACCTCCCTCCGATCCGATAGCTGACCGCGGTGTCGAATGGGATCCCGATGAAGGCCGCGTCCACGCCGGCCATGGCGGTGACGTTGGGCAGACGCATGAAGGTCCCGATGCCCGTGAATCTCGGGGCCTGCATCGCATCGATGGGCCGGTAGCGCTGCCGTCGCGCCGGCTGACCGCCGTCAGGCACGGACGAGCTCGGACTCCACGGCTTTCAAGCTCTCTTCGTGGATGATGCCGACGACCTGATTGCGCAGCTCGGTGAATCGGGGGCCGGTCAGGGTATCGAACGTGCGTGGCCGCGGGATATCGACCTTGAGAGTCGTCCGGATGCGACCCGGCCGGCTGGTCATCACGTAGATGACGTCTCCCAAGAAGATTGCCTCCTCGATGTCATGCGTGACGAAGAGCACGGTCTTGCGATAGCGCTGCCAGATGTCGGTCAGTAGCTCCTGCATGATCTGTCTCGTCTGCGCGTCTAGTGCGCCAAAGGGCTCGTCCATCAGCAGCACTTCAGGATCGTTGGCCAGCGCCCGGGCGATCGCGGCGCGCTGCTTCATGCCGCCGGAGAGCGCGCTCGGATACGCATCCGCGAAGCCGTCAAGCCTCATGAGGCGGATGAGCTCGCTCGAGGTCTTGCGGCGGTCCGGCGGGGGCGCCTTCTTTATCTCGGGCCCAAACTCGATGTTGCGACGCACCGACAGCCAGGGAAAGAGCGAGTACGACTGGAACACCATGCCGCGGTCGGCCCCGGGTTCCAGGGTGACCTTGCCATTCAGGAGCACCTCGCCCTCCGTGGGGGTCACCAGCCCAGCCGCGATCATGAGCAGCGTCGACTTGCCGCACCCCGAGGGGCCGACGATGCACGCGAACTGGCCATCCGGAACCGTGAGCGAGATCCGCTCCAATGCCCGCACCTCTCCACGGCGAGTGCGAAAGCGCATGGCGACGTCGGCGATCTGGATCTCGCTCACGCGCGCACCTTCTGCACGTAGGGAAATGCGAGCCGATGGATGACGGCGAAGAGCGTGTCCGTGATCAGCCCGAGGATGCCGATGGTGATGATCGCCGCGATGATGCGGTCGGCCCGCAAGTAGCGCTCGGCGATCAAGATGAAGCTGCCGATGCCGTGCTCCGCCGCCACGAGCTCGGCGACGATGAGGTACGTCCAGGCCCATCCCATGGTGATGCGCAGCGCATCGACCACCTCAGGAAACGTCGCCGGCAGGAACACTTTGTAGAAGACCGTCCACCGTGAGGCACCCAGGGTGTAGGCCACGTTCAGCATCTCGTCCGGAACGCGGTGCGCGATGTCCATGACCATCAACACCAGTTGGAAGAAGACGCCGATCCAGATGATCGTGATCTTCTCGTCCTCCCCGAGGCCCTGCAGCAGGATGAGGAGCGGGATGAAGGCGGAGGCCGGCATGTAGCGGATGGCATTGATCGGCGGGTTGAAGAACGAGCGCACCGCTTCGAACGACCCCATCAAAAGACCGAGCGGCACGGCCACCACGGCCGCGAGCAGAAACCCGGCGAGGATCCGGAAAGTGCTCCAGCCCACGTCGTTGTAAAAGGCGAGGTTCACCATCATGTCCCACCAGGTCAGCACCACCTGGTAGGGGCTGGGGACGAAGAGTGCGGAGAGTGGGTTCTGCACCAGGGCCGCCAGCAGTGTCCACACCCCAACGACGAAGACGAAGCTACCCACCGCCAGGATCACCCGTGCCCGCCTGGGGATGGCTTGCTTCGGGGTGAGGTAGGTGCGAGTGAAGCCGCGGCGCCGGCGCGGCCGGGCCGCCGACGGCACCGGCGCTACTCGTGCCGCAGGGACCCGGCTCAATTGGTCTCCTCTACAACGAGTTGATGAAGTCGGCGTTCACCGCGTCCGCAGGCTTCACCGGGCTGTCGATCTTTCCCTGGGCTTTCCAGAAATCACCGGCGGCCTGGACGTTGTCGTTGATCTTTCCGGGGGCGCTCTTCGTGCCCATGATCGTCTTGCCCGTCTTCAGATCGAACAGCGTGAGCGTGCCGAGGTCCGCCTTCACGTCGTCCGCGCTCTCGCTGGTGGCCTTCGCCACGATGGCCAGACCCTCCGTGGTGTTCTTTTGGAACCAGTCGAAGGCGTCGTAGTACGCCTTCATGAACTCTTTGACGGTGGCCGGGTACTTGTCGACGAAGTCCTTCCGGAACGCGAAGCTGTCCATGATCAGGTCCGGATATTCCTTCGAAGAGACCAGGACTCGTCCGTCGGTGCGCGCCTTGGCCTTGCTCAGCCACGGCTCCCACGTCACAGCGACATCAACCTGCCCGGCAACGAAAGCGGCGCCGGCTTCACCCGACTTCATGTTCTGCTCGCTCACGTCCGAGAGCTTCAGGCCGTTCTTCTGGAGGACCTGGGCCAGGAACCACTCGGACACCGAGCCCTGGTTGACCGCGACCTTCTGCCCCTTCAGATCCTGGACCGTCTTGACAGTGTTCTTCGCCAGGATGCCGTCACCGCCGACCGAGGCGTCGATGGGAAAGACCTCCACCGCGGGTACTCCGTTGGACTGCGCCCTGGCAAAGGCATCGACGGTGGACGCCATTCCGTCCAGCCTACTGGCCGTGAGCGCGATCAGGCGGTCATTGGGGTCCTCGACATCCTGGAACTTGACGTCGAGGCCGTGGCTCTTCCACGTCTCCTTGGCGTTGGCGATGTAGATGATCGCGTACCCCGTCCAGGTCGAGGACGCGATGTTGATCGTGCCGGTGAACTTGCCGTCATTTGAGGTCCCGGCGGTCCCGCCACAGACGGCGAGCAGTAGTCCGAGCACCACCGGAAACACAAGGCGGGATGGACCGTACGAACGATTCAACATGCGACCTCTCCCCCGAAGCTTTGGCGCGTTCAGCACGGCGGCTCCGTCGGCGCCTGCCGGCCAGCGAGCGGCCCATGCTACCGAACACCGGCACCAAGCGGCGAAGCGATGGGCGAAGCGCACTGCGGGGCGGCGATACGATTCGCCCGTGCAGGCGAAGGCGGCGGAGTCCCTGCTCGCATTCGCCGAACAGACGGTGCCGGGCCTCCGCGGCTTGGACGGCAAGGCCACCTCTTTCAAGATCGAGCAGCGATACAGCGAACTGCTCGGAGCGCTCCGATGGTTCATCGATGAAAGGCGGACGGACGAGGCGCTCCGCCTCGCGAGCTCGCTCGCGCCGTTTTGGATGGCGACGAAGCGGCTGGAGGAAGGTTCCGAGTGGTCCGATCGTGCTCTGGCGTCGCCTGATGGCACGGACGCGGCGCGCGCAGAGGCCCTGTTCCAAGCGGGCCTCCTGGCGTTCTGGCGAGGCGATGACGATCGCGCGTTCGCGCGCCACGATCAGGCCCTCGCGATCGGCCGGCGCATCGGCGATCCCACCGTCACGGCGAAAGCGCTGACGGGTCTTGCGCGGATCGCGCTGCGACGGACCGGCGTCGACGAGGCGCGAAGGCTCTGCCATGAGGCGCTCGCGATCACCGAGGGCACAGCCGATAGAACGGGGCGCTCGAATGCGCTGCACGTCCTCGGCGTCACCGCCCAGATGGCCGGAGAGTTCCTCGAAGCCAGAAAGCTGATGAGCGAGCGCATCGCGCTCGCGCGAGAGACCGGGAACTACGCGACGATCGGTTTGGAGGCCAGCAATCTCGCGATGGTGGAGCGACAGCTCGGGAATCTCGACCAGGCCGAGGCGCTATCGCGCGAGGCGCTCGATATCAGCTATCGACGTGGCGACGATTGGGCGACGCCGCTCATGATCAGCGGCCTCGCGGCCGTCGCCACGCAGCGAGGGGAGCTCGAGCGTGCGGCGACACTCGTCGGAGCCGCGGAGTCGCTGATGGAAGCTCAGGGGTTCGAGTGGCCGCCCGACGAACGACCTCACTACGAGAGGGTCGTGGCGATCCTGGCCGAAGCGAAGGATTCCGACGAGCTCGAGCGGGTCCGGGTCGCCGGGCGCGCCATGACGCCGGCGGCGGCCGTCGACTTCGCGCTCGGACCTCGCGCCTAACGCGATGAGGGCCCAGTTGACGATCGGCTCGATCGTCATCCGCTGCTACGAGTTCGACAAGCTACTGGCGTTCTGGCAGGAAGCCCTGCACTACGTACCCACGCGGCCTGCCAAAGACGGCTGGGTGATCTTGCGTGACCCGGACGGAAGCGGACCAAATGTGTCGTTGGACCAGACTCGGGAGAGGCGATCGGGCAAAAGGAGCCGATTGCATCTCGACCTCTACACGACGGATCAGAAGGGCGAGGTGGAAAGGCTCGTAAAGATCGGCGCGACACGATATCCGTGGAGATACAAGCCGGATGACGACTTCGTAGTTTTGGAAGACCCGGACGGCAACCTCTTCTGCGTGGTCGAAGTCCCGAGTGAGTCGTAGCCTTGGACGCGCACGTGTTGGGAGGCGGTCAGTGAGCGACCTGGCTCCACGAATTGGTCGTCTCGGCTGGATCCAGATCGACTCGACCGATCCTGAGCGACTCGCGGCCTTTTGGACAGTGGTTCTTGGTGTCGGGATCGAGGGCAGGCTCGGCAGTCCGCCGCAGTTCGTGAATCTTCACAAGCAGTATCCAGACGCGCCGTTTGTTTCGTTCCAGCGAGTACCCGAGCCAAAAGTGGTGAAGAACCGCGTGCACATGGACATCGTCGTGGATGACGTTGAGATCGCTACCTCCCGCATCGTCCAGCTCGGAGGCCGACGGCGTAGGCCAGATGCGGACTTTAACGAATACGGTTTCTGTTGGCGGACGATGGCCGATCCGGAGGGCAACGAGTTCTGCCTGATCTACAAGTGCAGGTGAGGCGCCCCCTAGACCTTTCGGAGACTGATCGAAAGGTGACGCGTGCCGGTCGCGGAGCCGATGCAGCGCAGTAGGCCTTCAGCGGCCAGGACCGACCAGGTCCCGTCGGGCCGCTGTGCGGAATCGTATTCAATGCTCGCCGCGTTCGGATCCGCGCGCTGGTTGAAGACACCTGCCGAGACATAACCTGTCTCTGTCCCTTGGCTCGAAACATCCGACTTCGTTGACACGTAGGTCCCGGGGACGTGGACACCCGCGTTCGCGGAGTACGACGGCGGCTCTACGTAGAACTGCAGCTGAAGCTGATAGTCCAGGCCGCCCTCGTACGCGCCGGTGCTGATGCGCGTGTCGCTAACGCCCGCTGCAGTGCGTGGCGGTAACTCGCCTTGCCCGATCCGCGACAGATGAGGATCGGATGTGGAAGTCCGGTCGTCGGTTGACATTGCATGTCGGCTTCGACGTGCTGGACGCGCTCCAGTTGACACGGAATCCCCTTCTCTGTGCCGCTTATCTTTTCGTCGGCATCCGCGACGAGTCGAAACGACCAATCGCTTCCGTTCTGCGCTGTCTCGAGCGGCACCGCCGCGCAGCCCGAAAGACAAGCCACAGCTACTAGGAGTGCCGCTACGGCGCGTCCCGTCACGGCCGAGAGCCTAGTCCGGCGTCGCGTCCCCTGACGGCGACGTAAGTCGATGTGAAAGGACTCGGCTTGCCCAACACGACCTTCCGCGCTACGAGAAGACCCGCCGGAGATTTTCCGACGGGTCTTTAAGGAAGATCGCAATCAGCGTCAGGGGTCGAAATGCCAGCGCACCGTGTAGTTTCCTCCCGGGCCGACAGCCAGGAAGGTTCCACCGCATAAACCTGCGCGCCCGCGCGGGCCGCGACGGCCCTCCAGTACCCATGCGATTCTCCGAGGTGTGACCAAACACCAATTCGGCCGCTCGACTCGGCCGAAGGGTCGTTGCAGACGCGTCGATTTCGGTCCTGCGCGTTCGTCGTCCATACGTGCCGGTCGATACGAATGAGAGGTGCAACATGAAATTCCTGATGCTTGTGTGCTGGGACGCCAAGAAAATGGACGCCCAGACCGAGCCCGATCCAAGTGACACTCCGAATGCGGAGAGCTTCCCGTGGCTGGACGACCTTCAGGCGCAGGGCCGCTGGATCACCGGGGACCAACTGGCGCCGCCGCGCCGGGCCCGATCCGTCCGCGTCCGCGACGGCAAGCCGATCGTCACCGACGGTCCGTTCGTCGAGACTAAGGAGGCCATCGGCGGGTTCGACATCATCGAGTGCCGCAGCCTGGAGGAGGCCGTCGAGATCGCGGCCAAACACCCGGTCGCACGGACTGGGACGATCGAGGTCCGGCCACTCTGGGGGAACTGACGGCGCGCCGCGGGTTTCTTTCACTGCGAAATCTCTATTAACGTTCCGCCGGCTCGCGCCGAGCGCTCGATATAGTGGCGAGGATCTCCACGATGAGCTCCGCGCGCGTGGCGGATGCCACCGACTTCGGCGGGACGAGCTCGTACGCTTCCGCGATGTCGCGTAGGCGATCCAGATCGAGCGCCCTGAGCTGCGCCGCGAGGACGCCCTCGCCTTGCGCGTCGACATCGAAGGGATCGAGAACCGCCCGCTGCGGGACAAGCCAAAGCGGCGGGACGACCCGAGTTGATCTGTCAGCCGGGCGCGACCTCGCCCGCCTGAAGGCGCCCTCGAGATAGGCCGGGCCGATGCCCGCGGCCCATTGCCGGAAAGCTCGCTCGTTGGACTGCATCGTCTCGATGCCCGTCTTCAGTCGCTCATCCTCGGCGAGATCGACGAACTCGATGCAGCCTTCCCACATCCCGTCCGAACGCACGCGGCCGATGGCCGACGCGCGATAGCGCTTTGCGACAAGACCCTCGAGCAGATCCGCGTACTCGTGCGTGACCGTCTTATCGGGCATGGCGTGCAGCTCGGGTGGCCCGAACGAGGGCCATATTGACCGCGCGCATCGCGCCGCAGCGTTCACGAAAGAGCGGCAAGGCCCAACCACACTCGCGGCAGAACCACTCCGGCCCTCGCTCGCTCGGTCGGACCGCGACATCGTGCGTACAGACGGTTGCTATCCATGTCATGCCCCAGAGGGTGCACGTGCAGAAGCGTCGGCGGTATCCATGAAATCACGGGTAACCCGGGAAAACACGGGGATTTCGTATGGCAGTTCTTCTGCACGATCCCCGGCCGTGCATCTCTCACCCCGCGAGAGAGAGGTCCTCCGCTTTGTCGCGGCAGGACACACCACGAAAGAGCTCGCGGCTGCACTGAACATCGCGGAGAGCACCGCCGAGTGGCACATCTCGAACATCCTTGTAAAGCTCGGAGCCGCGAGCCGAGCGGAAGCGGTCGCTATCGGATTACGTGAGGGCCTTCTCGAGCCGGAGGAGCAACCCCTCACGGGGAGATCTGCGCCTGATTTGGCGACCAGACGTGGGCACCGCGCTCGCACGTGGCGGGACGACCGCGTCATCGATTTCGATCTGCTCGGACTCCATTTCGGGGAGATCAGGATCGGGCGTGGCCGCCGAGATGTTGCGGGGACGGAAACAAAGCCCGTGGGCGCTGAGTCCGGCGAGGCCGAAGACCACGACGGTGGGAAGAAGAGCGAGCACTGAATAAGGCACGGTCTGACGGCGGCCCGCTGCCCATCCAAGACCTGCGCTGGCGCTGCGACGCGGCGACCCTTGGCTTCGAAACAACGAAGATGAGTCAGGCTGGAGGCTCGGGGGATTGTTGTCCTCACCGGATCAGGCGATGTCACGGTGAGGGCATACGCGATTTGCAGCGTCCCATAGCGTGCTCGATGTGACCAGGCGGTAGACCACGCATCATCTGAGGGCGGAGCTCAAGACACCGCTTCGCGGAGGAAGATCGTGTCCGCGATCGAATGGCTGCTCGACTCGGATCCGGCGATTCGCTGGCAGGCGATGCGCGACCTGACCGATGCGCCGGCCGAACAGGTCGCCGCGGAGCGTGCCCGAATTGCCACCGAAGGCTGGGGCGCGCGCCTCTTGTCTCTCCGGCGGGAGGATGGGCTGTGGGACACCGGCACGTCAGATTCGGAGTGGCCCTCTCTTCTCGCCCTATTGATGCTCCGCGATATGGGTCTCGACCCTTCTAGCGAGGAGGCGCGGACGGCGATAGCCCTCGTAGCGAACAACGCGACGTGGCACTCGCGCGGCCCATGGCACGGCACACCGGTGTTCACGGGCGAGGTCGAGCCGTGCATCAACGGACGCGTCGTGGCGCTCGGCGCGTACTTCGGCCACGACGTGACAGGAATCGTCGAGCGGCTCCTCGGCGAGCAGATGGCCGATGGCGGGTGGAATTGCGAGCAGGAGAATGGCTCGACGCGCGGATCGTTCCATACGACGATCAACGTCCTCGAGGGCCTTCTGGAGCACAAGCGCGCGACGGGCGGCTCGCCCGAGGTCAGCAGGGCGCTTGACCGAGGGCAGGAATACCTGCTCGAACGCCGGATGCTGCGCCGGCTATCGAGCGGCGAGCTGATCGATCGGGCCTTCACGCTGTTCTCGTTCCCGACCGGCTGGCACTACGACGCGTTGCGCGGGCTCGACTACCTGCGCGACGCGGGCGTGACGCCCGATCCGCGTCTAGCCGAGGCCATCGATCTGGTTCGCTCCAAGCGTGACGCCGAAGGGCGGGTGCCGCTCGAGAACCCACACGAGAGCGAAATGGTCAACGCCCGGGTCCGCGATCTCGAGTTCGACATGAACGAGCGCGAAGGCCGGCCCAGCCGCTGGAACACCTTGCGCGCGCTGCGGGTACTTCGCTGGGCGGGCCGATCGTGACGGTTCGTGACTATTTGAACGTGGCACCGCAGTGGAGCTCCGGCCGACTCCGAGGACTTACGGCTTGCGGGCTCGGGCCGCGGTTCGCGCTCGTCCTCCGAGCATTTCGTTGAGGTCCGCAAAATGCTCGCGGTCATGGCCGAGGTCGATCTTGAGGTAGTCGACGACGGTGATCTCGCCGAACGTGCGGTGGCTCCCCGTCCGCGAGAGCCGCTCCGGCGATAGGGACTGCACGAAGGCGAAGGTCCGATGCCGGCTCTCACGCCATTCACGAACTGAATCACGAAGGTCTCGGTCGGTGAAGTCCCAGCCATCGTTGTCATAGAACTCGAACGTGGGTTTGGCCCCAGCGGCGATTTGGCGCACGCGAACAAGCACGCACTCGGTCTGGCACGCTTCGAGATGTGCCGCGATGTGGCGGAACGACCAATGCTCGTCGTTCGGCCGCCAGTCCTGATCAGCCGCGACCGACTCCAGCAGGTCTGAGATCTCGGCCGTCGTCTCTTCGAGTGCGGCGATCACCTCGGCGCGATCAAGGCTCACGTCCATGAA
>Ga0209472_1001414_pt1 | contig 13890 bp, 13 predicted proteins | sample GraSoiAngelo_130_FD_185887 | JGI IMG/M metagenome (GOLD analysis project Ga0209472, IMG submission 185887) | Grasslands soil microbial communities from the Angelo Coastal Reserve, California, USA - 14_0929_02_20cm (SPAdes) (version 2) | ecosystem: Environmental > Terrestrial > Soil > Grasslands ...
ATCGGTAGGTAATCCTGCCCCTCGTCAGGTCGTAAGGGGAAAGGTCTACCGCGACCCGGTCCCCCTGCAGGATTCTGATGTAATTCTTGCGCATCTTCCCGCTCACGTAGGCGAGCACCTCGTGGCCATTCTCGAGCTTCACGCGGAAGGTAGTGTTGGGCAGCACCTCGCTTACGGTGCCCATCATCTGTATGGCGTCGCCGGCCACCGCTCCTCAGTCGCTCCTCTCGTTCAGGTCAGGCTCAGACGTGCGCCGCGCGCGGGTCCATCGTCTGGTCGCGCGGGGGCTCCTGACCGCGCTCGAGATAGGAGGCGTGCCGGCCGCAGCTGTGGCAGGTGAGCGTGATCCGCTCCGATGCGGCCGACAAGCCTGGCCCACCCCGCCGGCGAGGCGACCGCACGATCGACCGGGTACCACACGACGGGCAGACCAGGGGAACGTGCTCCCGGTCTGCCGCGATCAGCGCCAGCGCTTCCGGCGCCCGATACTCCTTGATACCGCGTCTCCCCACGCCTGCATGCACCTCCAACCGCGAAATCTAGCAGCCCCTGGAAGGGGCACGCCGCCTTGACACCCTCCGCCCGGGGCGTATCTCTCACCGGAACGGGAGGTTGCCATGGACGGCCGGGCGTACGAGCCACTGGCGGAGATCGAGGTCGACCTAGTCAGGCCGGAGCGCCAGGGCTTCATGCTCACCGGTCAGGGTCCCGACAATGCGGAGTACCAGCTCGATATCCGGTTCGAGATGCCGCTCGATCCCCGTACCCGCACGGTGCTGGGCGAGCTGCTATCCCATTCCGATCTGATCATCTCGCGGCGCGCCCCGGGTGGCCTGGCCCAGGCGCTGCGCCAGCGGCGTAACCGCGCGCCGCAGCGCTAGTTGGCGTCAAAATCCTTGACGGTCCCGAAAGTGGGATGTAGCTTGGCGCGACCTTCAGCACCGGAGCAGCGTGCTTCATGCCAGCCGAACTCGGCGGGTCGCAGATCTCGTCGCTGCTCGAAGCCCTCCCCGGTATCGCCAGTGTGCTGCGCAGCCCCGTCGCCGACGCGCTCGTCAAGGCGATCCGGGCGGCGGTGGGCGTGGGTGATTTTTCGGCCGAGGACGCCGAAGAGCTGGTGCGCTACGCTGTGCGCCGGGGGTTGATCGGCCCGGACGAGGGGGACCGCGTCCTCGCCGAGGTACAGGTGGCGCTCAAGTCTCCGCGCAAAGTGGTGAAGACCGCGAAACCGAAGGGGGCCAGGAAGAGGCCCGCGAAGAAGAAGCCTCGCCGCTAGCCGTGAAGGCCACCGTTTTCCTCCTCACCGCCTTTGCCGGGGCGTGCTCGCGCGCTCCGAAACCGGGCGCCGTCGCGCCGGCGGACGCCGCGTTCAAGTTCCGGCTCGCGGCGGCACTCGCGGCCGCCCGGCGCTGCGACACCGCGCTCGTGGTGGCGCGCGCCGCTCAGAGCCTCGAGGCCGACAATGTGCGGGGACCGCTCGTGGTGGGGGCGTGTCAGGAGCAGGCGGGGCGCTACGACGAGGCGATCGCCACGTACCAGGCGTTCGCGGCCCAGCACCCCCGTGCGCGGGGCGTCGCCGCGCTCTCCGCCCGCGCCGAGCTCGCGTTGCGGACTTCGGCCGAGCAGACGGCGCGCCAGGCGCTGGTGCGGGAGACCGAGCTGGCCCAGCAGCCGCCGCTGGCGGCGACCGTGGCGGTGCTCCCCGTGGTCGTCTCGGGCGATTCGACGTACCGTCCGCTGTCCCGCGGCCTGGCCGAGTTGATCACCACCGATCTCGCCTACATCCGCACGCTGCGGTTGCTCGAGCGGCTGCAGATCGGCGTGCTGCTCGACGAGCTGAAGCTGGGGACGAGCCAGCGGGCGGACCCGGCGACGGCGGCGCGGGTGGGACGACTGCTGCGGGCCGAGCGCATGGTGCAGGGCACCGTCACGATCCCATCGCAGCGAGGCGGGCCGGTGCACCTCACGGCGTCGGTCGTGACCGGCGCTGGAGTCGTCCGGCCCGTGGCGCCGGCGACGGGGCCGTTCCAACAGTTGCTCGGGCTCGAGAAGCAGGTCGTATTTGGACTCGCGGCCCAGCTCGGGATCGAGCTGACCGAGGCCGAGCGGCAGCGCATCTTGAAAGAAGGGCCCCGCCAGCTCGCCGCGTTCCTCGCGTACAGTCGCGGGCTCGAGGCGATGGATGCGGGCGACTACGCCCGCGCGGCGCAGCACTTCGGTGAGGCGGCGCGCGGGGATCCGAGCTTCCGGGCGGCCTCGCAGGGCCGCCAGGCGGCGCTGACGGCCCCCGCGCTCGAGCGGGCCGGCGCCGATCCCGTCGGTTCCCTCTCCGTAGTCGACGCGCTGGGGCAGGGCGCCACGACCGTCCTGCCGGCGACCGGGGGCGTGCTGTCCTCCGGAACGCTCGATGTCGTGCCGACCCCTGGTGACGTCGTCACCCAGGCCGGGGGGACGGCCTCCGGGACCGGGACGACCATCCGACACCTCGGGCCCGAGACCGCGGGCCTCCCGTCGATCATCTCCGTCACGAACGGCATCACGATCATCTTCAAGCGTCCGCCGTGAGGCTCGCGGTTTTGCTCCTGGCCGCGACGCCGCTCGCGGCGCAGGAGCCCCGCGCTGATCTCGCCACCGCGGCCAACACCGGCGTCATCCTCGACGCTTATTCCTTCGGATCGGGTTTCGCGTTCCACAACGTGGTCGAGTGGACCGTCCCCGTGACCGTGTCGCAGCACCTGGTCCCCCGGCTGACCGTGGACCTCTCGGCCGCGTTCGCCCGCGCGTCCGGCGCGACCACGAGCGGCACCTTTCACGTCTCCGGCTTCACCGACACCGATGTGCGAGCGAGCTGGGCCACGGTGTCCGGCCATCTCATCATCTCCGTCGCGGGCACGCTTCCGACAGGGCTAGCGACGGTGCCCGACTCGACCGTGCCGCTCTTGAGCGCGCTCGCGACCGACCTGCTCGCGTTCACGACGCCTACCTTGGGGACCGGCGGGGGCGCGACCGGTGGGTTCGCCACGGCGGTGCGGTTGGGGGAGCGCTGGGCGGGCGGCGTGGCGGCGAGCTATCGCTGGCACGCCGGCTACACGCCCGTCTCGGGAGGCGGCAGGCTCGAGCCGGGGGGCGAAGTGCGCGTGCGGCTCGGCGTCGAGGGGCCGCTCGGAGCAGGCGGAGGCGGCTACCTCCGTGCAGCCGCCGTCTATACCACCAGCGGCGCGGACACTACGGCGAGTAGCGCGGCCACTCCCAGCGGTTCTCGCAGCGGCATCGGGGATCGCATCCTGGTGTACTCGAGCGTCAGCCTGCCCGCGGGCGCGAGCAGCCTGGTCTTCTATGGATACGACATGTACCGCTTGCGGCCGCACGGGCTTACCGCGGCCGACTCGAATACCGTGGAAGTGCCGCGTGGCAACGTCTTCGCGCTCGGTGCACGGCTCGAGCGCACGCTCTCGCCGGCGCTCGGCCTGGCGCCGAACGTCGAGTTTCGCAGCGAGCAGACCGGGGCGAGCGTGGGGAGCCTGACGCTGCTCGGGTGGATCGTGCGTCCGGGAGTGGATCTGCGCTACCGGGCGAGCGGCAGCGTGACGCTGCTCGTCCAGGGACAGACGGCGTTCGGGCGGCTCGCGGACGGCAACGGCGGCTCGGTGGCGGTGGTGGGTCCACGTGCTGTCGTGCTGGTGGACGTCACCCGCTGACGCGCGGTTCCTTCGGGGTCTGACCGACCTGCCTGCCCCTTTGTATGTCCTCACCCCCTGTCCCCCTCTCCCTTCGGGAGAGGGGGAACTACATCCCTCCTTCGAAGTCGCGCAACATTCTGATTACGCCCTGCGCGGTCCTGGTTGGGAGCGGCGCAGCCCCTGCACGAGTTTCTGGCCATGGATCCACTACGGCGCCTCACGAACGCACAGAGGTTCGCGATAGCGCGTCAATTACGTCGGGCAGCGTCTCCAGCCGAGCGCTACGCGTGGTCGCTGCTGCGAAACCGGGGCGTCCTCGGCTTGAAGTTTCGTCGCCAGCACGTCCTGCACGGCTTCATCGTGGACTTCTACTGCGTCGCCCGGCGGCTCGTCGTGGAGCTCGAGGGCGACGCGCACGATGCACGCGACCGACAGACGTATGATGCCGCGCGGGCAGCATTCCTCGAAGCCGCCGGTTACCGTGTAGTTCGCATGCTGAACCGAGACGTCACGCCCGAACACCTCGAACTCGTCCTGCGGGAGGCGCTCCAGAGGTCGCTCGAAGTCCCCCCTCTCCCGAAGGGAGAGGGGGACAGGGGGTGAGGACCCACCGAGAGAACGGGGGTGGAGCCGGGTGTCGGGACGCAGGGGGTTGGAGCCGGGTGTCGGGACGCAGGAGATTGGAACCGGGTGTCGGGACGCAGGAGATTGGAGCCGGGTGTTGGCACGAAGGAGGGTGGAGCCGGGAGTCAGGCGTCAGGGAGGTGGAAATGCGTGTCCTGAGTCGGGACGTGGCGACGGGCCACCGGACGTGAGGTCGGGGCACGGCGGGTGAGATCAGACCCGCAGCCCCTGCACCAACCCCCGCAGCTTCTCGGCCGCCTCGAGCATGTGCGCCGCGGCCGCCGCCATTTGCTGCGTCGAGGCACCCTGCTGCTGCGTCGCCGCCGTGACCTGCTCGGCGCTGCTCGCGTGCGCCGTCGCCCGGCCCGCCACCTGCTCGACCTGCTGCTTCAGCCGCTCCGCGGTTTGCCGGTTCGCCTGCGCCGCGACGCGCACGCGGAGCGACGCGTGCTCTACCTGCTCGATCGCCGCCACGATCTCCGTCAGGCCGCGCGCCGCGCCCTCCGCGATCGACTCGATGCCCCGTACTTTCGCCTGCCCGGCCGTCATCGTGGCGGTGACCTCCTCCATGTGCTCCCGGATCAGGGTTGTCGTGCGCGTCACCTCCTCGGCGGCGCGTGCCGACTCGTCCGCCAGCTGCCGGACCTCTTCCGCCACGACCGCGAAGCCCCGGCCATGCTCGCCCGCCCGCGCCGCTTCGATGGCGGCGTTGAGCGCCAGCAGGTTGGTTTGTGACGAGATGCGCTTGATCAGGTCGACGAAGTCGTCGATCGCGGCCGAGAGCTGCGCCAGCTCGCTGATCTGCCGGGACGTCGTCTGCACGACCTCGCGCACGTCGAGCAGCGCCTTGCCCGCGGCCCCGACGTCGCCCCGGTGCCGGTCGGCGACCATGCGGATCTCCTCGCCCAGCCGCGCGGTGCGGTCGGCGGCTTCGGCCATCTCGGTGGCGGCGAGCCGCAGCTCTTCGAGTCCGGTCCCCATCGTCCCGAGCGCCGCGCGCTGGTGATCCGCGCTCCCCGCGATCTCGACCATCGCCGTGGACACCTCGCTCGACGAGGCGGCGAGCTGCTCGCTCGTGGCCGACAGGTCTCCCGCGGAGCCCGCGATCCGGTCGGACTCGCCGACCACCTCACCCACGATGCGCCGCAGCCGATCGGCCATTCGCTGCATCGCATCGGCCAGCACGCGAAACTCGCGCGGCATCTCTCCCACCGTGACCGGCCGCAGGTCACCGCTCCCGAACCGTTCGGCTGCCGTCACGAGCCGGCTGAGCGGCCCGTGAATCGACAACATGGCCCAGCGCGCGAGAAACAACCCCACGACGGCGATCCCCCCGAGCAGGAGCCACAGCTCCTTCTCCCGCTCCCGCGACGCGGCCGCCAGGCGGTCCGCCACCTGCGCCGCCTTCACCGCCTGGCGGCTCGCGAGATCGCGCACCAGGCGGGTCACTTCCGCCGCGCGTGGTCGCACGGCTGCCGACTGCGTCAACGCCTCGCCGTCCCGCCCCAGGTCCTTGAGCGCGTGGGCGATCGCGTAGTCCACCTGGATCGCCGCGTTCAGCTGCTTGAGCCGGCCGACCGCGATCCGGTCTTCCCCCGTGATGCCGAGCGCCTCGAGCCGCCGCTCGTACTGGAACGCGTCGTCACCCGCGGCCTGGAACAACCGGCGCGAGTCGGCGCCTGGCGCGGCGAGGTATTGCTCGGCGGCGCGAATCTCTTCGAACACCGTGGCCACGAGTCCGCTGCCGATCTCGCTCGAGGCCCGCAGCCCCGCCAGCTCGTCGCCGACGGCGTGCCGCATCTGCCGCAGCGTGACCGCGGCGAGCAGCGCCGTCCCCACGAGACCGATCGCCAGCGGGATCAGTCCCGCCACGATGCGCGAGCGGATGGTGTCGAACATGCGGGGCATCAGCGCTCGCTCTCGGCGACGAGCCGGCCGCCGTGGATCACGCCGATCACGACCTGCTTGCCGGGGACATCCCCGTTGCTGTCGAAGGCGACGGTCCCCGTGACTCCCTCGAACGGCGCCTTCCCCCGGCCGACCTTCGCCAGGTAGTCCCGGATCGCCTGCCGGCCGGCGCCGGCCTCGCTGATGGCGCGCGCCAGCAGGCGGACGGCGTCGTAGGCCCCAGCGCCCCGATGGTCCGGGCGCTGGCCCGGATAGGCGCGCGCGTAGTCCGCCACGAACGCCACATTGCGCTCGTCGGGCCGATCCGGCAGGTACGCCGAGGAGACGTGCACGCCCTCGGCCAGGGCGCCGTCGGCCTCGATCCCCGTGAGCGCGTCGCCCCCGATCACCGGCCAGCCGAGCCGCAGCGCCTGCATCTCCCGCAACGCGAGCTCGGCTCCGGGACGTTCGGCGGCGAGCACTAACACATCGACTCCCGCTTGTCGCATGCGCGACAGGTAGGGCTCGAGCGAGCGGGTCTCCGGAACGTACGGGTCGGCCTCTACCACGACGCCGCCCAGTCGCGCGAACTCGGCGTCGAACGCGCGCCGCACGCCGCGACCGTAGTCGTTGTTCACGTAGATGATCCCGGCGCGCCGGGCCGCGAGGGTCTGCCGCGCGAACCGCGCCAGTTGCGGCCCGTGCTGCGCGTCGCTGGGACACACCCGGAAGAAGTAGGGGTTGATCCCCGCCAGGTCGGGGTTGGAGGCCGATGGCGAGACCATGACCAGGGGGGTCCGCCCGGCCCCATACACGCGTAACCCGGCTTTGGACGGATCCGAGCTCAGGTGGCCGACGACCGCCACGACCGCGGGATCGGCGTAGAACTGCTCCGCCACCCGCAGCGCCGTATTCTCAGAGCCCGAGTCGTCCACGGGTTTCAGCTTGAGGAGGCGGCTGCGCACGCCCCCGCGGGCGTTGATCTGATCGACGGCCAGCTGAGCGGCCCGCAGCATCGACGCGCCGCGCGCCTGCGAGAATGGGCCCGCCAAACCGATGACGATGGGGCCGCCCGGGCGGGAACATGCCGCCAGCACGAGGGCGGCGCCTACGAGAGCTGACCTTCGCAGAAGCCCTCCAAGGTGGCGCGGCAAGGTTAAGCTGGGCCAACGAGAAGCGCAATATTTCCCCGTCGTACCCACATGATTTCCACCCGGTTTTCCAGACGGTGTGGACAACGTCCCCCCCTCGCGGGCCGCGGCGCAGCCGGTAGTTTCAGGGTGTGAACGTCGTCCAGAGCCTGTGCCGCTTCGCCGACGCGCTGGAGCAGCTGCTCGCCGCCCCTGACGCCGCGGCGTTCGAGCGCGTGTGGGACGCGCTCGACCTCGATCGCCTGGCCTGGGATGCGCTGGCCCTGGCCCGCCGCGCCGGCAGCGATGTGATCGAGCCCGCCCTGGCGCAGGTCGACCGCCGGCTGCTCGCCGTGTTGGAGCGCTGCCGCGCGTTTCTCGATCGCCACCTCGTGACGTTTCGCGTGCCCGAGCTCGAGCGCTGGCAGCACGCGGCGGCGGCGGCGCTGGTGGGCGCGCGCTGGGGCGTCGCGGGCCTCCGCACCGTCATCGCGGACACGCAGGCGCCGCTGGGCCGCCGCTATTTCGCCTTCCTGGGTCTCGCGGAGCGGCATCCCGAGGCCGCATGGCCGCTGTTCGAGCGCTATCTGGTGACCCCCGGCGCACACCACGCCTTCGTGGCCGCGGCGGTCGAGGCGACGCGCTACTACAGCGGACGCGCGGACGTGCTGATCTCCTTGTTCGAGCGGATCCGCGGTGACCAGCTGATGCGGCGGTTCCTCGGCCCGAAGATCCTCGAGTCGCTTTACGTGCTGGGCGAAGAGCGCAGCCTGCCACTGTTCGAGCAGCTGCTCGTCGCGGGCCACACCGATCCCGACATCGATCGATGCGAGGTGACCCGCGCGCTCGTGGCCGTGCGCAAACTCACCGGCCGGGTGGCGCCGAGCTCCAAGTTCACCGACGCCGAGCAAGCGGCCGTGCAGCGCGCGCTCGACGACGCCGAGCGGCGGTTCGAAGAGGAGCGCGACCGCATCGTGCCGGTGACGGTCATCTGACGAACCCCCACACCTTGTTCCGATACTCCTTTCCGCCGACCGCGTAGCTCTCGTTGTGCCCCGAGCCCTGGAGCAGCACCACCTCGACCGGGCCTCGGGCGGCGGCCGCGACCTGCATTCCCATCGCGAGCGGGACGAGCCGATCCGCGGTGCCGTGGAACAACAGCACCGGGCAGCGCACCTGCTTCATCCGGCCGAGGTTGTCGAGCGAGAGGCGAACGATGAACGGCGGGAAGATGCGGTAGGCGTGCCGGGCCATGTCGGTTGCATTGGTGAACGGCGACTCGAGGATCAAGCCCGCAACGGGATGGTGGGTCGCGGTGTAGGTCGCCGCCGCAGTGCCCAGCGAGCGGCCATACGCATAGATGCGCTGGGGATCGACCTCCGGGCGGCCGGCGAGGGCCGCATACGCCGCGTCGGCGGCGCCGTACATGCCGGCTTCCGTGGCCCGCCCGCCGCTCCCGCCGTAGCCGGGATAGTCCACGACCAGAAGCGCCGCGCCCGGTGGCTGAAACTCGTGCACGATCGGCCAGATCGACGCGATGTTCTCGCCGTTGCCGTAGAACCAGAGTAAGGCGGGAGAAGGTTGTGGAGGATGGTGGAGGATGGTGGAGGTATCGCCTGCCTCCACCGACCTCCACCGTCCTCCACCGACCTCCACAGGCCTCAGATACCACCCCGCGAGCCGCGTCCCGTCTTTCGTGACCAGCTCGATCTTCTCCCCGTTCGCGACGCCTACGCGCGTCGGATCCGGCAGCGGCGCCCGCGGGGCGGGAAACGCGAGTCGCTCCTGGAACAGCCACGCGAGAACCAACAGGACGAGGTAGGCGAGGACGAGACCGATCGCGATCCGGACGATGAGCACGGGGGGAATATGTAGGGGCGCGGCATGCCGCGCCCCTACGCGGCGCCACCATTGCACGGGGCAGCCCGACCGAGAATCTTACGTCCCGTGACTACCCAGATCACCTGCCCCGCGTGTCGCGCGCCGATCCCCACGGGCTCGGCGTTCTGCCCCGCGTGCGGCAATCCGTCGCCCACGGTGATTACGAACGAGCGCGTCGCCCCGGGTTCCCCCTCTCCCGAAGGGAGAGGGGGCCAGGGGGTGAGGACGTCCGAAGGGAGCGGCGGCCAGGGGGTGAGGACGTCCGAAGGGAGCGGCGGCCAGGGGGTGAGGACGTCCGAAGGGAGCGGCGGCCAGGGGGTGAGGACACCCGAAGGGAGCGGCGGCCAGGGGGTGAGGATTCCCGGAGAGGGCGGCGGCCCGACGGCGCTGCCCACCGCCGAGCGTCTCGCCCGCGCGCTCGGCCCCAAGTATCAGGTGAAGCGGCTCGTGGGGCGCGGCGGGTTCGCCGAGGTATACGAGCTATGGGACCAGGACCTGGACCGGCGCCTCGCCTGCAAAGTGCTCCACCCCGAGATCGCCTGGACCCCCGGCATGCTCACGCGGTTCCGCCAGGAAGCCAAGGCGCTGGCGCGCCTCCAGCACCCGGCCATCCTGCCCATCCACTTCATCGGGGAGGGCGAGGGCCTCGTCTACTATGTGATGCCGTTCGTCGAGGGGGAATCGCTCGCCGAGGCGCTGCGTCGGCGCGGGTCATACGCTCCCGAGGAAGCGCTCACGATCGCGGAACCGATCCTCGAGGCCCTGGCGCACGCGCACGCGCAGGGGTTGGTGCACCGCGACATCAAGCCCGACAACGTGATGCTCGAAGCCAAGACGCACCGCACGCTGCTGGTGGATTTTGGGATCGCGAAGCTGCTCGATCCCGGCTCGACCACTGGCGGGGGCACGAAGACAGCCACGGGCTTCACCGTCGGCACCGTGCAATACATGAGCCCCGAGCAGGCGCTCGGCGCACCCAATCTGGACGGGCGCAGCGACCTGTACGCCTTCGGCGCCATGCTCTTCCAGATGGTGACGGGCACGCCGCCCTACGACGGCAACTCGAGCGCCGAGATCGTGGGCAAGCACCTTGCCGACCCGATCCCGGTGGCGAGCGACGTGAATGCCCGGATCCCGCGCTGGCTGTCCGATGCCATCGTGAAGTGCCTCGCGAAGCAGCCCGACGGCCGCTTCCAGACCGCGGATCAAGCGCTCGCGGCGCTGCGGCGGGGACGCGCCGCGGGATCGGGGAAGCTGGTCGACGCGGCCACGGTGGAGCGCCGGGTCCGCCGCTCGGGCGCGGTGCGGTTTCGCCTGGGGAGATTCGGCTGGTGGGTGGCGGGTGGGCTCGCGCTCGTTGGCGCCGGCCTAGTGCTGGCGCGCGGCGCGGGGTTCGTCGGCGCCGGTGTGGTGTTCGTGCACAACGCGCTGGTCGAGCCGGTCGAAATCGTGATGGATGGAACGCCCATCGACACCGTGCGCCCGGATGAGACTGCCCGGCTGGCGCGGTTGCGGGGTCGAGGCGACGGAGCAGGCGGGAGCGGGCGCGCCGGGCTCCGCTGGCGTCTCATGCGACCGGGCAATCCCCCGATCGGCGAGGCGCTCGAAGGCCCGCTCCCCGACTTCCGGCGGGTGCGGGGGCGCCGCGTCGCGGCGATCGTCCCCGAGGTCGGGGGGCAGAGCTACTTCGCGCCGCTCGTCACCAACACCTCGGCCACCGACATCACCATCGAGGTGAACCCCGGCACCCAGGCGGCGGTGCGCTGCAACTGCCTCGTCCCCACGGGCGCTGTCCGCACCCACATCGGCTACTATCGCCTGTACCGAAACTCCACTATCGCCGCGTACAACAACGCGCACCCCTACGTGGGCCCGCACGCCGATCGGGAGGGATTCGCACCGCGGGTGGCCCCGCGCAGCGGGGCCGTCGTGCTGGTTTTTTGACGACCCCCGGCATCGATCCCCAGCTCCTCACCCGGGCTCGCGGCGCGTTGCTGGGGCTCGTGATCGGTAACCAGCTGGGCGTGCCTACCGAGCGGCTCGGCACCGCCACGGCGATTCGCCAAGCCTTTCCGCAGGGCGTGCGGGACTTGGCACCCGCCCCCACAGGCTCCCCGTTCGACGACGACGCGGCGCTGACGCTGCTGCTCGCCGAGTCGCTGGCCGAGCGCGGCGACTTCGATGCGAACGACGTAGCGCAGCGCTGGGTGAACTGGATGAAGCGGGACGGGCGGGGCATCGGCTTGACCACGCAACGCGCGCTGCGGTTCATCGAGCTGGGCATGGAGCCGTTCCAGGCGGGGCGCGCGGCGCACGATGCGGCGACGGCCGCCTCCAACGGCAGCGTCATGCGCTGCATCCCGGTCGCGCTGCGTTATCACACCAACGTCGACAGGCTGGTGCGCGTCTCGGCGCAACAGGCCGCCATCACACATGCCGACGAGCGCTGCACCTGGGGATCGGTCGCGGTGAACCTCGCCGCCCGTGAGCTGTTGCACGGCAATCGCCATTTCGTGGAGGAGGTGCTGCATCGCCTGGAAGGCGCCCCGCGGCCCCTGCTCGAGGCGATCCAGCGTGTGCCCTGGGAACAGGAGAGCGACCTACCGCTCGCCGTGGGCGGCCAGTACGGCTACGTGGTCCACTGCGTGGAGATCGCGTTCTGGTGCGCGTTGCACCGGCCGTCCTTGGAAGAAGCGCTGATCTTTCTGGCGGAAGCGGGCGGGGACACCGACACCAACGCGGCCGTGGCGGGCGGGCTCCTGGGTGCCCGGGACGGCGAGGCGAGCCTGCCGCCGCGCTGGCTCGATCAGCTGGGAGCGGCGAGGGGAGTCGCGGGGCTGGCTGAACGGCTGATCGAAGCTGCCAGCCCTTAGGGCTTACGGCTTACGGCTCTCCTCGCGTACCTCCCGATCCGGTCCATCACGTCCCGGTCGGTGAGGGTGACGGAGACCCAGCGCGCCGTCCCCCTGCCCCGCCAGCTGAATCGCACCACTTTGCGGCCGTAGCGCCACTCCCAGCCGCTCTTCCCGATCGGACGGGGCCGGCCGAACACGCGCGTCAGGCCCTGCTTGGTGCGGCTCACGAGCGGCACGCCGCGGGTGTCGCCGAACCCGGCGGAATCGTACAGCGCCACCACGTCCGCGTTTCCCTCGACAAAGTGCGCGCTCAAATAGAAGCGCGCCCGGTCGCCGGGATCACGAATCACCACGCCGCACTCCATGATCTGCGCGGTGCGCGGGGACGTCTGGCACCGCACGACATCGGAGTCGGCGAGCGCGCGGGCGCGCTCGATGAACGCGCGGTAGCTGATGCCGGGTGTGAAGCCGCGGTAGGGGGGCACGGCTTGCGCCGCGATGGCGACGGGGGCCAGAAGCGCGAGGAACGCAAGCCGCGGCGACGTCATGGGCTCAATATAAGTCTCTCAAATGAAAACGGGCCCGGGAAACCCCGGGCCCGTTCGCTGCGATCAGCGTCGTTCAGACTTTGCGGACGTTCTGCGCCTGCAAGCCCTTGGGACCCTGAGCGACCTCGAACTCCACCGTATCGCCCTCGGCGAGGCTGCGGAAGCCCTCCGCCTGGATCGCCGTGAAGTGGACGAACACGTCCGGACCCGACTCCTGCGCGATAAAGCCAAAGCCCTTCGCGTCGTTGAACCACTTCACCTTACCCTTTGCCATACCGTTCAAACCTCAACAATAAGGGGCACTGCCCCGGACATGTGCGACCCTGGTCACCGCGACCAGAGACGGGCTCAAACAAAAACCGCGAGACAAGTGGTCCTCGCGGAGCGCAGACAAACCGGTGACGGTGCCACGTATTGCTTGAACCGGGGCCAAACGTAGGGTTTCATTCCGATCCTGTCAATAGAGTAAGCAGCACTGGCTGCAGCGCTTGGGTACGGTGGCGCCACCATAACGACAGCATACCGCCACTCCGAGAGGCCGGATCTTGGGGCTCTTCCGCCCGTGGTGTGTCCCGGATAATGTGCTACGCCGCCGTCTCGTTTACCCCAGCCCTCGGCTCGCGAGGTTCCGTCCATGTCTCTCCCGCTCGTCTACGCCCTGCTGGCGTGGCAACAACCCACGTCACCGGCCGCGGCGCCCGGCCTGCCGCAGCCCATCGCGCGGGTCGAGGTGAAACCGGCGGAGTACGCGCTCCAGGTGGGCGACACGGTGCGGCTTCACGCGGTCGCCTATGACTCGGGCGGCCGGGTCATGCCGGAGGCCGTGATCCGCTGGTTCGCGAGCGGCGGCAGGTTCGAGGGCAACGTCGATTCCACCGGCCTCGTGAGCGCCGGTTCCACGGGCACCCTGAACGTCGCCGCCGTGGCCGGTCTGGCCGGACGGGCGGTGCGATCCACCGTCGCGTTCGCGCACATCACGGTGCTGCCACAGCCGGCCACGACGATCGTCGTCACGCCCCGGCCGGAGCGGCTGCTCGCCGGTACCGCGCTCGTGCTGGCGGCGGCGCCCTACGCGCCCAACGGCGACCGGCGCTACGACCAGGTCACGTGGAAATCGAGTCGCCCCGCGGTCGTCGAGGTCACGTCGATCGGGCGCCTCACGGCGCGCACCGCCGGTCGAGCCGTGGTCACGGCGCAGGCCGGCAAGACGAGCGCGAGCTGGACGGTCGAGGTAACCCCCAACCCGGTGGCCCGTGTGGTCCTCATGCCGGCCGATACGGCAATT
>Ga0209472_1001427_pt1 | contig 13809 bp, 16 predicted proteins | sample GraSoiAngelo_130_FD_185887 | JGI IMG/M metagenome (GOLD analysis project Ga0209472, IMG submission 185887) | Grasslands soil microbial communities from the Angelo Coastal Reserve, California, USA - 14_0929_02_20cm (SPAdes) (version 2) | ecosystem: Environmental > Terrestrial > Soil > Grasslands ...
CACGAGCGTCACCCTGCCTCGGAACGCGGCCAGTCTGACCGTGTCGCCCGCGAGGTCGGGCAGCGCGAGCGCGGGACCAAACGCCTCGCGCGTACTAGGTGCAGCCCCGTCGGCGCGTGCGACCAGCGAGTCCGCGTCGAACACTGCGAGGACGCCGCTCGCGTCCACCGCCACCGCCGTCTCACGGGCACCGAGGTGTCGGGTCGCCAGAATCGCGCCTGTCGCCGGGTCGAGCACGTCCACTCGCAGGCGTGTCGCGGCGGAATCGTCGGAGCCGAGCGCGTACAGCCGCCCCCCCCGCCCCTCCGGCGGGGGGCCGAGCGCGAGCGCGACGTTCACCAGCGCTTTCTTGAGTCGCAGGTCGGCGCCCTTGGCGGGGAGGAACTCGGGATCGGGCTCGCTCCCCGCCGGGAACAGCCCGCGCTTCGCGGTCCAGGTGAGTTGGCCCGCGGGCGTGTACTTGCGGATCTCATCGCGCACCAGCGGCGCGTAGTAAACTGCTCCATCCGGCCCCACCGCCACCGCCCCCGCGTTCACCACGTAGTCGAGCAACGGCGTCGCCGGCCGCCGGATAGTGGCGAGTCGCCCGATGGGGCGCCCCAGGGTGTCGAGCATCCGGATCAGGGGTGCCGAATCGGGCTCGGGGGTGCTGAGCTGGGGCACGTAGTACGGAGAGCGGGTGGCGGCCACCCGGCCCGCACCCGCGGCGTACAGCGACGCCACGTCCGGGCTCTCCCATTCGCGCACCACGCGGCCGTCCCCCATGGTGTCGACCACCACGCCTTCGCCGGTGTGCTCGGTGACCAGCAGCTCCGTCCCGCCGAGCGGCGTCACGGCCATCGGCGTGGCGAGGCGAGGGTTCGTGATCTGGCGAACGACGCGGAGCTCGCGATCGAACGCGAGGAGCCGACCATGCTCGGGATCGGGCGCCCACGACAGGCCGCCGAGGGATGCGGCCGGCGAGCGGTCCAGGAACAGCAGTGTGAAGCCGCTGTGGGGGGGCGCCGTCGGGCGGCAGCCGTAGAGCACCGCCACCAGAACGGCGCACCCCCCCAGCACCAGCCGCATCAGGACGCGGCCGAAACCGACTTGATCTCGATGGTGTGCAGGCCGCTGACCAGACGATGCGTGCCGGTCACCTTCACCTTGCTCTCCGCAAAGGGAATGAGCTTCGAGTTCTGCGGATCGCCGGGCTTCGAGCTCACCGGCAAATACATGGTGCCGTCGCTCGACAGCAGGCCGAGCGGCACACCGGCTTTGGCGCACGCCTGGGCGCACGCCTTGTGGCCCGCGCCGGACGCGCCGTTGGTCGTGTTGCAGTTCAAGTCGACCACCTGAGCGGTGATCGTCATCTCGTCGCCCGCCATCTTCTCGTGGGCCTGCGCCGCCAGCGGCAGCGCACAGCACGCCAGTACGGCGGTGGTGGCGAGGATCCGCTTCAGCATCGTTTCATCCTCCTGTAAACGGTAAGAGAAGGCTTGCGAAAAACCGAGGGAGCGACCCGCGGCTGCTCCCGTCTACCATACGTCTCGACCGGGGGTTCCAGATTTCGGGTATATTGGGCGCCATGGCCCAGGCCTATCGCGAGCTGCTGGATACGTTTGGCCGCGGGTGGGAGCGCGGCGCCGTGGATGAGATCGCCTCCGTCTTCGCCCCCGATGCCGTGTTTCTCGAAACCCCGTTCAGCGCCAAGAGCACCGGCATCGACGCGATCCGTGCGTATTGGCAGGACGTTCCCCAGAACCAGGCCGACGTGACCTTCAAGTCCGGAGAGCTGTACGTCGCCGGCCCCTGGTTCGCGACCGAGTTTCGCTGCACCTACCGCCGGCGCCGCAGCGGCGAATGGGTGGACGCCCGCGGGGCCATCTTCTGCGAGACCAAGGACGGCAAGATTACCGAGATGCGGATGTACTGGCACAGAACCTAGATCCCCTGTCGGCTCCTGACGTACTCGAGCGCCTGCTCCATCAGCTCGGCGCTACGCAGTCCCACTCGCATCGCCTGGGCGACGGCTTCCTGTTCTTCCAGCCCCTGCTCCAGCATGAAATAAGGAATGAGGCCGGCCCCGACGCGATTGCCGCTACTGCAGTGCACGAAGGCCGGTCGCTTGCCCGCGAGCTCGCGTACGGCGTCCACGAGCCGGGCGAATGTGGCGTCGCTCACCGCGCCGTGCCCCACCGGAATGCTGCGGTACTCGAGGCCCGCCTGGACCACGGCAGCGGGCGTCTTGAACGGGCGCGGCTCCATGGCTTCGCGGATGTCGATCACCACCTCGCATCCGGCGCGCTTCAGCGCCGCCAGATGCTCGGACGCGGGCTGCCCCCCCGTCACGATCCCGGGGATCGGCTCGCAGGCGTTGGGGACGCCGGCGATGGCGTCGAGGAGGTGGCTCATCGGGATCGAGGCGGCTAGCTTTCGCCGCTCAATCTACCTCATTCGTATGGCGTCGTCCCGCCGCCCCTCGCTGCGCGCTCACCTGAAGCCGCACCACAAGCTGTGGCTCGATTGGGACGGGGCATTTCTCATGGGGCCGCGCTACCTGCACTTCCTCGACGCCGTCGATCGCGCCGGGACGATCCGTGCGGCGGGGCGGGAAGTCGGCTGGAGCTATCGCACCTGCCTCAATCGCATCCGTGAGATGGAGCGGGTGCTCGGCGCCAAGGTGCTGGCCACCACGCGCGGCGGGTCGAGCCGCGGCGGCGCCCGCCTCACTCCCCAGGCTCGACGGCTCGTGAAGCTGTTCGCGCGGTGGCGACGCGAAGCCGTGCGTCTCAGCGACGTCGCATTTCGGAAGATCGTGCGCCGATAGGCACAGCATTGCCTATCGGTGAGGCGCGGGGTAGTTTGGCCACCATGCGCTCGTACTCCGCCATCGCCTTCCTGCTGCTGTGCTCGGGGCCGCGACTGGCGGCTCAGACGCCGGCGCCAGTTTCCACCACCCCGAGGCTCAGCGGGTACGTCCAGGCCCGCTTCCAGTCGATCGGCGACTCCGCGGTGTTCTCCCTGCGGCGCGTCCGCCTCGGCGCACAAGGGAATCTCACGTCCTGGGCGAGCTACAAGGTGCAAGCAGAGCTGCGCAGTGGAGGCACGGGCGCGACCGCCGCGACGGTCGCGGCAACCGATCTCTACCTCTCTCTCACACACCGGCTCTGGACGGCTACGATAGGGCAGTCCAAGACACCGCTGTCGGCCGAGTTCATCCGCTCATCGACCGCGTTCGAGTTGCCGGAGCGGTCCATGGTGGTCGACTCGCTCTCGCCCAACCGCGACGTGGGCGTCAAGCTCGAGTGGAACACCGCCGGGGCGTTGGCGCTCCAGGGCGGGGTCTTCAACGGCGACGGGGTGAACCACGCCGCGAACCGGGACAAGCGATTCCTCTACGTGGGACGCGCCGTCGTCCGCGCCGCCACGGGCGCCTACCTGGGCGTGTCCGCCGCAGCGAAACCCGACACCACCACCTGGGACGCCGAAGCGTGGGTCGAGCGGGGCCGCGTCGCGGTGCGGGGCGAGTTCCTCGCGCGGCACCGCTCGGTCGCCGCCGTGACGACCCTGGGCTGGTACGCCCTCGGCGCCTACGGTGTGGTGCCCAAGCGGCTCCAACTCGTCGGCCGCGTGCAGCAGTTCGATCCGAACGACCGCGCCGGCAGCGACCGCATCACCGGCTATACCGGGGGCGTGCAGTACTTCTTCTCGGGCGACGACCTGAAGTTGCAGCTCGAGTACACAATCTTCGATGAGCAGGGCCCGAGCCTCGATAACAATCGGGTCATCGTGCAGATGCAGGCGAGATGGTGATGAAAGGGCGGCAGAGGGCGGCACAAGGCGGCAAAGGGCGGCAGAGTGTAACGGCGCTCGCTCTCGCTGCGGGCCTCGTTGCCGCCCCTTGCCGCCCGTTGCCGCCTCTTGCCGCCCAGTCTCATGATGTCCTCCTCGCCACCACCACCTCCACCCGCGACGCCGGGCTGCTCGACTCGCTGCTACCCGCGTTCGAGCGGCAAACCCACTACGCCGTCAAGGTGATCGCCGTGGGCAGCGGGCAGGCGCTCGCGATGGGTCGCCGCGGCGACGCGGACGTGGTGCTGTCGCACGCGCCGGAGGCGGAGCGCGCGCTGGTCGATTCGGGGTACTTCGTGCGCCGTCGGATCGTGATGCACAACGAGTTTCTCATCGTCGGGCCCGCACGCGACCCGGCGGGGCTGCGCGGTCTGAGTGACCCGGTGGCGGCGCTCCGCAAGGTCGCCGAGCGGCGCGGCATCTTCGTCTCGCGCGGCGACCAATCCGGCACGCACCAGCGCGAGCAGCTGCTTTGGAAGCGCGCGGGCCTCCCGAGCCCACCTCGAGGCGAGTGGTACATCGAGTCGGGGCAGGGGATGGGCGCCACGCTCCAGCTCGCCGACGAAAAGCACGGCTACACGCTCACCGACCGGGCCACCTACCTGACGTGGCGGGACAAGCTGCAGCTCTTCCCAATGGTCGAGGGCGATTCTCTGCTGTACAACGTGTACCACGTGTTGGAGCTCAACCCGAAGAACGCGTCCCGCATCAATGTCGTCGGCGGTACGGCACTGGCCGACTTCCTGGTCGCTCCCGAGACCCAGCGACTGATCGGGGAATACGGCAAGAGCCGTTTCGGCCAGAGCCTGTTCGTACCGGATGCGGGGAAGGAGCCGTCTCGATAAGAGACAACGCCTGTCTCCCAGGGGGGTCACAGCCGCATAGCGCTTAACAGCTTTGGGGCGCGGACGGTCCATCTAGAACCGGCATGGTTCTTGATCTGCTAGGCCGGCTAGGTATATAGAGGATAGCCCCATGATGCTCCCACTGCTGCTCTCGCTCGTCGTTTCCGTGACCGACGATCCGCCCGTCAAAGTCTGGCTCAATCACGACAACTATTTCCAGCGCGGCGACAACGCCCGGGTCAACGTGCGGTTGGCCGACGACGGGTATCTGCTCGTGCTTCGCGCCGACGCCGAGGGTCGCGTGCGGGTGCTGTTCCCGCTCGATCCGTCGAACGACAACTTCGCGCGCGGCCACGAGACCATCGAAGTGCGCGGCCGGGGCGACCGCGAAGCGTTCTTCGTGGACGACCGCGAGGGCTCGGGGTTGGTGCTCGCCGCCCGGTCCAGCACGCCGTTCAAGTTCGACGAGTTCGTGCGCGGCGATCATTGGGACTACCGCGTGCTCGACGCGCGCCAGGCGGGCGACGACAAGGAAGCCGCGCTGGTCGACATGGTGCAGCGCATGACGCCCGATGGCCACTTCGACTACGACGCCGTCACGTACGTGGTCGCATCGGCGCGAGCGTACTACGACTCGTACTATCCCCACTACGCGGTGAACTTCGGCTACGGCTGGGGCTGGCCATACGGCTACCGCTACGCGGCGCTGTACAGCACGTGCTACGATCCGTTCTTTTACGATCCGTTCCTGTGCTACGATCCGATCTTCTCCCGGCCCTACGGCTACGGCTTTTACGGCTACGGATTCTACGGGTATCGGTATCGGCCGTACTACGGCGGTGGGTACTCGTTCTCCAACCGTCCGCACAACCTGTTCATCAACCGCGTACGCAACGGCACGGGCGTGCAGATGTACTTCAAGAACCAGCTCGGCTCCAACGCCGCAGCGAGTGGGGTAGGCCCGCGGTTCCGCGTCCCCGACGGCACGCTGGTCGCCCGGGGGCGCTCCAACGCGGCGCCCGTGCGCGAGCGCGACGCGATGCAGCGTGACCGCGGTGATCGAGTGTCGTTCCCGGTGCGAGACCGTGGTGGGGTGCGCGCTGGCGGCGACCGGCCAGACCGCGCTCAGCCCACGGCGCGCGAGCCCGATCGGCGGGGCGCGAGTGGCGGGAGCGGCGGGGGCCGCGATCGTGACGCCGGGCGGGCCGCTCCGGAGCGGCGCGGCGGTGGCGGTGGTGGTGGGGGCGGTGGGTGGAGGGTCGCGCCGCCGGCCGTAACGAACGCATCGGCTCGGTAGACGAAAGCATCCGCTCGGTAAACGAAAGCATCCGCTCGGTAGATGTTGGGGCGGAACGGAAGGTGTAGGGGCGCAGCATGCTGCGCCCCTACGTTTTTCCGTGCACATTCCCCTCCCGTGCACAGGCCCTATTGCGTATGACCGATTGCATATGACCGACCTCAAGCGCTCGCTGCGCCTGGCCGACGGGCTGGCCATGGTTGTGGGAATGACGGTCGGCGCCGGGATCTTCCGCACGCCCGGCATCGTGGCCGCGCGACTCGGCCGCCCCGGGCTCACCTTCGTGGTGTGGGTGTTGGGCGCCGCGCTGGCGTTCCTCGGCGCGCTCTGCTTCGCCGAGCTCACCACGCGCCAGCCCCGCGCCGCCGGCAAGTACGCCTTCGTGCGCGAGGCGTTCGGCACCCGCGCCGGTTTCGTCGTCGGCTGGGTCGAGGCCCTGGGCACCAACGGCGTGGCGATCGCCGCGATCGGCGTGGCCGCGGGGGAGTTCCTCGTGCGCCTGCTCGGTTGGCCGCCCGCGCTCATCGCGCCGCTCGGCGCGGGGTTGGTCGCGCTGTTCACGGGCATCAACCTGGTGGGCGTCGCGTCGGGACGGTGGGTGCAGAACGTGGTGACGGCGGCCAAGCTGCTCGCGCTGGGCGGCGTCGTGGTGATCGCGTTCGCGCGGGGGACGGGGGCGGGCTGGCACGGCGCGCTGCCCGGGGCGCCGGTTGGGTTGGGTGTGTGGGTCGCGATCGCACTGGCGGCACATCCGGTCATCTGGACCTATTACGGCTACCCCGATCTGGCGAAGATCGCGGGAGAGGTGGTGGACCCGAGCCGCACGCTGCCCCGCATCCTGTTGGGCGGGCTCGCCGCCACCGCGGTTCTCTATCTCGCGCTCAACGCCGCGTTCCTCCAGGTGCTGCCACTCGAGCGGATCGCGGTGTCGAACCTCGTGGCCGCGGACGTCATGGACACGCTCGTCGGAGCGCGGGGTGGCGCGCTCGTGGCCGGGCTGGCGCTGCTGGTGGTGCTCGCGTCCCTGAACGGCAACGTGTTCGTGACGCCGCGCGTGCTGTTCGGCCTGGCGCGCGATGGCCTCGCACCTGGCGCCCTCGCCCGGGTCAATGCCGGCGGGACGCCGTGGGTGGCGATGCTCGCCATCGGCGTCTTCGCGATCGCGCTCGCCGCCACGGGGACGTTCGAGCTGCTGCTGGGCTTGGCCATCGTGCAGGTCCTGGTGATCGACTCCTGGGCCGTGATCGGCCTGTTCCGACTGCGGAGGCGCGACGGGCCGGCGCCATTCAGCGTGCCGGGCTATCCGTGGCTGCCGCTGCTGTTCGTCGCCGTGTACGCGGCGCTGTTCGCGGGGACGGTGCGAGCGCAGCCCACGCTCGTCGCCGCAGCGTTGGGGATGCTGGTGGTGGCGTATGGGTTGAGTTGGGCGGCAAAGGGCGGCGACGGCAATGGGCGGCAAGGGCGGCAAGGGCGGCAATAGGCGGCACGGGGCTACGGCGCGCCTGCCGCTCTGTGCCGCCCATTGCAGCCCTGTGCCGCCCTATCTTTAGGCCATGCCCCGCCTCGCGATCGCGCAGCTCCGCCCCACCAAGGGCGACTACGGCGCCAATCTGCAGAAGATCGGCGGCGTGCTGGCGCAGATCGCGAAGCTCGATCCGCCGGCGGACCTGGTGGTGTTTCCCGAGACCGCCACGTCCGGCTATTTCGTCGAAGGGGGCGTCCGGGACGTGGCGGTGACGGCGGGGACGCTGTTCCGCGATCTCACGGTCCAGCACGCGGCCGCGGGAGCCCCGCCCGTAGACGTCGCGATCGGGTTCTACGAGGTCTTCCAGAACCACTTTTACAACTCTTGTCTTTACGCATCCCTCGGCAACGCCTCACCCGGGCACGCCTCATCCGGCGGCGCCGCACCCGGTATCCGGCAGGTGCACCGCAAGGTGTTCCTCCCCACGTACGGCGTGTTCGACGAGGAGCGGTTCGTGGATCGCGGCCGCGAGATCCGGGCGTTCGATACCCGCTGGGGCCGGGCGGCGATCCTGATCTGCGAGGACGCGTGGCACTCGCTCTCGGGGACGATCGCGGCACTCCAGGGGGCCCAGCTCGTGATCGTGCCGAGCGCGTCGCCGGCACGCGGCACGGGGATGGACGAGGAAGGCATCCGGCTGCCGGCGAGCGTAGTGCGGTGGGAGCGCATCCTGCGCGGCATGGCGGACGAGCACGGCGTGTGGGTGGCGTTCGCGAGTCTCGTGGGATTCGAGGGCGGCAAGGGGTTCCCCGGAGGCTCGGTGGTGGTGAGCCCGGCCGGTGACATCGTGCTGCGCGGGCCGCTGTTCGAGGAAGCGGTGCTGACCTACGACGTCGACTTCGAGGAGATCACGCGGGCGAGGGCGGAGGCTCCGCTATTGGCAGACCTCGAGGTGAATCTGCCGCACCTCATCAAAAGCCTGGGGAGCGGGGAGCGGAGAGCAGGGAGCAGGGCTCGCAAGCGGGCCACCGTGAAGTTCGACCCGGCTACGAACGGTACTGCTCCCCGCTCCCCGCTCCCTGCTCCCAAGATCCACGTGGTGGGGCGCGGGGTGGAGGAAGGAGACCCGCTGCAGATCGATGCCGACTTGGCTCGGCGGTGGCTGGTCAGCTTCTTAAAAGACGAAGTCGTCCGCCGTCGCGGGTTCCCCAAGGGGATCGTGGGGCTTTCGGGCGGCGTGGACTCGTCGCTCACCGCGTTCCTCGCCGTCGAAGCACTCGGCAAGGAGAACGTGATCGGCGTGCGGATGCCGTATCGGACGTCTTCTCCGGAGAGCCTCGACCACGCGCTGCTCGTGATCCAGACGCTCGGGATCCAGGCGGTCACGATCGACATCACCGCGGCGGTGGACGGCTACCTCGCCCAGGTGGGGCAGAACGGGGACGTCGATCCCACGCGCCGCGGAAACGTGATGGCGCGCGAGCGCATGATCGTGCTGTTCGACCTGTCGGCGAAATACAAAGCCCTGCCGATCGGGACGAGCAATAAATCGGAGCGGCTGCTCGGCTATTTCACCTGGCACGCCGACGACACGCCGCCCGTGAACCCACTGGGCGATCTGTTCAAGACGCAGGTGCGCGCCCTGGCGCGCCACGTGGGAGTGCCCGAGGTGATCCTGCGGAAGCCGCCCACGCCCGACCTCGTGCCAGGGCAGACGACCGAAGGAGACTTCGGCATCAGCTACGACAAGGTCGACCGCATTCTCTACTATCTGATCCGCGGCATGAAGCCGGCGGAGGTGGTGGTGCGCGGCTTCACACCGGAGGAAGTGGCCAAGGTCGCCGGGCGGCTGGAATCGACGCATTGGAAGCGCCGTCTCCCCACCGTGGCGATGATGTCCCAGACGGCGATCGGCGAGTTCTACCTGCGACCGGTGGACTACTGATGCAGCCCAAGCATCCACGCGATTCCGAAACGATCATGTCCGAGCTGATGATGCCGCAGCACGCGAACATCATGGGCAACGTGTTCGGGGGCGTGGTGCTGTCGCTGGTGGACCGGGTGGCCGCCGTGGCCGCGATCCGCCACGCCTCGAAGCCGTGCGTCACGGTGTCGGTCGACAAAGTGGACTTCAAGGAGCCGATCCACGTGGGCGAGCTCTTGACCGCGTATGCCCGCGTCAACTTCGCGGGCCGGTCGTCGATGGAAGTGGGCGTCAAGATCATCGCCGAGAACGTGCTCACGGGTGGGCGGCGGCACACCAATTCCTGCTACGTGACGTACGTGGCGCTCGACGAGCAGGGCGTGCCGACACAGGTACCGCCGATCGTGCCCGAGACGGCGGACGAGAAGCGGCGATATGACCGGGCGTCGAAGCGGCGCGCGACGAGGGTGATGGATCGGAGATTCAACACGGGCGCCGGTGAGTAGAGTCGTCGTCGTCTTCGGCGGCGGCGGCGCCAAGTCGCTCGCTCATGCCGGGGCGTGGAAAGCCCTCCTCGAAGTAGGGGCGCAGCATGCTGCGCCCCTACAGGTGACCCACATCGTCGGCACCTCGATGGGCGCGGTGATGGGCGCGGCGTTCGCCGCGGGGTCGAGCTACGACCGGCTCGTCGGGATCGCGCTGTCACTCCACAGGAACGACTTTGCCGCCCTCGACGCCTGGGCGCTCGCGAAGGGCGTGTTCGCCCGCAGCACCTTGAAGCCCGAGCCCTTGAAGCGCACGATTGCGCGTCTCGTTCCCGCCACACGCTTCGCCGACATGCAGATCCCCTTCACGGTCACGACGACGGACCTCGATTCGGGAGAGCTGGTGCTATTCGGCGCACCGGTTGGGATGTCCGTGTGGGGCGACGTAGGGGCGCAGCATGCTGCGCCCCTACACCGCGCTAACACAGCGACCGTGCACCTGGGTGATACAGCCCCCCTGGTCGACGTCCTGTACGCGTCCTGCGCGCTGCCGCTGTATTTTCCGCCGCAGACGATCGGCGGGCGGCGATTGGGCGAAGGCGGGTTGCGGGCGGTGCTGGGGCTCGATGCCGCGCGGCGCGTGCCGGCCGATCTCGTGGTGGCGGTGGACGTGGGCCCCGGGTTCGACGAGCCGCCGGCTACGAAACAGGCGGGCATCCCGCCGCTCGTGCGGGCGCACGGCGAGGCGATCCGCGTCATGATGGCGGCGCAGACGGAGCGCGCCATCGCGGCGTGGCCGAAAGACGCGCCCCGGCTGGTGGTGGTGCGGGCCGTGGCCGAACGGGAGGCGACATTCGCGGTGGACGGCGCCGAGCGTTATCTCGACGCGGGGTACCAGAAAACCCGCGCGGCGCTCGCCTAGGCCGTGCGGTAGCGCGGCAGCGTGCGCCGCACGGCACCCGGCAGGACGCGCAGCAGGGCCGCCTCCACCGCGGCTTCGCGGCTGCGGTACCACACGCCCGCCGCGATGATCGCGATGCCCAGCGCGGTCAGCGCCGCCGGGAAGAGCAGGGAGTTCTTGAACACGTCGAACGCCAGGTGACCGAGGTAGGAGTACACGCCGATCGCCCCGAACACCATGAAGGTCTTCCGCTGCAGCAGCACGGCCACGAGCATGAGCCCGAGGTTGATGAGGCAGTACGTGATGCTCCCTACCCCGTCATAGGTCAGCGCGCCCCAGAACGCGACGAGACCGAACAGGTACAGCCAGAAGGCGTAGTCCTGGTCGGTGCGACGGTCGAGCAGATAGGTCACGCCCAGCACCGTGGCGCCGAACAGCAGCGTGATCAGCTGCTTCTGCTCGAAGGCGACGAGGCCGTGCGACCCGATGAGCAGGGCGGCCAGATCGAGCGACAGAAACCACAACGCGAAGGCCAGTGGGAACGTCAGAAACGGAAGCGGCCGCAGCTTCAGAGCCACGGTTGCCGCCACGATGGTGGCCGCCTCCATGACGACCCAGCTGCCGCTGATTTGCGGGTAATACTCCTGGTAGCTCGCCCGCGCTTCCCGCGGCCACCATCCCAGCGCGTATTGGATCCCGAACACCGCAAGCGGCGTCATCCAGACCGCGAGGGTGAACAGCAGCCCGCCGGGCTGACTGAGACCGGGCTTGCGCCACAGCGACTCCCCGGCCGCGGTGAACGCGACCGCGTACGCGATGGCGATGAGCGTGAGCACCCAGCCGCCGTAGCGCGCCCACGCCTCATTCATGAACCACCCCAGCGCGGACATCACGACGAGCGCGCCGAGGTAATAGGCCGTGTGCGTGAGGTCGAAGCGGGGCGGCTCGGCGCCGGCGCCCTTGAAGTGGGCGGCGATGCGCTCGGCGGTGCCGGCGTCGATCACTCCTGCGGTGACCAGGTCCTTCAGTTCACGTTCCGAGATCGGCATGGGCGGTCCTCCGGCCCCAACATAGCGTTACATTACGCGCCATGCTCGCTCGCGAAATCATGATCCCCGAGCCGTTCGTCGCCGCCGCCGGCGCCACCAGCGCCGAGGTGGCCCTGTTGATGCGCGCCAAGGACATCTCGGTCGTGCCGCTGGTGGACAATCCCAAAGACCGGCGCTATCTGGGCACGATCTCCGACCGCGACATCGTCATGGAGTGCGTGGCGGCGGGACACGACCCGAAGACGTGCAAGGTGCAGACGCACGCGCGGCAGGATACGGAAGTGGTGACGCTGGATACGGAGCTGGAGGGGTACAGGATCGAACGGCTCGATGAAAAAGACACGCACATCAGGTCAACCATCGTGGTGGTGGACGGAAATAAACGAGTAGTGGGATTTATTCCGCATCCGGAGTTTATACAGGGGATCGTCATAGTGCGGGAGTAGCTGCAGAGTGGCGAGTAAGTGGCTCAGCGGCTGAGGTGCGAAGTGGGATGAGAGGTGTCAGGGTGCAGGATAGACTGCGCTGTCGCTGATCTTCCGGAGCAACCCCCACAGCGTTTTCGCGGTCTCGGTCGCGATTGCTTCGAGCCTTTCATACTCCGGTGGTTCGATGAAGCCTTGCTCTTTGGCGAGTTCGAGCGCGGTTTGCGTCTCGGCCAGTGAACCCCTCGCAGTATCGAGAAAGCGACGAAACTCCCTTGCTCCCTTCCGACCACTTCCTTCTGCTATGTTGAGCGGGACGCTGTAACAGGCCCGCAGCAGCTGCATTTTCAGCACGTTGCAATCCTCGGGTGGGAAGCGCTTAGCCGCTTTCGCGCACTCGAGCGCAAGGCGCTGAGCGTGTTGCCACACCTTCAGAGTTCGGTAGTTAGGCATGTGCTGTGATAACTGATGGAGTGGACAAATGGCGTACCCGATTTGTTCGGAAGGGGGCTTAACACCGCATCCTGACACCTCACACTCGCTCGGCACCTTAGCACCTTAGCCGCTTACTCTACCCTTAGCACCTAGTAGATTTATCCTGTGCCCCGAAAGTATTTCACCCTCGCCGAAGCCAATCGTACCCTCCCTCTCGTCAAGCGCGTCGTCGCCGATTTGATCGCGCTCCACCCTTCATGGCGTGATCTCGTGGCGCAGTACGAGCTCGTGGCGGCGCAGGCTCGACCCGAATGGGGCGAATCGACCGACCAGCTCGCGCTGCGCGGCCGCATCGACGACATCGCGCGCCAGATCAACGAGTTCATGCTCGAGCTCGAGCAGATCGGGTGCGTGTTTAAGGGGTTCGAGCCGGGACTGGTCGACTTCTACGGAAAGCTGGATGGGAAAGAGATATTCTGGTGCTGGAAGCAAGGCGAGGAACGGATAGACCATTGGCATGAACTCGACACCGGTTATGCGGGACGGCAGCCGGTGCCTGAGGTGGTTAGGGGCTGAGGCGGAGAGTAAGGCGCATAGGCGCTGAGGCGCGTAGCGGGTTTGAGGGGCCAGGGTGCAGGACTTCCTCGCACCTCAACCCTACAATCCACTACGCGCCTGTGCGCCTACGCGCCTTACTACGCAACTTCGCATCTAGGAAAGGACTCCCGCATGCGTGGGTTTTGGCTACTGGTGCATGTGTTAGGGTTTACGCTTTGGCTCGGTGGCGGAATTGCGACGATGGTCGCCGGCGTTTCCGCCAAGCGTTTCGCGCCGGCCGAGCGGCTGAGCGCATACAAACTCATCGGGGCTATTCAGCGCATCCTCGTCGGCCCGGGAGCGATGGCCGTGCTGCTCTCGGGACTCGTCCTCTCCATGCCCTACATGAAGCAAGGCGCCGTGCCGGGCTGGATGGGTGTGATGATGATCGCGGGCATCCTGGGCGCGCTCGGCGCCGTGACGATCAGCGTGCCGACGGCGGCCAAGCTGGCGCGGCTCGAGGTGGACCCGCGGGGCGGGCTGCCGGAGGCGTTTCAGGTGCTCCGCAAGCGCCAGATCTTCGCCGCCACGATCGCGGGAGGATTCGGGCTG
>Ga0209472_1001428_pt1 | contig 13783 bp, 11 predicted proteins | sample GraSoiAngelo_130_FD_185887 | JGI IMG/M metagenome (GOLD analysis project Ga0209472, IMG submission 185887) | Grasslands soil microbial communities from the Angelo Coastal Reserve, California, USA - 14_0929_02_20cm (SPAdes) (version 2) | ecosystem: Environmental > Terrestrial > Soil > Grasslands ...
CCCAGTGGTCACGACCATTCAAGCAATCGAACCCCTGGAACTCGATACCAACAGCACCGCGATGCGAGAACCTGCGCCTCCGGGGGTGGGCGCTACACTCAGCTTGTCGCCCTTTCGATTAAATCAGAATCTAGCCTTAGGCGCGGTCACCGAGTCCCCGGCTGAAGCCGCTGAGGAGGATAACCTGGCTAAGCAACTTGCCAACCCGATTGCATCGCTCATCAGCGTGCCTTTTCAGGCAAATGAGGACTTTGGCTATGGTCCTTCGCACAATGGCTACAAGTTCACCCTCAACATTCAGCCTGTCATTCCGATCTCGATTAGCAAGCACTGGAACCTAATTCTGCGCACAATCGTGCCAATTGTTTCCCAACACGATCTTTTTTACGTCGAGAACCTGCCGAGGAACTCGCCACTCCAGCCGCAAAACCGTTCTCAGGATGGGCTCAGCGACACGTTACAGAGTTTCTTCTTCTCACCCAAAAAGCCCGGACCATTCGGACTTATCTGGGGTATAGGTCCGGCATTACTTTATCCTACTGGGACGCATCCGTTACTTGGGACAGGCACCTTCTCCATTGGGCCGACGGTGGTCGCGCTGAAGCAAATGGGCGGAGTCACCGCTGGCATACTCATGAACCAGCTCTGGTCAGTGGTAATCGAGGAACATCGCAGCAGTCTCAGTCAAATGTTTCTTCAGCCGTTTTTTTCCTACACGACAAAAACCCACACAACTTTCACTCTGAGTACGGAATCCACCGCCAACTGGGATAACACCCCCGGCGACGCGAAGTGGACCGTCCCGGTCATCGGGACAGTGGCCCAGATTTTAAAAATCGGGAAGCAACCGATTAGCATCGGCGTTGCCGGCAAATATTATGCCGATACCCCGCGCTACGGACCGGATTGGGGCGTCCGCTTTATCGTCACGCTGCTCTACCCGACGAGCAAGCGGCCCGAAACTATCGAGAAGACCAGCTTCGCAAAGCAGTGATCAATTGGTGAAGGCGTCGATCAGAATTGCGTAGGTATCAGTGAATCAAACGTCGTAGTCTAAACAGCCAATGAAACCTTTGCCGCGGCCACTAAGATTTCGGCGGTTTTCCGCGGTACAACTCCTGATTGCGCTGGTGGCCTTTTTCATCTGTGCGCCTTTCGTTGAGGAAATCAAAGGTGGCGATCTCATTGTATCCGGTTTGTTTTCGCTGGTGCTCGTTGCCGGTGTTGTTGCGGTTGCGCAACGCAAACGTACCCTCATGATCGCGATTGTGCTTGCCTTTCCGGCGATCGCCGGCAGGTGGATAAATCATTTTCGGCCGGATCTGATTCCGCCTGTGGTTTTCCTCGCTGGTGGGCTGATATTGATTGCCTTTGTCGTCGGGCACTTGCTGCGCTTCATCTTGCGCGCTGCATCGGTAACTAGTGAAGTGCTATGTGCGAGCATTTCGGCTTACCTGATGCTTGGTTTGATGTGGACGCTGGCCTACTGGCTCGTGGACCAATTGACGCCGGGAGGAGCCTTCTCTTTCAACACGAACACGGGGAAGCAATCAATGAGCGGCTTCACAGGCTTTTATTTCAGCTTCATTACATTGAGCACAGTCGGCTACGGCGACATCACGCCCATCTCAAGGCTTGCGCGCTGGCTCGCGGCGATGGAAGCGATGACCGGTCTGCTTTATGTGGCGGTCCTCATCGCACGCCTGGTTTCGCTTTATTCCGCGCCGGGATCGGCGGAGCACCGGGAAAAATAAAATGCAGGCCCGGAGACGGGCGGCCTCGAATGCGAGGAACGGTATTGGCCTAAAGTCCTATAGCCGTCTCGCCACAGGTCGGCCAAATTACGCTCGATTCTCATCTTTGAACCAGATAACATCTAAATCTCATGAAGCCTGAATGTTCCAAAACACCCATCCGGCTCCGCGTCATTGGGGCCGGAACATGCCTCGCGTTTCTCGCTGGCTGCGCGACTACGCTCCAAACAGCGGACCGTCTTCAATACGGGCCGGCGGCGAACACCCTGCGCGAAGCGCGCTCTCCACAGGTACCCGTCGAGAAACGAGCTGCCGATTATTTGCAGGTCGCGGCTGAGACAGCGCCGCTGCTGGGCACCGGCGCTCAGCAGACACCGGCTGTCGATACTTACAACGCCGCCTGCGGTGAACTGACCATGCTGCTTCGCAATAGTGAAGGAGGACGGCTGTGGAACCATCCGCTGACCCTGACAGCGGACAATAAAACTTATCACTTACGGCTTGAACTCGCCGGCAACGCAGTGTGGGCACCGAACTATTTCACTGCATTCGTGGGCGCAGATCAGATCAAAGAGAAACTGATCAGGAAGGAGAACATTCACGAAGGTGTCGGCGGCACGCTAGTAGGAGTGCGACGGATCAATCCACCTGAAAAGTTCGCGCCACCGAGGGGGATCACCGCACCGGTCACGGCCACGCTCGATTTTCATGCAACGAATGCCACACTCGCGCTTCATCGCCCTGCCAAGCAACCGACCGCGACGGTTGAAGGAAAGATCCGTCCTCTGGCCGCCAATTTCTCGGCGCCACTCAGTTACTATCCGCCGCCAGCCAGTCTGATGTTTGCGGGATTGCTTGGCGGATTCAAGGCCACCAACTATCCGGCACCGATCGGGCTTTATTTGCTTCAGCCGTACGATCCGGACCGAATTCCGCTGCTCTTTGTGCACGGTTTGTTTTCAACACCATTCGATTGGGTGAAGACGATCAATGGACTCCAAGCCGACCCCGAGATTCGCAAGCATTATCAATTCTGGATCTTTGCATATCCGACTGGCAATCCCATCCTCTATTCCGCACTGCGGTTACGGGAGGAATTGGCGAAGGCTGATCAACTGTATCCCAACCACAAGCCGTACGTCCTGGTCGGTCACAGCATGGGTGGCATGCTGACTCATGACCAGGTAGTCACGGTCAATGAAGGAATGTGGGAGAAAGCTTTGGGGCAAAATGCCAGGGCCATTTTCAAGGAAAATTCCGGGAACAGTTTAATTGTTCGCGCGACAACCTTTCACGCGAATCCCCGAATCAAGCGTGTTGTCTTTATTTGTACTCCGCATCGCGGGAGCGATCTGGCCAGCAATGGAATCGGAAAAATTGGGATCAGCCTGATTACCCTGCCAGCCAGGCTTGCCACAACCATGATGGACTCGCTGACGAGTGCCGACCTGGTGCAAATAACAGGAAGTTCGAAACGTCTCCCGAACAGCATCACGGGACTAAAACCCTCAAGCCCAGCGTTGCCGGTAATCAATGAAGCGCGGATCAGCGTTCCGTATCACTCGATCATCGGCGATCGCGGAAAGGGCGGTTGTCCGAACTGTAGCGATGGCGTCGTAGCTTACTGGAGCTCTCATCTCGATGGCGCACAATCCGAGAAGATTGTTCCCGGGCCTCACGGATCGTGTCAACTACCCCAAACCATTGCCGAGCTTGATCGGATTCTGCGTTTACACCTCAGAAGCAGCGGCAGCTCACAACCGGCAACGACGATTGCTCAAGCTTCCCAGTGAGCCTGCGAATCTGCTGTCGCCAATTCCAAGCTCAAAACTGATGAAATCAAAATTCATCCTTGTCGCTCTCACATTTGCCGCGACTACCGCGCTTGCCCAGGCCCAGTTTGCCACGCCTCCAGCCGCTAAGGCCTTTGAGGTCCCCGGCCGCGTTCCAACAAAAATGTTCATCCCGTCTGACTTAATATCCGGACCGCTTCATTCGGTCGGTGACTTCGCTGAAAATGACGGGATGAACAACACCTATTTCCTTTACTCAGGAAATGATGCGTGGGCAGTGACAACTGGTATCGCGCTGCGCACGCGGATTCGTGAAATTTACGCGATCGCTAAATTACGCGAGATGAGCAAGACAGACGAGTTCGCGCAGGCGATGGCGAACGCCGGCAAGCAGAAGATCGAAAGCGTAGTCGGTATCGTCGCGAACCCGCTTGGCACGATACAAAACATTCCCCTCGGCGCGTCGCGGTTCTTTGGTCGCATTGGTGAAAGCCTGAAAGGCGGAAGGACACAAGGCGAGGGCAACGCGCGACAAAACGCAGTTGGCGTTAGTAAAGCAAAGGTCGCTCTTGCCGTAAAACTCGGTGTCAGTCCTTATAGCTATAACCAGGAACTTCAAACACAGCTGACCAATAATGCGCGCGCAATAGCGATGGGTGGCTTAGTCGTGAATGCGGCCACAGCTGCGGTCGGTGGTCCAGCGGGCGATGTACTGACGGGACTGAACATAAACCAGACGCTCCAGCAGACACTGGTGAATTCAACGCCAGACGATCTTCGCATCATTAACCGGAAGAAACTTTTCGCACTCAACGTCAGTCGCGAGAATGCCGATGCGATTCTCATGCATCCGTGGTACTCGCCCTGGAACGAGACTATCATGATCGACGCTCTCTCAACCATTGGTGTCGATCCGACGGCATTCCTCACCAACGCCTGCAACGCATTGACCGAGGAGGATGCGATCTATTTCGAACGCTTGGCCCAAGTGCTCGCGCGTTACCACACGGAAAAAGCCAAGGTCCGTTCCATCCGCATCGAGAGTAAAGCGGTGTGCGCTCTCGACGCCAAAGGAACGCTCGTGTTTCCGTTGTCCTGCGATTATGCCATCTGGAGCGAGCATGCAGCGGGACGTGTAGCGGAATTCGCTGCGCTCACCCAGGGCCAGGAAGATATTAAAGGGCTAGCAGTGTGGGTGGACGGGAAAGTCTCTGACCGTGGTACGCAGGAACTGAAGAGCCGCAATATTGATCTGGTCACCGGCGTGCTCGATAAAAAATGACCGGTCATCCGTAATAGCAGACGATTTTGTTTTCCAAGGAACAGTCTCGATGTCGACTAGCCGGGCAGATTGTGGCTCGATGCTGCAGGAGCACGCCTCACGGCGTTGTTTTGTGTTATCTACGCTCGTGAATCGTGCTGCGCGTGATCAACTGCACGCTTGAGTCATTATGCGCGTAACGAAGGATCTCGTGCGGATCGTGCGGTGGATCGGTGAGTCGCTTGTCCTCCTTATACTCGTCATTGCTGCCGTTTGGGCGTTTGGCGCCGTGTGGTATGACGCTCCATTCGGCAATGCAAACAAGGTTGTAGCTGGACTGCTGGCGATAGCGGTTGCGATCACGCTCGTATTCGTCAGACACTTCTGGCGCAAAGTAGCCGTTATTACATTGCTTTTCGGTGGCGTGCTTGGCTGGTGGTTAACACTCAGGCCTAGCAACAATGGGAATTGGCAACCCGATGTGGCGCAGTTGGCGTGGGCAGACATTAATGGCGATGAATTCACTTTTCATAACGTGCGCAACTGTGACTATCACACCGCGACAGACTACACGCCGCACTGGGAGATGCGCACCGTGCGGCTGTCGCAAATCACCGGCATCGATCTCGCAATTGACTATTGGGGTTCGCCGTGGATTGCGCATCCTATCGTCAGTTTCCAATTCGCTGACACGCCGCCACTCTGCTTCTCAATTGAGACGCGCAAGACCGTAGGCCAGAGTTATTCCACTATCGGCGGCCTTTACCGGCAGTATGCACTCATCTACCTGGTCTCTGACGAGCGTGATGTGATTCGGTTGCGCACGAATTATCGCAATGAGGACATATACTTTTACCGCCTGACGGCTCCGCCAGCTCGGGTGCGCGAGCGGTTCCTGGAGTACGTGCGCTCGCTCAATGCGCTGCGGACCAAACCGCGCTGGTATAATGCCATCACGACCAATTGCACTACGAGCATCCGCAGCCAGCATCCCAGCAAAGAAAGGATACCGTGGGATTGGCGCATCTTGCTCAACGGCAAAGGCGACGAGTTGTTGTATCGAGATGGAGGCTTGATGACCGGCGGTCTTCCGTTCGCCGAACTCAAAGCCCGAAGTCTGATCGACACCCGCGCCCGCGCCGCCAACGACTCACCTGATTTTTCGCAGCTCATCCGCGTTGGCCTGCCTGTCCGGGCTCAACCAGAAGTCGCACAATGAGTAGATTTCCGCTTCGGCATGATCAACCTATCGAATGGATCTCGCCGTGTAGTACGCTTAAAGTCTAATATTCCCCAACGCATATCGACCATATGATACCTCAAAGGTAGCCACCTCATGATCATAACCCTTGTTTCTGTCATTTTGTTCGTGATTCTCGTTGCCGTGACGTTTCTAGGCGGACGCCTGGCTCGAGTTCTTCCCGAGGAGCAACTCAGCGCTGAGTCTAAAGACGCCATGAAATTGGCGCTGGGGCTTGTCGCTACAATGACCGCCATACTCCTTGGGCTACTTATCAGTTCGGCTAAGGGTTCCTTTGACACCGCGCGAAGCCAAGTGATGCAGATGGCTGCCAAAGTCGCTTTGCTTGATCGAGTGCTAAAGCTTTACGGACCGGAGGCAACGGACGCGCGCCATGCCCTTCGAGATGCTATCGCCGATGGAGTCCGGCGGACCTGGCCAGCGGAGCGAAGCGGGCCAGTCCGGCTCGACCCCAACCAGCAGATGGGGGATGCCATTTACCTGACGGTGAGTCATCTTGAACCGCATGATGAAGCGCAACGCGCTCTTAAGACGCAGGCGGCGGCTCTGATGATGCAACTCGCCGAGATTCGCGCTTTGGTACAAGCCCAGGCGGTTTCGTCAGTTGCGAAGCCATTGCTGATAGCCCTGGTCTTGTGGCTGGTGGTCATCTTCTTTGGCTTTAGCCTGCTCGCGCCGGCCAAGGCCAGCAACACTCTCGCTTTGATTGCCGGGGCTTTCTCAGTCGCGTGTGCTGTTTTTCTAGTCCTGGAGTTGGACCATCCATTTGCAGGCGTGATTCGAATTCCCAGTGAGCCAATGATAAACGTTCTGAACGGTCTCGGGAAGTGACGCGTCCTAAAACCAGCTATCGCTACATTGTCATCATTAGCTTGTAACTTAGAACAATCTTAAATTGGATGCCCATTGCAACCTGTGCGCGTGTGCTTTCCGACTTCGTTGAATTCTCTGGGGCGGTGCCTGTTTCCTAGCCTTAGCTTAATCGCGGCAGGCGTGTTGCCCGCGGCGGAGGTAGCCACGGATTCTGACGCTGCAGCCGCGGAGGAGCAACTGAAACAATTAAATGATCGGACTATCATCGGGTCCTACATTTCATTGGACACAGAATGGGATCAATTCAAACACGGTACGGAAAAGGCTACGTGGACGGCGACAGGATTATGGGGATGGCCAGTGAGCGAACGGCAAGACTGGGCTGTTCGGCTCAAATTGCCCGTCGCTTATGAGCGAAGGACCGAAGGATCGGACCATGCCGACATAGGTGGCCTCGGCGATATCGAGGTTGGGGCAGGCACCGCTTTTCGCCTCAACAGAGGGTGGCGAATGGGCGGTGGAATTGAGTTGCATGCTGATACTGCTTCCAATTCCGCGCTTGGTGAGGGTGTATGGCGCCTGCACTCCCTTTGGGCTGTCGGGCACGATGTCACGAAATGGCTCACGCTGGCTCCGAGCGTCGAATACAGCCAGTCCGTCGCCGAAGAAAATAATGTCGCGTCACAGAGCTATCTTGAGTTGTCTCTGCCAAGCACCGTCATCCTCCCCTACGATTGGTCGGTCGGTACGAAGTACAAAGCGAAGGTCGATTTTGAAAACGGCGACCATTGGATTCACACGGTAGACGTGGGCATTGCCAAACGCATCTCGAACATTCCGCTTGTTCTTAGTGCGACGCTGGAAAAGTCACTTAGTGGCGGTGCCAAGAAGTTTCAGATCAGCTTTACGATCACTTATTATTTCGAACGATATCGCTCCCGGAAAGGACGCAATGCCAAAAGAGTCATGCTCAAGTAGGCCTAAAGTCCAATATTGCTATCGCACGACGGTGGGTAAACTTGTACAGCCATAACGCCAGTGAGATAACCGGGAAGAATTGTAGGGTTTCTCTGACAAACTGACCAAGTATTACAATTTGAAAAGTAATATTCTGATTGCTTGTTTATGTATTTGCGTCGCCACCGTTGACGCGGAAACGTCCGGGTCGTCTTCATTTGCGCCGACGATTCTGAATAAGAGTTCTCCGCCGGACAAAGCGCTGGAAGGAATGGTCTGGATCCCTGGTGGCGAATTTTCGATGGGCGCCGCTGTGAACGGGCAGGGGAACCATGAAATGCCGATGGCCTCGAGTGACTCGGAACCGATTCATCGCGTTCGAGTGGATGGATTCTGGATCGATACAACACCGGTGACGAATGAACAGTTCGAGAAATTTGTTAAGGCAACCGGTTACGTCACAATTGCCGAACGCGCGCCAACGAAAGAAGAGTTTCCCACTGCGCCGGCAGAAAATCTCGTTGCAGGCTCAGTTGTGTTCGCGCCGCCCGATCATGAAGTTGCACTGAACGATCATTATCAATGGTGGAGTTACGTGAAAGGCGCGAGCTGGCGGCATCCGCTCGGACCAGAGAGCGATATCAAAGGCAAAGAAAAATATCCGGTTGTTCAGATCGCTTACCCCGACGCGGAAGCTTATGCGAATTGGGCGGGCAAACGTTTACCGACTGAGGCGGAGTTTGAATTTGCTGCACGCGGCGGTTTGTCAGGGAAAACATACGTGTGGGGCGACGAATTTCGTCCCGGTGGGAAATGGATGGCGAACACGTGGCAAGGAAAATTTCCAGTGAAAGACGCGGTTGAAGATGGATACGCCGGCGTCGCGCCGGTGAAATCGTTTCCGCCGAATGGCTACAGTCTGTACGACATGGCTGGCAATGTCTGGGAATGGTGTAGCGATTGGTATCGCCCCGACTACTACAAGACTCTCGCGGACAAAGGCGGCGTTACGAACAATCCCCAAGGTCCGGATTCGCCATTTGATCCTTCCGAACCTAATGAGAAAAAGCGGGTGCATCGCGGTGGCTCGTTCCTCTGCAACGATCAGTATTGCTCACGCTACATCGTTGGCACGCGCGGGAAAGGTGAAGTCAACACCGGCACAAATCATCTCGGGTTTCGATGCGTCCGATCGCCGGAGAACGTCGCGCAGCGCACAAGTCAGAATTAGCTTTCTTATCAAAGGACAGGCGATAAAGTAAACTCTATCCAGAAAGCCAGCAAAACTATGAAGCCATCAATCCTTCAATTCGCATGCCGTGGAAAATTAACTCTCGCCGTGATTGGCATGCTCTTTCTTGGGCTGTTAACGCCGGTCCATTCCCAGACCCCGACACAACAAGCCCAGTCGCAAGAGATGACTACGACGACAACCTCCGACACGGAACAGGCTCCCGCGCTACCTAGTGACCAATTGAATTCGTTGGTTGCACCGATCGCTCTTTACTCGGATCCGCTGCTGGCTCAAACACTCGCTGCTTCCACTTATCCACTCGAAGTTATCCAGCTCCAGCAGTGGATGGCTAAGAACCCAGACTTGAAAGACAAAGCGCTAGCAGATGCCGTGTCAAAGCAGCCGTGGGACCCAAGCATCCAGGGACTGGTAGCTTATCCGGACGTGGTTACGCGCATGGCGGACAATATTCAATGGACAACGGACTTGGGAAATGCATTCCTGGCGCAGCAATCTGATGTGATGGACGCAGTTCAGCGGATGCGTGCAAAAGCCCAGGGCACCGGGAATCTAAAGACTAGTGCGCAGCAGGTCGTACAGACCGAGACAGTCGCGAGTGGCAAGCAGGTGATCGAAATTCAGCAAGCGAATCCCGACGTAGTTTACGTCCCGTCATACGATCCGCAGGTCGTTTATGGGGCTGCTCCTCCTGCCTATCCCTATTATCCTTACACCTACCCAGGCTACGTGCCAGGGACGGCTTTAGCGTGGGGCGCGGGAATTGCTTTAGGTGCCGCCGCCTGGGGCGCTTGGGGCGGCAACTGGGGCAATTGCGATTGGAACGGCGGCAACGTCAAGATCAATAACACTAACAATTTCAATCGTAACAACAATTTCAACCGCAACGTCAATCGCCAAGGCGGGAACTGGCAGCACAATTCGCAACACCGTGGGAATGCACCTTACGGGAGCAGGCAAACGGCGAATAAGTTCGGGGGTCAGGGCGCTCGTGGCGCAGGCGGCGCTGGTCGTCCCGGCGGTGCGGGTGGCGCTGGTGGTGTCGGAAGACCCGGTGGAGCAGGTGGCGCTGGTGGAGTCGGAAGACCCGGTGGAGCCGGCGGGGCAGGAAAGCCCGGCGGCGCAGGTGGCGTTGGTGGTGTCGGAAGACCCGGCGGAGCTGGTGGCGCTGGAAGGCCCGGCGGAGCTGGTGGTGTTGGAAAGCCCGGCGGAGCTGGTGGTGTTGGAAAGCCCGGCGGAGCCGGTGGTGCCGGAGCGGGAGCTCGTCCAGGTGGAGGCGGTGCCGGCACGAGAGCATCCACGCGCCCGGCCGGCGGTAGCGCTAAGAACCAGGTCGGTAACCGCAGCGCATCGTCCCGGCCTAGTTCGGCTTCTCGAGGCGGCGGAGGATTTGGTGGCGGCGGTAGCGGAAACTACGCGCGAGCGAGCAGCAGCAGAGGTGGTCATAGCATGGGAGGTGGCGGAATGAGTCGCGGCGGTGGTGGCGGAGGCAGAGGCGGCGGCGGAGGCAGAGGCGGTGGCGGAGGAGGCCGGAGATAGACGAGTGATCGACGGAGAAAAACTATGAAGACAAAGCGTAACATCATGACATCATCGAAAATGATCTTGCTTGCCGCATCGATCCTTATAACAAGCTTCCTCGGGCCGGCCTCAGTCGCAGCACCGGCGAAGAAAGAGGTGGCCGCGAAGCAAAAAGACGTGCAAGCAACCCCCCAACCAGGGCAAAAGCAATTCGACACGCCGAAACAGGCCGCCGATGCGCTGATTCAGGTGGCGTCGAATTTTGACGCCGCTGCCGCAAAAGAAATTCTCGGCCCGGACGGCGAGGATATTATCAGTTCTGAAGATCCAGTGATGGACAAGAATCGGGCGACCGAGTTTGCAAACAAGGCAAAAGAAAAGACCTCTGTCGAGGTAGACAAGAAAAATCCGAGCCACGCCATTCTCCTGGTGGGTAACGATGACTTTCCGCTTCCTATTCCAATCGTGAAACAAAAAGGGAAATGGTTTTTCGATACGAAGGTAGGGCGTGAGGAAATATTAAATCGGCGCGTCGGCGCCAATGAACTGAACGCCATTGAGATTTGCCGTGGTTTCGATGAGGCACAACATGAGTATGCCCAGGAAAAGCACGATGACTCGAAGGTGAACCAGTACGCGCAGCGAATTATTAGCACACCAGGAAAACATGATGGCTTAGCATGGCAGAATCCGGATGGCACCTGGGGAGGTCCGGTTGGAGAAGGAGTCGCCAAAGCGCTCGAGCAGGGCTATTCAAACCCGAGTCAACCTCAGCCATATCACGGCTACTATTTTAAGGTGCTGAAGGGGCAAGGACCTGCGGCGCCGATGGGAGAGATGGACTTCGTGGTTGGCGGGACCATGATCGGCGGGTTCGCCCTTGCCGCTGCGCCCGCTGAGTATCGAGTGACCGGAGTGCAGACTTTCATCGTCGGCCCCGACGGAGTCGTTTACGAGAAGGATCTCGGGCCCGATACACTGAAGACGTTCCAAAGCATGGACCGGTACAACCCCGACAAGACTTGGAAAATAACTGAGGACGATGTGGAGGACGACTCACAAGATCAGGGACCCGAACCCCAGTGACAAGCACAGCCGAACGATTGACCAGTTAACTTAGCCGAGCTGCAACGAGTCTCTCTTTTCGCAATTGACGTTGGTTCCCAACCGTCGTTCGAGTTTCGGTTAATTGCGGTGGCCGGTTGCGGCCTTTCGCGGCGGCGTATCTATCGTCAAGCGGCGCGACCGTATGACGCAGCTGCATTGGCTTCGCCTTCGCTGAAGTTCATAAAACAACTCAAGGACTCGAGTAGTCCCGCACATGTCTGAAAATGTTTAGGCGACGGTTTGCCGATCTCCTTCTGTTCTGTGTCACGTCAACAGAATTGGTGATCCTCTTTCTACTTACACCCACCTTCACGATCACAGACTGGATCTACGTCCTTCAACATTTCATTGTCCTTGTAATCGCGCTAACAAGGCCCCAGCCGAAGCTGTGGGATTACTCCATAGCTTCCAGCATGGCGGTCGGAGCCTCTTATGCCTATCCCTACGCCCAGGTCATCTATCTACGTTGGTCGCCTGGCGATGTGGCATCGCCCACAGTCGGGCTGGTTCTGGTAACGCTGGCAGCTGGTCTTAGTTTTGTTAGCCTTCTCACTATGGGGAGACTCTTCGGGGTACGCCCGGCTCTGAGAGGTCTGGTGACGAGTGGGCCCTATAGATTCATTCGCCACCCGATGTATCTTTCGTATATGCTTGCGGACATCGGTTACAACCTACAGGAATGGAATTTCGTCACGCTGCTTCTGGTACTGGTTGGTTGGATGTCTCTGGTCTACCGCATCCAAGCCGAGGAGCGAGTGCTCTCTCAACACGCCGAGTGGCCAGCCTACGCTGTCTTGGTGCGCTACCGCCTTTTCCCAGGTCTTTGGTGAAAGGCCGCTCGCACGCCATTCTTTCAGACCCAGGGCCGACTAAGGCACGCGAACCTCTCGCATGCGTTAGCCAGCTGGTCCCAAAATCAAATACTATCGGCTAAGCCGAGCTGCAAAACCAGAGCAACTCAAACGGCTAATCAGTGACCATACGTCTGAACAGCGTCTTTGATCGCCTGTTGGCGAATCGCCTGTAGCTTTTGGTACTGCGCGGGTGACAGAATCGCTTTCATCTGCGGGTCAGTCTGCCGATGGATAGCCCTGATTTGCTGTATTTTCTGTATCTTTGAAAGCGAATTATCATTTTTGATCGCTTCCACCTTAGGTCCTTCATCAGCGAGGATCGGCAGAATCTTGACCTTCTGTTGAGGCGTGAGATCAAGTTGTTGCGCTATCGCTTGAAGCTTTGCAGCCTTGGTTTGGGCAGACGACGTCGCTGTGGGCAGCACAAATGCGCCAAAGCATAAAGCCGCTGCGAATAGCCGGATGTAATGTTTCATATGTTTCTCCTTATTTCGTTCGCCGGCATCGTGCGCAAGGCTAGCCGGCACGTCAAGTCAAATCAGGGCAAGATTAGATTCACGCGCTGGAAGACAATTATTGTCTTGAAATGGGCTTCGTTTTCTTTGTAGAACCAAAGGGCCAAAGAAGACGACTGAATCCTCAATGACGAAACTGAGAGCCGTAACTACAAAGAAAGCCGTCGCTTAAGAGGGTTACCGATTTCATCTACAGCGAAAAGGTTATGATGATTGTTATTTCCGTTATTTTATTTGGGAGTCTCGTCGGCGCCGCGTTGATCGGAAGGCGCGTGCATCGCTACCTTCCTCAGGACCATCTGAGCGATAGCTCCAGGGACTCAGTGAAACTTGCCATGGGTCTTGTTGCTACCATGACCGCTCTGGTCCTGGGGTTGCTGGTAAGCTCAGCGAAGGAAGCGTACGACACGAAGCGAAGTGAAGTGATCCAGATGGCAGCGAAGGTTGCTTTCCTTGATCGCGTGTTAGCCTTATACGGACCAGACGCCGCGGAGGCTCGCACCGAGCTTCGCGCGGCCGTCGTCGCCGCGGTTCAGCACCTTTGGTCGACCGACCGAGACAGGCCTGGTCAGTTAACGCCTGGCGAACAGGCGGGTGACATGGTTTATGTTGCGATCCAAGGCCTGTCGCCTCACGACGACACGCAACGTGCGCTTAAGACACAAATCGCAAACTTGATGGTGGATCTGGGTCAG
>Ga0209472_1001433_pt1 | contig 13777 bp, 10 predicted proteins | sample GraSoiAngelo_130_FD_185887 | JGI IMG/M metagenome (GOLD analysis project Ga0209472, IMG submission 185887) | Grasslands soil microbial communities from the Angelo Coastal Reserve, California, USA - 14_0929_02_20cm (SPAdes) (version 2) | ecosystem: Environmental > Terrestrial > Soil > Grasslands ...
AACATGCGTTTCAGCTCCAGGTGCCGCACTTCGGCCTCGAGGCGCTGCGCGTCGCGCTCGATGTCGCGCGCGGCGCGCTCATCGCCCTCGGCCTCGGCCAGTTCCAGCAGCTCGGTGGCGTCGCCGATACCCTTGGTGGCGCGGTCGAGGTCGCCGACGTCGCTCGTCAGCCGGGCGCGTTCGCGCCCGAGCTCCTGCGCCCGCGCCGGGGTCGACCAGACGGCGGGATCCTCCAGCTCGCGCGCCACTTCCTCGAGCCGCTCGCGCTTGCGGTCGTACTCAAAGAAACCCCCGTAACGAGGTAATACGTTCACCCAGATCCTTGAGTTGGCGCTTGAGCTGATTGACTTCCATAGAGGTCCTGGTAGCGGCGCCCGTGGACCGCGGCGCGCGTGCACCAAAGTGCGGCATGCTAACACCGCGGCGCGCAGCTTAGCGAGCGGCGGGCAGCAGGTGATCGATGAGCAGCTGCAGGCGCCGCTCGCCCTGGTACTCGTTCACTTCCAGTCGGTACACGAGCTGTGCCAGGCCCGCGGGCGGCACGAACTGCGCACCCTCCTCGAGGTGGTTGAAGGCCATCGCATCGAAGGCGCGACCGCTCGCGGGCACCTCCACCCACATCTTCACGTGCCGCTCGGCAATGACGCGCGCGCTGCGGATGCTGAACAGGCCGTCGAAACACGGCTCGGGGAAAGCCTGGCCCCACGGGCCGCCGGCCCGCAGGGCCTGGGCGGTATCGAGCGCGATCTCCGCCGGCGCGAGCTCGCCATCGGTCTCGATCGTGTCGGCGGCGGGAGCGCCGGCCGTCCAGCGGGCCACCTCCTCGTCGAACGCGCGTGCGAATCGATCGAGCTTGGCGCGCTCGAGTGAGACTCCCGCGGCCATGGCATGACCGCCGAAGCGCTCGATGAGATCGGGGTGGCGCGTCGCGATCGAGTCGAGCACGTCGCGGATGTGGATGCCCGCGACCGAGCGCGCCGAGCCTCGCAGGCTCGCCCGATCTGCGAGCGCGAAGGCGATCACCGGGCGGCGCAGGCGATCCTTCACCCGGCTCGCGACCAACCCGACCACGCCCTGGTGCCAGCTCTCATCGAACAGGCATACGCCGCTGCGCTGCAGCGCCCCGGGGCCGGGATCCGCTAGGCAGCGCACCGCCCCGAGTGCCACCTGCTGCATGCGCGCTTCGATCGAGCGGCGCTCCCGGTTGAGCTCATCGAGGCGCGCCGCGAGAGGCTCGGCGGTGGCGAGATCATCCTCGAGCAGGCACTGGATGCCGATGCTCATGTCGTCGAGACGGCCGGCGGCGTTCAGGCGCGGCGCCACACCGAAGGCGAGATCGCTTGCTGTGAGCTCGTGCGCCGGGCGGCCGGCGATGGCGAGCAGCGCACGAATGCCGGCCACACAGCGGCCGGCACGGATGCGCTTCAGTCCCTGCGCGACCAGCACGCGGTTGTTGGCATCCAGCGGCACCAGGTCGGCGACCGTGCCGAGCGCCACCAGGTCGAGCAGCTGCGCCGCCCCGCCGGTGGCGGGGAGCCCCGCCTGCTCGAGCCGGCGTGCGAGCGCCGCCATGACGTAGAACGCGACCCCGACTCCGGCGAGTGCGCGGCTGCCGAAGCGGCTGCCCCCGAGGTTGGGGTTGACGATCACGTTGGCGTCGGGGAGCAGCACGCCCGGCAGATGATGATCGGTGATCAGCACGTCGATCCCGCGCGCGCGCGCGGCGGCGACACCGGCGTTGCTCGAGATGCCGTTGTCGACCGTGACGATGAGCGTCGGCGCGCGCGCCGCTGCCAGGGATACGATTCCGGGGGTGAGCCCATAACCGAACTGAAATCGGTTGGGCACCAGGAAGCCCACCGCGAACCCGAAGCTCCTCAGGGCGCGCACCATCAGCGCGCTGCTGGTCGCGCCGTCGGCATCGAAATCTCCGATGATCAGCACGCGCCCGGCCGTGCGGTGCTGCAGCAGCAGGTCCACCGCCGCCGCAATGCCTTCGAGCGTGCCCACCGGCAGCAGCCGCGCGAGCGAGGTGTCCAGATCCGCCGCCGAGCGTACGCCACGCGCCGCGTACACGCGCTCGAGCACCGGATGCAGATCCCCGCCGAGCGGCGCGCCTTGCACGCCAGGGGCGCGGCGCACGACCCGCAGCCTCACGCGAAGCCCCGCAGGCCCGCGCGCGGGCGCCGCCAGAACCGTAGATGACTGCCGCGGCGCAGCGTGATACGGGTGTCGTTGGCGATCAGCGTCACACTCGCCACCTCGCCGCGGCGCAGCGCCTCGAGCGCCGGCGACACGAAGCGCGCATCGAGGCGCGCCACGGACCGGGCGAGCGTGTCGTTGGCGTCAGGCTGCAACTCCCGTCCCACCTCCACGACCAGCACCACCCCGCGGGCACGCTCGTCGGGGAGCACCTCCTCCAGCCGCCCCGGAAGAGCGCGGCACAGGTCCGCCTGCAGACGCCACAGACCGCTCACATACGGATCCGCGCCGAAGGCGCGCGGCATGGGGCGCGCCGCGAGGCGCTCGGGCTGCACCGCCCGCCCCTCGGCACCCCACGGCCACAGTGACGTCACCGGCGGCTCGCCGCGGCGCCGGCGCGCCTCGTTCAGCGCCTGCCCGTGCAGCCACATCTCGATCTCGGCCAGCAGGCGCCGCAGGGGCGCCGCGGCGGGCCCCTGAGGCAGGGCCGCGGCGAGGTCCCCGCCCACGCAGCGCGCCGGCTCGGTGGTGGCGACGGCGGCAATGCCGGCGGTCCTGAGGAGAAAATCCCCGCACGACAGCGGCGTCAGGGTGAAGCCGGACACGCCGAAGGTGTCCTGAAAGTCGGCGGCGAGCGTGGCGAGCTCGGCCGGCGGCAGACGCAGGACGCCGCGATGATCCAGAGCCAGGCGCGCAGCGCCCGCACTCAAGTGCAGCGGGGTGGCGATCCACGGCGTGCCGCTCGCGAGAGCGGCCGGACCCGCCGGCGCTACCTCGGCGGCGGCGACGCACGCTGGGGCGGCGCCGGCCAGATCCGCGCGGCCGAGCTCGTGCGCGAGCCACTCGCGCCAACCGTGCTCGAGCGCCGCGCGCTGCCCGAAACGGCCCGCGCTCTCGATTCCCGGGGCGGCCCCCGCTACGGCGGCGGCGCCGGGCGGCGCCCCATTGGTGCCGTGCGGCAGGTACAGGTCGGCGATCACAATGACGATCTCGCGCACCGGCGCTATCGTAACCGCCGCATGCAGTTCACGCTCGAACCGGGTACGCGCGCCAACCTGATCCGAGGCTACTCGGCTGCCGAGATCCGCATCGGCCAACACCGCGTGCAGCGCAGCTGCATCGTCACGGCGGACCGCCTGATCACCGATTGGGAGCCGGAGAGTTTCGCCGACCTGGCGCCCGCTCACCTCGAGGCGATTCTGGCGCTCACACCGGAGGTGGTACTGCTCGGCACCGGTGCGACGCAGCGCTTTGCGCCCCCGGCGGTGCGCGCGGCGCTGGCGCAGCGCGGCGTCGGGCTCGAGGCCATGCCGCTGGGTGCGGCCTGCCGCACATTCAACGTTCTGGTTCAGGAGGAGCGGCGGGTCGCCGCGGCGCTGTTTCTGCGCTAGCGCCCCGGGGCGCTAAGGGTGATCGGCAGAAGACACAAGGGGAGGCTCAACCAACCAAACAATCATTCGAAGCTGACAGACTCGAACAATTGCACTGTTTTTCTTGTTGCGGACCGTTATTGCTCTTGTCGCGACTCCCTCCACCCTGTGTCTTCTGCCGGTTACCCTTCCGCCTTTGGCTGTCGTCGTTAGGAGACAGGCGGCATGTTAAACATGTCGCGGAAGCCGGTGCAAGCTCTTTGAGGGACGAAGATTTTCTCGCGCCGCCTGCTGGGGCCTTTCCCCCATGCGTGCGCAGTGCCCGGGCCTTGAGTTTTGCCGGGCCTTTCCACCGGCACGACTGGAGTAATCAAGAAGTTACGATCCATATGTCACGTAAGTCCTAAGGCCGCTGGCGCCGCAGCCGCGCGCGCTAGCGCGCAGTCTGGCCAGCCGCCGGGAGCGTCGGCGGCAACACCGCGCCTCGCCAGATGCCTCCGGCGCTCCAGGCTCGCCAGGCAAAGCGCAGCCAACGTGCGAGCGCGAGCGCAATCCACAACGCCCAGGCGAACATGATCGTGCGGTACACCCACAGCGGCAGGCTGTATACGACCGGCTGCGGCAGCGTCGCAGTCGCACGATCGACGAACCAGCTGAAGGTATTGCCACCGGAGCCCGGCCCCGTCACACCCATGTCGGGCGAGGCTAGCAGCCCATACCGCACGCCGGAGAAGACGAGGCTCGTAACGGCGAACAGCGTGAGCGCCGCGAGCGCGCACTGCAGCATGTTGAACTGCCAGCGCTTGACATCGTAGGCGCCGCGCCACTGCTCGCGCCAACGCATCGCGAACAGCCATGCGGCCACCGTGACGAGCACCCGCCAGGAGAGAGTCGAGAGCCCCAGGCCGAGCACGAGCCACTCCGAGGTGCGCAGCGGGGACCACGGCCACCGACCGAGTAAGCTCGCTACCACGAGAAACACGAGCAGCTCACCCCAGTACAGAAACGCCGGTCCTACCCCGCCTCCGATCGCCATCAGAGGCCAGCGGTCGGCGGGCAAGGCGAGCGTCGTCATGACGTTGCTCGACGGTGCGCGCAGGTCCACGGTGTCAGGACGTGAGGCCATCGACGTGCCGTCCTTCGAACGCCACGCAATACGGACCGTGTGCTTGCCGGGCAAGAGCGATAAGGGTAGCTCACCCCCGTCAGGCCGAATCTGCGTCGGCTCGCCGTCGACCGCCACTTGCGTAACGCTGCCCTCCTTGGGGAGCTGGATCGCATACCGGCCGCCCTGGGTGCTGCGATAGCGCAGCTCGAGTTCGTGTTCCGATGAGTGGCGTCCGATGCGGGCACGCTGGTGCACTGCATCGATGGCGAGTGTCCGACCCGGTACGGCCGGGGGGCGGGTCACCGCGAGCTCGAGTTGCTCGCCGACGCGCGGGCGGTATTCGAACACCCACTGAGCGGCGGCCAAATCCTCCGGTAGCACCGCCGGAAGCCCGATGAAGTCCACGCGCCATTGCGGGCTGACGACGAACCGCCAGACCTCGGCGCGGGCTGGCGTCGCGGTGAGCCGCAGCGCGAGGCGCTCGCTGCGCGCGAGACTCGAGGTCCACTCGCGCTGCGCCTGGCCGGCCGCGAGCCCCGCGAGCGCGACACCGTCGCCTCGGACGTCAAGACCTTCGGTCAGCACCGACTCTCCCGCAACGAGCGGCACGGCCACCGTGAAGGCTGCCCATTCCGGGGCCACACGCTGAACGCTCGTCGCGACCGACCAGTCGAGGTCGAGCCGGAAATTTCGCACCACGCGCACGAACGCCGGGAAAGCCTCACCGGCTGCCGGATTCGCGGTCGTCGCGGTCGACCCGGCGCGCGGCTGGCGGGTGAGGTCCAGGGCACCGGAGACCAGCCGTCCCGCGTTCACGCCTGCGACATCCCAGCCCACCGCATCGACCGAGATCGTGCGCGGCACCAGTGGAAATGCCAGGTGCACGCTATCGCCCACGAGGCGCCCCTCGATGCGGATGGTGCGTACCCCGCTCTTGAGCGGCACCCACATATCATCGTCGGGCTCACGTGCTACCGTGAGAGTGGAGGCACCGTCGACGGCCACCGAATCGATCTGCCAGCGATCCCCTGCCGAGGGTACGGCCACAGCCAGCAGGGCAAGCGCGCTCGCTTTCAAGTCGATCTGCACCCGATCCGCGCTGACGTGGACTTGCGCCTGCATGATCTCGGCGCACGTCGAAGCGCACGGCGGCGCCTGGGTGAGCCGATCACGCAGCTCGTTGAGCAGTGCGGGATCGGGCGTGGACTGGGCACGCGCGCCATGAGGGGCCGCGGCGACGCACGCCAGCAGCACGGCGCCCAGCGCGCCGCCGGACTTGAGGAATCCAGGTAGTCGCACAGGCGTGCCGAAGCTCTGGCGCGCGAGCCGGATGAAGAACCACGCCAGCGCCGCCACACCGGCGATGCGCCACAGGGCCACCGCGAGCGGACCGAGCACGACGAAGCGAAGGGATTGATCCGGGTCGACCGGACCGGTCCAGCCGAAGGGATGCCCCCCGTAGTCCCACGCGGGTAACCCCGGCCCCGCCTGTAGCAGCGTTCCGGCGGCGTAGCGGGCGAGGTTCGGCTCCGCGGCCGAGGTCGCTCTGCGAGCGCTCACCAGGGCCGGCTCGCTGCTCAGAGTGCCGACCCGGCCGGCAGCGCTGAGCGCCCGATCCTTGGCGACTTCCCCCCCGATCGCTGTCAGGATGGGCGGCGCAGCCGCTGGCGCTGGCGCTTCCAACTGCCCCGGCGCGGCGCGGGCAAGGGTGGGAGCCGCCCTCGTCTGCGAGTAGGCGCTGACTTCCAGCTGCGGATAGATCGCATGCCGCACCTCGCTCCAGGTGAACGGCACGAGCCCGAGAGCGAGTACCGCGAAACTCACCGTCCGGTAAACACTCGCGACACGCGCGAGTCGCCCCGGTGGGGCGGCGCGCGCCAGGGCGACCGCGGCGAGCAGATTGCCCCACACCCAGATCAACTCGGGAGCCGCCTGGTAGGTCAGAAACAGGCCAAGGCCGCCGAGCGTTGCGGTCAATGGTCCCGCGAGCCAGTACGAGAACACCGCGATCACCAGCACGCCGAAGAGGTTCCACAAGCCCCAGCGGTCGAGCCAGGCGGTCGGCGATACGTCGGCCCCGAGGACGGCGAGCAGACGATGGCCGGGGGGCAAATACAACTCGCCCGACACCTCCTCGAAGCTGTTGGTCCAGCCGGTTGCGGGAAGGGCCCCGTACGGGTGCGCGCTGCGCGCAACGACGCTCAGCTGCACGGAGGGACTGCGCAGCTCGACGCCCGTTTCCCCCTGGGATGCGGAGCTCGTCACAAGCAACGCCTCGGCGCCGCTGCGTGCGCTGGCGAGGCGGTAGGGCGCTCGCATCCCCAGGCGCCAGTCGCGCCGCAGTGTTCCGCTCACTTCGTCGACAGCGGTGAGACCGTCGTGATCGAAGTCGAGCCACAATCGACGTCTCAGGTGCAGCCGGTTCTGGTCCGTGTTGGACAGACCGCGGCTGCGCTCCACGATCCTGAGCTCCGAACCCGGGGCCATCCGAAACGCCGGGTACCGGCGCCACTCCTCCGGCACATTCGCCTGCGCCGGATCGATCCCCGCGACACCCTCGACCGCGGCGACACGCAGCCGATCGTTGGCCGCAAAGCTCCACACTTCCTCGCGCGCGAGGCCGGGTTCCCCGGGTGAGGACAGCGTCGCGGAAGCCTGAGCCTGCCGCGCGGTGAGAATGAGCTCGAAGCGACCGGCTCGCACCTGCACACGCAGTCGGCCGTCGGGCTCGAGCCGTGCGGGCAGCGCGCCCTGGAGCGACATCGGAATGAAACCGGCCGGGAGCACACGCGCGAGTTGCTCCTCGCGCGCGTCTCCGGCTGCGCGCAGCCGCAGGCGCGTCACCAGGCGCAGGGGAATGTCATCCTCGACCAGCCGATAGAGCTGCACATCGAGCCGGCGCGGTTCGGCGGCCGTGCCCTGGCGCCCGAGCGCGAGCCGGCCACCCGGCCGCTCCGGCTGCAGCACACGTTGCCCATCAACGAGCAGATCGAGCAGCGCGGTCTGGGTGGGAATCGCCAAGGTCTCGGGCCGCGCCTCCCACACGAATCTGCCACTCAGTGCGTGAGAGCCGGGCGTCAACCGCACGTAAGGCACGTCGCCCCGGGCCACCACAGCCGCGGGAGCGCCGTCGACCGATACCGCCTGCGGCCAGCGTTCCAGATCGCCGGGCAGTGCCACCCAGTTCTCCGTGTAGACCTGCCAGCGCTGGCTGAAGGTTCCGCCATGCGCGTCGAGGTTGAGCAGCAGGCGCTCCGGCCAGACACACCGATATGAATCCGCGGCGGCGATGTTTGAGCCCGCGAGGAAGGGACAACGATGAAATTCCTTGCCCTTCAGCACCCACCCCTGCCACTCCTCGAGGGCGCGGGGAATCAGGGGCTGCTGCGCCGTTGCGCGCGTGCCCGCCGTGGCCGAGAGCAGAACCAGCGCCACAGCCGCCAGTAGCCTCATGTGCACCCCTGCTGTTGAACGGAACTGTAACTGCCCCAAGCCGGTGGCGCCTCGCCCTCTTCTAGGCCGTGCCACCCAACAACGGCACGAAGGCCACCGCTCCCAGTGACTCGCGCTGCACCCCCTGCTCGCGGCGCGTGAACCGCACCAGTTCCTGCTCGCCTTCGGGGCCGACCGGAACCACCAGCCGCCCGCCTACCCGCAGCTGCTTCACCAGCGCCTCGGGCACCGTAAGCGGCGCGGCCGCCACCAGGATGCCGTCGAAGGGTGCGTGCGCCCTCCAGCCGAGCGTGCCGTCGCCGTGGCGAAAGCGCACGTTCCTCACCCCGAGCTCCCTCAGGCGCTCGCGCGCGCGCGCGAGCAGCGGTTCGATGCGCTCGATGGTGTACAGGCGCGCCACGAGCGGCGCGAGCACCGCGGTCTGGTAGCCGCACCCCGTGCCGACCTCCAGGACGCTGTCGGCCGCGCCCGCCGCGAGCAGCGCCTCGGTCATGCGCGCCACGATGTAGGGCTGTGAGATCGTCTGGCCGTAGCCGATCGGCAGCGCCGTGTCCTCGTAGGCGCGGCTGCCGAGCGCCTCATCGACGAAGATATGACGCGGCACGTTGCGAATACGATCGAGCACCGCGAGATTCGCGATGCCCTGTTCGCGCAGACGCTGCACCAGCCGATCGCGGGTGCGGGCGGAGGTCATGCCGATGCCGGACAGGCGCAGATCAGTCATTGACGCCTTCCAGCCAGGTCCCGACTGCGGACAGTGCCGCGTGGCGGGTGAGGTCGACCTGCAGGGGAGTCACCGAGACGTATCCCTGGGCGACGGTGTCGAAGTCGGTGCCGGGACCCGCGTCCTGCTGCGCCCCGGCGGGACCGATCCAGTACACCGGACGCCCGCGCGGGTCCTGCGCGCGCATGACCGGCTCGGAACGGTGGCGATAGCCGAGCCGGCTGACGCGAAAGCCCCGCAGCTGTGCGAACGGCACGTCGGGCACGTTGACGTTGAGAATGAGCTCGGACTGCAGCGGTCTCTTCAGCAGCTGCGCCACCAGCCGGCGTGCGACCTCGGCGCCGGTTTCGAAGTGAGCACCCCCGCCGGTGCCGGTGCACAGCGAGACCGCGATGGTCGGCAGGCCGAGGAAGCGGCCCTCGACCGCCGCCGCCACCGTGCCGGAGTACAGCACGTCGTCGCCCAGGTTCGCGCCGTCGTTCACCCCCGAGACCACCATGTCGTGCTCGAAGTCGAACAGGCCGGAAATCGCGAGGTGCACGCAGTCGGTGGGCGTGCCCGGCACGAAGTACACTCCCGGCTCGGCTTCGAACACCCGCAGCGGCACATCCAGAGTGAGTGAGTTGCTCGCGCCGCTCTTGTTGCGGTCAGGCGCGACGACGGTCACCTCGGCGAGCGTCGCGAGGGCCTCGCGCAGGCGGCGGACGCCCTCGGCGCGATAGCCGTCGTCGTTGCTGACCAGGATCTTCACTGCGAAAGGGGATCGAGCCGCCGAAAGTGCGGCTGACTATACTGTAAGAAAGACGTGCGGCGGAGCTGGCGTGATTTCCCCAGGCGATGACAAACCGGACGAGCAAAACGACGAGGTGCGTCTGTTCCGGGAGGCCGTGCGCGGTGTCAGGCCGCTCGGGTCCCGTGCCCTGGAGCCACGACCGCCCAAGGTCCGGCCGCGCGCGCGCTTCACCCGTGCCGACCGCGAGGCCGTGCTGCGGGAGAGCCTCGCCGGGGACAGCGCCGACCCGGCGCTGGCCGGCGGTGAGGAGCTCATCTTTCATCGCCCGCAGGTGCAGCCCGGGGTGCTGCGCCGGCTGCGCCGCGGCGAGTATCGCGTGCAGCGCGAGATCGACCTGCACGGCCTGACGGTCGCCGAGGCGAAGCACGCCCTGCGGCAGTTCCTCATCGACGCGCTCGAGCACGAGGTGCGCTGCGTGCGCATCATCCACGGCAAGGGCTTGCGCTCCGGACACCGCGGGCCGGTGCTCAAGGCTGCCGTGAATGCAGTTCTGCGTCGCACCGGCGCGGTGCTCGCCTACGTTTCCGCCCGGCAGGTGGACGGCGGAACCGGCGCGGTCTACGTGCTGCTGTCCGGGTGAGCTTCAGCTGCGTCCGGCGGCGCCTCGATCAGTTCGCGCAACACCGCGGTCGCAAAGCCCCCGCGCGCCAGGCGAAACCTGAGCACCACCGCCTGCGCTTCGGGCTCGCTGCTGAGCTCGCGCACCGCGAGCCGCAGGCTGCGTCGCTCCTGGGCCATGCCTGCGGCCACGCACAGTGCACTGTACTGCGCAAGAGCGGCGGCGAGGCGCAACTCGAGCTCGAGCACCCGCGCGAGCGTTGCGGGCGGTCCGGCTCCCCACAACGGCCCGGTCGGGTGAATCTCCAGCCGCTGGCAGCGGCCGCCGAGGGCGTCATCGGCGCCGTCCACCGGGAAGAAGCTGCCGCGACCGTCGAGGTTGGCGAGGTCGCCGGCCTCGAGATGCTCCCAGCTGCCATCGGTGACGCGCGCCGCCAGCACCGCATTGAACACGGCGCTGCGCGCGGCCGAGAGCACGAAACCCCGCTCCTGCGGCGCGAGACGGCGCAGGTCCTCGCCGGCGCGCGCGAGATTCGCGCCATCGCGACCGAAGCGCTGCGGGCCGAAGTAATTCGGTACCCCGCGGCGCGCGAGCTGCCCAAGGCGCAGGGCGAGGCGGTCCGCGAGCCGCGCGCCGTCACCGTCCATGGCGAGCAGGCGCACCACGAAGCGATTGCCGGCGAGCGCGCCGCGCGGGAGCTTGCGCGTGTGGTGATGAGCCTCCAGCACCTCGAGCTCGGGGCTGCGCACCTCGGACCAGCTGACGGCGGCGCGCGGCTGCGGCACCGAGAACCATTGGATGGCGATCGCCCGCCGATCCTTCAGGCCGGCATACCCCACATCGCCCGGCCGACAGCCCGCGAGCCGCGCCAGCTCGCGCGCCACCCACTGGGTGTTGGCGTTGCGCTTGCGCACCCGCAGCAGCAGGTGCTGACCGGAGCCGGCGGGCGCGAAGCCGAGATCCTCCTCGACCACGAAGTCCGCAGGCGTGGCGCGCAGCACCGCCGACGCCAACGGCGCGCCGTGCGCGCGCGGCGGAGCGAGCGCGGCCGCGCGCGCGCCGAGGCCTACCGCCGGCACGCCTACTCCTCGCTCAGCAGCACCACCGCCTGTGCGGCAATGCCCTCCGCGCGGCCGAGGAAGCCCAGGCCCTCGGTGGTGGTCGCCTTGATGTTGACGCGCTGCTCATCGACTTTCAGCAGCTGCGCGATCTGCCGCCGGATGGCCTCGCGATAGGCGGCGATCCTCGGCGCCTGCGCGAGCACCGTGAGGTCCACGTTAGCCACGGCGAGGCGTCGGGTGTGCAACAGAGCGAGCACGCTCACGACGAAACGGCGGCTGTCGGCGCCTTGCCACTGCGGATCGGTATCGCTGAAATGCTGCCCGATGTCCCCCAGGCCCGCGGCGCCCAGCAGCGCATCGCACAGCGCGTGCAGCATCACGTCCCCGTCGGAGTGCGCCACCACGCCGCGCGAGTGCGGGATGCGCACTCCGCCGAGCATGATGAACTCACCGGCACCGAAGGCATGCACGTCGACTCCGAAACCGATCCTCATGAGCTGCCCCCGACCGCCTGGCTGCGGCGCGCCGCCAGCACCGCCGCGGCCAGCACCAGATCCGCGCCGCTGGTGATCTTGAGATTCGTCGCTGCCCCTTCGATGAGCGCCGGGTGCTCGCCCAGCCACTCGAGCGCCTGTGCCTCATCGCTCGGGAAACGCCCCGCCGCGTGCGCCTGATCGAGCGCCGTGCACAGCTGGCGGTAGCGGAACATCTGCGGCGTCAGCGCTCGCCACAGACCCGAGCGGTCCACCGTCTGCGCCGTGTGCACGGTTGCGGCCTCGGCCGTGCTGCGCTCCTCGCGCTTGAGAGTGTCGGCCACGGGGGCCGCGAGCACTCCGCCGACGGGATGCGCGGCGAGCGCCGCGAGCAGCCGCTCGAGATCGGCTGCCGCAAGACACGGCCGCGCGGCATCGTGCACCAGCACCCAGTCATCGGGCCCGGCGCGCCCCTCGAGCTCCGCGAGCGCGCGGCGCACCGACTGGCTGCGCTGCGCACCCCCGCCGACCGAGGTGAGGCTGCTCCCCCGGGCGTGCAGGCGCGCGGCCACCTGCTCCCAGGCGCCATCCCCGCGTGCCAGCGCCACGACAACATGCGCGCAGCGCGCATCGGCGAGAAAGGGCGCGAGCGCCCATTCGATCACGGTGCGTCCTGCGAGCGGCGCGTATTGCTTCGGTCCGTCCGCGCCGAAGCGGCGGCCTGAGCCCGCGGCCGGCATGACGAGCCAGTAACGCATCGGCGCGCTAGGATCCCGCGACTTCAGCGAGCCGCTGCCGTGCGGGTCGGAGGGTGGCTGCTGTCGGCCGCTCGCGCGGGAACCACCTGGTAGAACGTCTCGTTGCGGGCGATCATGCCCAGATCGCTGCGGGCGCGCTCTTCGAGCGCGTCCATGCCGGTCTTGAGGTCACGCACCTCGGCGGCGAGTTGCCGGTTGCGTTCGGCGAGCTGCTCATTGTCCGCCCGCTGCGTCGCCACCGCGCGCTGCAGGCGCTCGACTTCGCGAACTCCGTCCGCGGAGAACCACACCCGGTATTGCAGCAGGATGAGGGCGACAGTCAGCGCAGCGGCGAGCCACTTCATGGGCTCGACAGCCTAGCAGACGGGGCGCCGCGCGCGAAGCGATCACGGCCAAACCCATGCCGCGCCGTGCGTGCCTGGCTGGAAGTGATGGCCCGCTGCGCCGCAGAGCGGCAGCGAGGGGGGAGCGGCAGGCGCCCTCAGATCCGGACCGGGAACGCTTCGCGACCCGCATAACGCACCTCACCGAGCTCGGCTTCGATGCGCAGCAGCTGGTTGTACTTGGCGATGCGATCCGAGCGCGACAGCGAGCCGGTCTTGATCTGCGAGGCGGCGCTCGCAACCGCGAGGTCGGCGATGGTGCTGTCCTCGGTCTCCCCGGAACGATGCGAGATGACCGAGGCGTAGCGCGCCTTGTCGGCCATGTCGATGGCGGCGAGCGTTTCGGTGAGCGTGCCGATCTGATTGGGCTTGATGAGGATGGCGTTGGCGATGTGCCGCTCGATCGCTTCCTTGAGGATCTTCGTGTTGGTCACGAACACATCGTCGCCTATCAGCTCGATCTTCTGCCCCAGCGCGCGTGTCAGCTGCGACCAGCCGTCCCAGTCGGACTCGCTCATGCCGTCCTCGATGATGAGGATCGGATAGCGCTGCGCGAGGTCCGCCAGGTAGCGGGTGAACTCGGCGGCTGAAAAGCGCCGCTGCTCGGACTCGAGCTGGTAGCTGCCGTCCTTGAAGAACTCCGAGCTCGCCGCGTCGAGTGCCAGGTACACATCCGTCCCCGGCCGGTAGCCGGCCTTCTCGATGGCCTGCAGGATGAGCTTGAGCGCGGCCTCGTTCGACTCCAGATTGGGCGCAAAGCCGCCCTCATCCCCCACGGCGGTGGAAAGTCCCCGTTCGGCGAGCAGCCCCTTGAGGGTGTGGAACACCTCTACGCCGTAGCGCAGCGCCTCGCGGAACGTGGGCGCGCCGACCGGAACGACCATGAACTCCTG
>Ga0209472_1001444_pt1 | contig 13723 bp, 10 predicted proteins | sample GraSoiAngelo_130_FD_185887 | JGI IMG/M metagenome (GOLD analysis project Ga0209472, IMG submission 185887) | Grasslands soil microbial communities from the Angelo Coastal Reserve, California, USA - 14_0929_02_20cm (SPAdes) (version 2) | ecosystem: Environmental > Terrestrial > Soil > Grasslands ...
CGGGCACTGGCGGATCGTCGTGCGCGATCACGGATCGGGGAATTCGGGCGTCGTGCGCGCCGCACGAATCCTGATCGCGGCCCGAACGTCACCCGCCGCCCTCGACACGGACCTCGATGGTGTGGCGGACGGCCTCGAACGGTCCGCGGTGGGCACGATCCCGGTCCTCCCCGACCTGGACGCGGACGGCCTCCCAGACGGAGTAGAGATTGCACCGCACCCGGTCACATTCACGATCGATGGGATGTCATCCGTGAGGACCGTCCTGACGAACCCGATCGACTTCGACACGGACGATGACGGCCTTCAGGACGGTCCCGAATTGTTCCCGGGCGATGGCCGGAATCCGTCGGACCCGACCGATCCCGACACGGATCGAGACGGGCTGTCGGACGGCGCCGAACGGCTCGTCCATGGCTCGGACCCCACCCTGACGGACACGGATGGGGACACGCTGTCGGACTACCGCGAGGTGACACCGCGATTGTTGGAACTGGCGATCGACGGCCTCGCAGAGTCACGACGCATCGTCACATCGCCGTCTTCCGTTGACACGGATGGGGACGGCCTTCGAGACGAGCAAGAATGGAACGGATTGTCGTTGTACGGATTCCTCACCGATCCTTCCGACCCGGACACGGATCACGAGGGCCTCTCGGATTTCGACGAGGTGATCGGGGCCAACCGGAGGCCCACGAATCCCCTCGAGTCCGACACCGACGGGGATGGTCTCGTGGACAGCCTCGACCTGTCGCCGACCGAGCTGTGGGACTTGTCTTGGCAAGGGACGTTCGAGCCCGGGATGATTCGGTTCACTCAGCGATTCGACGTCCGCGGGGTGCAAGGCCTATCCGCCCAGATTTGGACGTACAACCTCGGCGAGAATGCGTGTGTGTTCCTCTCCGATCATACGGCGGATGCCACTCGCAGCAGCGACGAATCCGCGGCCAATGTGCTCACGACCTTGAATCGGGTTCTCTCCGACGGCGGTGAACACAACTTCACGGCCACGGCCGCGAACTTTGTCCGTCAGGAAAGCTGGGGCACCGCCCCGTCCGCGTATGGTGCGTGCGATCTCGGACATCCGCGACAGTACCGATTCGAATATCTCTACGACAGTAACAGTTTCGACATCGACTTCGTGAACACCGCCGGAAGCACCGTTCGGGACGATGACGGAGAGTTGTTCTATCATGCGACCTTGAACATCCCGATCCAATTGTCGAAGCCGCAGGAAGTGGTGGTGCAGCTTTCCATCGAATCCGACTCAGACCGGGGCGGGGATGCCGTCGTACCCGCTTTCGTGTACTCGCTCGTCCGAGGCACGGACTTCCTTGCAACTCCGCCGTTCTATCGGAACCTTGCCGTAGGGGCTCCTCTTGACGACCACGCCTACGAATTCCGACTCCGGATTCCGAAGGAGGTGGCCACGAATGGGAACGTGGTCATGATCGACGGAGTGCCGACCGTCACACTCACTCTAATGCCGATGTGGCTCACGAGTGGTCCGTCCGGAGTCATGCGATCGGCTCTGGATGCGCGGACAATCACCCTGGCTGCGGCTCTCTCGCGTGTTCAGGAATCCGCAGAACTCGTTGTCGCGCGGCTCGCCACGGACGTACAGGCGCTTGCCGAGCTGCTGCCGTCCTCCGCGATGGGTCTCTCCACGGGGTATCACTCGTTCGGGGTCTACCGGGTTTACGTCTATCGCACCGGAGACGCATTCGACCCTAGTTCCACTCAAGCCGTCGACGCGATTTTCCTCGTTGCCGAGTCGCCAGAGGAGCTGGCTACGTTCCAGGAATCGGTCCGGTGGGCACCTGAAACCGCTTGGGTGAGAAAATCAGCTGACGGGTTTGGTCTCGCAATCAGCACGTTCAAGACTATTCGTCGCGGGATTTCCCTTACGAGTCAACTTACGAGTGCGATTTTCGTCCCGCTCCTAGACACGCCGTCCGGGGCGATGGAGCAGATGACTTTCGGCCGATCCAGCTTTACCGTTACAAAGCTCACGGACATCGAGACGGGACGGCCATACTATGTTTTGGGAGAGACAGGTGTCCAGACAGTCAAGGCTCGCTATGCTCATCCTGAAGTCCCCGGCTTGACGCTCACGGAAGTGCGTACGATTGAACACGAGCTGCAGGGGGAAATCGTTGAGAACTTAGACGACTCAAAACTCCTCACAGGAGTAAAGTACTCGCAGTTGAAATCTGGTTTGCGGGGAGCCGCAATCGGTGCGACTCTCGTTGTTTTCGGCGGTCAGGCTGTGTTGGCCTTCCGGGATGGGGATGTGGTGAAAGGAACCTTCTATGCTGCAGCTGGTGCCGTCGGCGTATTAGGCGTTGTGAAAGCGGACATCCCGCTATTCGAACGTGTTTTCGAAAGGGTGCGCGTTTTTAGCGGGAAGTCGGTCAGACTCGGGACGGTGGCGGGTGTCGCAGTCGCTGGAATCCTTGCATCCTACGAAGTTTTCTTAGGGACTCATGCAGAGGATGACATAACACGTCTCTCGCATTATGAGAGTGCAGCTGCAGTTTTTGTGGACGGGCTTGTAGCTGCAGTTCCGATGTACGGCGCAGCAGCTATGCTCGGATGGCAACTCGGGCTTGTGGTTTCCGTTGGTTTGGAGTCTATCCTAGGAACCTTGCCAAACCCCATCGCCTTGAGGATCGTCAGTAGTCCCGGTAGCACGGTCGTTTTTCTTCTTGAGTATTTATTCGCAACAGAAGTCCCATCAGAAATCGCAAATGAGGCGCTCGTTCAATTGTTGAATTTCCTTGCCGACACCGCAAGGTATCTGAACGCGCTTGATCCTCCACATCCGACGCTTCTCGTGGTTCCGTGAAATGACAAATCGAGGTCCGAGAGAAACGCCCATTCGAGCCGGTGATGCCGACGGCCTGGGTCAAGTTTATTCTGAATTCGGAGGTCTCATTCTCGGCCCGACGGAGACAGTCTTGGCTGAGCGTAAGGGGTGGGATTTAGCAGCATACGGATCTTGGCGGAGCTTCTTTCCAAAGCCGATTTTCCATCCGCTGGCAGGGAGCCCATCGGGTACACTTCACCTAACGTCGGAAAGACTCATCTATCTTCGAAATATCGACGTCTGGAAAGAGGTTAAACCGCTTCTAACCCCACTAGGTATCCCGGCGGCAGCCGAAAAAGAATCTAGACTGAAGCGGTTGAAGGCGCAAGGAGCCCGTCAGTACTGTGAAGTAAATCTCTCCCAGTTTCGCCTCGCTGGCATTAAGAGGAGGTCATGGTTCATGAGGTTCCGTCTCTTGGCAAGCGATGGAAGGAGGTATGAGCTCTTCTTGCGAACCGACCAAGAGGACGCGGATTTTTTCGACCTGCTGGAAAGCGCGGTACGAAAACACACCGTCCATATGTAGAAGAAAAGGACGAGCCACGGTTTCGTAATTGGTCTAACACCGATGCGCACCAGCAGATGGGCTAGTTCGAGGTTGCAACTTTGGGTGCGAACTTAATATGCCTAACTTCCTACCGAACAGCCTTGCCAACGAAGAAAAGTCGAGAGAGTAGCGAACTAGTGAACGGGGAATTGCTGAGCGCCGCGGGGATTGATCACCTCAATTCAATGCAAATCGAAGTGATTCCGCGCATCCGAGCCGGACCTGACATCCTTATTGTAGCGCCTACCGGGTCGGGAAAAACTGAAGCGGTCCTGCTGCCCGTCTTGGAGGCGCTCCAGGCCAGTCGCGCTTCCGGCATTCGAGCACTGTATGTAACTCCGCTGCGCGCTTTGAATCGAGACATGGTCGATCGGCTTCGACATCTCGTTGAACGAACAAAACTCACGGTCGCGGTAAGGCATGGCGATACACCCCCTTCCGAACGACGCAAGCAGGCCGCAATCCCGCCTGATGTCTTGATCACCACTCCGGAGACCCTCCAGGCTATTCTTCCGGGGAAGCTCATGCAACGGCATCTGAGAGCCGTCCGCTACGTGATCGTTGACGAGGTCCATCAATTCGCTCATGATCGGCGTGGGATCCAGTTGACTGTCGGCCTCCAGCGGCTGCGTCGCATGACGGAGCGCGACTTCCAGCGGATCGGCCTCTCCGCTACCGTCGGCCATCCCGAAGCGATTGCCGCGGTCTTCGGCGGCGAGAAACCCTTGACCGTGCTCCAATCGAACCTCGAGAAGAAGTACGAATACCGTCTCGAATGGCCGCGACCGATCGACAAGGACTTCGAGGCCGCTCGAGACCTCTACATCACTCCCGAGGCCGCGGCCGGGCTCTCCGCGATCGAGGATTCCCTGGATGAGAGCCGATCTTCCCTCGTCTTCGTGAATGCACGGCCCCTTGCGGAATTGCTCGGCTCGCGTCTCGCTATGGTTCGACATGATGTGGCGGTCCATCACGGGTCCCTCCCGCGGGATGAACGCAGCCGGGTCGAGGCGGGATTCAAGGCGGGGGAGATCCGCGGTCTCGTGTGCACGTCGACCTTGGAGCTCGGGATCGACATCGGGACCGTCGACCAGGTCGTGCAATACAACTCTCCTCGCCAGGTCACGTCCCTGATCCAGCGCGTGGGCCGATCCGGCCACAAACTCGACCGCACCTCCCGTGGCCTCGTCCTGGCCGTCTCCTCGGACGACGCGATCGAGTCCCTCGCGGCGATCCAAGCGGCCCAAGAGGGAGACCTCGAGCCGCTGCACATCCACCGTCTGGCCCTCGACGTCCTGGCCCACCAGATTGTCGGATGCGCCCTGGACTACGGCGGGACGGCGCCGTGGTCGGAAATCCTCAAGACGATTCGTTCCGCGGAGCCCTATCGGACGCTCGAGGACGCGCAGGCGGACCGCGTCGCGGAGTTCCTGGACCACCTCGGAGTCCTGCGCCAACAGGGGGACAAGGTCCGCGTGACGCCGAAGGGCCGCCGGTACTACTTCGAGAACTTGTCGACGATCCGCGACGAGCGGCGCTACCAGGTCATGGATCTCACGACGCAGAAGCAGGTCGGGATCCTCGGCGAGGAGTTCATGATGATCCAGGCCCGGGAGGGCCTGCACTTCATCGTCCGCGGCCGTCCGTGGAAGATCGAACGGATCGGGAAGGACGGGATGGTCTACGTCACCCCGGTCGCAGACCCGAACGCCTTGATTCCCGGTTGGGACGGCGAGATGCTCCCCGTGCCGTTCGGCCTCGCGCAGCGCGTCGGCCGGATCCGGAAGGAGATCGACGGCCGGGTGGAGAAGAGCGGCGTTCCGAAGGCCGTCACCCATTTCGAGAAAGCGTGGCCGATGAATAAGACCGGGGCCAAGCGTCTCGTGGAAGAGCTTGCGAATCACCGCAAGACCGGCGCCCCCGTGCCGACGGACGACCGGATCCTCGTGGAGGCGTTCGACCGGTTCCTGATCGTCCACTCGTCGTTCGGCGAAGTGGTGAACGTCACCCTCGGCGACCTAATCGAGGAGCTGCTCGCCCGGAAGCATCTCGTGCGGTTCTGGTGGACGGATCCCTATCGCATCTTGTACGAGCTCGTGGCCGACACCCGCGAGATCGATGTCGAAGCGCTCGTGGACGACCTGCTTCGGATCGACGACGAGACGCTCGAGAGCGGCCTCAAGTCGTTGCTCGAGAACCATCTCCCGCTCGGCTACTACATGAAGGGAATCGCGGAGCGGTTCGGGGCGATTCGACGTGGCTTGACGGTCGGCGAAGGAGATCTGCGGTCCCTCGAGATTCGCTTCGCGAACACGCCGATCTACGACGAGGCCGTGCGGGAGGCGCTCTTGCTCCATGCCGATTTCGACCGGGTCCGCGACATTGTCCACAAGATCCGAAGGGGAGAAATCGAAGTCGTCATCCACCGGTCCGAAGAGACCCCGACTCCGCTGGCGTATCCGATCCTTCGCCGGTACGTCGAGGCACCGGAACTGTTCTCCCCCGAGGCCGAGAGGGACGAGATCCTCGATCGGATGCGGCTGCACCTGTCGTCGGAGCCTGTGCACCTCCTGTGCTTCGAGTGCGGGCACTTCCACGAGGAGGTGCGGATCGGCGAGATGCCCGACCATCCGACGTGCGCGAAGTGCAAGTCGCGTTTGCTGACCGTGCTCGGTTGGGCGGCGTGGACGGTTCGGGACGCCTATGCGAAGCGCGCGAGGAAACTGGACCTCACGGACGAGGAACGAAAACTGCTCACGCGCTCGAAGCAGGTCGCGGACCTCGTGGCCGTGTACGGGAAGCGGGCGGTGTACGCGAACTCGGTTTATGGGGTCGGCCCGACGACCGCGAGCAAGATCCTCGCGAAGATGCAGGATACGGAGAAGGAGTTCTTGAACGACCTCTTCGAGGCGAAGCTCAAGTACGTCACGACGCGGCCGTATTGGAACGAACCGCAGGCGAAGCCGAAGCTGTACTCCTAGAGACGGGCCTGACCGAGCCGGATGAGTGAGTGCCCCGCGCCACCTAAATGCTCATCTCCGGGAGGCGCATCCCGCCAGCGTCGGTTTCATGGAGCCCGTCGAAGGCGACGTGAAGGTCCTCGGATTCCGAATGTTCTACCGGTCGTGCGGCGAGCCGACGAAGGGGACCGTCCTGTGCCTCCATGGCGGACCCGGGGCGACCCACGATTACCTCCTCTCCCTCGAGGATCTCGCGCAGTTCGGCTACCGGGTCGTGTTGATGGATCAGCTCGGCTGCGGGAAATCGGAACGGCCTCGCGGCACGTCGCTCTATACGATCGCGCACAACGTCGAGGAGGTCGAAGGCGTCCGGAAGGCCCTCCAGTTAGGCAAGGTCCACCTGATGGGTTCCAGCTACGGGGGCGCTCTGACGATCGCGACGGCCTTGAAGTATCAGCGGAACCTGAGGAGCCTCGTCATCACGGGAGGCCTCGCGAGCGTCCCGCTGACGGTCCGGGAGATGCAGAGGCTCGTCCGACAATTGCCGCGGAAGACGCAGGCCACGCTCGCGAAGTACGAGGCGCGCGAGGACTACGAGAATCCCCAGTACCTCGCGGCTGTCAAGGAGTTCTATCGGAGGTACGTGTGCCGCCTTCCCGTGTGGCCCCGCGAGGTCGTCTACAGCTTCGACCATCTCTCCAAACCAGTATATTACACGATGAATGGGCCGAACGAGTTCACGATTATCGGCACGATCCGTGATTGGGACGTGACGGACCAACTGCCCAAAATCCGTCTTCCCACCCTCGTCACTGTCGGCCGCTATGACGAGGTGACGCCTCACGTCGCCGAGGCCATCCACCGGGGCATCCGAGGATCGCGGCTCGTGCGGTTCGAGAAGAGCGCCCACCTAGCGATGTGGGAGGAACGGGCGAAGTACATCGGGGTCGTGCGCGACTTCTTGGATGGGGTACGCCCCTAGGGTCAGGCTCGCGGAATCTTGGGCCGCAGAGCATCTCGATTTATGCCTCTAAGTAGAGGTACGCGACGCACCCGCCTTCCGCTCGGTCGAAACCCGGAATCCGGTGGACTCTCGCGAAAAGAAAGAGGGGCGGACCTTTCGAGGTCCGCGAGGGATCACCCCAATTCGGCTGTTCAGAACTGGGTCGAGAACGCGGGCAGCGTCTCCGTCGCCTTGACTCCAGAGATCGTCTGGATCTTCCGTAGGACGGTCTGCATCAAAGCGTCTTGCTGCTCCGCCCCGAATCGGGCGAGGAGGTCGAAATTCCCGACGGTCCCGATCAGGCCTTCGATGCCGGGGACCTTCTTGATCTCCGAGGCGACGCGCTGGGGGTCGTTCGTCCGGATTAAGATCCAGCTCGAGACGGGTTGTCCGTTCGGCCGGATTTTCACGTACTCCTGGACGGCGGGGTAGGCCTGGAAGCCGCGGACGAAGTCCGAGCCGAGGGTCGCCTGAAGGCGGTGGAGTTCCGCGAGGTCGCGGAAGTTCCCGCGAACGGCGACGTCGTGGCGTCCGAAGACCGGTTCGGCGTGCGTCACGTTCGGCTTGCCTTTCGCGTTGCTGATGGCCTTTTCCACGTAGCCGGGCGTCACCTTCAGGAAGATGACGCTTTCTCCATTCAGTTCTCCTGGCATGTTTGTCGCACCTCGCGGGACCCGTTGATTTGACCGTACTTAACGCCAGTAGTTTCTCCCGGTTAACCGACGAACCATTTGGTAACGACCCGAATCGCGGCGGTCCGTCCACGTTTGCGGCCTGATGATTTTCTTCTGGCGGAGAGCCATTAAAATCCTTAGCGCAGACTCTTGCGGTCGGAGGCGCCGTTGGTTGCCGTCACTCGCCGGCTGGACGAGGCTCGTCTGCCTCCATGGCATAGGCTTCCTCTCCAAAACCGGAGATGTCGAGGCCCGCGTCCTCTTCGGCCGGGCTAACTCGAATCGGCGTGAAGATGTTGATGATCCGCAAGAGGACATACGACCCGCCGAACGCGAATGCCGCGACCACGACGCAGGCGAACGCCTGAATGGCCACCTGGCCGGGATTCCCGAAGAACAGGCCGTTGCGGCCTCCCGGGTTGATGAGGGTCGAGGCGAACAGGCCCGTGGCGATCGTCCCCCAGATTCCGCCCGCCCCATGGCACGCGAACACATCGAGGGAATCGTCGAGGGTCGTCCGAGCCCTCCAGCTGGCGACGTAGTTGCAGAGGACCCCCGCGACCAGTCCGATGACGATCGAGGGCATCGGGCCGACGTATCCGGAGGCAGGGGTGATGGCGACGAGGCCGCAGACCGCGCCGACCGAGATGCCCACGGCCGATGGCTTGCCTTTCCGGACCCAGTCCGTCAGCATCCAACTCACGGCGGCCGCCGCGGCTGCCAGGTTCGTCACGACGAGCGCATTCACGGCCAGGGCGTTCGCGGCAAGGGCGCTCCCGGCGTTGAAGCCGAACCAACCGAACCACAACACGGACGCGCCGAGCATCACGTAGGGGATATTGTTCGGCCGACTGTCCAGGTGACCGATGCCTTCTCTCCGCCCGATCACGAGCGCGGCGGCGACGGCGGAGACGCCGGCGGCCGTATGGACGACCAACCCGCCCGCGAAGTCAATGACCCCGAGGGACTTGAGCCACCCGCCGATGCCCCAGTTCCAATGGGCGATGGGCAGGTAGACGAACGTCGTCCAGGCGACGATGTAGATCATGAGCGACTTGAACCGGATCCGCTCCGCGAAGGCGCCGATGATCAGGGCGGGCGTGATCGCTGCAAACTTCAGTTGAAAGGCGAAGTAGAGGAGCTCGGGGATGGTATCCGAATATCCCGGATTCGCCGCCGCACCCACGTTGTTCAGGCCGAAGTTCGAGAAGTCTCCGATGAAACCGTGGAACGAAGGCCCCAATGCGAGCGTGTATCCCCACAAAGCCCACACCAGGCTCACCACGGCGAAGATTGCCAGGCATTGGGCGATCGTCGAGACGAGGTTCTTTCGGCGGACGAGTCCGCCATAGAAGAAGCCGAGCGCGGGAGTCATGATCATGACGAGGGCCGTGGCCGCGATGACCCACGCGATGTCTCCGGAGTCGAGCGCCACGTGACTGCTCCCGCGAAACGGAGTTGGCCCCCGAAAGCCGCACCCGATATAACGTTTCTTTCGTGAGCCGAGGTACAGCCTGATGCTCAAGGTAGGGCGAATCTTCCGGACAGCGAAGATGAGTTATCTCCGGACGGTCTCTCTCGGCAAGCCGGGGAGCCGCGGGACCCTCGTGATCACCTTGAAAGCCGTTTTCTTCGCGACACCAGCGGACTACCGGTCATGGCTCGAGAACCACTACGACAACACCACAGAATTATGGGTCGGGTTCTATAAAACGACCTCTGGGAAGCCGAGCATTACGTGGCCGGAGGCCGTGGACGAGGCGCTGTGTTTCGGTTGGATCGATGGGCAGCGGAGGGGCATCGACCGGGTGAGCTACACGATCCGCTTCACGCCCCGCAAACCAGGCGGTATCTGGAGTTCCGTGAACATCAAACGTGTCAAGGAATTGACCGCTCGCGGGCTCATGAGGCCCGCGGGTCTCCAGGCCTTCGAGGCGCGCAATCCTGGGAAGTCCGGCATCTATTCGTACGAGCAGAGGAAGCCCGCTGAACTCGACCCGGTCGCCGAGCGACGGTTTCGGGCGAACGAGAAGGCGTGGGGGTTCTTCCAGAAGCAACCTCTCTCCTATCGAAGGGCGGCCATTTGGTGGGTCGTGAGCGCGAAGAAAGCGGAAACCAGAGTCAAGAGACTGAGTGAACTCATCCGACATTCGGAACAGAATCGAACCGTCCCACCACTCACCCGCCGAACCGGGCCCAGGTGACGCGAAAAAAATCGTTCGTCCACGAATCGGGGTGCCCACCCATACGTAGAAATCTTTCAGCTTCTTCCGCGCCGCTTGGAGCCTCGCGCGATGGCCGAGCCCGTCGTCCCAAAGCGGCGCCGTCTCGGATTCTCTGAGATCCCCCGGAAAGTCCGCTGGATCATCTACGCGAACGCGGCGGGCGGGGTGGGGTTCGGATACCTGATGATCTTCATCACGGCGTACTACCCGCAGATTGGGATCGGTCCGGGGACGATCGGACTCATCCTCGGCTCCGAGGGGGCGTCGATGGTGGTCTGCGCGGTCCCCTTGGGCATCTATTCCGACCGCCGCGGACGGAAGTCCCCGCTCCTGGTCGCCTCCGCGGTCCTTCCTCCCACCATCCTCGTGTTCGCCTTCACTACGGAACTCCGTTGGCTCGTCCTTGCCGCGGTCGTGGCCGGCGTCGCGGAGGGCGGCTTCCTCGCAACTTGGAACGCGATCATCGCAGACCAGACGACGACGGAGCAGCGGAACGCGGCCTTCGCGCTGTCGTTCATCCTAGGAAACGTCGCCGGTGGCCTGGGCTTCGCGCTGCCGATCCTCTTCCCCGGCCTCGAGGCGTGGACGGGCCTCGACAGCCGCGCGGTCCACGTCACGGTCCTCCTGGTCACGGACGCCTTCGGGTTCCTCGTCCCGATCGCCCTGATCGTCCTCTTGCGGAACTACCGCGAGACGCTACCCGCCCGGGGAGCGCGGCCGAAGGGGACGGACTGGAAGCCTCTCCTGAAGTTCTCAAGCCTCAATGGACTGATCGGCCTGGGTGCCGGTTTCTTCATTCCGCTGGTAACCACGTGGCTCTACCTGAAATACGGCGTCCCAGACACGTGGAGCGGCCCGCTCCTGGCCCTCTCCAATATCACGATCGGCCTCTCCGCCGTCGTCAGTGCCGCCCTTGCGAGGCGATACGGGCCGGTCCGCGCAATCGTCATGGCGACCGGGACGTCGACCGCCTTCCTCCTGAGCCTTGCCTTCCTGACGAGCCCGGTCGTCGCCGCAGGCTTCTACCTGGTCCGTGCCGCCCTCATGAACATGTCCGCGCCGATCGCGGATTCGTTCCTCATGGGCATCGTCTCTCCGGAACAGAGGGGCCTGGCGAGCGCCGTGAACTCGATCATCTGGCGGCTCCCGAACAGCATCACGACGGTCTTCGGCGGCCTTTTGATGCAGGCGGGCAACTACGATCTGCCGATCTTCCTCGCCACCGCGTTCTACGCCGCCTTCGTGTCCGGATTCTACGCCGTCTTCCGCAACGTGAAGCCGACTACGTGAGAGAGGGCCCGAGAACCCACCGGTCCGCCTACTCCCCGGTGGAGTTGCGTTCCCACACGACCATCACATGCCGGAGACCGACCCCGAGGTCATCGAGGCGTCGCAAGAGGAAGAAGCGGGCTCGTGCGGGAAGTAGTCCGCCGAAGTCCGGCACGAACGGGAGACCCCAGGTCGTGCTTTGGACCTGCCGGAAGCCATGTTTCCGGGCGAGACTCGCAAGCTCCTTCACGGACGCCCCTTCGATCCGATGGCTGTGCGGGCTGCCATCATACCGGTCGAAGAATTCCGGATGGAGGAATTGTTGCCGCTCGCCCGACCGGGACAGGACCGCTTTCGCCCGTTCTCGGGGGAGGAGCCGGAGGAACATGAGGACGATCGATTCCGTGTTCGGGGTGGTCAGGACCAGCCGGCCGCCCGGTTTCAGGATTCGCCGGACCTCCTCGATGAAGCCCTCCGGATGGCTCAGGTGCTCGTACACTTCGGAGGCCACCACGCTATCGACGGATCCGGTTCGGAACGGGAGGCCCGCATCCGCGGTGGCGGCGAGGTAATCCACGCGGTCGGAGGTCTCGGCCGCTTTGCGCAGGCTGCCTCGCTCCACGTCGACGCCCACCGCGAGTCGATTTCCCGGCAGGTGAGGGAAGCATCGCGTCGCGATCCCGGATCCCGAACCCACTTCGACGAGGACCGCGTTCGGTCCGTCCAGGAGGGCGGCGAGGAGCATGGCCGTCCGGACCGCGCCATAGGTCGCGACCGCCGTGGTCGTGCTCCCGGGAATTTGGCCCGATGCGATGGCCCAGGCCATCCGATCGTTCGCGCGCAACGAACCGCGCAAACGTGGCAGGATACTTTTCGTTTTGTGCGAATCCTCCCGGCACCGAGCCGTCTCCTAGAGCCACCGGTGTCGCCCTGGGTAGAAGACTGGTCGCCGGTCGGGGTATCGCTCCTTGTATCGCAGGTATTTTTCGTGCCAGTGCCGGTAGCGCGCGTCGGAGCTCCGGAAGCGCCGGTGCGGAAATTGGATGAGGACCTGCTCCACGGCCCACACGTTCCGCGGGGAGAGCCGCCAGTCCGCCTGCAAGGTCCGCAGGTCGAGGACGCCAAACCCGTTGATGCGCCCGGTCCGATCCACATAGGGGTCCACGTAGGAGAAGACGAGGTCGCGCACGGAACGGAAGACCGGCTTTCGGCCATGGAGTCCAGGGTCGCGCGAGCGGGCGACGGATCCGAATTTGGATTTTGCGCGGAACAAGAACACGACGTGATCGATGTCGTCCTGGGATTCGATGTCCAGAACCGTGGGCGGAAACCCGTGCTGCTCGAGGATGGTCGCCGCGGACAGAGCCGCCTCTAGGCAGTGGGCCTCGTTCGTTCGGACTACCCCCCGGAAAGTCCGGAGCGTCTCGCCCCCTTCCTCGTGGTTGTACGGAAGGGACTCGAGCCAACGCTGGACCCGCTCGGGTGTCGTGGCGGCCTCGATGATGCGGCGCTCGCGGGAGGTGAACACGGATCGAGGAGGCGCCAGGCTCATCGAAGGAGGTCCCGTGCCTGGCGGGCCGTTAACGGTGGCCCGTAGATGGGTGAGCCGGGCTGTTGCCTTCGCCCGCCTTCTCGCAGAGAGCCTGTGTCGATCGGCGCGAACCCGATTTCCCCGATGAGTTTCGCAACGACCGATTTCGCCTGCGGATCGTCGCCGGCAAGAAAGATGACAAGCCGGTCTTCTCGCACGGGTCGGGACCCCGTCTCGAGGGTCTTCCAGCCCATCGTGTTGAAGGCCTTCACCAACCGGGCCTTGGGCATCCGCTTCGCGACTTCCTCGCTCGACGTTTCGTCTCCCAAGTCCACTGGACGACCGACTGCGCTGTATGCGTTCATGGCGTCGATGACGATCTTTCCGGAGAAGACGTCTCTCGGTGGGAGCCTGTCCATTCTCCGCCATGGAATGGCGAGCAAGATCGGATCGCCGAACTTCGCGGCACCCTCTGGGGAATCCGCATGCGCGCTCCGACCGATGGCAGTAATGAGGGGCGCCAGCGAGTCGGGACCCCGCGAGTTCGACACCGCGACTTCGTGTCCCGCCCTCGCAAAGAGCGTCGCCGCCGTGCCGCCAATGTGGCCAGCTCCGATGATCCCGATTCGCATGTGGAGACCGTCC
>Ga0209472_1001445_pt1 | contig 13719 bp, 11 predicted proteins | sample GraSoiAngelo_130_FD_185887 | JGI IMG/M metagenome (GOLD analysis project Ga0209472, IMG submission 185887) | Grasslands soil microbial communities from the Angelo Coastal Reserve, California, USA - 14_0929_02_20cm (SPAdes) (version 2) | ecosystem: Environmental > Terrestrial > Soil > Grasslands ...
TCTACGGTCTTTCGCCATTCGGGCTTGCACAGCAATTGGGCATCGAGCAGAAGGAAGCCGCGAAATTCATCAACGCCTATTTCACGCGCTATCGTGGAGTCAAGGATTACCTGGACAATATTATTACAGAGACGCGCAAGACCGGCGTCGCTAAGACTTTGTTCGGAAGAATCCGCCCGATTCCGGAAATCAATTCACCACAGATGCAGCTCCGCAACTTTGCCGAGCGCACGGCGCTCAATTCGCCGTTGCAGGGGACGGCAGCTGACTTAATCAAGATGGCAATGATCAACATCGACAAACGTCTGGCGAAAGAAAAATTCGCGGCCAAAATGATCCTGCAGGTGCACGACGAACTTCTGTTCGAAGCTCCCACAAAGGAGCGCGCCAAGCTGGAAAAACTAGTCCGGGAAGAGATGGAAGGCGTCCACAAGCTCGCGGTGCCCATCGTTGTGGAAATTGGCTCCGGGCCTAACTGGCGCGACCTCGATTGATTCGGGACGGGGCTGTCGTCTAGGGTTCGAGAAGAAACCTTCCAAGCATCCTTTGTAATGCTTGCAGCCGTCAAACATTTGAATTTAGAATTGGAATTCCCTGCCCGGTTCAGATTGATTCTGCAAGCGTAAGAGGCCCCGCCCTCAAACGAGGCTCCCTATGCGCCGTACTCTCTCGCTGATCGCCAGCCTGGCAATTTGTACGTACTTGATTTCCTGTAGCGGTACTAGTAACGGAAGTAGTGGGACTCCGCCTCCTACGACGAGCAGCGTGACCGTCGCGCCGGCCACCGTTTCGTTGAACAAGGGCGGGTCGCAGACGTTCACAGCGACGGTAAACGGGACAATGGATCAAAGCGTGTTTTGGGAGATTGTGGAAGCCACTCCCAAGAGCGGCGATTCTACGCATGGATTTATCTCGAACGGAGGCGTGTACGTTGCGCCGACCACGGTGCCGAGCCCGGCGAACGTGACGATTAAAGCTGTGTCAGGAGCGGACACAACGAAGTCAGGGACCGCTGCCGTGACGATTCAGGCCGGCCCGGCTACCAGCGTATCGATAACCGGGGGTTCAAGCTCGGTTCCCACATTCGGGTCGACGCAATTTATTGCTACGGTCACAGGCAATCTGAATGTGGCCGTAACCTGGCAAGTGAATGGCGTGACCGGAGGAGGTCCGCAAACAGGGGTAATTTCGACAACCGGACTGTTCAAAGCTCCGAATTCGGCCCCGGTGCTGACTAGTAGAAACAACAGCGGGCAAACGACCGAAGTGATGGTCACGGCAATTTCACAAGCGGACACAACGGCTGCGGATTCAGTCTTGGTAACCATCGTGCCGCCGCAACAAAATGCGCAGGGCGCAAGTTCGCCGCTGGGAGTCTCCGGTGGAAATGCGAAGGACTCCTCGACGGTGAGTGGTCAAACCTTGTGTTGTGGCGGAACGCTCGGCGCACTCGTATCCCGCGGGGGCAGTCTCTATATCCTCAGCAATAACCACGCCATCGCACGTAGCGACTCGGCTACCGCGGGCGATCCGATTGTGCAACCCGGCCTGATTGATAACAATTGCGCGACGCCGCCAACGGTTGCCACGCTCTCTCAATTCTTCAACATGGAGACTGGGCCGGCGCCGAAAATCGACGCGGCCTTGGCGCTAATTAACACAGGAGCAGTGGATACGGCAGGCACGATCCTGCAATTGGGCGGCACTGCCAGCAACCCACCGGCAAACGGACCGCCACATGCCGGCTCCGGCGTTGCGCCGACGGTCGGCAGAGCTGTTGCGAAGAGCGGCCGATCGACGGGCTTGACCTGTTCTTCCATCTTTGCGACACAGGCGAATATCAACGTGGAGTACCAGAAAGGATGCGGCACGGGAAGCACGTTCAATGTTTCCTTCACCAACCAGGTCGACATTACGAACAATGGTTTTAGCGCGGAGGGCGACTCCGGGTCGCTGATTGTCACGCAGGATACGGCAGATCCGGTGGCTTTGCTTTTTGCAGGTAGCGGGTCCGACACCGTAGGCAATCCAATTTCTGACGTTCTGAATGGTTTGGCGGATCCGGCAAACCCCCAGTCCAAGCCCGTAATCGTTGGTGACTCCAGTCCCACGGGACATACCGTGGCCGCATGTAGTCTGCCGGGACCTCAGTCGGCCACGGCGGCTCGCTTGGCCGTGCAGAGAGCAGCAGTTTCCGCGGAGCCGATGCAGAGTGCCCTCACCGTGCGGGATGCGCGTCTCGCGGAATTGATGTCGCATCCTGAAGTGCAGGCCGTCGGGGTTGGAGCTAGCTGCGACAATTCCAATGAGCCTGCCATCTTGCTTTTTGTGACGAAGGGGCAGCCCAAGAGCAATTTGCCTGCACAGATAGATGGCATCCGCACTCGCATCGTCGAAGGAACCCTCTTCTCGCGGCGCGGCGCGATTACCGCGGAAGAAAGCGCAATGCTCGAGGAGGGCGCTGTGCCACCGCAACTTGTCTATCCAATTTCTGATGAGGAAGTGGCGCGCGCGAAAATCGTGCTTGCGGAGCATGCAGATGAATGGATGAAGAAGGCCGGCGTGCAGGGAGTGGGTATCGGTTCCAGCGCCGACGCTCCGGGCGAAGCGGCTCTTGTCATTTTTCTCATCCGCGGAGTTGCTCACGACGCGATTCCGCCGGTGATCGACGGACTGCGCACGCGCGTCAGGGAATCGAGCCGCTTCCGCGCAGGTTTCGGTGACGCGCCGGCGAAGAGCGGATGTTCGATGCCTGCGGCAAGAAAAACGCCGCCACGCGTCTCCAATTCGCGGCCCAAACCATAGTTTTCCAGAGGGGGCGGTGATTCGCATCGCCCCTTTTCCATTCTTCTCTCTTTTCTTCCCGCGGGCACGGGCGTAGAATGCGCACACAATCAAGCCGAACCCTACTCCTTCGGCCGGTCCATCCTGTCAGGAGGAAACTATGCGCGGGACGCTCGTTGTTCTGGGTGCGTTTCTGCTCGCGAGCCTCGGGATCTCATCCGCCAAGCCAGATCTTACCCAGGAAAAGGCGGGATCTGCAGACTCAAAAATGACGCCTGAAGACGCCGCAAAGAAAAATCCAGTTGCGTCGACTCCAGAGGGTTTGGCGGAAGTGCGCAAGCTCTATGGCTACAATTGCGCTATGTGTCATGGGAAAACAGGCGACGGTAAGGGCGATCTCGCCGCAGACATGAAGCTTGAGCTCCGCGATTGGCGCGACGCTAATACGCTTGAGAAAGTGACCGATGGCGAACTTTTTTGGATCATCAGCAACGGCAAAGGAAAAATGCCGGGCGAAGGTGACCGCACAAAAGAAAGAGTACGCTGGAATTTCGTGAACCTGGTGCGCTCATTTGCCAAGAAAGATGCCGCAGACAAACCGAAAACAGAGAGCCCTCAAAGTTGAATGGTCCTGGCTGTTGTCTGCGCCATGAGCCGAAAGGGTGAAACCGGAGCGTATGGAGCCGGGCACGCGGGTTGCCGCACTGCCTGTGTTATTCTCACTGCAAATTGAATTAGCAGGAGGGAGATTGAAATGGCCCATGCGCCGCAGTTCCTGAAGCTGGTCAACGAAGCAAAGAAAAAGATCAAGGAAACCGACGTGCCCGACGTGAAGCGCCGGGCCGACACGGGCGAAAAATTCTTGCTTGTGGACGTACGCGAGGACAACGAGTGGGCCAAGGGACATCTTCCCGGCGCCATTCACATGGGCAAGGGCGTCATCGAGCGCGATATCGAGCAGCGCGTCCCGGACGCGAACGCGAAGCTCATTCTGTATTGTGGCGGGGGATTTCGCTCCGCGCTGGTGGCGGACAATCTACAGAAAATGGGCTACAACAACGTCGAATCGATGGACGGCGGTTGGAAGGGCTGGCTGGAAGCGGGATTGCCGATTGCCAAAGACTAGTGCGCCCAGCGTGCTCGGTCCGGGAGAATTGGCTGGGGCGGAAGGATTCGAACCTTCACCATCCTCATTAACAGTGAGGTGTCCTACCAGTTGGACCACGCCCCAGCGGCGTGCCACGGACCCCGGCCGGCGGGAACGCGCGGAATAGAGTAGGCTCCGCCGCAGAAAAGAGCGGCGGAGATACTTCTTAAGATACCACGATCTTGCCCTTGGCAAATACCCCGGTCAAAAATGCGGTGAAAAAATGTTTGAACTTCTCCATTCGCTCAAGCATCCCACACCGTGACGGTGGACGCGTGCGGATGGAAAGTGAAGTACGAGCGGATGGCGATCTGTTCGTTTTGACGTCGTTCATGGCCCTGGTTGAAACGAAGATCTTGTTCGAAAGTTTTGAACGTGCCGCGAAATCTGTAGAGGAAGTTGCAAGAATTATTTGAGAACAAGCGGGTGCGGAGGTTGCATTCCCGAAAGTTTTGTTGGAAACTAGCGCGTCAAGCACGACCCGGGTTTGCACTGTCCGGTTAACTCGTGGGACGCCCTGACCGCAGCTCCATTCCGGAGCGCTCCCCCGCACTGTGCTGAAAAGACATGGCCCAGATTTTTCATCGCAGTACAAATTTCATCGCACGATTCAGTGTGTTTTCTGCGATTTTTCTGATCGGAATCGCGCTCGTGGCCGTGCTCGCGGTGGCGCGGTCGCCCTATATGACGCGGCAGAACATTACCCGTGAGCAGCCGGTGCAATTCAGCCACAAACATCACGTCGGCGACGACGGCATTGACTGCCGCTACTGTCATACCGGTGTGGAAACTTCCGCCGTGGCCGGCATTCCGCCGACAAAAACCTGCATGAACTGCCATTCGGTGCTGTTCAACAACGCTTCCTACCTCGAGCCCGTTCGCGAAAGCTATCGCAGCGACAAATCCATCCAATGGGTCAAAGTTCACCGCTTGGCTGATTTCGTCTACTTCAATCACAGCATTCATATCAACAAGGGCGTTGGTTGCTCGACCTGCCACGGGCAAATCAATCAAATGCCGTTGGTATTCCAGGCCAACACGTTGCTGATGCAGTGGTGCCTCGATTGCCATCGCAGTCCCGAACAAGTCCTTCGCCCGAAAGACCAGGTTTTCAACATGGACTGGAAAGCTCCGGATAATCAGGCGGAAATCGGCGCAGAGCTGAGAAAGTCGTACAACCTTCGGACCACGGCCGAGCTGACGAGCTGCTCGACCTGTCATCGCTAAATGGACGGTATGCACGAACACGAGCAACACAAACACGCCGGTGGCCAGCATGATCCTAACGATCTGGCCGGAGATGCGAAGTTGCACGAAGGTCCCATGGATTTAGCCGCCGTCCGCGCGAAGCTCCAATCGAAAACCGGCAAGCAGTATTGGCGCACGCTCGAGGAACTCGCCGGTGATCCGCAATTCGAGGAACTACTGCATCGTGAATTTCCCCGCCAGGCGCCTTCGGAATGGGACGACTCCGTCGACCGCCGCGATTTCCTGAAGTTGATGGCGGCTTCGCTGGCGTTTGCCGGTCTTTCCGGTTGCGGGCGGACGCCTGAGCAGATCCTCGTACCGTATGTGAAGCAGCCCGATGGAATGACCCTCGGCAAGCCGCAGTTTTATGCCACGGCGATGCCGTTTGGTGCCGATGCCATCGGCTTGCTGGTGGAAAGCCACGAAGGGCGCCCAACGAAAATCGAAGGCAACCCCGACCATCCTTCGAGCCTTGGCGCGACGAACGTGTTCGCACAAGCTTCGGTCCTGAATCTGTACGATCCGGATCGCGCGCAGACGGTGACGAAGTTTGGTGAAATCCAGACCTGGTCGTTGTTCGTAGAAAGCGCCCAGGCGATTGCGGCGGCGATGAAAGGTTCGAACGGGATTGTCACTTCACCGACCCTCGCTGCACAGATTCAGTCGCTGCTGACACTTTTTCCGAAGGCTAAATGGCATCAGTGGGAGCCAGCCGTCGGCGACGGCGCTCGCGAAGGCGCGAAGCTGGCCTTCGGCAGCTACGTCAACACCGTCTACCGCGTGGAGAAGGCTGACGTTATCCTTTCGCTCGACTCGGATCTCCTGGGTAGCGGCCCGGGACACATCCGTTACGCGCGAGAATTTTCGCGCCGCCGCAACTTGGATCAATTCTTCGAAGGGGATCGCAGCGGCCCTGAGATGAACCGGCTGTATGTAGTCGAGCCGACGCCAAGCGTTACCGGGGCCACTGCGGATCATCGGCTGCCTTTGCGCGCTTCTGAAGTGGAACTCTTCGCGCGTGCGCTTGTCGCAAAGATCATCGACCTCACAACAAATCGCGGCCGGCCGCCTATCGACAGTGCGCCCCCGCCACCGGGCAGCGAAAAATGGCTCGACGCGGTAGCGAAAGATCTTAGCGAGCATCGTGGTAAGTCTCTTGTCGTTGCAGGTGAGCACCAACCGGCCTCGCTTCACGCGCGCGTGCACGCCATCAACGCGGCGCTCGGGAACGTTGGAACAACGGTGTACTACACCCAGCCGGTAGAAGAGCGTCCGGTGAATCACCTGGAATCGCTGCGCGAATTGTGCGCCGACATCAACGATGGGAAGGTAGAGACGCTGTTGATTCTAGGCGTTAATCCGGTCTACACCGCGCCGCACGATTTCGACTTCGCATCCAAGATCAAATTCGACGAAAAGAAAAAACGCAAGCCCGTCAAGAACACCGTCTACGTCGGCTCGCATTTTGACGAAACTGCGGAACTTTGCGACTGGCACGTTGCTGAATCCCATTACCTCGAAACCTGGGGCGATGCGCGCGCTTTCGACGGCACGCTCAGCGTGATTCAGCCCCTGATCGCGCCGCTCTACCACACTCACTCCGCGCGTGAAGCTCTTGGCGCCTTCAGCGACAAGCCGGGTGTCTCCGATTACGATGCGCTGCGCGATCGTTTGAAGGCCGCGAATCCCTCCGCCGATTTCGAAAAGTTCTGGCGAAAAACATTGAACGACGGCCTCGTAGCTGGTTCAGCGTTCGCGCCAGTCATCGCCGTTTCGAAGCTCGGCGGTTACGATCTGCCCGCCAGCAAAACCTCTTCTGCGGGCGACATCGAATTCATCTTCCGTCCCGATCCCTGCGTCTACGACGGACGCTTTGCCAATAACGGCTGGCTGCAGGAATTGCCGAAGCCGGTCACCAAACTCACCTGGGATAACGCCGCGCTGGTCAGCCCCAAGACAGCAGAGAAACTGCAATTGGCCCACAATGTGGCGTGGCGTGGCGGCGAGCACGGCAAGGTTTATTCGAACGTCGTCGACATTTCGCTTTCGAACAGCAAGGTCACGGCGGCCGCATGGAGACTCCCCGGCCAGGCCGATGGCGTCGTGGTCCTACCACTGGGATACGGACGCAAAAGGGCGGGTTACACCGGGACAAATAAGGGTTTCAACGCCTACGCCGTCCGTACTTCCGATGCGCTCTGGACAACCTCCGCACCGAGCAGCGCGATTAAGAAAACCGGCGACGATTACCCTCTCGCCTGCACGCAGTATCACTTCAACATGGAAGGCCGGCGGATCCTCGCGACCGGCACGCTCGCCGAATATCACAAGAATCCGAATTTCGCGAACGAGCTTGTGCCAATGCCGCCGAAGGAGCTCTCGCTCTACAAAGGCGAAGCCGAATTCCCTTACAACCGCGACAAATGGGCGATGGCCATCGATTTGAACAAATGCAACGGTTGCAACGCTTGCGTGGTCGCCTGCCAATCAGAGAACAACATTCCCGTGGTCGGCAAGGATCAGGTAATGCGTGGCCGCGAAATGCACTGGATCCGCATCGACCGCTACTACGAAAAGCTTAAGCCCACAGTTGGCGACGCGTCCGTGTACGACGACTCGCTCGACAATCCACCAACATTTTTCCAGCCGGTCCCCTGCCAGCAATGCGAGAACGCCCCCTGTGAGCAAGTCTGTCCGGTCGGCGCTACCGTGCACAGCGCAGAAGGCCTCAACGACATGACTTACAACCGGTGCATCGGGACGCGCTACTGCTCCAACAACTGTCCGTACAAAGTGCGCCGCTTCAACTTCCTGCGTTTCCAGGATTGGGAAACGCCGCAACTCAAACTGTTGCGGAATCCGGAAGTCACGGTGCGCAGCCGCGGCGTCATGGAAAAATGCACCTATTGCGTCCAGCGCATCAACAACGCGCGCATTGAGGCGGAAAAGGCCAGCGCTCCCATCCACGACGGCGCAATCGTGACGGCCTGCGAACAGGCTTGCCCGACCCAGGCCATTGTCTTCGGTAACGCCAATGACAAGAATAGCCGCGTGGCAAAATTGAGAGAGCAACAGCGCAATTATTCGCTTCTCGGCGAACTCAACGCTCGGCCACGCACCACCTATCTCGCCGCCGTGCGTAATCCGAACCCAGAATTGGAGTCGGCATGAGCGACGGGAAACCACCGGTCGACTCTCCCGAAATCCGCCGGCTGACTCCGGTGATTGGCCCGGGGCATACCTTCGGGTCCGTCACCGACAAAATCAGCTCGATCGTTCTGACCCGCCCGACTTCCTTAGGCTGGTACATTGGATTTTTGATCGCCTTCAGCCTTATGGGCATGATGACGATCGCGATCGGCTGGCTGGTCATCAAGGGCGTCGGCATCTGGGGCATCAACATCCCCATCGGCTGGGGATTTGCGATTGTTAATTTCGTCTGGTGGATCGGTATCGGCCACGCCGGCACACTGATTTCCGCGATTTTGTTTCTGTTAAACCAAAAATGGCGCACCTCCATCAATCGCTTCGCGGAAGCGATGACACTTTTTGCCGTAGCCTGCGCCGGCATTTTCCCGCTCATCCACACCGGCCGCCCGTGGATGGCGTTTTATATGTTTCCTTATCCCAGCACCATGGGACTCTGGCCGCAGTTCCGCAGCCCGCTGATCTGGGACGTCTTTGCGGTTTCGACTTATGGCACGGTCTCTCTGGTGTTCTGGTTCGTGGGCCTAATTCCGGACTTGGCGACACTGAGAGATCGCGCTGTCAAGAAGCCCCTGAAAATCATTTACGGCATGCTGTCGATGGGCTGGCGCGGCTCGGCGCGCCACTGGCATCGCTACCAGTCGGCGTATTTGTTGCTCGCCGGACTCGCCACGCCGCTGGTTCTCTCCGTGCACACCGTCGTGAGCTTTGACTTCGCGATTGCCATCGTTCCCGGTTGGCATACCACTATCTTTCCCCCCTACTTCGTCGCCGGCGCTATCTATTCCGGATTCGCCATGGTTCTGACCATCGCGATTCCGCTGCGCAAAGTCTATGGCCTCGAGGACTTCATCACCATGCGTCACCTGGACAACATGGCCAAGGTGATGCTGGCCACGGGGCTCATCGTCGCGTATGGCTACTTCTTTGAATTTTTCCTGTCGCTCTACAGCGGCAACAAGTTTGATGTTTTCCTGGTCCAGCAGCGGCTCCACGGTCCGTACGCGCCGTTTTACTACGCGCTGATTCTCTGCAACATCCTGACGCCCCAGCTGCTGTGGTCTTACAAGATGCGGCACAACGTCACCGTGCTCTTCATCATGTCCATCGTCGTGAATATCGGTATGTGGCTGGAGCGCTTCGTGATTGTGGTCATCAGCCTGACGCGCGACTTCGTGCCTTCGGCCTGGGGCCGTTACAGCCCGACGTTTTGGGATTGGGCCACCTTTATCGGCACCATCGGCATGTTCGTCACGCTCCTCTTCCTCTTCGTCCGCGTTCTCCCCGCGATTTCCATCGCGGAGATGCGCGAACTGGTCGCGGAGACGTCCGAGGAAAAGAAATGATGCAGCACCGTTCACACATATATGGTGTGATAGGCGAGTTCGGCACGCCTGAAGAACTCCTCCACGCCGTGGAGAAAGTCCGCGAGGCGGGCTACCGTCGCTTCGATGCCTTTGCTCCCTTCCCTGTCGAAGGTCTTTCGGAAGCTCTTGGCCTGAAGCGCAATCTGGTGCCTGCGATCACACTTCTCGGTGGCTTAGCGGGGGGCATCGGAGGATTCTTCTTTCAATACTGGGCTATGGCGATCACCTACCCGTTGAACATCGGCGGCCGTCCCCTCAATAGCTGGCCTGCTTTTATTCCCGTCACCTTTGAGCTGACCATTCTCGGAGCGTCGCTCGCTGCGGTTTTCGGTATGCTCGGCCTCAACAAACTGCCCCAGCCGAATCATCCGGTTTTCAACGTGCATCGCTTCACGCATGCATCATCAGACCGTTTTTTTGTTTGCATCGAATCCAAGGATCGGAAATTCGATCCTGCGGAATGCGCGCGCGTTCTCCAGGAAGTTCACGCGCACCATATCACCGAGGTGGCCCTTGACTAACGCCTCGCGCTGCCTCGCTGCTGCTTGCGCCGTTGCTTCCTTGATTTTCGCTGGCGGTTGCGAATACCTGCGGCAGGACATGGCCAACCAGCCGAAGAACCGGCCGCTTTCGCCCTCCGAATTCTTTGGCGATGGCCGCTCAGAGCGACCGCCGGTCGAAAACACCGTCGCGCGGGGTTCCCTTGCCGACGACGAACTCTTTGTGCCGAAGAATTCGAACAATTTCCCTCTGACCGTGGACCTCAAACTTCTCGAGCGCGGGGAAGAGCGCTACAAAATTTTCTGCTCTCCCTGCCACGGTTTGCAGGGCGACGGCAATGGCTTCGTGGTCATGCGCGGCATGAAGGCGCCGCCTAGCTATCATCAAGACCGCCTTCGCCAGGCACCCAATGGCTATATTTACGACGTCACGACCAATGGTTTCGGACAGATGCTGGGCTACTCGGCGCAGATTCCTCCACGTGACCGCTGGGCCATCATCGCGTATCTCCGCGCGCTGCAGCTCAGCCGCAATGCGAAAGCTGCCGATCTGCCGGCCGAGCTTCGCGAAAAACTGAACCAAGGCAACTCGACCGGCACAAAACCGGGTGGCGAACCGAAGCCGGAAACGGGCAGCACCAAAGACTCGGCCGGAGGCAGCGACTGATGGCTGTGCAGGAATACCAGGCGCCGGAAAGCGTTAGCCGCCTTCAGCAACGCGCACTCTTGGTTGGCGGCGTCGCGCTGGTGGTGTCCATTCTCGGGGCTGTGCGCAGCCCTGGAGATTTCTATCAGTCCTACCTGATGAGTTTCCTGCTGATTCTAGGCTTGACGGTCGGCTCGCTAGGTTTGGTCATGCTGCAGCATCTCACTAGCGGCCACTGGGGCATCATCATCCGCCGTCCGCTGGAATCGGCTTCCCGCACGCTGCCGTTGCTGGCCATCGCCTTCTTGCCCATCGTGTTATTCGGGATGCACTATCTCTATTCGGGCCACGATGACGAGAAGGGCTGGCTCAACGCGCCGCCAACCGGCGAGGGCGCTCTCTCGGACTTTCAAAAGAACTACCTTACGACCAGTGGTTTTTACACTCGCGCAGCCATCTATTTCGTTGTCTGGCTTGCGCTGATGTTCATCTTTAATATTTTGTCGAAGCAGCAGGACGCCAATCCCGAAGACCGCGCTTTGCGTCTCCGCTTCAAAATGCTGGCCGGTCCTGGCATCATTCTTTATGTTTTTGCGATGAGCTTCGCAGCTATCGACTGGGCCATGTCTCTTTCGCCCCACTGGGCTTCCACCATCTACGGCTTCCTGTTCGTCGCCGGACAATTGATATCCTCAATGTCGCTCATGATTGCAGTCGTCGTGCTTCTGGCACGCAGCGAGCCTTTCGCCAGCGTCCTGCAGAAACGCCACCTGCATGACTTGGGAAAATTGCTCCTCGCTTTCATGATGCTCTGGGCGTATTTCGATTTCTCGCAGCTGCTTATCATCTGGTCCGGTAACCAGCCCGAGGAAATCAGTTTCTACCGCACACGGCTGTACGGCGGTTGGGGCGTCGTCGCGGTGATCGTCCTGGTGTTCCATTTCTTTGTGCCTTTTTTCCTGCTCCTTTCGCAAGATGTGAAGCGCAACGCGAAAGTGCTCCCGAGGATCGCTATCTGGCTCATCTTCATGCGTCTTGTGGACCTGTTCTGGATGACGCGCCCCGAATTCACGTCTCGTGCCGTGCCGACCTGGCTGGATATTGTTTTGCCCCTCGCGCTCGGCGGACTGTGGCTCGGCTTCTTTGCATTCAACTTGAAACAGTGCCCGCTGCTGCCGCTTGGAGACCCGGATCTTGCGGGGGCCATTGAGCATCATGAGCACTGAGTCCCACAACACGGGTCACGAGCCGCGCCACGCGGACGTGTCGTTCGAAGAGCGCGACATCCAGGCTGGCGTGATCTACAAATATCTTTTTGCCTTGGGCTTAGCTGTCGTTGCCTCTGCATTTATCTGTATTTTTGTCCTGCGCTATACCACAGCCTTTACGGCTTCGATCGATTCGCCTCCGCCGCCATCGCGCGAGACTCATCAACGGGAATTGCCGCCTGAGCCCCGGCTACAAGGCTTTGGTTTTCCTGGCCAGAAAGCCGATCCGCAGGCCGATCTGCGCAAAAAGATACAAGACGACACCGAGGCCAATGAAAAGCTGGAGTGGATTGATCGGTCCAGCGGCATCGTGCAGATTCCTGTCAAGGATGCGATGAAGATCGTCGCGGAAAAGGGTTTGTCCCCCGCGCCCGCAGCTTCGACGGAGAAGAAGAAATAGCGCCATGAAGGAAGTTCACCATATCGTCGCGACTGCCGCGCTCCTGCTCGCCGCTGGCACCACGCTGCGCGCGCAGTCGGTTCCTGCCAGTGCCAGCCCCGCGGCTTCGGCCATGCCCGCGGTTTTGCAAAACGTGGGGTTCGAACCGCCGCTTAACGGGCAAATGCCGCTGGACCTGCCCTTCCGTGACCAAACCGGCCGCAGCGTTCAGCTTCGAGACTATTTCCAGCAGCAAAAGCCGGTGGTCCTGGCCTTCGTTTATTACGGCTGCCCCATGCTTTGCGATCAGGTCGAACAGGGTGTGGTCGGCGTGCTGAGAATGCTCTCGTTCAATCCCAGTCGCGATTATGAAGTTGTTTTTGTCAGCTTCGATTCCCGCGAAACTCCGGAGATGGCCGCCGAAAAGAAAAAGAAGGCGCTCGCTCATTTCCGCCGTCCGGAAACCGATTCCGGCTGGCACTTCCTAACCGGTTCGAAAGAATCCATCGAGGCCGCGACCAAAGCCGCGAACTTCCGTTTCTCTTTTGACGCGAAAAATAATCTTTTCTCCCACGCCAGCGGCGTGATGATTCTCACGCCGGACGGCCGCATCTCCCGCTACTTCTACGGCGTCGAATTCCCCGGCCGCGACATGCGCCTCGGACTCGTGGACGCCTCCGCGGGAAAGATCGGCTCGCCCATCGACCATGTTTTGCTTTTTTGCTATCACTACGACCCCTCCACCGCCAGATACAGCGCTTCGATTCTCAAGATTATCCGCCTGGGCGGCGTACTGACGATTCTCTGTATTGTCGGAGGTATTTTGATTTCCCGCCGCCGCGAATCGCTGGCGGCCGCCAGGAATTTGCGCCAGCCGCTTGCCGGTGGCCTGGAACGAGGAGCTCGCTAAGCCGTGCAGTCGCAATTGCCAATCTATCCTGAGCAAGCGTCCAACTTCGCGCCGCACATTGACGCGCTGATGCTCTTCATCACCGCGATTTGCGTGTTCTTTGCGGCCGCCATTACTATTGCCATTGTCTTTTTCTTCTTCAAGTACCATCGCAAGGAATCGACCGCCATCGGTATTGTCACCCACGAAGATTCGCGGCTCGAGGCCGTGTGGATGATCGTTCCCCTCATTCTGGCCATGGCCATGTTCGGCTGGGGCGCCGT
>Ga0209472_1001448_pt1 | contig 13708 bp, 9 predicted proteins | sample GraSoiAngelo_130_FD_185887 | JGI IMG/M metagenome (GOLD analysis project Ga0209472, IMG submission 185887) | Grasslands soil microbial communities from the Angelo Coastal Reserve, California, USA - 14_0929_02_20cm (SPAdes) (version 2) | ecosystem: Environmental > Terrestrial > Soil > Grasslands ...
ACGAAAAACGTCGAGGCGCATGAATCCTATTTGCAGGGCCGTTTTTTTGCCAATCGCCACTCAGAAAAGGAGGCCGATCAAGCGCGGGTCGCGTACCAACGCGCGGTGGAGCTGGATCCCAAATTCGCGCTGGCGTGGGCGGGGCTGGCCCAGACTCACGTCTGGGATTGCAACTATGCCACCGAGGGGGGCCAGAAAGGCTTCAACGCTCATCTGGCCGCCGCGCGCGAGGCGGTGGAGCGAGCCCTCGCCCTCGAACCAGACCTGCCGGAGGCGCTGTTCGCGCGGGCGACGATCGAAACAAATTTCGATTATAATTGGAAAAGTGCGGCCGAAACGCTGCGCAAGGCTCTCACACTCGCCCCACAAGATCCGGCGCTGCTAATGCAGGCGGGAAATCTTGCTGCCGCTCGCGGCGAAAAGACACAGTCTCTCGAATCTGACCGTCGGGCGGTCGCGTTGGACCCGGTAAATGCCCAGGCTCGGGCGTTTCTCGCGAGCAATCTGTCGAACTCAGGGAAGCAGGAGGAAGCGCGCACGGAATACGCGCGGATGATTGAGTTGAATCCGTCGGCACCGAATTCCCATGCCGGTGTAGGCTTGTCTTATCTTTTGGAGGGTAAATTTGAAGAAGCGGCGACAGCTGCGCAAAAGGATGCGGCCGATTGGGCACGGCTGCTCATCATGAGTTGCGCTCGTTGGGCGCAAAAGCGAATTCCCGAATCTGATGCTGCGCTTGCAGAGCTAATCGCAACAGCGGGCGAAACCGGGGCGTATCAGATTGCCGAGGTTTACGGGTATCGGAATGACAAGGATCACGCGTTTGAATGGTTGGAACGCGCACGCCGGCAACGCGACGCCGGTCTGCCTATTTTGCGCGCAGATACGCTGCTCCCGAATCTTCACGACGACCCGAGGTGGGATGCATTTTTGCGCAAGATGGGCCTGGCCGACGACCAACTGAAATGAGCGCTCCGGACGGCGAGGCCAACGCATGAGTTTCTTCTCTGAGTGGGGAGCGCACGCGCCCCGGAAAACGGTGAAGATCGATAATCTCTTCGCTGAGCTGAATGTCCGCCTCGATCAATGAGCGCCGGTAGTGAACAACGCAAACTCGCAGCCATCATGTTTACCGACATGGTGGGCTACAGCGCGCTGTCGCAACGCGACGACAAGCTGGCGTTGGAATTGTTGGAGGAACATCGCGAGTTGCTCCGCGAAATCTTTCCTCGCTTTAACGGGACCGAGATTAAAACGATCGGCGACGCATTCTTGGTCGAGTTCAATAGCGCGTTGGAAGCGGCCCAGTGCGCCATCGAAATCCAGCGCACTCTGGCCAAGCGCAACCACGACGTCACGGCCGACCGAAGGATTGAACTCAAGATCGGCATTCACATCGGCGACGTGGTCCATCGTGAAGGAGATGTCTATGGCGACGGCGTGAACATCGCTTCGCGCATCGAACCGCTGGCTGGTGCTGGCGGCGTTTGCGTCTCGATGGATGTGGAGCGCCAGATTCGCAACGCCTTGGAGGCGCGCTTCGAAAAACTGGCGCCAACCGAATTGAAGAACATTTCGGTGCCGATGGATTTGTTTCGCATTGTTCTGCCTTGGGAACAGCGGACATCAGATATCAGAGATCAGAGATCAGAAGTCAGAAAGAGCAGCGTTGCCTTACCGGCCTCGAAGCTGTTGTGGGTCGCCGTTCTCGTTTTGGTGGCTCTCGGCATCGGTTGGTGGTGGACGACGCAACCGCGCAGGAGTCCGACTTCGCCCGCCCCGCCAAGCACAGGGCATTCCGTCGACCAGAAATCGATCGCGGTGTTGCCGTTCGTGAACATGAGCGCGGACAAGAACGACGAGTACTTGAGCGACGGCATGACCGAAGAACTGATCAATGTGCTGTCGAAGATGCCGGGATTGCGCGTGCCCGGACGAACGTCCTGTTTTGCGTTCAAGGGCAAGAACGAAGAGGACATCTTTCATAAAGTCGGCGATCAGCTGCACGTGGGCACGGTCTTGGAAGGAAGCGTGCGCAAAGCCGGCGAGAAACTGCGCGTCACCGCACAGCTCATCAATGTGAGCGACGGTTATCATCTGTGGTCGAAGGATTATGACGGTGACGTAAAGGACATTCTCAACTTTCAGAGCAACGTGGCCGAGCAAGTCGTGCAGGCTTTGCGAGTTCAGCTTGGCACCGAAGCGGCGCGCGCATTATCAAAAAAGCCGACCGAAAATCCGGAGGCTCATCGGCTCTATTTGTTAGGTCGCTATGAATTTGGCAAATACAGCGAAGCCGGCTGGACCAGCTCGATCCGCTATTACGAGCAGGCGCTGAAGCTCGATCCCAACTATGCTTTGGCCTATTGCGGCCTTGCCGACACCTACGCCTACATGGGAGGCGTGATGATGCCGAGCAAAGAAGCGGTACTTAAAGAGAAGGAGTTCGCGCAAAAAGCGATTCAGCTCGACCCGGAACTGCCGGAAGCGCACCTTTCCCTTGCTTGCGCTTTTGGCGGTGCTTTCGATTGGCGGAATGCCCAGATTGAATTCGATCGCGCCATCGAACTAAATCCTAATTTGGCATGGGCATATGAAATATATGCATGGTTCGTGGGCGGGCTTGGTCGATTAGACGAGGCGATCGCGAAAGACAAGAAAGCGATCGAACTCGATCCGCTGAATTCGTTCTTTCAATCTTCCCTGGCCTACTACCTGTATCACGCACGTCGATATGACGATGCAATTGTCCAAATCAGAAAGACGCTGGAGCTCGATCCAACTTCGACGCTCGCCCGTCATTTGTTAGGCTGCTGCCTCCTGTGGAAAGGCGACACGGCGGGCGCAATCGCGGAATTTCAACGCAGTAAGATTGTGGTTACCGGTGCGTGGTATCAAGGACTCCTCGGCTACGCATATGCGATTTCTGGAGATCGACCGAAAGCCGAACAGATCTTGGGCGAACTCGAAGAGCTGGCAAAACACCAATACGTCAATTCGTCAGCGTTCGCGGCGATTTACCTCGGACTCGGCGAAAAAGAGAAAGCTTTGGATTGGCTAGACGTAGCTTATGAGAACCAGGAAAGCGCCTGTTGGTTGCTAAAGGTCGATCCGATTTACGATAGTTTACGTAAGGAGCCGCGCTTTCAGGCGCTGGTCAAGAAAGTTTTTGGGTCGAATCTATGAAGATCGACAATTTCTTCGCCGAGCTGAAGCGGCGGAAGGTGTTCAAGGTCGGCGCGGCTTATCTGATCGTGGCGTGGCTCGCCGTGCAGGCGGCGTCGATCGGCTTTCCCGCGTTCGATGCGCCGCCGTGGGCGCTGCGCATTTTTATTCTGATCGCCCTGCTCGGTTTTCCGATCGCGGTAGTGATGGCGTGGGTGTTTGATATTACACGCGAAGGCGTGAAGCTCGATTCCCAAGCTTCGGGCAGCAAGGGTCTCTTCGCTGCCGCCGCGTTGCTCATCGTGCTGGCATTGGGTTGGTATTTCTACGGTCAGCCATCGTTCCGAAAAGGCGATGTGACCACACCGGCGGTCGCTGATCGTAATTCGATCGCCGTTCTGCCGTTCACCAATATCAGCGGCAAGGCGGATGAGGATTATTTTTCGGATGGCATGACCGAGGAGCTTTTGAATGTGCTGGCGAAGGTGCCGCAACTCAAAGTCGTGGCGCGCACTTCCGTGTTTCAGTTCAAAGCAAAAGGCGGCGACATCCGCGAGATCGGCCGCAAGCTCGGCGTCACGAATATCGTTGAGGGCAGCGTACGCCGCGACGGCCCGGACGTGCGGATCACGGCGCAACTAGTGCGTGTCGCGGATGGCTTTCACATTTGGTCTGAAACCTACGATCGCAAACTGGAGCGAGTGTTCGCGCTCCAGGACGAAATCGCGCAACGCATCGGCGCTGCGCTCAAGCTTTCGTTAGGCATCTCCGCGCCAATCGGGGCGCGCGCACCGATCGATCCCGAAGCCTACGAGGAGTATCTCAAGGGCCGCGCGCTGCTTCGTCAACGCCATGACCTGCCCGCCGCGATCGCGCATTTCAAGAAAGCAGTGGCGAAGGCGCCGGAGTTTGCGGCGGGCTGGTCGTCGCTTTCGCTCACCTATGAGGTGAGCTTTTGGTACACCGAGCATATGACGGCGGCTTTTCAGGTCGAGTTGCTGGCCGGGGAGGCGGCAGCGGCGGAGCGCGCCGCCGCGCTCGAGCCCGACGCAGCCGCCACTGAACACGCGCTCGGCAACGTTGCCCGCGCACAGTTCAAGTACGCTCTCGCCGAACGGCATTATCTGCGCTCGATGCAAATCGACCCCAGCTACCCGGATGTGCGCGAGGATTACTCGGAGCTGCTCTACGAAGTCGGTCGCGTGGAGGATTCGGCGCGCGCGGCGCGCCAGTTGGTGACGCTCGATCCCTACTTCAGCGTCGGCTGGGCCCGCGTAGTCAATGCTGCGACCGCGCTCGACCGGCGTTCCGAGGTCGAGGAGGCAGTGCAACAGCTGCGCGGCATCGCCCCGGTCCTCTTCATGGGCAAGTTCGGGTTGCTCGACTACGCGCTCGCCCACGGACGCGCCGATGAGGCGAGGGCCGCGCTCGCGGAGATCGAGACACGCTGGCCAAAGGACGCCGAGTTCGCGCGGCAGCTATTGCCGTGGGCGTTGGGGGAGCCGGGGATCGACGCGCGCAATCTACCTGCGGTGATCGCGGCCGCGCCAGAGGGCGAAGCCACCTATTACCTCATCGCGCGACAAGACATCGACGGCTACAACGCGGACATCCAGACTCGCGGCGCGATACTCCAGGCCTACTACTTCGCCAATCTCTACAGCAGCAGACCGGCGGGTCATGCGATGCTGCGCGATCCGCGCGTCAAGGCAATGCTGGTGCGCTACGGCTTTCCGGCGTATTGGCGCGAGAAAGGCTGGCCAGCTGGATGCCAGCCGCTCGGCGAGACGGATTTCGAATGCGGCACCGATGCAGCATCGGTGCATTGAGATGTCACTCTTCGCCGAATTCAGGCGCCGCGATGTTTTCCAGCTTGTTGGAGATTCCAAACTGGGTCCTTAGACTGCTAATTGTCGTCGTTATGATTGGATTCCAGATACCAGAAAACATGGCTGGATATCGCCTAACAAATCAGGCCTTATGATGAGAGGATTTCTTGCCCCCCATTGGACGCCAAAGTGATTAAAGCTTGTCGATGAGCGCCGATAACGAACAGCGCAGGTTGGCCGCGATTATGTTCACCGACATGGTGGGCTACAGCGCGATGGCCCAACGCGACGATCAACTTGCCCTCGCGTTGCTCGAAGAACATCGCCAACTGTTGCGGGAAATTTTTCCACGCTTTCACGGCACCGAGATCAAGACCATCGGTGACGCGTTCCTCGTCGAGTTCGGCAGCGCGCTGGAAGCGGCGCAATGTGCCATCGAAATCCAGCGCACGCTGGCCAAGCGCAATCATGATGTCACCTCCGATAGGCGGATTGAAGTCAAGATTGGCATCCACATCGGTGACGTGGTCCATCGCGAGGGCGATGTCTATGGCGACGGCGTAAACATCGCTTCGCGCATCGAAGCACTGGCCGGGGCGGGAGGGATTTGCGTTTCCATGGACGTGGAGCGGCAGATTCGCAACGCGCTTGAAGCAAGATTTGAAAAATTTGGCTCGGCGGAGTTGAAGAACATCAAACTGCCGATGGAATTATTCCGGATCGTGTTGCCGTGGGAGACGGGAACAAAAGCCGAAGTTGGCGCAAGCCGGAACTTTTCGAAAAAGTCGTCACTTCTCGTAACCGCCGCAGCCGTCGTGCTTGTTAGTTTGCTTTTTGCATGGTGGTTCATGCACCGCTCGAGTCAGAACAGCCAGCCGGCAGCGACCGTGCGGGCCAATGCGTTGCCGGCATCTCCGCCAACTGCACCTGATCAGAAGTCGGTCGCCGTGCTGGCGTTCGTTAACCTCAGCGATGACAAGGGCAGCGAGTATTTTTCCGACGGCATCAGTGAGGAATTGCTGACCGTGCTGCAAAAAATTCCTGGGCTGCACGTGGCGGCACGGACATCGGCATTTTCTTTCAAAGGCAAGAATGCGACGGCCCAGGAGATCGGGGAGAAACTTGGCGTGGCGCATCTGGTCGAGGGAAGCGTGCGCAAGTCCGGCAACAGCGTGCGGATCGCGGCCCGGCTCACCCGCGCCAACACGGGCGAGGAGCTCTGGTCGGAAAACTTTACTCGTGATTTGAAGGACGTGTTTGCCGTGCAAACCGAACTCGCTCAGACCATCGTGGCACAGTTGCGCGGTCAGCTCACGGATGGCGCCGCAGATCCGGCGGCGAAGGCGGCGATTCAAGCGCAGGTGCAGGCGGCGGAAAAAGGCGGGACGAAAAATGTGGAGGCCCACCAATATTATCTGCAGGGCCGGTTTTATACCAATCGCCACTCGGAGAAGAGCGCGGGCGAAGCCCTGGCCGCTTATCAACGCGCGGTGGAGCTGGACCCCGCCTTCGCGCTCGCGTGGGCGGGTCTCGCCCAGACGCACGTGTGGTACTGTGAGTTTTCGAGCGAATCGGGACGGAAGGGTTTCGACGCTCATCTGGCCAGCGCGCGGGAGGCGGCGGCGCGAGCCCTCGCCCTTGAGCCTAACCTGCCGGAAGCGTTGCTCGCCCGCTCGGAGATCGAGCTCAATTTCGATTTTGACTGGAAAGGGGCGGCCGAAACATTGAGAAAGGCGCTGGCCCTGGCTCCCGCAGATCCGGCGCTCCGGATCGCCGCGGGCAACCTTGAGGTAGCTCGCGGGGACATGACTCGGGCCATCGAACTCTATCGCCAGGCCGTCGCGTTGGACCCCGTTAACCCGCGAGCCCGGTCGTTTCTGGCGTTCAACCTGGCGGTGGCGGGGCATTTCGCCGAAGCGCGGGCGGAATTTCCGCGGGTCGTGGAGCTGAATCCGGCGGCGCCCTGGGCCCATGCCGGTCTCGGCCTCTCCTTTCTTATCGAGGGCAAGTTTGAAGAGGCGGAGGTCGCTGCGCACGACGATGCGGGCGAGTGGGCCCAGCTTCTCATCGTGGCATGCGCCCGCTGGGGCGAGAAACGAATCCCGGAATCAGATGCCGCGCTTGCTCAGTTAACCGAGAGCTTCGCCGACGTGGCGGCTTACCAGATCGCCGAGGTCCACGCGTATCGCGGGGACAAAGATCGGGCCTTCGAGTGGCTCGAACGCGCGCGCCGACAGCGCGACGGGGGCCTTGCCGGCATGCGGAGGGATCCGCTTCTCGCGAACCTCCACAGCGACCCGCGCTGGAACACATTCTTGCGGACGATGGGTCTGGCCGACGACCAATTGAAATGAGCGCTCGTGAGGGTAACGCCAACGCATGAGTTTCTTCGCCGAGCTCAAGCGGCGTAGCGTCTACAAGGTCGCGGTTGTCTATGCGAAGCCTGAACCCTCTTCCAACTTCGGCGTTCGGCGTTGGACGTTGGCCTCCGGCTTCGTAGAGCCTACGGCTCGGAGAGATGTTCGGCGTTCGGTGTTTGCCTTACTAAAAGCTACTACCTCAGTTTCCGTACATAATCGTACTGCATTCAGAGATGCCTCTGAATTCCCGAAACTCGCCACGGCGAGTCCGTCCTTTGGCGAACAGGGTAAAATCGAAGCTAGAATCTGACAGCTCGTTTTCCGTTGTAACGATTCAACGGTTTAACGAATCAACGGAGCGGAGCGCAGCGCAGCCCTACTCCTTATCGTAAACGGCCTTGGATTTGAACTTCTTCCCGTCCGCGTCCGTACCATTAACCGTGACGGTCCGCGTTTTACCATCCGCCGAGACCGTGCTCTCGCCATTGGTGAACACTTTTCCGCCTTTCATCGTCGTAATCCCGTAGGTGTGGTCGTTCACAACTTTGTAGGCCGCCGCGTCCCAAGCAAGGTTCCCCTTCACCTTATAGGTTTTGCCGTCAGCCTTGCCCATCCAGACGCCGTGCCTCGGTTTCCCATCCTTATCTACACCGTCCACCGTTACCTCCATTTTGTCCTTCATCTCGGTGTAAACGACCGTGTTGTTCTTCCCCATTCCGGGTGCCAGCTTCGACTTCGCTTCATTGAGCTTCCACGTACCCATATGCGGATCAGCCGCAAAGCAGGCGCCTGCCGCCATAAACGACAGGGCCAAAGCCATTACTGCAATTCGAGTTTTGATCATGCTGCGATTCCGCCGGAAATGCCCGTGGGCGTCAATACCAATTCGCGCGCCAGCGGCGTGCGCCCGTTAAATAGTTAAAAAGGTTAAATTGTTAAAATCGGTCCCTGCTAATACTCATGCTCGGCCAGAAGACTCTGAAACCTGAACCCTCTTCTGCCTTCGACGTTCAACGTTCGGTGTTTGCTTTGATTCCGAATCCTCCGCCGCTTCCGACGTTCTGTGTTGGCCCCTGGCTTAGAGCTACAGTTCTGAGAGATGTTCCATGGGACGTCTGGTCAACATTCTATCCTCTTAGCGGCTTTGCGCCTTCGCGTGAAAAACTCTTTTTGGCAGTGCCTAACAGCGGTCTCACGCTAAGACGCCAAGCCGCTAAGGTTTGGGACGCAAATGGTTGTCTTACTTGAATACTTATTCGCACGGGGACGAACCCGCCCCGCTTCCCCATCCGAGAAATCCGTGTAATCCGCGGTCAAAAACAAAAAACATTGACGCGAGATTCAATTCCCGGCTCGATGATCCCATGAAAATAAAAACGCTGGTACTCACTCTTATACTTGGCCTTGTCGCAGCGGCCATCTGCCTGGCTGGCGACACAAAAGCTGAACAAGCTCTTCGTGACGCTGATGCCGCCTGGTCGAAAGCTGCGGAAAGCAAAGACCTCGACAAAACTCTCTCCTACTATTCCGCCGACGCCACGGTCCTCCCTCCGAACGCATCGGCGGCAACCACAAAGGAAGCAATTAAGACTATATGGCAGGATATGCTCGCCAGCCCCGGCCTCGTCATAAGTTGGAAAGCGACCAAAGTAGAAGTGGCGAAATCGGGCGACCTTGGCTTCGTCAGTGGCACCTATGAACTGACCATGAACGACGCCAGCGGTAAGCCGGTAACCGACAAGGGCAAATACGTCGAGGTTTGGGAAAAGAAGGCCGATGGAAAGTGGAAATGCGGAACCGACACCTGGAACTCTGACCTACCAGCGGCTGGCAGTTCGCCTGCACCCGGAGCCGAGGAGAGAAAGTAACCTCTGGTACTTTAGACCACGGAGCACAGACCACCGACGACGGCTATTATCAATTGGAGGGCGGAGCTCTTGCGACGCCGTCCCAGGGCTCGTAGAACTCGCCCTCCATTGCAACGCGCTGGACATTGAGACTAGGAATGCAACTGAATGATCGTCGCGTGAGCAAGGCTAACACTTCAATCCATAATTACACTAGGCGGAAAAATTTAATATAATCCTCGTTAGGCAAAGACTCTGTTTTCCAACCTATCACCTCTCACTTCCGTTGTCTGTTCTCTGTTCTCTGTTCTCTGACCTCTCTTTCTCTCATGCACCACTACACACTCTGGCACGCCTTGATCGGAGGAATTATGATCGGTCTCGCCAGTCTGGCCGCGACCGTGCTGAGCGGAAAAATTCCAGGCATTTCCGGTGTGTTCGGGCGCCTTCTCGTGCCGGCAACATCGGGCAAAACATGGCGCGCGGTATTTCTCTTCGGCTTGATTGGCGGCGCCGCGCTGAGTTTTGCGCTCTGGCAAAGCGCCGCACTTTTTCGACCAATGCGCCCGCTCGTTGTCATGGCGATTGCCGGTTTGCTCGTCGGATTTGGCACCCGTCTCGGCGGAGGCTGCACCAGCGGTCATGGAGTTTGCGGGGTCGGGATGGGCGCGAAGGATTCGATCGCGGCGACGCTCATCTTCATGGTGGCAGCGATGGTCACCGTCTACATCTATAATGGAGTGCTCTTATGAAGGCCGGGAAATTGGTTCTCTTTCTCGTGGCCGGCGGCCTTTTCGGGACGGGGCTAGCCGTCTCAGGAATGACTGACCCGGCACGGGTGATTGGATTTCTTGATATCTTCGGGGCTTGGGATCCGGCGCTGCTTTTTGTCATGGCCGGTGCTGTTGGCGTCTATGGAATGGGAATGCTGATATTGCGACGTTTCGACGGTGTAAAACTGCCTTCAGCTGCGGCGTCGCCGATTGACCGTCAGCTTGTAATCGGGGCCACGATTTTCGGCATCGGCTGGGGTCTGGGCGTGTTTTGTCCTGGACCTGCGCTCGCCAACCTGGGCGCTCTCCGAATCGAAGCACTGCTCTTCGTCCCCACGATGGCGATCGGCATGTTCCTGGCTCAAAGATTTTTCGGGGCCGACCGATAGTTATTCAGAGGTCAGAGGTCACAGATCAGAAAGCTAGGAGCAACCAGCTAGGCTAGGAGCTAATGAGCAGGGAGCTCAGATTACAGATTACAGATTACGACCTCGAGGCTGCCTAAGACGATTAAAATCTAGTAAAACGCGTAATGGCACTCAAGCGTGGTTAATAGGGCGATTCTACAAGCGCTCGTTTTCCGAGGCTAAGTCGGGAAGATTTGAATCCGGTCGTTTGACGTGTCTGTCTCTTTGCGCCTTTGCGCCTTAGCACCTTAGCGTGAAACTGTTTCCGAGTCCAGGATCTCGCGCAAAGAGACCCTTCTCCCAAAGTACGTGTTTAGCCCCAAAGGCGCGCTGTCAAAACAGATTTGAATTCGGTCGTTTGACATGTCTGTCTCTTTGCGTCTTCGCGCCTTCGCGTGAAGCTGTTTCTGAGCCCAAGATCTCGCGCAAAGACGCTAAGTCGCGAAGATTTGAGAATGAAACGCTAGTAAAACGCCTGGCGCAAATCAGCTCTTTCCATTCTTGAGGTGAGGCTCCAGGAATTTGCGTATTGCCGGCGCTGCCATGGCGCCGACCTGTCGTGTTACTTCCAGGCCGTCTTTAAATAATGCCATTGTCGGAATCGCGTTGATGCGAAAACGGCGTGCCAGATTTTGCGCGTCCTCGGTGTTGACTTTTGCAACTAGCCATTTCCCCGCGCCTTCGCGCGCGACCTTGTTGAGTTCCGGCGCGACCATCTTGCACGGACCGCACCATGGCGCCCAAAAATCCACCAACACGGGAAGAGCAGATCGTGTGGTTAAGGCATCGAAAGCGAGGTCGCTTGCCACATCGATCGGCTCGCCCGGCGTGGTTAATTCAGTGCCGCATTTTCCGCAGCGTCCGGTTCCGCCCAGTTTGTCGTATTTGAGACGATTACGCTGGCCACAATTCGGGCAGGTCACCAATACGCCGTGATCATCGAGTTGTGTCGAGTTCATCTAAAGTTTTATCATCGCAACCTACGTCCGTTAGTTGCCGCTTGCTACGGGAAAAGATTCGGCAGAGATGGGCGGTGCAGAGGTCAGAGGCCGGCGTTCGGCCTTCGGTATTCAGCGTTAGAACAACAACGACCTCCGAAAGGGACGTTGCGTGTCGAGTAGTGGGAGAAAGCGGACGAGCAGCTTTCCCCTGTTGCCTCGTTAGAAACTCGGATATCATATCAAAGGGAATTTCATGCCGCAAGAGCCCGTCTCAGATCTGAAATTCGAGATCGGGCACGTTCTCTTTATTGACATCGTTGGCTACTCCAAACTGCTCATCCACGAGCAAAGCGAGCAGTTGCAGGAGTTGAAGAACATCGTGCGCGGGACGGACCAATTCCGGCGCGCGCAAGCAGAAGGCAAGCTGCTGAGTTTGCCTACCGGCGATGGTGGGGCGCTTGTTTTCCGAAACAGCCCCGAAGAGCCAGTCGCATGTGCCCTAGAGATCAGTAAAGCGTTAAAAAATCATCCTGATCTTCGGGTGCGAATGGGAATCCATAGTGGTCCGGTTAATGAAATCGCCGATTTAAACGAACAAGCCAATGTCGCGGGTGCCGGTATCAACATTGCCCAGCGAGTGATGGATTGCGCGGACGCGGGACACATTCTCCTCTCGAGACATGTAGCCGAGGATCTCGAACATTATTCCCGCTGGCGTCCCCTGCTGCATGAGTTGGGCGAATGCGAAGTAAAGCACGGCGCAAAAATTTCGATTATTAATCTCTACACGGAAGAACTGGGTAATCCTGAGCCTCCGCAAAAGTTCAAAGGGGCAAACCAAACAGAGACACGGCCCGATCGGCGTGCAACGCCGATCACGCGCACTGCGGTCAGTGTCGGATACAAACGGGCGATGGCTGTAGCTTTGGGCGCGATCGCCGTATTGGGCGCTCTGTGGTATCTAGTGCTGCGACCAGGATCGGCAATTAGAGAAACGGCCAAACCGATAACAAACGTCAACTTCACACAGCTGACGGATTTGCCTGGTCCAGAATACTTCCCCAGTCTTTCACCAGATGGCAAATCGCTGATTTATGTCAGTCGCGCCTCCGGTAATTGGGACATCTACCTGCAACGCGTGGGTGGAAGAAATCCCACGAATCTGACGAAAGGTTCTACGGCTGATGATACCCAACCGGCTTTTTCCCCCGATGGGGAGCGAATCGTTTTTCGCTCCGAGCGAGAAGGCGGAGGCATTTATTTGATGGGAGCTACCGGCGAGTCTGCCAGACGATTGTCGGATTTCGGCTACAACCCAGTCTGGTCGCCTGACGGAGAAAGAGTTTTGGTGGCTACCGAAAGCGTCATACAGCCTTCAACGCGGCCAACCAAGAGCCAGCTCTGGACTATTAAGGTCTCAGACGGCGATCGACGCCTGGTCACTGAAGGTGATGCGCTGCAACCCAGCTGGTCCCCGCACGGAGACCGGATTGCTTATTGGGGCCGGCCACAGGGCGGCCAAGGCGACATTTGGACAATTTCAGCTGACGGACGCAATGCGGTTCGAGTGACAAGCGAACCTTCCATGGATTGGAATCCGGTCTGGTCGCCCGATGGGAGGTATCTCTACTTTTGCAGCGACCGGACCGGGAATATGAATATCTGGCGAGTCCCGATTGCGGAAAAGACCGGAAAACTTTTAGGTACGCCTGAAGCGGTTACGAGTGGCGCAGGAGCTTCCACTGAACACATCAGCCTTGCGCAAGACGGGCGACGGATCGCCTATGTCGCACACGAGGAGATTAAGAATCTCAGGAAAGTTACGTTTGATCCATCCACGGAAAAGATTGCCGGTGAGCCAGTTCCGATTACGCGAGGTTCCTTGCAATGCTTTTTTCCCGATCCATCGCCTGACGGCGATTGGCTGGCATATTACTCGTTAGGAAAGCAGGAGGATATTTTCATAATCCATGCAGATGGGACAGACATGCGGCAGTTGACCGACGATGTCTTTAAAGACCGGGAGCCTCGTTGGTCGCCGGACGGCAAGCGGATTGCTTTCACATCAGACCGCAGCGGAGGTTCCGAGATTTGGGCCATCAATCGCGATGGCAGCGGCCTTCAACAACTCACGCAAATGGCGGGTGCGCATCACCCGGTCTGGTCTCCGGATGGAACTCAAATGGTCTACTCCATTCACACACCCAAAAACGCCGCTTATATCTTTCCAGTCGGGCAAGCCTGGACCGAACAAAGCCCGGTGGCCCTAGCGACGCTCAGCGATACCAGCCAAACTTTTGAGACTTGGTCGTGGTCTCCTGACGGGAAACGACTGGCCGGGCTACGCCATTTCGCAGACGGCTCCCACGCAGGCATCGGCGTTTAT
>Ga0209472_1001450_pt1 | contig 13702 bp, 13 predicted proteins | sample GraSoiAngelo_130_FD_185887 | JGI IMG/M metagenome (GOLD analysis project Ga0209472, IMG submission 185887) | Grasslands soil microbial communities from the Angelo Coastal Reserve, California, USA - 14_0929_02_20cm (SPAdes) (version 2) | ecosystem: Environmental > Terrestrial > Soil > Grasslands ...
GGAAGGGCTATCGCCGGCAGGGCATCACGTCGGCGTTAATCACTGCGGCGCTGCGGGTCGCCAAGCGCGCAAAAGCTCCCGCGCTCGAGGTTTACCCGTTCGATGCGGCGGTGTCCCCGAGTGCGTCGAGTACGGGGTACGTGTCCACGTTCGCGCGGGCCGGATTCAAGACCGTCGTCTGCCGGGCGCCGGCGCGCCCGATCATGCGCTACGATCTCAAGACGGGCCGATCGGTGCGGCGCGGAACGCCCGATCCGCGGCAACCCCGAGCCAAACGAAGAGCCCCAACACGAGGAGCTGCGTGATCGCGAATGGCGGCTCGGACTGGGTGGGTGCGGCGACGATCAAGGCAGGCAGCCGGCGGAACAGCTGCACCACGAGGACGAACGTGTTGAGGTAGGTGGCAAGCACCACGCCGGCGGCGTAGATGCGGCGCCACGCCCCCGCGAAGTGTTTCACGTATTGGGCGACGACGACGGCCGCCAGAACCACAAGCGACACGATCCCCACCATATGTGACGGCAGCAGGCTGACGAAGGGGAACCCGAAGCCGGTCACGCTCGTCAAGATCGTGGTGACCAAGAAGACGAGGGCCCACCGGCCGAGCCGTTTGCCGCCCGCGAGCCCTCCCGCGACGACGAGACCGGCGAGGATGCCGATCAGGCTCAACACCACGTGGATCAGGGTGAACTTTGTAATACCGAAGATCATTGCGTGTCCTTGTGGGAGCGCGTGCACCGTCTAACGTACGCTCCACCTTCCGTTCTCGCGAACGGCCCGTAGTTTAGAACGCATGCGCCTCCTCAGGCTCATACCCATCGTCGGCGTGCTCGTCGCCTGCGAGCGCCCGATCGACGTGCGCGGCCTGTACGTCAACGACGACGGTAGCGGGGCCCTGGTGCCGTGCGACCAACCCAAGACACTGCTGACCGTCACCGATTCGGGACTCGCGACGCGCTACCGGCGGGAAGCCACCCGGCCTCCCGAACCGCTCTTCGTTCACCTGCGTGGCGTCCGGGCGGACTCGGGCAGCATTTATGGCGGGAAGCACTACCTGGCGGTGCGACAGATTCTCGAGGTGCGGGCGCGCGGGGCGGGGGAGTGCCCGAACGTGGCCAACTCGGCCTCGTGGGTGCTCCACTGATCGCTCCCCCGGGCCACCGTCCGCTTTAGCTTCTGATCGTCTTCGTGGCCTCGTCCCACGACACGATGGTCTTGCGAAAGTACGACTCGTTCGCCATGTGGCAGGCCAGTGCGGCGTGGTGACCGAACACGACGTCCTCCGCCACCGGTTTCCGCGTGCGCACCGCCTCGAAGAACGTCCACAGGTGCGGCCTGACGTCGTCGAAGTCGGGCCCGCTGAAAGCAATGGTCTCCGACATGGGCGCCTCGCCCAGCTTCGGATCGTTCTCCTGGTGCCATTTCGCGAGGTACGCCTCACGCAGCGCCCTGGGATAACTGCCGGTGTAATAGCTCGGTCCTGAATCCTTGCCGCTTTGGGGCGTGTAGCTCAACGTCGATCCCGTGACCTCCAGGATTCCCTTGGAGCCCTGAATGCGGTACGTCTCGGGCATCTCGGTACCGAGATTCAGACGCATGTACACCGGCAGCTCGCTATAGTTGTAGACCACGGCGTGGACGTCGGGCATGTTGCGACCGTCTTTCCAGCGCCGGATCCCGCCGACCGACGCCGCCTGCTTGGGTGGCTCGTTGATCCCCAACATGAACATCATGCCGCTGATCAGGTGGACCAGCAGGTCGCCGGCGAGCCCGGTGCCGTATTCCTTCCAGCAGCGCCAGCGCGCGAAGATGTGAGGATCGAACGGCCGCTTGGGTACCGTCCCCTGCCAGGTGTCCCAGTCGAGATTCTGGGGCGACAGGTCCGGCGGCGGTGGATACTCCCAGGCGCCGGTGGGATCGTTGCGACCGAGCCATCCTTCGACGAGCATCAGATCGCCGAGCGTCCCCTGCGCGATCAGCTCTTTGGCCTTGGCGCAGATCTGGGAGCTGACACGCTGCGAGCCGATCTGGATGATGCGTCCGGTCTGCTTCCCCGCCGCGACCATGGCCACGCCGTCGGCGGCGCTGTGCGACATCGGCTTCTCGCAGTAGATGTCTTTCCCCGCGGAGACCGCGTCCACCACCACTTGCTTGTGCCAGTGATCGGGCACCGCCGCCACGATGCAGTCGATGGTCTTGTCGTCCAGGAGCGTCTGGTAGCGGCGCGTGACCGGTAGATCGGGTCGCACGATCTCCCGGGCCAGCGTGTGTCGCCCGTCGTACAGGTCAGCGGCACCGGCGCATTCGATCCCCGGCAGCCGGATCGATTCGGACAAGAGTCCGGATCCCTGCATGCCGATGCCGATCATGCCGAAGCGGACCCGGTCACTGGCCGCCACGGCCTTGGGATCGGGCAGGAGCGGGGACGGGAGCGGCCCGAGCGGCTTCCCGGCGAGCGATGCGCCGGCGGCCGCCGCGCTCAGGCCGACGAATTCGCGGCGCGAAAAGGTGTGCGTCTTCACGGCGTCTCCATGGGTCACGTGAGGTTGACGAACGTCGCACCACAGCAGCGTCGGCCTATTATGCAGGGTCGCAGCAAGGCCCGGTAGAGAGCTGGCTTGACTGTACTTTGCATCATAAAGTACATTGTACTGTATCGATCCTCAGGGAGGCTCGGTGTCCGCGCTGGTTCGGTTCTTCTTCTCGCCGGTGTACGCGCCACGCAACGGGTGGTCGGTCCTCGCGTGGTGGGAGAGTCGGCGCCCGGTGTACAACGCCGTCCTGGCCGTGGCCGGCGTCCTATCCCTCGCAGCCCAAAGCCTGTTCGCCCTGCTGCCGCCCCGCGCCGCGCCGGGCGTCCCCTTGGGCCTTGTGGGCATTGTGGCGTACGCCGTGCTGGCTAACCTGTGCTACAGCGGAGGGGCGGCAGCGGAGCTGTACATCCGGCGCCGGTGGGGCGATGGGTACGCCGTGGTCGGGCCGGCGATGTTTCGCTACGGCTTCGCGTTCTCGGTCGGGCTCACGCTCCTGCCGATCCCCCTCGCGTTGCTCGACTGGATGATCCGCGCTCTTGGGAGGTGAATCATGGTGCAGCGCCGCTGGTTCGTCTCGTGGGGCTGGGTGTACCGGCCGGTGACCTGGCAGGCCTTCGTGCTGGTGCTCCTCGCCGCCCTGTTCTGCGTGCAAGTCTTTTGGGCGGTCGATCGCCACTCGCACTCGGTGAGTGACACCCTGTACGGGATCTTTCCGTACGTCGTGCCGTGCCTCATGCTCCTGAACTGGGCCGCTTCGAAGACGAGTGGGAGCGCCGCGGCCTGAGCCATCTTGCCCGACGCGCGCGCCGCCCGCAGCTTTAGCGCGCTTGGTCAACAGGGGGTCGGGCCGCATCATGACGAGAGCTTGCACGGTGGGAATCGGGGCGCTGGCGCTCATCGTGCCCGCGGCGCGGGCCCAGGCAGACGGCGGCCGGCCCGGGTACAGCGCGGCGGACGTGCACTTCGTGACCGGCATGATCGCCCACCACGCTCAGGCCGTGCTGATCGCCGGCTGGGCGCCGACGCACGACGCGAGTCCGGCGCTGCGCGCGCTGTGCGAGCGCATCGTGGTCGGGCAGCGCGACGAGATCGCGATCATGCAGCGCTGGCTCGAGGAGCGGCATCAGCCGGTGCCGGACTCCGACCCCCGCAGCCATACGATGCCCGGCATGGATCACCCCACGCTGATGCCGGGCATGCTGACCCCGGCACAGCTGGCGCAGCTCGATGCCGCGCGCGGCCCGGAGTTCGACCGGCTGTTCCTCACCTTCATGATCCAGCATCACCGCGGCGCGCTCACCATGGTGCGCGAGCTGGTCGACACCCCGGGCGCCGCCCGGGACGGGCCGTTGTTTCAGATCGCCTCCGACGTGAGCGCCGATCAGACCACGGAGATCGACCGCATGACCCGGATGCTCGACGGCCTGTCTCAACCCCCACAACGGAGCCCCCAGTGAGATCCAAGTTCGTCCTGCTCGCGATCGGCACGGCCGTCACCGCCTGCGCTACCGCCACAAAGCTCGACCTGTCTCCCGCGGCGCCCAGCCCGGACCCGCGCGTCGGGTTGCGCGCGGGGTGGATGAACGCCGCTCAGGCGGCGTGGAACCTGCGACTCGTTTCCGCGGCGCCCAAGCCGGCCGCGTTCACGGACGACACCAATCCGGGCGACTTCGGCTTCTTGGACTCGGATATCGCCTTCACCGGGCACTACGTCATCCAGGGCAACTTCCACGGGTTGCAGGTGTGGGACCTCGCGCAGCCGAGCCATCCCACCCTGGTCACGACCTACGTCTGCCCCGATGCGCAGAACGACGTCTCGGTATACCGCAACCTGCTGTTTACGTCGGGTGAGGACTTCAACGGCCGGCTCGACTGCGGTACCCAGGGCGTGCCTGATTCGGTGAGCAAGGACCGCATGCGTGGCATCCGCATCTTCGACATCTCGGACATCGCGCACCCCAAGCCGATCACCAACGTGCAGACGTGCCGCGGCTCGCACACCCACACCGTGGTAACGGACCCGAACGACCAGGCGAACCTCTACATCTACGTGTCGGGGTCGGCCCCGGTGCGATCGCCCAATGAGCTCGCCGGGTGCTCGGACCTGACACCGGACAAGGACCCGAACAGCGAGCGGTTCCGGATCGAGGTGATCCAGGTGCCCCTCGCCCATCCCGAACAGGCGCATGTCGTGAGCAAGCCGGCGATCCTCGCCGACTTGGCCGAGCCGGCCGCGCACGGCGAGGCGCCGGAAGACATTGCCGCCGCGGCGAAGGCGGCCGCGGAGGCGCGCGCCAAGGGTGCGTTCACGGCGACGTTCTTCGGCACCGAGCACGTGCTGCGGCCCCGGTTCGTCGCGGTGCAGCTCGACAGCATCGTAAAGGCGCGCGGCGGCACCGGGGCGCCGACCGGCGCGGACAGCGCCACGCTCCGCGCCAACGTGCAGGCCATCATCGACAAGATCTTCAACCCGCCAGCCGCGGCCGGCCCCCGGCCCGGCCCGGTCCAGTGCCACGACATCACCGTCTACCCGGCGCTCGGGATCGCAGGCGGCGCGTGCGCTGGATACGGTTTGCTGCTCGACATTCGCGATCCAGCCCACCCGCGGCGCGTCGCCGCGGTGGCCGACTCGAACTTCGCGTTCTGGCATTCGGCGACGTTCAACAACGACGGCACCAAGGTGCTGTTCACCGACGAGTGGGGCGGGGGTCTGGCGCCCAAATGCCGCGCGACCGACAAGCCCGAATGGGGCGCCGACGCGATCTTCACCGTGGCACGCGACACGATGACGTTCCGGAGCTACTACAAGCTGCCGGCGCCCCAGACGGCCAACGAAAACTGCGTGGCGCATAACGGCTCGCTCGTCCCGGTCCCCGGACGGGACATCATGGTGCAGGGCTGGTATCAGGGCGGCGTCTCGGTGTTCGACTGGACCGATGCGGCGCACCCCAAAGAAATAGCGTACTTCGACCGCGGCCCGATGGACTCGACCAAACTGGTGGGCGCCGGCTCGTGGTCTGCGTACTGGTACAATGGGTACATCGTCAGCTCGGAAATCGGGCGCGGGCTGGACGTGTTCGAGTTGGTGCCGAGCGGCTGGCTGTCGCAGAACGAGATCGACGCGGCGAAGCTCGTGCACTTCGACTACCTGAACGTGCAGGACCAGCCGAAGCTGGTCTGGCCCCCGAGCTTCGCGGTGGCGCGCGCGTATGTGGACCAGCTGGCGCGCTCCAACGGTCTGGCGCCGGACAAGGTCGCGGCCGCGCGGTCTGCGCTGGCGCGCGCCGAACGGCTGTCGGGGCTCGAGCGCCAGAACGCGCTGACGCAGTTGGCGACCCAACTGAACGGTGATTCCCAAAGCGCCGCCGATCAGGTGAAGGTGCGGTCGCTTGCTGCCGCTGTGTCGGACCTGGCCAACGGGAGGGGCGCCGGTCGAGCCGGGATGTAGGGATGAAGACCCCCTTGCTCGCGGTGATCGCCGCGGCGGCGTGTGGCACGGCTACCCGTCAGGGGGCCTCGGAGCACGTCGTCGCACCCGCATCCTACACGGCGGCCGACGTGCACTTCATGGCCGGCATGATCGCCCACCACGCACAGGCGGTGCTGATCGCCGGCTGGGCGCCCTCGCGTGCCGCCAGTGCGGCGGTGCGCGCCCTGTGCGAGCGGATCGTCGTCGGCCAACGGGACGAGATCGTCCTCATGCAACGCTGGCTCCGGGACCGCCATGAGACGGTGCCGGAAGTGGATACGTCGCGCCACTCGATGCCGGGCATGGATCACGCGTCGCTGATGCCCGGGATGTTGACCGCCGAGCAGCTGGAGCAGCTGGACAGCTCGCGGGGTCCCGAGTTCGACCGGTTGTTCCTCAAGTTCATGATCCAGCACCACCAGGGTGCCATCACCATGGTGAATCAGTTGTTCGGCTCGCAGGGCGGAGGCGAAGAGGAGATCGTTTACCGGTTCGCCTCCGACGTGTACGCCGATCAGACGACCGAAATTGACCGCATGACTCGCATGCTCGATGTCCTCAGACGGAGCCCCATGTGAACTCAGCAACGTCTTCCCTGTCGGTAATCGCGGCGCTGTCGCTCGCGGCGTGCGCCAGCGCGAAACTCGATATGTCCACCACGGCCCCCAGCCCCGACCGGCGCGTCGGCCTGCGCGCGGGAGAGATGAACGCCGGCGAGGCCACCTGGAACCTGCGGGTGGTCTCGAAAACGCGGTCGTCCGAGAAATTCGCCGGGGTTACCAACTCCGACCTCTCGTTCTCCGGTCAGTACGCCATCCAGGGGAACTACAACGGTTATCAGGTCTGGGACATTGCGAACCCGAAGAAGCCGCGGCTGAAGATCGGGTACCTCTGCCCGGCATCGCAGAGCGACGTCTCTGTCTACAAGAACCTGCTCTTCGTGTCTGGAGAGGGAACGTCGGGCCGCCTCGACTGCGGTACGGAAGGGGTGCACGACTCGGTGAGCGCGGCCCGCTTACGGGGCATCCGGATCTTCGACATCAGCGACATCGCCAGCCCGAAATACATCGCGAATGTGCAGACTTGCCGGGGCTCGCACACCCACACCGTGGTGGAAGATCCCAGCGACAAAGAGAACGTGTACATCTACGTCTCCGGGTCGGCGGGCGTGCGGTCGCCCAACGAGCTCCCGGGATGCTCGAAGCTGGCTCCGGACCAGGACCCGAACTCGGCGCTGTTCCGCATCGAGGTCATCAAGGTGCCGCTCGCGCACCCCGAACTGGCGAGCATCGTGAGCTCGCCGCGGATCTTCAACGATCTCACGGAAGCCGCCACGCACGCCGAGGCACCCGAGGATATCGCGGCCGCGGCGCGGGCCGCCGACTCGGCGCGCGCCAAGGGCGGGTACACGGCGCTGGTGCACGGCACGGAATACGTCCTGCCGCCGGGATTCATCCAGCCGAGGCTCGACAGCATCGTCAAGGCGCGGCAGGGGACCGGTGCGCCGACGGGCGCGGACAGCGCCGCGCTGCGGGGAGCCATCCAGAGCATCGTGGACGCGATCGTCGGCGGCCCGCCCCCCGGCATGAAGAACGGAGTCCGCCCCGGGCCCACCCAGTGCCACGACATCACCGTCTATCCGGCGATTGGGTTGGCCGGCGGGGCCTGCGGCGGCTACGGCTTGCTGCTCGACATCCACGACGTCGCGCACCCCAAACGGATCGGCGCCGTGGCCGACTCGAACTTCTCCTACTGGCATTCGGCGACGTTCAACAACGACGGGACCAAGCTGCTCTTCTCCGACGAATGGGGCGGCGGCGGGCAGCCCAAGTGCCGCGCGACCGACAAGCCCGAGTGGGGGGCGGATGCGATCTTCACGCTGGTCCACGACACCATGACGTTCCAGAGTTACTACAAGATGTTGGCCCCACAGACGCCGTTCGAGAACTGCGTGGCGCACAACGGTTCGCTGATTCCGATCCCCGGGCGCGACATCATGGTCCAGGCCTGGTATCAGGGCGGCATCTCGGTGTTCGACTGGACCGATGCGGCGCACCCCAAAGAGATCGCCTACTTCGACCGTGGTCCGATGGACTCGACCAAGATGGTCGGCGCCGGCTCGTGGTCCGCATACTGGTACAACGGCTACATCGTGAGCTCGGAGATCGCCCGCGGACTCGATATCCTGGAACTGCAGCCGAGCGGCTTCCTCTCCCAGAACGAGATCGACGCGGCCAAGCTGGTGCACTTCGACTATATGAACGTGCAGGATCAGCCCAAGCTGGTCTGGCCCGCGAGCCCCGTGGTGGCCCGCGCCTACGTGGACCAGCTTGCCCGCACCAACGGCCTGACGCCCGATCAATTGGCCGCCACGCGCGCCGCGCTGACGCGCTCCGAGCGGCTTTCGGGACAACCGCGCCGCGACGCGCTGGCGCAGCTGGCGTCGCAGCTGAGCAGTGATGCCCGGGCGTCCGCCGATCAAACGAAAGTGCAGGCGCTCGCCGCGGCGGTGCAGAACCTGGCCGACGCACAACGGTGATGGAACGAGGGAGGTCGCGATGATCGGACTGCTCGCGTTGTGGCTCCCGATCCTGCTGTCGGCGGTGCTCGTGTTCGTCGTGAGCTCGCTGATCCACATGGCGTCGCCCTGGCACAAGGGCGACTACCCCAAGTTGTCGAACGAAGAGCGCGTGATGGACGCGCTGCGGCCGCTCGCCATCCCGCCGGGGGACTACATGCTGCCCCGCCCGTCGAGCCGGGAGGAGATGCGCTCCCCGCAGTTCCTCGAAAAGTTCAAGAAGGGCCCCGTGCTGATGCTCACCGTGTGGCCCGGCGGCTCCATGTCGATGCGTAACCAACTCGTGCAGTGGTTCCTGTACGCCGTCGTGGTGGGATGCTTCGCCGCGTACGTGGCGGGGCGTGCGCTCCCCGCGGGCGCGTCGTCGCTGCAGGTCTTCCGGTTCGCCGGCGTCACCGCGTTCGTGGGGTACGTGTTGGCGCTGTGGCAGATGTCGATCTGGTATCGCCGCGCCTGGATGACCACCATCAAGACGACGGTGGACGGAGTGATCTACGCGCTGCTCACGGCCGGCGCGTTCGCATGGCTGTGGCCCCGCTAGCATGGCTGTCGCTGCTGGGCGCGTTGCAGGGACAGGGACAGGGACCGGGATGGGGGTGGATGTTTGGTCCCTTTGAGAAGCTCAAGCAAGTCAACCCGGTCCTCACGCCCAATCCAGTCGCAACGTTTCGCTCTCCGGTGAACGACAGCATCGTGCGGTGGGAGGAGTACGCCACCTTCAATCCCGCCGCCGTCGTGAGAGACGGGAAGGTGTACGTGCTGTATCGCGCCGAGGACGCGAGCGGCGAGATGCGGATCGGCCGCCATACCTCGCGTCTCGGGCTGGCCGAAAGCGGGGACGGGCTGCGCTTCACGCGCGCCGGCGCGCCGGTGTTGTACCCGGACAAGGATGCCCAGGCGCAGTTCGAATGGCCCGGGGGGGTCGAGGATCCGCGTCTCATCGAGGCGCCGGACGGCACGTACGTGCTGACCTACACGCAGTGGAACCGCGACATCCCCCGGCTCGCCATCGCAACGTCGCGAGACCTGGTCCATTGGACGAAGCACGGTCCCGCGTTCGCCCGCGCGGGCGGCGGCAGGTACCGGGATCTGGAATCCAAGTCCGGGGCGATCCTCGGCCAGGTGGCCGGCAACCGGGTGATCGCGACCGCGGTGCGCGGGAAGTACTGGATGTACTTCAACGTTCCCGACATTCTCATCGCGACCTCAGACAACCTCGTGGATTGGACGCCGCTGGCAGACTCGAGCGGCCGGCTGGTCAAGGTGCTCTCGCCGCGCCCGGGCTACTTTGACTCCTGGCTGGTCGAGGCCGGCCCGCCGGCGCTCCTCACCCCGCGCGGAGTTCTCTTGCTGTATAACGCGGGCAACAGCGGTGAGTACGGCGACCCGACGCTGCCCGCGCGGGTGTATACCGGCGGGCAGGCGCTCTTCGATCCCACCAATCCTCTCAAGCTGATCGCCCGCTCGGACGCGCCGTTCCTCCGGCCTACGGAGGATTACGAACGGACCGGGCAGTACGCCAGCGGTACCACGTTCGTCGAGGGCCTGGTCCCGTTCCATGGGCGCTGGTACCTGTACTACGGGACGGCCGACTCGCGGGTGGGTGTCGCAGTGTGGGATCCGAACCGGGGCTCGCGGTGACGGCGCGGGTCTTGACGAGCGCCGACACCGCGTTCATGCTCGCACATGTGTTCCACTCCCGCCGACGTCGCAGGTTGAAATGATGTTGTCCTTTTCCATCCGGAGGAAATCCGTATGTCCAGGAAGCAGAGTGCGTGTAGGTTCGCGGCCGGCGTCGTACTGGGACTGGTGTGCCTCGCGGCGCCGGGACGGGCGCGCGCTCAAGGGTCGGTCGGCGGTAAGGTGACCGACGAGCAGGGCGCCACGCTCTCGGGCGCCCAGATCTCGCTGGACCAGTCGGGCAAGGGGGCGGTGAGCGGCGCGGACGGCAGCTACCTGATCGACGCGGTGACCGCCGGGGTGCACACGGTGCGGGCGCGGCTCATCGGGTACCGCGGCCAGACCGCGTCCGTTACGGTGAGCGGCAGCCAGCGCGCCACGCACAACTTCACGCTGGCGAGCGATCCCTTGAACCTTGAGGCGGTCGTCGTGACCGGCACCGCGACCCCTCGCACCAAGCTCGAGACGAGCAACGCGACGACCGTCCTGAGCGCAGCGGATATTACGCAGGCCGCACCGCGGAGCACGACGGAGATTCTGCGCTATGTCCCGGGGTTTACGCGGATCGAGAGCTCAGGCGGCGAGGTGAACGAGAATATCGGTATGCGGGGCATTCTCGGCGTAGAGTATGTGATGTTCATGGAAGATGGGCTCCCCGTGTTTCCCACCATGCACACGTTTTTCATGAACGCCGACAACCTGTTCCGTATGGATGAGAACATTGAACGCGCGGAGGTGGTCCGGGGTGCCGGCTCCGCGCTGTTCGGGTCCAACACGCCGGGAGCCCTTATCAACTTCATCAACCGGACGGGTGGGCCCGAGGTGCGGGGGACCCTGAAGGCGTATGGGGGGACCGGGGATTACGCGCGTACGGACTTCAATGTGAACGGCCCGGTCGGGCCGGATTGGCGGTTCAACATCGGCGGCTTCTACCGGTACAATCGGGGCGCGCGTGATCCCGGGTTTCCCGGTACGTCTGGCGGTCAGCTCAAGGCCAGCCTCACCCGGAATTTCACGAACGGCTACTTCCGGACTTCCCTCAAGGTCATCGACGACCGCAATCAGTTCATCCTGGACCTCCCGTTCATGTATCCGGACACGAACAATCTGAAGTCGTATCAGAACGTCCCGGGATTCTCGGACTACGGGTCGATGAACACCAATGAGGGCAACAACATCACCGTCCCGACGCCGGACGGACAGTTGACGTTGCCGTTGGACAATGGGCTGCGCACCAAGGCGTACTGGCTGACGGCAGGGGCGGGCTTCAATCTCGCGCACGGTTGGAGCGTCGATAACGCCGCCCAGATCATGCAGGACCAGCAGGAGTGGAACGCCATCCTGCCGTTCGATGTCCAGGACACCGCGACAGCCGTGAGCACGTACCTCACCCAGTATTGGGGCAGCTATCGTCAGGGGAGAGTGACGATTCCCGCGGGGGATACCATCTACAACGTCACCGCGAGGGGTTCCAAGTACACACTGACGTATCCCAACGTGCTCGACGTGAATGGCAAACCGACCGCCTATAACGCCGCCAACGGCCTCCTCTCTCCAGGTGGTGAGTGGCACGTGGCGAAGCCGATCTCGGCGTTCCAAGATCAGTTGACGTTCAAGAAGGCCTTCGAGGGCGGTCACAACGTTTCTCTGGGCGCCTACTTTGCCAACTATTCCCAGACCAACCAGTGGTATTTCACCGACATTCTGATGGACGTCCGGGACAACCCGCACTTCGTCGACCTGCGCGTCGATAGCGCCGATGTCTACTACCACTACCGGAACCGGACGACGGCGGCCAATGACTCGGTGCTGGTGCCGGTGCGCAACCTGGCCGCCACGAGGAACGGCTTCCGTCGCTTCGTGTCGAACTACGTGAACGGCGAAGGGCAGACCACCGTCTTCTCCGGCGTGTTGGGCGGTTCGTTCCGTCTGACCAACCGGGTGCGTGCCGATGTCGGGGTTCGCTATGAGAACGACGCGTACGTGCAGACCTCGCAGAACACGGCCACCATCCCGGTCAACGGCGACACCCTCAACTCTCTGATCCTGTTTGATCAGGATGTGTGGGGCGTCTCCTCCTCGTACCGGCATTTCAGCCGCAGCATCGGCGATTGGGCCGCCTCCGTGGGACTGAATTACGCCCTGAGCGATCAGACCTCGCTCTACGCCCTGGGGAGTCGGGCGTACAAGATGCCTGCTTTGGACGAGTTCCTGAATGCGTCCGTCCAGCAGCAGGTCTCGCTGTTCGGCTCCAAGCGCAACTGGACCGGGGAAGTCGGTGTGAAGCACGCCTCTCGCCACCTCGGCGTAACGCTCGACGGCTTCTACACGGTCTTGAAGAACATCGTGAGTCAGGGCCTGGTCCTCGACCCGATCTCAGGGCAGTCGATCTGGGCCATCCAGGCGAACCCCGAGGTCCGCTCGTATGGGCTCGAGCTGGAGGCGTCGGGCCGTCTCCCCAACAGTGGTTTCGGTGCCGTGACGAACTGGACGTGGGTCCGGGGCGAGTACGCCTCCTGCCCCCCGCCGAACGGTTGCGGCACGGGTGCGGACGTCGGCACGCTGTTGGCAGGGATACCACCCATCGTCGGCAACCTGGCGGTGACGTACGGCGGGAGATCAGGGGTGAGCCTCGACGCCGACTGGCACTTCGTGGACCGGCGATGCTCGGCAAGCGGCAACTGTCTCAACCAGCTACCCACCTACAGCTATCTCAATCTGGGGGGCCAGTACGTTGTCGCGGCGAGCGGAGTGACGATTCGAGCAGACCTCCTCAACGTCTATCAGTCGCAGGGGCTCGAGGAAGGGAACCCGCGCCTGAGCCTCCTCCCCAGCGGTCGCACGAGCAACTTGTTCCTCGCTCGCCCGATCCTGCCGCGGGCGTTGCAGGTGTCGATGGGGTACACGTTCTGACCTGATGTCCGCCGACCCAGCCATCCGGCGGCGTAGGGGCGCAGCATGCTGCGCCCCTACGTTTTTGCTGCTGGCCGTCTCGCTCTCCGCCCAGGACTCGACGTTCGTCCTGACGACCACCGACCCCACCTACCGCACGCCCGCGTTCCTCGGGAACGGCGCGTTCAGCCTGGTCGGCGCGCCGCTCGGCACCACGGCGTCGCTCTCGTTCGCCGCCGGGGTGTACGATCACGCCCCCGGCGACGTGCCCCGCATCGCCGCGCTCCCCGCGTGGAACGAGCTCGACGTATCGGACGGCGACGGCTGGCTGAACGAGACACGGCCCGACACGAGCGCGCTGGAGGGATACCGCCAGACACTCGATCTGTACGACGGCACGCTGTCCACGAGCTACGAGTGGGTGCACGGCGCGAAGCGCACCGCCGTCGAGGTGACCGCGGTCGTGTCGCGCGCCGACCCGAACCTCGCCGTGATCCGGCTGCGCCTGGTACCGCAGTATGCTGGGCGCGTCACCGTGCGTTTCCCGCT
>Ga0209472_1001452_pt1 | contig 13690 bp, 13 predicted proteins | sample GraSoiAngelo_130_FD_185887 | JGI IMG/M metagenome (GOLD analysis project Ga0209472, IMG submission 185887) | Grasslands soil microbial communities from the Angelo Coastal Reserve, California, USA - 14_0929_02_20cm (SPAdes) (version 2) | ecosystem: Environmental > Terrestrial > Soil > Grasslands ...
GGCGCTGCCCGCCCGAGAGCTGCTTCGGCAGGCGGTCGAGGAGGGCGCCGATGCCGAGCAGGTCCGCCACCCGCTCGACCCGCCGCCGCATCTCGGGGCGCGGCAGCCGGCGCATGCGGAGCGGGAACTCGAGGTTGCCGCGCGCCGAGAGGTACGGGTAGAGCGCGTAGTCCTGAAAGACCATGGCGACGTTGCGCTCCTGCGGGCTGAGCTCGTTCACCACGCGCTCGTCGATGCGGACCGTCCCGGCGGTGACCTCCTCGAGCCCGGCCACCAGCCGGAGCAGCGTCGACTTGCCGCAGCCCGACGGCCCGACCACCACCACCAGCTCGCCGTCCTCGATCCGGAGCGTGCAGTCGGCGACGGCGCGCGTCCCGTCGGGGAAGACCTTGTCGACGTGCTCGAACCCGACGCTCGCCATGGGGCTCAGTCGAAGAAGCGCTCCTCGCCGATCACCGCGAGCGCCCGCGCGGCGATCGGGTCGGCGGCGAAGCGCCGGCGGATGCAGCCGTCCTTCAGGTAATTCGCCGCCGCGATGAAGGTCATCGCCTGGTCGAGGGCGAGGTAGGCGTGCGCCACCTGGCCCGAGCGCGGGTCGACGGCGTCGTAGAAGCCGTACTCGCCGTAGAGATCGTAGCGGGCGGCGAGCTGTCGCAGCTCCGACGCCGCCTCCGCGGGCGCGACGCCGAGCGCGAGCGCCACCGCGTGCGGCGTGACCGCGCCCGCCCCGTAGCCGAGCGAGCCGAGCACCCGCACGCCGTACTCGCCGTAGCCGTCGGTCCCCGGCGTCGAGCTGGGCGAGAGCCCCCACACCGGGTAGCCGAGCTCCTCGAGGGCCCAGCGACGCTGGACGGTGACGTGCGCCGCGTCGTTCGCGCCGAGGCTCCGGGGCGCGTGGCGCGCCTCGTCCAGCACGAGGGTCGGCATGAGCGCCTCGAACATACTCCCGCCCCAGGAGGGGACGTAGCGCTCCCCCTTCCACTCGTACCAGCCGCCGACCAGCGCGTGGCCGCGGACGGACTTCCGGTCACGCGCCTGCGGCGGCAGGGACTGCCACCGGCACGCCGGCGGGAAAGTGCGCACCATGTGGAACCAGTGCTCCTCGGGCACGTCGCCCTTGCCGATGGCGATCAGGCTCCCGAGGCGCGACTCGGCGTAGAGCACGCCGTAGTGGTAGCGCGAGCGCGCGGCGAGGTGCACCCAGTAGCCGTGCGACATGCGCTGCGGGCCCGCGTCGTAGAAGAAGCGGTAGTCGGCCCGCTCGATCAGCCGGGTGCACTCGTCGTGCAGCTCCGGGAACGCCGTCCGCACGACCATCAGGCCTGCCGTCAGCCACGAGGAGTCGACGAAGGAGATGAAGTTGCTCGTGCGCTCGAGCGAGGTGGTGTCGTAGTAGTTGAAGAAGAACCCGTCGTGCGTCTCGAGCCGGCCGAGCGTGTCGAGCAGCGCCCGGAGGCGGCCGACGGCCTCCTGCTCCGTGGCGAGCCCGAGCTCGTGCGCCGCGACCATCGCGATCAGGCGGAGCCCGATGCTGGTCACGTTGGTGTAGTCGCCGACGCGCGCCTCGTCCCGGGCGGCGGAGGTCGCGCCGAGCCGGACGTTGTCGACCGGGAGCTGGTGCTCGCGGTCGGTGAACGCCTCGAGGCCGCGCCAGGTGTCGCGGGCGAGGCGGGCCACGAACTCGGTGTCGGTGCGCGGCAGTGCGTCGCGGTCCGCCAGGAGCATCGCGGGCCAACCGGCCAGCCGCGCCTTGATGTACGGCTTCGCCGCCTCCTCGCCGCCGAGCGAGGCCTCCCACGCCTTTTTCTTGACGGGGACCACGACGGTGCGCGCGCCGGGCTCGACCCGGCCGCCCACCACCTCCTCGCCGAGCTCGCAGGTCTCGGCGGGCGAGAAGAGCCGGGCGAGGAGGTCGCGCGCCTCGGTCCAGACCGCGCCGGCCGAGAGGACGCAGGGGAGGGCGAGCAGCATGGTGAGGCGCGGAGACACGGGGACCTGCCGGCGCGCTACCGCGGGTGCGTGCCGCCGTCGACCGAGAGCACCTGGTTGGTGACGTAGGCGTTGGTGAGGACGGCGAGGGCCAGGTCCGCGACCTCGTCCGGTCTCCCGAGGCGTCCGACGGGCACGCGACGATGCAGGTCGCCGGGATCGGCGGGGAGCATGCCCGTCTCGGCGATCAGCGCCGGCGCGATGGCGTTGACCGTGACGCCGCAGGGCGCAAGCCGCCGGGCCAGGTAGTGCGTCAGCCCGTGGAGGCCTGCCTTGGACGCCGCGTAATGCGCGCCGACGAGCCCGCCGGTGAACGCCGCGACCGAGGACATGAAGAGCACGCGTCCCCACCGCCGCGCGCGCATGCCGGGGATCGTCCGCCGCGCGAGCAGGAAGGGTGCGCGCAGGTTCACTGCCAGCGTCTCGTCCCACGTCTCCAGGTCGATGTCGTCGAATTCGAGGGGCCGGCTGACACCGGCGTTGGCGACCAGCACGTCGACGGGGCCGAGCGCCTGCTCGACGCCGGCGACGAGGGCCTCCGGCGCCTCCGCTTGTCGCAGGTCGGCGCCGATCGCGACCGCCCGCTGCCCTGCGCCGGCGAGCTCGCGCACCACCTCGCCGGCAGGCGCCGCGTGCGCGCCGTAGGACACCGCCACCGCCGCACCCGCCGCAGCGAGCCGCCGCGACAGCGCCCGTCCGATGCCGCCGCTCCCGCCGGTGACGAGGGCCACGCGGCCTTCCAGGGGATGCTCAGCCCCCACTCGACGCTCCCACGATCTGCACCTGGCCCGTTGCTGCTGCGCGGAGGTCATGGATCGGGCGCATCACTGCTGCCCGCTGGGCGGCGCCGCGCGCCGCCCAGGCGGCCTCGTCCGCGTAGATGATCGGCAGGTAGTGCATGCTCGGCATCTCGAGGCGCACCAGGCGTACAACACGACGGCCTCCTCCCTGGCAAGTCCACCCTTGGAGCGCGAGTAGTGGGTCAGCTCGACGAGTCTTACCCGATGGAGACCGAAGCGAGCTTCAGCCCGGGGATGTCCTCGAAGTCCCTTGGATTCGACGTCAGCAACTTGAAATCACGCTGAACCGCCTGCGCTGCGAGCCAGAGGTCATTGATTCGAAAGCGCGCATCGCGTCCGGCCTTCTTCAAGCCAGCCGCCAGGGACCCGAACACCTCTGCCGTCTCGACCGTGATCCGAAGTTGCGGCTTACGACGCATCCGGCGCACTGCCGCGGTCGCCCTCTGCTTCAGTCTACCGGCGCGCAGCATCTCCACGCCGAACTGCATCTCGGCAATGTTGACCGGCGACAGGTACACCGGCTCTTGCCGGGTGATCGCCTGAATGTCCGCGGCTCCGAGCCGCCCGCGCTCGACAGCGATCCAAATGCTCGTGTCGATCAACCAGCCCAGGGATTCCTCAGCTCCGAGACTCGGCCCCGCCGGCGCTCGCGCCCCGCTGCGATCGCCGCCGCCAACGCCTCGGCTGTCCGGTCATCGAGGGTTCGATACAGGTCGCCGAACACTTCGAGCGCGTTCTGGCTCGCTGCCTCCGGCACGAGCCGTGCGACCTGCTTGCGGTGGCGGATGAGGACGATCTCCTCCTGCTCGTACTCCACAGCGTCGAGCACTTCGCGGAAGTTGCGAGCGACCTCGGTGACGGAAAGCGTCTTCACCGGCGGCAACGTATCTGATCGAATCTGATTCCGCAATCGAAGGTCGGCCCCCGACATCCGACTCCCCATGGACGTTCCATGTCGAGGGGCAGGAGCGCACCACATGGCTTCCCAACCGCGAACGTCCGGTATATGGCTACCCCTGGAACGCGGGAGGAACTCACGAGCGCGGTCGACTACGAGGGCGCGCAGGTGCCGGTCCGCGAAGACCTCCGGGAAGCGCACCGCTTCTTCCTCGACCACATTCGCTCTCCGGGCACCTGGTGGACCGGGGCGGAGCGAGTGGCCATCGCGACGGAGGCACGGGGAGCAGCCCGCTGCGCGCTCTGCCGGGAGCGCCGGAAGAGCCTCTCACCCGGCGCCGTCCAGGGACGGCACGATGGCCCCCACACCCTCCCGGAGAACGTCGTCGACGCCGTCCACCGCATCCGCAGCGACCCGGCGCGGCTCTCGAGGAGCTGGTTCGACGCGGTGATCGCCGGCGGCCTCGAGGTCACGCGCTACGTGGAGCTGGTGAGCGTGACGAGCGTCATGGCGGGGCTCGACTACTTTGCGCGCGCGCTCGGCGTCGCGCCGCTGCCGCTGCCGACGCCACTCGCGGGCGAGCCCTCGCGTCACCGTCCGGCGGGCGCGAAGGACGGCGGTGCCTGGGTGCCGATCATCGACCCCGCGGACGCCTCCGGGCCCGAGGCCGACCTGTACGGCGGCGGCGACTTCGTGCCGAACATCGTGCGCGCCATGAGCCTCGTCCCGGACGAGGTGCGGGTGCTCAGACGCTCGACCGACGCGCACTACGTGCCCGTGGCGCAGATTCCCGACCCGACCTACCATCGGGCGCTCGCGCGGCCGCAGATGGAGCTGATCGCCGCGCGCGTCTCGGCGCTGAACCAGTGCTTCTACTGAACGACGGCGCACGCGACCATGCTCCGTGCGAGCGGGCAGGTGGCGGGCCAGGTGGTCGAGCTGACGGCGGTCACCGAGAAGGCCGCGGGTGATGCCGGCGTGCAACACGGGGCGCGGCTCCTCGCCTTCACGGACGCCGCGATGGGGGCTGACGACGCGCTGCTCGACCGCGAGCGCCGGGCGCTCGGCGCGGTGCTCTCGCCGGAGGCGTTCGTCGATGCCTGCGCGCTGGTCGCCGCCTTCAACGTCGTCGACCGGATCGCGGACGCGACGGGCATCCCGCTCGATCCGATGCTCCACGCGGCGAGCGGGGAGGTGCGGGCGGAGCTGGGGCTTTCGCGCTTCGGGTCGGCGGCGAACACGCCGGGCCTGGGGTGAGCGCACGCGCCGCGGCGAAACCCTGCTCCGCCCCCCGGCCCCCCCGACAGCGCCGCAATTGGCACCCGAACGCCGGCACGGGAGACGGGGTGGTCATCCAGGGGAACTATGGCAACTGGAACGGCGTCGCCTACGCTCCTCACGCCAACGTCAAGCTGACGGGCTCCAACAACGTCAAGGACCCCCACGCGAGCCTGGTCGGCTGGACCATCCAGACGACGGGAGCCGGCCAGACGCTGATCTACGACGACAGCCTCTTCCCGCAGCCGACGGCGGCCGAGATCACCCTCTACGAGTGAGGGTCCGCCCGCTGCGCGATGCGGGCGAGGTCACGCAGGACGAAGCGCTGCACCTTGCCGGTCGCGGTCCGCGGCAGTGAGGCGAAGTAGACGACGCGCTTCGGCCGCTTGAAGCGCGGGAGTGCCTCGGCGCAGGCGCGCTCGATGCGCGGGCCCACGGCCTCCTCCTCGCCGGGCACCGGCACGACACAGGCGACGAGCTCCAGGAGATCGCTCTCGCCGGCGCAGCCGATCGCCGCGCACTCGCGCACCCCGTCGACGGCCGCCATGACGCCCTCCACCTCGAGCGGTGAGACCCACTGGCCGGAGACCTTGAGCATGTCGTCGGTGCGGCCGAGGAGGCGGAAGGTGCCGTCGGCATTCTCGATCGCCTGGTCGCCGGTCACGAACCACTCGCCGCGGAAGGCGCGACGCGTCGCCTCGGCGCGCTGCCAGTAGCCGGCGGCGATGCTGCCGCCGCGGACGCGCAGCTGGCCGACCTCGCCCGTCGCCACCGGCACGCCGCTCTCGTCCACGACCTGCACCTCGTAGCCGGGGACCGGCCGCCCGAGCGTTCCCGGGGTGCAGTCGCCGGGCCGGTTCGAGAGGAAGACGTGGAGCGCCTCGGTAGAGCCGAGCCCGTCGATGATCTCCTGGCCGAAGCGCTCCTTCCACGCGAGGAAGATCGCCTCGGGCAGCGCCTCTCCGGCCGAGACGAGCCGGCGAAGCCCCGCGACCGCCTCGTCGGCGCGCGGCGGCGCATGACCCAGGAGCGCGCGGTAGACCGCCGGCACGGCGAAGAAGAGGCTCGGCCGCTCCTCGGAGAGGATCTTCCAGGTTCGGGCCGGTGAGAAGGGCTCCGGCGAGAGCACGACCGAGGCACCCGCGGCGAGTGGGAAGTAGAGGCTCGCGCCCAGCCCGTAGGCGAAGAAGAGCTTCGATGTCGCGTGGGCCACGTCCTCGGCGCGCACGTCGAGGACGTGGCGCCCGTAGCTCTCGACCGCGTGCAGGATGCTCCACTGCGCGTGGACGACGCCCTTCGGGCGGCCGGTGGTCCCCGAGCTGTAGAGCCAGAACGCGGGGTCGTCGGGATGGGCGGCGAACGGCTCCCTCGAGGCCGGCTCGCCCTCGATCTCCCGCCAGAGGCTCCCGCTCCGCCCCGGCCCCACGGTGAGCACCGCCGGGGCGAGCCGCCCGAGGCGCATCTCGGGCTCGAGCACCTCGGCCACGGCTTCGCTCGTGATCACGGCCCGCGCCCGCGTCTCGCGCACGAACGGAAGGTAGTCGGCGGGCCGGAGAAAGCTCGTGACCAGCACCGGGACCGCCCCGGCCCAGATCGCGCCGAGGAACGCGTACACGTACTCGGGACAGTCGGTGAGGACGACGAGGACGCGCTGCTCCTCCTGGATGCCGAGCCGCCCGAGAGCGGCGGCCAGCTGGTGGACGCGCTGGCGGAGCTCGCCGCGGCTCACGTCGAGGTGCTCCGTCTCCGAGCGCAGGCGGAGCGCGACGGCGGCATCGTCGCCGCGGCGCAGGATCTCCGCGGCGACGTTGACGGGGGTGTCGTCGACGGAGGGCAACCGGCTCCCTACTGCTCGTTGTAGCGAACGTAGCGGAAGTCGATCGGCTGACCGTTGACGCCGCGCGGGGGCGGAGCGATCCAGCTCGCGAAGTGGCCGGGCTCGAGCACCGGGTGGGCCATGAGGCTCCGCACGTACGCGCGGTCGGCCTCGGACGGCAGCCACTGGTCGCGGCGCCGCGCGAACCCCTCCTCGGTGAGCTCGTGGCCGGCGGGATCGAAGAAGTGCCCGGCGAACATCCCCTGCCCGCGGTGGAAGCGCCGCGACGGGAGCACCAGCTCTGCGCCCGTCCCCACGAGCCGCTTGTTCCAGCGGCCGAGCGCCTTCTGGCAGTCCTCGACGTAGGCGTCGCGCAGCACCTCGTTCATCGCCGAGCGGAGCGCGATCGGCTTGCGGACGAGCTTCCCGGCCTCGTAGACGTCCATCTCGTAGCCGCCCTCGAGCGCCAGGTGGTCCTCGTAGCGCTCCTCCTCCCGCGGCCGGCCCTTGAGGCCCGCGCCGAAGAACTGTGCGGCGTTGGTCGAGACCTCGCTGCCGAAGAGGTCGAGCGAGAGCGAGTACCAGGAGTTCAGGTACTTCTGGATCGTCGCCAGGTCGAGCGCGCCGGCGGAGCGCGGCTCCGTGCCCGCGCGCAGGCACTCGGCGGTGCGCTCGACGATGCGGCTCATGCCGCTCTCGCCGACGAACATGTGGTGCGCCTCCTCGGTGAGCATGAAGCGGCAGGTGCGCGACAGCGGGTCGAAGCCCGACTCGGCGAGCGCGAGCAGCTGGTACTTGCCGTCCCGGTCGGTGAAGGTCGTGAACATGAAGAAGGAGAGCCAGTCGTCGATCGGCTCGTTGAAGGCGCCGAGGATGCGCGGCTTGTCGGGGTTGCCGGAGCGGCGCTCGAGGAGCCCGCGGGCCTCCTCGCGGCCGTCGCGTCCGAAGTAGGTGTGGAGGAGGTAGACCATCGCCCAGAGGTGGCGGCCCTCCTCGACGTTCACCTGGAAGAGGTTGCGGAGGTCGTAGAGCGACGGGCAGGTGGCGCCCAGGCGCCGCTGCTGCTCGACCGAGGCGGGCTCGGTGTCGCCCTGGGTGACGATCAGGCGCCGCAGCGTGTTCCGGTGCTCGCCCGGGACCTCCTGCCAGACCGGCTTCCCGAAGTCGTTGCCGAAGCCGATCCGGCGGTCGGGCACGGGCTCGGCGAGGAAGATCCCCCAGCGATACTCGGGCATGCGCACGTAGTCGAAGTGCGCCCAGCCGCTGGCGTCGACCGACACGGCGGTGCGCAGGTAGATCGCGTCCTCCTGGAAGCGGTCCGGGCCCATCTCGCGCCACCAGGCGAGGAAGTGCGGCTGCCACTCCTCGAGCGCGCGCTTCAGGCGCTGGTCGGAGGACAGGTGCACGTTGTTCGGGATCTTCTCGTGCAGCTCCACGCTGCTCATGGTCTCAGGTCCTCCGCCGATCGAGCTCGGGCCGCCGGCCGGCCTTCCCATAGAGCGCGAGCGCTCCCTGCTCGCCGGTCGCGTTCGGCCGGATGAAGATCCAGTTCTGCCACGCCGAGAGCCGGCCGAAGATCTTGGTCTCGAGCGTCTCCGGGCCGGGGAAGCGCAGGTTCGCCTCCATGCCGGTCAGCGCGTCGGGGCTCATCGCCGCACGCTCCTCGATCGCGAGACGCACCTCCTCCTCCCAGTCGAGGTCGTCGGGGGCGAAGGTGACGAGTCCGGCCGCATGGGCGGCCGCGGCGTCGAAGGGTCCGCGGTGCGCGAGCACCTCGCGCAGGCGCGCCGGCTCGCCGAGGAAGCGGGCCTCGAGCCGCGAGAGGCCGGCGCTCGTCGGTAGCGCCCCGTGGTTCAGCGCCGAGAGCGCGATCGTGGCCGGCGGCTCGCCGCCGGCGAGCATGTAGGAGCGGTCGGCGGCGAGCGCCAGCTCGAGGAGCGAGCCGGCGAACGCCGAGCCCGGCTCGATGAGCGCGAAGAAGGTGCGGGCGGTGAGATCGAGGCGCTTCAGCGCTCGCTTCTGGAGGAGCAGGATCTCGCGCACCAGCCAGTGGCGGCGGTGGCGGTCGAGGGCGCGGTCGACGGCGAGCACGGCCCTGGGATCGCCCGCGGTCCTGAGCAGCACGACGCCGATCTCCGGCTCGTCGAAGCGCAGGTGGAGGAGGGCGTCGTCGAGCTCACGCCAGGCGGCGATCGCCCAGGCGCGCGAGCCGGCCTCGAGGAAGGACGGCGGGTCGTCGGGCTCGCCGCCGTCGGGCGCCCGCACCGTGAGCGTGGCGACACGCTTCCCGCGGTCGATGGCGAGACGCACCCACCGGTAATCGAGCGCGTCCGCCGAGCGGACCGGCGCGAGCGGCTCGAGCTCGACGCCGGGCCCGTGCTCCGGCCGGTCGCTGGTCGCGGCGAGCGCCGACGCGCGCTCGCGGACGCGCGCGGCGAACTCCGAGCGCGGCACCGCCTCGTCGACCAGGCGCCACTCGGCCGCGCGCTTTCCCTTCACGCCCTCGGCCGTGGTCGCGAAGAAGTCGGCGCGGTCGCGCCGGACCTTCCGCTTGTCGACGACGCGCGTGAGGCCGCCGGTGCCGGGCAGCACGCCGAGGAGCGGCACCTCCGGGAGCGACACCGCCGCCGCGCCGTCGTCGACGAGCAGGATCTCGTCGCAGGCGAGCGCCAGCTCGTAGCCGCCGCCCGACGCGGTGCCGTTGAGGGCCGCCAGCGTGCGGATCCCCGACTCCGCGCTCATCTCCTCGAGCGCGAGGCGCGTCTCGTTGGTGAACTTGCAGAAGTTCACCTTGAAGGGGTGCGAGCTCGCGGCGAGCATGAAGATGTTGGCCCCGGCCGAGAACATGCGCTCGCGGAGCGAGGTCACGACCAGCCCGTGCACCTCGGGGTGGGAGAAGCGCAGGCGCTGGATGGCGTCGGCCAGCTCGATGTCGACCGCGAGGTCGTAGGAGTTGAGCTTGAGGGCGTAGCCGGGGACGAGGCCGCCGTCCTCCTGGACGTTCAGCGCGAGCGTCGCGACGCCGCCCTCGACCGCGAGCACCCAGTGGCGCCAGGCGGAAGGGCTCGTGTCGAAGCGGATGCCGGCCACGCCGTCTACTCCAGCTCGAGCGCGCGCCGCAGGCTCCGGTGGAAGTGTATGAGCGCCGGCTCGTTCCGCCCGTAGGTCACGTGGTCCTGCGCCCCGGAGCGGAAGCCACGCTGGATGCCTTCCCCCAGCCGGAAGTCCTCGCGGTCGACCGCGTCGACGGCGAGCTGCAGGTTCGCGGCCCAGTGCTGGCGCGCCTTCTCGGTCGCCGGGGGCTCGGGGACGTAGAGGGAGAGGTGGACCGCGCAGTCGTCGGGCGTGAGACCGGGGAACATGCGCCACAGCTCCACGTGGTCCGCCTGATGGACGAAGACGGCGTTGGGGAAGAGCGTGTAGAGCTCGATCGTGTGGCGCAGGAAGTCCCGCTCGGCCTCGCCCCGGTCGCCGAGCTCGGCGAACGAGCGGCGGACGGCGATCATGCGGTGGTGCGGGCCGAAGCCGTCGGAGGCGCAGAGGTTGCCGACGAAGATCGGCGCGACGCTCTCCTGGTGGAGCGCGGCCAGGTGATACGCCTCGAGGAAGGTGTCGACCGCCGTCTTCCAGTTGATGCGCGGCCGGAGCGTCCGGGTCTCGAAGTGGTGCCAGCGCTCGAAGCCGAAGCTCGCGAGCTCGGGGGCGAGCCCGCCCAGGTGGGCGTCGATGTCGATCGTCGCCTCGGGCGCGGCCGGTGCGGGTCGCACCCAGACGAGCCCGTACTTCTCGACTACCGGGAGCGGCCGCAGGGAGTGCTCCTCCCGGGAGAGCCCCGCGAAGCCCTCCTCGCCGGGGACGTCGATCAGCCGACCGTCGAGGCCGTAGGTCCACCCGTGGTAGGGGCAGCTGAGCGCCCGCTTCCCGCTCCCGCAGCCATCGACCACCCGCGCCCCGCGGTGACGGCAGACGTTGGCGAACGCCCGGAGCGTGCCGGCCCCGGTGCGGACCACCAGGATCGGCATGCCCGAGTCGTCGTCGGTCAGCCAGTCGCCGGGGGCTGCGACCCGGCAGGAGAGCCCGACCAGGAGGGGGTAGGCGCGGAAGAGGACGCGCTTCTCGAGCGCCAGCCGCTCCTCCGACGTGTAGGCCGAGACCGGGTTCGGGAACATCGCCTCCGCCATCGCGGTCGTGCCGGTGTCGAGGTAGTGGCGGAGGCGGCGCGCGAGCTCCGCGCGGGTCTCAGGCCGCATGGAAGGGGCTCCGCGGGGCGAGCGCCTGCACGCGGGGGAGGACCTTCTCGGCAAACAGGCGGATGTTCCGCCGCGCCTCGTCGTGGGGCATGCCGCCATAGCTGAAGATCCCGATCAGCATGCCGCTCCCGGCGAGCCGCTGGTGCTCGCAGATGCGCTCGTAGACCTGGTCGGGCGTGCCCCACACCTGGAGGTCGGCGAGGAACTGCACGAAGCGGTCCTCGCCGTGCTTCTCGATGTTGCGGGCGAGGGCGCCGTAATACTCGTAGCCCTTCACCGTGGCCAGCCCGGCATTCGCGAACTCGTAGTGCTCGAGCGTCGAGCGGCAGTAGCGGCGGACGTGGGTCTCGAGCATCTCCCGCGCGCGCTCCTCGTCCTCGTGGCAGGCGACGAAGCTCGCGATGAGCGGCGGCGGCGCCTCGCTCCGGTTGAGCTCGCGATACATCGCCCGGTATGCGCCGAGCTCCCGGACCGCGGTGTCCCACGGCTTCTGCGGGATGATCAGCACACCTAGCTGCAGCCGGGCGACGATCGGCGCCGATTCGGGGGAGACGGCGGCGACGTAGGTGCGGCCCCGGAAGGAGCGGAACGGGGCCGGGCGGAGCGCGACGCGCGGCTGCGCATAGTGCCGCCCCGCGTACTCGATCGAGCCCGTCTCGAGGGCGCCGAGGATCGCCTCGGCGTACTCGACGAAGCGCTCGCGCGACTCCGCCATCGGGACGCGGAAGCCGTCGAACTCGGCGCGCGCCAGTCCGCGGCCGAGCCCGAGGATGACGCGGCCGCCGGAGACGTGGTCGAGCACCGCGATCTCCTCGGCGACGCGGACCGGGTCGTGCCAGGGCAGCACGACCACCATCGAGCCGAGCTGCACGCCGCGCGTGCGCCCGGCCATGTAGGTGAGGAACTGGGTCGTGCTCGGGCACATGTCGTAGGGCGTGAAGTGATGCTCGGCCGCCCAGATCGACTCGAAGCCGAGCGGCTCGGCGAGGTCCGCCATCGCGAGCTCGTGCTGGTAGACCTCGCGATCGGTGTGCTGCCCGTCCAGGTTCTGGAAGAACGCGCACATGCCCACGTGCATGGTGGTCGCCCTCCGGCGCCGGAATCCAGGCGCCGACGGCGGAGGCTACCGCGCGCCGCCTGCGCTTGCCAAGGGCGCGGCAGAGGTCATGAAGCCTGGGGCCTCCCGCTCCTTACGACCTTGCCGGATGGCTCGCGGGCGTCCTCTCGCCCCAACATCTTCGGGGGCAAGGACGTCAGCACTCCGCGGGGCACGATCCGGTCCCGGCCGAACATCTTCGGCGGGCGCGACTACGAGCTCCCGGACGGGAGTCGCACCGAGTCGCGGCCGAATATCTTCGGTGGGCAGGATCTGCGAGGGCAGGGTGGGATGATCACGACTTGCCGCCCCAACATCTTCGGCGGGAAGGACTGCCGGTGAGAGAGTCCGAGGGCGATCTCAGAGCGACCGGACCGAGCCACCGGTGACCTACGGACCGCCTCGATCCGCGACGGCCTGACGCGTCTGGTACGACGTGATCTCGTCGGCGTGGGTGAGCTTCGCCGGCGCCAGGCGCGCGAGCGCCGCGGGGTCGCCCTTCAGCACGGCGTCGAAGAAGTTGAGCGCGAAGAAGTTCACGATGCGGTGCGCGTACCGCCACGGCAGATGGCGCGGCTGGCAGGCCTCGTCGAAGCCGCCGATGACCGCACTCAGGTTCCGCGGCACCTCGCAGAGGTCGGAGAAGGTGAAGTGCCCGACGTCGGTCAGCTCCGCGAGCCCATCGAGCAGCGCGCCGGCCGGGAGCGCTTCGAACGGACGTTGCTGGTTGGCGGCGAAGGGGACCGTCGTGTCGAGCGTGCCGCCCACGATCAGCGTCGGGACGGTGATGGTGGCGAAGAAGGCGTCAGCGAACACCGCCGCGGGGGCCATCGGGAAGATCGCGCGGACGCGCGGGTCGGTGAAGGTGCCGAGGGGGGAGGCGCCGCCGGCGATCAGGAAGTCCGTGAAGCCGCCGAAGGAGTGCCCCGTGGCGGCGATGCGGGCGGCGTCGATCAGGTCGGCGAAGAAGTTTCCCGGCGCGGCATCGAAGGCGAGCATCCGATCGGTGACGAAGCGCAGGTCGAGCGGGCGATTCATGGCCCCTTGCGGGTCGCTGAGGCCCATCAGCAGGTCGACGAACGTGTCGCCCCGGTGGTCCGGGCTGGCGACCACGTAGCCGTGGCTCGCGAGGTGCGCGCACAGGAAGATGGACTGGAAGCGGATGCCGCCGTTGCCGTGCGAGAAGAGCACGAGCGGGAAGGGCCCGGGGGCGCGGGCCACGTCGCGGAAAGCGGGCGTGGGTGCGACCGCGACGCCGAGCACCTCGGCGATGTCGTGCGGCACGCCGGCGACGGCGGCCGGCGTCGACGGGTAGTAGACCTCGATCGTCACCGGGCGCGGGCCGCTGCCGGTGACGTCGGTCCGGCTGGGGTCGACCAGCGCGAGGGTCTGCACGCCGACCGGAAAGGGCCCGGGCTCGGCCGTCGGCCCGAGCGTGTGCGGCGGGTAGACGCTCTCGGCGAAGTGGCGGGCGCGATCGACGACCCGGTCGAGCACGTCGTCGAGCTGCGCCGCGACGCCCGGCTCCGGGGCGAGCCCGAGGGCCGCGAAGCGGGGGCCGCA
>Ga0209472_1001456_pt1 | contig 13665 bp, 7 predicted proteins | sample GraSoiAngelo_130_FD_185887 | JGI IMG/M metagenome (GOLD analysis project Ga0209472, IMG submission 185887) | Grasslands soil microbial communities from the Angelo Coastal Reserve, California, USA - 14_0929_02_20cm (SPAdes) (version 2) | ecosystem: Environmental > Terrestrial > Soil > Grasslands ...
TTTGAATTTATATACTGTACACTCGTTTAAGCATTATGACATAACTACAAATATAGCGTTCACGAAAAACCAGCTATCTCCTGACAACAGTTGAATTTCTCTTTGCCCAATCTCTTCAAAGAATCATGCAACATTCACTTGTTCGGTCTTACACCAGGACTGGGCAAGATCGTCAGGTTTCGGGTCTTATGTTAATAACTAATTCCCATATCTGAACAATTGGAATAGTTGTTTTATCTACGAACTATTATTAGTTCTTGCTACTAACATAAACTTGCTAACCCATTATACAAAAGGTACGCAGTCCTTTTTAACCTAAAAAACTTCTGCTGCTTTTAGAATTACTTTTTGACCATTTTCCCTCACGGTACTTTTTCACTATCGCTTATTATATTATATTTAGTCTTAGAGGAAGGTTCCCCTATTTATTAAAAATAATATATTTATTATTTTTTTTCAAACAGTTTTTTAACCATTTTACTTTATTTATATTTTTTTTAAGACTTTTTATTTTAACCAATATGGATAATAATAAAATATATTTTATTATTAATTAATCTATTAATTTTTTAAAGAAATTAATTTCTCTTTTTTATTACTAGATTTTTTTATCTTCTTTTATGTTCGCTTTATATAATTATTAAATATATATTTTATTTACCTTCCTTTTATTATTATTATTTAATATTTTTTATATAATTACGATTTTTTACCTAATTAAAAATAATTTAGACTAATCTATTTTCGCTCACCACTACTCCATAGAATCTCGGTTGATTTTTTTTTCCTTGAGTTACTTAGATGATTCAGTTCACTCAGTTTTCCTGTGAATTAGTTTTTACTTTGGATACACATATATTTATTAATATTATTACACTTATTATATAAAAAAATTTTTTTTATATAATTAACAAAAAGGGGACATTAATTTTTTGTCCCCTTTTTGTTAAATAAGTCTATATATAATAATTTATATTATTTCTATTATAATTATATTATATATTAAAAATAATATTTATTTATGATTTTGTTTTATCTCCTTATATAATAGCTTAAGTTCTTAAAATAATCCTTTTCTTCATCTAAAACTAAAAACAAATAATATTTGTTTTTAGTTTATATTACGTTCCATATCATTAAGTATATTTATCACATTGATTAATAATTAAATTATAAAGATAATAAATTATTATCTTAAATTAATTACTTTTTTATTTTTCTTAATATACTTTTTAATTTCTATATTGTTTTCAAGAAGCGGAAAAGAAGGGATTCGAACCCTTAAGAATTTAAATCCTAATGCGTAGCAGGCATCTTGCCCTACCAATAGCTACTTTCCCACTTAATAAAAATATGAAAAAAGTTAGTCTTATTCTTTTTATAAAAAATAATTTACATTCTTTTATATTTTTAAAATTATTATAACTATTTAGTAAAAAAATTTTTTTATAAATATAGGATAGGATAGGATAGGATAGGATAGGTTAGAATAGGATAGGATAGGATAGGATAGGATAGGATAGGGTAGGATAAAATTTCATAGGAAGTGAAAGATTCGAACCTTCACACACGCCGTGTAAAAACGTAGTTCTACCATTAAACTAACTCCCTTAGAATAAAAAAGTACTTTTTTATTCTATATTTTTAGTTGTTTTTTTCGAGTTTGACCCGCTACGAACGGGCATCCTTCTCTGCGACAAAGAGAAACTTTACTTTAAGCTACAAACCCTAAAAAAAATAAGGAATAAAAAATATTTAAATATTTTTTATTCCTTATTTTTTATATATTTAAAAGATTTTAATATACGAACAGTCGGATTTGAACCAACACCAAGTGCTTGGAAAACACCTAGTCTACCTTTAACCTATGCTCGTGAAAGAAAATAAATTTTTATTTTTCTTTAGTCAAACATATTCCATATGTTACACTAATAATTAATAAATAACAATTTATTTTCTTCAGTATAACTTATAATAGAGGAGATATTAATATAAAGAGTATATACATATTTCCTCTTCTAATATATTTTATTATATATTAATTATTAGTGTACCCAAAATATAATGGGTATTATATGGTCGGAGGGAATCGAACCCTCAACGATTTCTCGATAAGGCCTAAACTTACCACGGCTACCAATTACGTCACAACCATAAAAAAGGGTAAATTAAATAAATACTATTACAAATTATTATCTTATCTTATCTTATATTATGCATCTTTAGCTTAATGGTAAAGTATCGGTTTTCGGCACCGTAAGATATGGGTTCAAATCCTATAAGATGTTATAAAGATAAAAAATTTATATAAATAAATGAAGTATTAACTTTACTATAATTATGAGAAAAAAAATATATTACAAAAAACTGTCCAGAAAAGGAATTGAACCTTTATCTCAGAAACTTCAAGCCTACGCTTTACCGTTAAGCTATCTGGACTTTATTAAAAAGATAATAATAAATTAAATTTTAATCGCTAATTTATACATTAAGATAACATACTTAGTTGGAGACTATGGAACTCGAATCCATATAGCTGAGTTGCAAACTCAGAATTCTAACCAATTAAATTAAATCCCCTAATTTATTTATAACTTATAGATATTAATATAGAATCTAATATTTTATTTATATTTAAAATACTTTTTTACGGATGGAGCGAGATTCGAACTCGCGGCACATTACATGCTTAATATTTCAAATATCACGCCATAAACCAGACTCGGCCATCACATCCTTTCTTAAAGTAAATAATATAGTATTTTATAGAATATAAATAAAATACTATATTATAAATTAATATTATTCAGGAGTAGAAAGACTTGAACTTATCAATTCAGAGGTTGAAGCTCCGTGTTTTACCAATTAAACTATACTCCCTCTTCTTTTATTAAAATTGTTATATATATAACAATATCTCTATTATTGTTATAATAGCATCTTTATAATTAATCTTATTTTATATATCTCTATTAATAATTTAATTACATATTCTTTTTAAGGGTAAAGCTGCAGACTGGTACTGCATTTAGACTGCAAATCTGGAATACAGGGTTCGAATCCCTCTTTACCCTTGATTAATAAATTAATAAAATTTAATTTATTAATCAAATTGATATACATTTAATTATTAATATTAGGACATACATAATAATATAATGTATATTTTATATATAATATACTTATCTCAAATATTTAATAATTTATTGTTAAAATCAAATAAGTCTCTTTAGCTTAACTGGTAGAGCATGATACTTCTAATATCAGGAATTGGGTTCAAGTCCTAAAAGAGATTATTAATTTTCTTCAAAAATCATAATATAAAAATGTATAGTAATTATATTATTTTCATTAGTATATAAAAATCTCTCAACTTAATAAAAAAAATATAAATATAAATTTATATTAATAATACCATAATATAAATTTATATTTATTATCATAGTAAAATATTACAAATATCTCTTTTTTTATTAAGGTATTATAATAATATTTAAATATTAAAAGTAATAGAAATACTTTTAATTATAATTAGATGCTTGTAATATTTAAATATAATTAAATATAAAGTCTATTTATTACTAAAAATATTTCCAAATTGAATATTTATTTAAATTAATAAATATTCATTAAAAAAAAAATATATATCATTATTATGAATTCATTTTATCAACTAATGTATATCTTCCTAAATATATAGAAAGTATATTAGGTAATATATATTTTGAGAACAATGATAATAATAAAGCTAAAGCAAAAAATACCAATATTATTTGGTGAGCAAAAAAAAAAGGAACTAATTGTGGCATAATATATATATATATACCTAGTTATCTCATAATAATATTAAAAATTTATTGAGTCATTAAAATTATATTATTAAATAAATTAATAATATAATTTTAATTATTATAAATTATAATTAATAAGAGTTATTTTTTATAAATATTATTAATTTTATTAGAAGAGATAAAATCATCATAACTGTAATATTATTATAGAATAATACAAACTTATACAATAAAAAAAATAATTAAATTATTTTTCAACACTATCCTATCAATTATTATTTTATTCTTATTCTTTATATTATTTTCTATTTTATTATATTCAAAAATCTAGGCCTAGATTTTTACACCTTAAAAATTTTAATTATTTATGCAATATATTAGAATTTATTTATTGATTTTTAATTTCAGTGTATTTTTCCACTTATTTTTATTAAATAATAAACAAAATTCAATTCATGATATCTCATATAGTTACTTATTCATTTTAGGTATATTTTACCAAATAAGACTATTAAGATGATTAGACTTATTATTAAATTTATGTTTTCTCCTGAAAATAAGAAATTAGATAGACCAAATTCAATATCACTGCTTATAAAGTAAGGATAAATACCTAAAATAATAGTTAATAATAATAAAGGAGCTAAAGCATAATATTCTTTTCTGAAAATATCAGGGATAGTGTGTATATAAGGAGAAAAAGAACCACTTGTAACTCTATTAAACATAAAAACACTATAAATAGCACTCAGAATAATGGAAAGAGCACCAATGCTAGCAATAAATATATTTTGTTGATAAGCACCTAATAAAGAAAGAAATTCACCAACAAAATTACCAGTTAAAGGAACACCCATGTTACCAAAAACTAATAATAAGAATAATAAAGCTAAGAAAGGTAACAAGGTATTTAAACCTCTATAATAATTAATAATTCTTGAACCACATCTATCATAAAGAACAGCACCTACTACAATAAATAAACCTGGACTTACAAAACCATGAGCTAATCCAAAAATAACACTACCTACTAAACCATAAATAGTATCAGAAAATGTACCTAATAGTGAAGAAGCCATATGAGCAATACTAGAATATGCTACCAAAACTTTTAAATCAAATTGTCGAATAGTAGTCAAACTAGAATAAATAACACTTATAGAACATAAACCAAGAAAAAAAGGTGTTAGACGCATAGTAGCTAAAAAGAAAATAGCTATTAATATTCTTAAGAAACCATAAAGAGCTAATTTTAAAACTATACTAGCCAATACTATACTTCCTGATACATTAGCATCAGAATGAGCTAATGGTAATCAAATATGAACAGGTATTAAAGGTGTTTTAACTGAAAAAGAAACGAATAAGACAATTCAAATAATTTCTTGTAGAGTATTAAATGTACTATGATTTGTATAAGCTTCAAAGAAAGTAGATCCACTATCTCCTCCCATTTTTAGAAATGTTAATAACATAAATAAAGATCCAAACACGTCCACAACTTTGTCCTTTTTAACTGAATAAATATCAGCTTAATTAAGGACTGGGCTATTGTGATATCTTTAATCTTGAGTTACTTATTTCTTCCCATCATTTCCATACTTATGTATATATAAAGCGAGACACTTTTATTTAATAAAGCTTTACTATTCCTACTAATTTAGTCTAATTAATCATATTATTAAATTAATTATTTACTTTTTTTTTAGAATAAGGTATAACTTTATTAACTTTCACAAAGTAAGCGGCCATATTTATTGCTGATCAACTAGGAAAATACGGCGAGAATTCATTTTAGATTTTATAAAACGAATCTCATGTAATCCTTCTTTACTTAAATGAGCTTTATTCTTCATTAGATTAGCAACTCGTTTAAAATCTAAAAAATCTAACATTTTCGTCCCTTGAATAGGATATTTATCGAAAAACGGAATGACTTTCTCAGTAATATCTTTAAAATTTGTTACTATAAAATTAAGTCATAAATTATGAGAAGTTGATTCAATCCTTCCACACTGAAAGAAAGTAATTAATTTTTTCATTAACTCATTATCACGGACGTGTTGAGTTATTTGAAATTTTATCCTTACAGTTTCACCTAACTTAGTAGTGGAAGAATTAGTAACATAAACAAAGAAACACCCCTCCCCATTAGTAAAGCCAACTACCCAATTAGGATCTTTAATATTATTATCCATTACTTCAGGCCTAATAATTTGAGAGATCCCCAGAAAGGCTGTTTTTAATGACTCCGGTAATCCTAAATTCATAGAAGCTTTTATACTAAGTATCTCTTTAAATCCATCAGTCGTTAAATGTTTTTTATTTTTTATTAAATCTAATACTTGTTTAAATAGTTCATAATCAGCTCATTTCTGAGAGATTAAGGGATACTTATCAAAATGAGAAATAACTGTATTTAAATTTTTTAAAGATGCGATTCGAAAAATAATACTACTTTTTCCATGTTTTCTGATATTTCCACCACCAAAATAACTTTGAATTTTAGATAGTAATACCAAATCTTTATTATGTAAACTAATTTGAAAAATAGCTTGAACTTGATAACCTATTTGATATTTATAATTTATGTAAATACCTATGGAAAAGCAGCCTTCAGCATCTACAAACCCAACCCTGTTATAAATCAAGGGTCTAATTTCCCTGTTGTTGATAATGTTTTTTTATTAACCACTTCCAAGATAGAAAGTTTATTTTCATACTTATTATATACAATAGTAGTTGTATGGAATAATGATCGTGAATATTGGAAATTATAGGGAAGATGAGTTATTTTTCTCCCAAGAACCGGTTTCCCGGCGACTAGAGTACACCTTACAGCATTTTTACTCAATGCTGAAGAACCATCTACTCGTTGCTCTTTTACAGACATTGTCTGATTTAGATCCACGATCACCCATTTCATTTCTGTCATCTCTAGTGATATTACCATACCCCCAGTCATTAATGGGGCCAATCACCAAGTTTCCTTGATAATCTTGGTTACTAGAGCTTTAGGGCTTCCCCGGAATTTGGCTCTTGTACACAAACATGAGTTGCCTAGACCCACTTTAAATGTATATAAAAATAAATAATAACCTGCTCTAAATTTTTGAGCTGCTCCATATAAACCTATTAATACAAATAATAAAGGTAATATACTTTCAAAGAAAACATAAAAAAGTATTAAATCAATAACTAAAAATACTATTATTAAACATAATTCTAAAGAGATAATTATAATTATATAATTAATATCTAATTTATCTATAGTTGATCAATTACTTATATATACTATTGGGAATATAAATCCAATTAAAACTATAAAAGGTAATGATATACCATCTAATCCTAGTGTTATATTTAAATTTCATGATCCTTTTGTTGATCCTGTATTAGTTAATAACTGATAACCTAATGTTGTTCTTCTATATTTTAATCAGAATAATATTATTACAATATATAATACTATTGATAATAATAAACCTATTCTTTTCAATAATTTACTAATTAATTCTTTTTGATCTTTCAATCCTTTTTCTTTAATATATTCCATATTTTCATACCAAAAAGAAGTTGTTATTAAAGAAGGAATTAAATTTGATCTTATATTCATTATATAAGAATAATATTTTCGTAAAACATAAGGTATCATATAATTCACTTCTTCTAATAAGGAAATTTGTTTAAGATTATTCGTTTTAAATCAATTAATATTTCAATACATATTATTAGAAACAACTAAAACACAGCCTATAAATACTAAAGGTATTATTAATAATGATATTAAATTTAACATATATTTTTCTATATCCATTTGGACTGCAACGCCAATATTTCTGCATTCATACAGTTATATATTACCTGTATATGTATAAAATTTTTTACATATACAATTAGATAGATTATATTAAAAAAATTATAAATTATATTGATCTATATTCTTTATAAATCCAGCTAGCTAACTGGAACTATCCATTATTTTAATAACCAAGTATAAAAATATATTTGATTAATTTTAATATATTTTAATAACCAAGTATAAAAATATATTTGATTAATTTTAATATAGCTAATATATCGTTTCGCTTTTTTTTCTAATTATATTTCAAATTTTATTTATCATTATGCAAAACAATTTATTTTTTTTTATCAGAAAGACATTTTTTATCCCACTTTCCCTCCCTACCAAAAATTATATAATACCTAAATTAATCACTTCAACTTATCTAAATAATATATAATATCAGGTTTACACGCTAAATGTTAAAAACAACATTTACCCATTAAGAAAACATAAATATTATTCTATAAAATTATAATAGAACTTTATATGAATGAAAAAAAAACTAAAATAAAGATTACAATCTTTATTTTAGTTTTTTTATTTAATTTACATGAATATTTTTAATCTAAAATACACTAAATATACCTAATCAAACATATTTATATTCTAATTATTAAATTAATATTTATTCAATTCATATTATATTTAATATAACTATTATATTAAATATGTTTCAGGGTTTGAAAACATAATTCATATTATTAAAAAAAAGATTAAACCAGAAAACATCACAAAACCGTATCGTGCTATTGAACCTGAATCAAATGAAGCAAAATAATTACTTATTTTATATAGACTAGCGACAGCACCTCTTGGTCCTATTAATTCTAATGCTCCTCTGTCCAAAATTGTATTAGTTATATACCCCAAGTGTAAAGTACCTTTTACTATAGATTTATTATATATTAATTCAAACCAATATCTCTGATTAAAAAATCTATATATATTTTGACCTCCTTTAGATTTTTTAAAAGATAATAATTGTAATGGTTTCTTTTCAAACAAATATAAAGTAATAATAGCTAAAATTATACTTAATATTAAAGGTAATAATTTATTAATAATTGGAACACCAAATTCTGTATCACTCATTATAATATGATTTGGATGAGTAAAAACACTATTTCCAAAACCTTGACTACCTAAACCAATAAAAAAATCTTTAGATATATTTCCTAAATAAACACTTAATATTCCTAATATAAATAATGGTACACTCATAGTTCAAGGGGATTCATGTGCTTTTTCATAATTATTTTTTGGAGCACTAGCGTATGTTAAAAAAGTTAAATATATTAATTTAACAGAGTACAACATAGTAAAACAAGCTACTATTATTGTCAATATATATACTAAGTAACCTAAAGTTGAATAAGATCCATAAGCTAATTCAATAATTAAATCCTTAGAATAATATCCACTTAATCAAGGTAGTGCTGCTAAACTTAATGAAGCAATTAATATTACAGTGTAAGTCAGTGGTAATAATTTCACTAAACCACCAAATCGTCTAAAATCTTGTTGATCTCCCATTGAATGTAATACTGATCCTGCAGCCAAAAATAACCCCGCTTTATACATGGCATGTAATACTAAATGCATTAAAGCAACATTAAATTGACTAAGACCCACGGCAATCACCATCATTCCAAGTTGAGATAAAGTTGAGTAAGCTATAACTTTTTTAATATCATTTTGGAATAATCCTACAGAAGCGCCAAAAAAAGATGTCAACGCACCTAATATCATTATAATGGCTAAAGCTAATTCTGATTGTTCTATTAGTGGAGAACATCTAATTAATAAGTAAACACCCGCTGTCACCATAGTGGCAGCATGAATTAAAGCACTTACTGGTGTCGGTCCCTCCATCGCGTAAGGCAATCAAATATGAAGACCTAATTGTGCAGATTTAGCTGCTGCACCTAATAATAATAAGATAGATATAAAGGTTATAACATTAGTGTTAATATAAGGCGCTAAAGAGAATATAATGCCATAATCTAATGTGCCAAATGTAAAGAATATAGCAAAAAAGCCAATAGTTAAAAAGAAATCTCCTACTCTATTAGTAAACATTGCATTCATAGCGCTCTTAACAGCTGCAATTCTAGTATATCAAAAATGTACTAAAAGATACGAACAAATTCCAACACCTTCTCAACCTATAAACATAACTAAAAAATTGTTACCTGTCACTAGTATCAACATCAACCCTGTAAATAAAGATATATAAGAAAAGAAACGTTGTTGATGTGGATCCTCTCCCATATATCCTATAGAATAAAGATGAACTAATACTGATACTATTAAGACAGGTATTAACATACTTACTGTTAATTCATCAAAATAAAAGGATCAACCTATATTCAAATGTTCTGATTTAATTCATGAGAAAAGTTCAACACTTACAGGTGAATTACATATAACTACCTCATAAAAAACAAAAAAAGATAAAAGAGTTGTTATTATTAAACATGTTATATTTATAATATATACACCTTTTACCCCTAAGCCTCTTCCAAATAATCCACTTAATATTGCAGCTAAAAATGGTAAAAATACGATACTTATGTACATATTTTTAAAATAGTTTAAATATTTTATAAATTAACGTGATAAATCCTATCATTATAATCTATATATACTATTCATAAATTATAATATTAAAATTTAAATTATCACCTTAATATATTATATTTAACCCTTATATAATATAAATATATTTTATTTTATAAAAAAAATATTATTAGGAAACAATTAAATAATGTAAATAATTTACTATTTCATCTTTTATCTAAAATAAGAATAGTATTATAAAGAAATAATATACGTTATATATATATATATATATATATATATAGAATATATAGAAATTAAATTAATAAAGAATTAAAGATATTATTTTTTTTAATTAGAAATATTTCTAATTAAAAAAAATACTAATTAATTTCGTCTATACAAAATATTTTTATTATTAATAACTTTTTTACTAATAATAACTCATATACACCCCTTCCCCCTCCACCCTCTTATAAGCTCTTCTCTACAAGATTAAAAATATAAATAAATTAAAAGAATTAAACTTTTCTTATTTTAAAATAAGCTATTATAATAGCTAAACCAATAGCAGATTCTGCACCTGCCACAGCTATGATATACAAACCGAATACTTCAGCCAATATATCATTAAATTGCCAAGAAAAAAACAGTGTCATTACTGAGACTGCTAACAAAATAATCTCTATCGAAATTATCATTAATATTAAATTATTTCGGTTAAATATGAACCCTATTGCTCCTAAACTAAATAATATTAAAGCTAAATCCAAAAAATTAATTTTATTATTTAACTCTCTATTCTAAGGATACCATTACCTAAGTTTAATTAAAATAAAAACAGAATATGAATATATTAATCAAAATCAGTAAAAAAAGAATATAAATATATTCTTTTTTTACTACGATTCTCTATAGTAAGATAAAATTATAAAATAATTAATATTATAATTATAATATTAATTATTTTATAAATTGTGTTAATAAAGTAATATATCTAATTACTTATTTCTATTTTAAAACAAAATGTCACTAATCAATCAAATTAATTAGTGACATTTTAATCTCTTAATTCTTGGGAAAAAGAAATTAAGAAACCAAAATTTTCTTTTTACATAAATAAAAATAAAAAAAGTAAAAATTAATTTATTCTTCTTTTTTTGTTTAATTCATTATTATCTCCTTTAATTAAAACACTTTTACCAGTATCAACATTATTTTCATTAATAGAAACATTATTGCTACTAACTATAGCATCATCCTTTAAATTAGATTGAGATTTATATGTATTAGTTTTTACTTCACTATTTATATCACCAGATGTAGAAGAATCAAGATTAAGTTTTTTAAAATCATTAATCACAGATACAACACTTTGATTCATTATTTCAAATATAGATAATCGACCTAAAGAAGGTATAATACGTTTAACTTCTATTCCTCTTTTCATAGCTCTGAGTTCTTGTTGTTGAAGACTTGCTTCTGCATCTATTTTTTTATCTTCATAAATAGCTATCAAACCACCTTTTTTAAATTTACGACCTCCTATTTCAAGAGACTTCTTTTTTTTTTCTCCTATCATGATACCTTCTTCTTCACCTTTTATATAAAGACTTAATGTTTCTTTTCTTAATTTATCTAATACATCATTTTTATCTTTAGTTGGTTCTTTTACAAAGGATTTCATTCTAGTTCAAAATTTCTGCTTTTCACTCTTATTAGACATAGTTTCATTAAAAGCTGCATTAGTCATATCCACAAGTTGATCTTGAGGTACAAAGGGCATATTCCGTTTACGTACAAATTTTAGTAAGGCATTATCTTGTTCTCATTTTAAGCGTCATTTCATTAATTGAAAAACTTTTTCGTCAGGTAAATCTATAATTTTATCGATTAATTCTTTTTTTTCCTTAGCTTCTTCACCTAATATTTTACCTTCATTTCATTGTTTAGTAAATAACTCAGCAGCTCCTACCATTTGTTTTGTACCTTCTAAAATAGAAATATGTGCATTACTAATAGTAGAATCATGACTCATAACACTAGCAGATCCAATACTATCTGGTGTACCCGGTCTAGTGTTAATTTCATTCTTACTATTTGAAGATAAATTCTTAATTGCTTTATTCTTTAAATTTTGATCATCACTACCATTATTTGAATCTTCTTTACTTAGAATATCTTCAATTTTCATCATATCAGATTTATTAGTTAAATCCAATTCTGAAAATTTATATAATTTTACTTTTAAATTATTTGGAATGTCAATACTTGACATATACAAATATTCATGTGAAAAGAAAGAAATAAATAAACAAATTCAAATACTACATGCAACAATATAAGAATTTAATTTCTCATAAATAAAATTTTTTCATTGCTCATCAAACAATAAACTTGCATAAAATAACAAAAGACAAAAGGAAAAAAGACTAAATAATGTTCTTCAAGATTTAAAACCTTTTTCTTTAATAGTTATAAATAAAGTTAAAATAGAAATAAAAAAACCTAATGTTAATTTAATTATTTTGTATTCATTATTACTAATATTAGTAATATTATAACTTAGATTTGAATTATAATAAAAATAAAGAACAAAAGATATAAAAACAAAAAAAAATCAAAATTTGGTAGATCATTTATCGCTATTCAATATAATAGGAAATTTAATTATTAAATATAAATCTCTCCCTTTTTTATATAAAATATATATAGAATAGAATAGCGATAAATAAAATAAAAATTCATAATTTGAACGTAACAAGTTAATAATCATAATATATATATTTTTTTTTGCTATTTTCCCACCACCTTTACCCTAATTAGTTGTTCTATTGCCTAACTTTTCTAATTCAGAGAGCCATTGTACTTTCGATACGATTAAAAGCACGACTCTACACTATCTAACCATCAAATTATTTAAGTTATTTGAGGCTTTTATTTATAATAAAATAATAATTTTATTATAAATAAAGGATGAATAAGATACATAAAAATAAATATTGACTCTAGTAAGAATAGATAATAAATATATCAATGTATACGATATTTAAGAAATAAGTAAATTTAAATATTTTATAATCTAAATGTAAAAATTAATACATATTTAAGAAACTATTATAAGTGATACTTATAATAACAAAAGATAATTCCTTTAATATCTTTTTAATATCTATTAATTTTCCCATTATAAAAATTAAATTTCTCTGCTTGAATACTCTATTATTCCTTCCTTTTTTCATTTTTTAGGCCTTTTTAACAATAAGATGTGAAGTTATTTAAAGATAACATATAGGACAATCTAATTATATTATCATTAGATTACTTCGATCTAAAAAAATGAAAGCGCTAAAACATAAAGAAAAAGCGCAAAAAAATAAAATAAGATTATTTTAGTTTCTTAATTAATTTAAACTATAAAAATTAAGTCGTATTTAAAAATTTAACTACTAATTTAAGTACAATATC
>Ga0209472_1001459_pt1 | contig 13630 bp, 8 predicted proteins | sample GraSoiAngelo_130_FD_185887 | JGI IMG/M metagenome (GOLD analysis project Ga0209472, IMG submission 185887) | Grasslands soil microbial communities from the Angelo Coastal Reserve, California, USA - 14_0929_02_20cm (SPAdes) (version 2) | ecosystem: Environmental > Terrestrial > Soil > Grasslands ...
GTCACGCAGAAGGAAGAACGTCGCGATGAGGAAGACCAGAAGCTCGAGCAGGAAGTGACCGAAGCCGACTATGAATGGGACCGCGCCGCGAGCAACCATCTGGGTGAGGTCGCCGATGCCTCCAACGTTGGCGATCAGCGCATCCAGATCTTCCAGTCCGACCTGGTCGGCGGTCTCGGCAAGGGTGTTCTGCGCATTGGCGACGAGCGTTGGCAGCGTGCGTTGGAGCTCGCGCACCTGATCGATCGCCAGCGGGACCAGAAGCCGGCCGCCCCCAATTATGGCTGCGAGGAGCCCGAGGAACACGATCGCGGCCGCTGCGGTCCGGGGAAGGGAAAGACGGCGCTCGAGGAGAGCGACCACTGGGAGAAGCACGTACGCCAACACGCCCGCCCAGACAAATGGCCGCACGATGTCTCCGGCGCGATAGACGATGTAGAGCGCAGCGAGCGCGAATAGAGCGACGACGACGCGCTTGGTCGTACTGCTCCAACGGGCTCCCATGGCTGTCGCTGGATTATCAGCCCGCCCGGAGGGTTGGTGGGGTCCGATCGGTCGCTACCTCGCTATCTAAAATGGTTGCAGACGGACCGCCGGGGAGTCGTGACGAAACCCAATTGCCATGTGGTCGCAGGGCCCCTCCTCGGCTAGAATGGAGGGCACGAAGACTCCCCTCCGGCCCCCAGTTTTACCCAGTTTCCTCAGGATGTTTCACGTGTGACAAGGCCGACCGGATGACGGTTCTTGTCGTGAGCAATCAAAAGGGCGGAGTCGGAAAAACGACCACAGCAATCAGCCTTGGAGCTGCGCTCGTCGAACAGGGTGAGAGGGTCCTAATCGTCGATTTGGATCCTCAAGCGAACGCCACAAGCGGGCTCGGAGTTAGCAAGGCCCCGCCGAATCGTGTTTACGGCCTCATTTTGAAGGAGCGACCAATAGAGGACTCGATCGTGCCAACTGGGCTGAGGGGCCTCGACATCGTCCCCTCCGGTCCTGATATGGCCGGAGCCGAGGTCGAACTCGTCCCGCTGATGGCGCGCGAATATCGCCTTCGCACCGCTCTGCGGGCGGCGCGAAACTACGACACGGTACTGGTCGACTGCCCGCCGTCGCTTGGGCTTTTGACGGTCAACGCCCTTGCTGCTGGAGACGCCGTCATCATCCCCGTGCAGTGCGAGTATTACGCGCTCGAGGGTCTCGCGCAGTTGCTCTCGACCATCGAAGCGGTCCGCGCTCGCCTTAACAATCACTTGGAGATTCTGGCGATCGTCTTGACGATGGAGGATCGGCGCAATCGACTCTCCCTCCAGGTAATCGATGAGGTCCGCAGGCACTTTCCCAGCCTTGTAGCTGACGCCCGAATCCCTCGGGCCGTTCGACTCGCGGAGGCGCCCAGCCATGGTCTTCCAATCTCGATCTACGACCGCCGATCCGCAGCTGCGCAGGCCTACGACGACCTGGCGCGTGAGGTCTCGGCGCGGCTCCGGGCCCGCGCGCCGATCGCTCTCGGTGGAGCGATCGCCTGATGGCGCGCAGCGGTCTCGGCCGCGGCCTCGACGTTCTGCTTGGGCAGGCTGCTGCTGTTGCCCCGCCGGTCGTCGACCGTCCGTCGACGAGCGAGATCCCGCTGGAGCAGGTGCGGCCGAATCGTCATCAGCCGCGGAGCGCCTTCGACCCGGAGGGCCTCTCGGAGCTCGCCGCTTCGATTTCTCGCCACGGCGTGCTGCAACCAATAGTGGTATCACAGGACGGCGCCGGCTATGAGCTCGTGGCCGGCCACCGGCGGGTCCTCGCGGCAAGACTCGCCGGTAGGACCACAATTCCGGCGGTCATTCGCGACGAGATAGGGGACCGGCTCGAACTGGCTCTCATCGAGAATCTGCAGCGTTCCGATCTCAACGCCATCGAGGCGGCTCGCGCCTACAAGCTGTTGATGGAGACGTACGACCTTACCCAGGAGCAGCTCGCCGAGCGGCTGGGGAAATCGCGCTCCTCCGTCGCCAACATGCTGCGAACCTTGTCCGCACCGCAAGCGCTCCAGGATGCGGTCATAGAAGGCAAGATCGCCGAGGGTCATCTCCGGGCTCTCCTACCGCTACCTCTTTCGGATGCGCTTCAAGCACTGGCGAGCGTGATCAGCAGGGGCCTGTCGGTTCGTGAAGCCGAGGCCCTCGCGCGAAAGATGGTCCACCCGACGCGCCGCGGTCGGACACGACCTCGGCTCCGCGGTGGCGATCCGGACCTCAGTCAAGTCACCACCGAGCTCCGCGCGGCGCTCGGCACGAAAGTGGAGATCCTGCGCGGGCGACGCGGCGGGCGCATCGCGATCCAGTTCTACTCCGACGAGGATTTCGAGCGTCTCTACGAGATCCTCGTGCGGGCCGGGAAGGTCTGAAGATGGCCGTAAGGAAAGACATACCGGGGGGCGACCGGCGCAAGCGCCGTCCGACCGCGGTGCCGTCCTACGGCGCGGGCGATATCCAAGTGCTCGAAGGCCTTGAGGCAGTTCGTCGTCGACCGGGCATGTACATCGGGACGACGGATCTGCGCGGCCTGCACCACCTCGTCCGCGAGGTGCTCGACAACTCGATCGATGAGGCGATGAACGGAACGTGCGACCGCATCGATCTCTGGATCCACAAGACGAACGAGATCACCGTGGCCGACAACGGCCGAGGAATCCCCGTCGGCCCCCACCCGACCCAAAAGGATGCGAAGGGCAAGCCCATGGACGCGCTCCAGGTCGTGATGACCATCCTTCACGCCGGCGGGAAATTCGGCGGAGCCGGGTACAAGGTCACGGGCGGACTACACGGCGTGGGCGTTTCGGTGGTGAACGCTCTCGCGTCGGAAATGGTCGTAGAGGTCCATCGAGACGGGAAGCTGTTCACGCAGTCATACGAGCGCGGGAAACCTACGGGTGCGGTCCGCGCGATCACGAAGCCCCAGCTGCCGCTGCCGCCGTCAGTGCCTTGGCGCCAGTCGGCGCGCGTCACGGGGACGGTCACGCGCTTTGCGCCGGACAAAGAGATGTTCCCGGTGATCGAGTGGGACACCACGATCATCACGCAGTGGCTGCGCGAAACCGCTTACCTGAACAAGCGTCTTTGGCTGTCTTTGCACGACGAGCGCAACGGGTCGGAAGAGAACTACTACTTCGACGGTGGCGTCATCAGCTTCGTCCGCCACCTTAATCGGTCGCACGAGAACCTACACCCGAAGCCCGTCTATGTCGAGCGCACATTCGAAAACAACACCATTGCGGAGGTCGCGCTCCAGTACAACGACACCTTCGCCGAAAAGGTGTACACGTTCGCGAACAACATCAACACCATCGACGGTGGCGCGCACCTGACCGGCTTCCGGACCGCGCTCACCCGAACGATCAACGCGTACGCGCGAAAGAGTGGGGCGCTGAAGGATCCAGACCCGAACCTGACGTCCGATGATGTCCGCGAGGGGCTCACCGCGGTCATCAGCGTGAAGATCCGCGAACCGCAGTTCGAAGGGCAGACGAAGACGCGCCTCGGCAACGCCGAAGTGGCGGGCCAGGTCGCGACGGCCGTGAACGACGCCCTCGGTCAGTACCTCGAGGAGAACCCCGCCGACGCGAAGCGCATCGTGGAGAAGTGCCTCACCGCGTTCCGGGCCCGGGAAGCGGCGCGCAAAGCACGCGATCTCGTACAGCGCAAGGGTGCGCTCGATGGCTTCTCTCTGCCCGGAAAACTCGCCGACTGCTCGGAGCGCGACCCCGAAAAGTGCGAGCTCTTCATCGTCGAGGGTCCGTCCGCCGGCGGCAGCGCGAAGGGCGGCCGAGACCGGCGAACCCAGGCGATCCTCCCGCTCCGCGGCAAGATCCTCAACGTCGAGAAGGCACGAGCCGACAAAATGCTCGGCAACGAGGAGATCAAGGCGCTCATCACCGCGCTCGGCACCGGGATCGGGGATTACTTCGACATCAAGAAGCTTCGTTACGGCCGGACGATCCTTCTCTGCGACGCCGACGTCGACGGTTCGCACATCCGCACGTTGCTCCTGACCTTGCTGTATCGGCACTTCCGCCCGCTCGTGGAAGACGGCCGCATCTACATCGGCCAGCCACCTCTCTACCGGCTGCAGCTGGGCAAAGAGGTTCGCTGGGCCTATTCGGACCACGAACGGGACAAGTCGATCAAGGAGCTCAAGGCCACGGCGAAGAGCAAGCGCGATGACCGGAAGAAGGCCGCCGGCGAGAAAGCCGCCGCTGAAGGTGACACGACGACCGCCCGCGCGCGCCGCCGCGCGGCCGAGGAGGCTGTGGAGCAGGCCGAAACCCCGTCCACCAACACCGACGAAGGCACCGATGACGGCAAGGGCGGACGTGAGCCCGCCATCGCGCGCTACAAGGGCCTCGGTGAGATGAATGCGGAACAGCTCTGGGACACGACGCTGAACCCGGCGACCCGGACCCTGAGGCGCGTGACTCTCGACGACGCGGAACTGGCGGACCTTGTGTTCGACGAGCTTATGGGCAGTGAGGTCGAGGGCCGAAAGAAATGGATCATGGCGAACGCCGGCAAAGCCGACCTCGACATCTAGTGGCGAAGCTGTCCGAGCTGGGGGTCGACTTTCAGCATTGGTGCTTCGCATGCGGTCAGCTCAACTCCGGTGGGTTGCACCTCGATTTTGAGGTGTCGCGCGATCGTGCCGTGGCGCGCTACACCGCGTTGCAGCGCCATCAGGGTTACGACGGGCTGCTTCACGGCGGCGTGGTGACTGCGCTCCTCGATGAGGCCATGGGCTGGGCGATCTTTCACCAAGGCATTTGGGGAGTGACCGCGAAGATCAGCGTCACGTTCCGTGAGCCGGTCCCGATCGGCGTGGATCTGCGCGTGGTCGGCGAGATCGCGCGCGACCGAGGCAGAGTGATCGAGACGCACGGTACGGTCGAGCGTGTGGAAGACGGCACAACGCTGGCCGAGGCGGAGGCGACGTTTCTCCGGATGCCCGAAGGCCGCCGCCGCGAGCTCGAGCAGCGCTATTCGGGCACCGAGGACGCATTTGCGCGGGTGAGAGCCGCGGTCGAACGCGAAGAACGTTCGAGAGAACACGGACGAACCTAGAGAGTGAATAGAACAGGGTGATCGAAGAACCAACGAACGAGCGCGTAGTGGGCGTCGAGCTCGAGCACGAGATGCGCCAGGCGTACCTCGATTACTCGATGAGCGTGATCGTCGCGCGCGCGCTGCCCGACGTCCGCGACGGCCTAAAACCGGTACAGCGCCGGATCCTCTACACGATGCTCGAGGAGGGGCTGCGCAACGATCGGCCATTCCGCAAGTCGGCGAATGTCGTCGGCGTGGTGATGGCGAAATACCACCCGCATGGCGACGTGCCGATCTACGACGCGCTCGTCCGTCTCGCGCAGGACTTCGCGGCCCGGTACCCGCTGGTGCAGGGCCAGGGAAACTTTGGCTGCTTCACGGGTGAGACAAAGGTGGAGCTCTATAACGGCGAGCAGAAGCCCTTCACGGAGCTCGTCGAGATGGCGCACAAGGGCCTGCGTGCCGAGATCTTCACGGTCGATCCCCACCGCAACGTGCGCATCAAACCACTGCGCGCGCCGAGGCTCGTCCGTCGCAACGACCCGGTCGTGAAGGTCACGCTCGAGACCGGCGCCGAGATCGTCTGCACCCCGGACCACCGGTTCATGCTCCGCGACGGGACCTATCGCGAGGCGCAGCAGCTCAAGGCCAAGGATCAGCTCATGCCGTTCTCGCGGACCGCGATACCGGAGCGTCTGCACCGGACGGGCGCTTTCCCGATCCCCGCGAGCCTCACCCAGAAGGTGAGCAAAATCGAGCCCGCCGGCCGCGCCGACGTTTACGACCTCACCGTCGACCTCACTCAGAACTTCGCGCTCGCCGCGGGCGTTTTCGTCCACAACTCGATCGACGACGACCCACCCGCCCACATGCGGTACACCGAGGCCCGCCTCGCCGCGATCTCGACTGAGATGCTCGCCGACATCGAGAAGGAAACGGTCGACTGGACCCCGAACTACGACAACCGGCATCTCCAGCCCACCGTCCTGCCAGCCCGCGTCCCGAACCTGATCGTGAACGGGTCCGCCGGTATCGCGGTCGGTATGGCGACGAACATCCCGCCCCACAACCTGCGCGAGATCGTTGCCGCCACGAAGCGGCTGATCGACGACCCAGAGCTGACCACCGACGACCTCTGCGAGACCGTGATCGGGCCCGATTTTCCAGGTGGGGGCGTCATCTACCGGTTCGACGAGCAACGCAATGTCGAGACGGGCGCCGCCGAGCGTGTCGACGCGATACGCCGGGCCTACGCGCAGGGCCGCGGCAGGATCATCGCCCGGGCGAAGGCGCACAACGAGCAGCTCCGTGGGAATCGCGACGCGATCATCGTCACCGAGCTGCCCTACGCGGTGAACAAGGCGTCGCTCATCGAGAAGATCGCCGATCTCGTGCAGAACAAGAAGCTTGCCGGTATCTCCGACATCCGCGACGAGAGCGATCGCGACGGGATGCGCATCGTCATCGAGATCAAGCGCGACGACGATGCCACCCTCGTGCTGAACAACCTCTACAAGCACACCGCGATGCAGTCGGCGTTCAACTTCAACATGCTCGCGCTGGTCGAGCAGCAGCCACGAACGCTTTCCCTCAAGGAGATCCTCCAGCATCACGTCGATCACCGCCGTGAAGTCATTCGGCGCCGCACCGACCACGACCTTCGGAGGGCCAAGGAGCGCGCCCACATCCTCGAGGGCCTCAAGATCGCGCACGATCACATCGACGAGATCATCAAGCTGATCCGCGCGCACAAGGGCCAGGAGACGCTCCTCGTCGGAAAGCTGCGCGAAGGGTTCGGGCTGTCGGAAGCGCAGGCCAAGGCCATTCTCGAAATGCAGCTTCGCCGGCTCTCGGGACTCGAGCGCCAGAAGCTTGACGATGACTACCGCGAGACGATCAAGCTCATCTCCGAGCTCGAGTCGATCCTGGCGAGCCCGCGACGGATCCTCGCTCTGATCAAGCAGGACCTCGACGAGATCGCGACCAAGTACGGTGATGACCGCCGCACCGAGATCGTCGACGACACGCCCCGCCAGCTCTCGCAGGAGGAGCTCGTCGCCGACGAGGACGTCGTCATCACCGTCTCGACCCGCAACTACGTGAAGCGCATGCCGCTCTCGACCTATCGCGCGCAGCACCGCGGAGGGCGGGGCGTGATCGGGATGGCGACACGCGAGGAGGACGACGTCGAGCATCTGGTCGTGGCGCGAAGCCACGATCGTCTCTACGTCTTCACCGACCGTGGGCGAGTCTTCGCGCTCAAGGTCTTCGAGCTGCCGGACGCGAGCCGCACCGCGAAGGGAACACCGATCCAGAACATCCTCGAGGCGATGCAGGCCGGCGAACGTGTCACGGCCCTCGTCGCGCTCCGGGACACGACCACGACCGAGCATCTCGTGATGGCGACGCGCAAGGGATTCATCAAGAAGACGCCGCTCTCCGAATACGCGAACGTCCGGCGCGCCGGCCTCATCGCGATCGCACTCCGAAAGGGCGACGAGCTCGCATGGGTCGCGCCGTGCACGTCGCAGGACCGGATCCTCCTCGCCACAAGAAAGGGCAAGGCGATCACGTTCAAGGCGACCGATGCGCGTCCGATGGGCCGGCAGACGCAGGGAGTGACCGGCATCCGGCTGCAGAAGGGCGACGAGGTTGTCGGTATGGGCATCGCCCGTCCTCGGACCGAGGCGCTCTCGGTGACCGAGAACGGCTTCGGGAAGCGAACCGCCGTCGCTGAATTCCCGACTCAGGGGCGCGGCGGTCAGGGAGTGATCCTCGCAGCCCTTTCGCCGAAGACGGGCAACGTGGCCGCCATCCAGATGGTCGATGAGGGGACTCAGGAGATCCTTCTGATCACTTCGAACGGCGTCGTGATCCGTACTCCACTCGAGCAGGTGCGCGCGCTCGGCCGCGCCACGATGGGCGTGAAGGTGATGGCGGTCGGCGAGACCAAGATCGCGTCGATCGCGACGTTCACCCCGATGCGGCCGGCACAAACGCAGCTCGATCTACCGCGCTGACCCACCGATCGGCGCTCACGCCCGCACGAGCAGGTTGCAATCGCGGCGCATGCTTGCCGTAGGTGCGTAGCAAAGAGGCACCAGGAGTACCTCTTTCGACCAAATTGACGTTGTCCCAAGCGCACGCCCCGGTATGGTGGCGCTCCTTGGGAGGGGCAACCAACTGATCACGCTGGACGACGTCAGCAAGCGCTATCCGAATGGCACCGACGCTCTTCGTGACGTGGATCTCGAGATCGACTCCGGAGATTTCGTATTCCTCGTCGGCTCCTCCGGGGCGGGCAAGTCCAGCCTGATCCGCCTGCTGATCCGGGAGGAACTGCCGTCGTCGGGCCGCGTGTGGGTCGACGGTCAGGACGTCGTCCGCATGAAGCACTCGGCGGTGCCAAAGCTTCGCCGGCGGGTCGGCGTCGTATTCCAAGACTTCAAGCTCCTCCCGCGGAAGACCGTCGCCGAGAATGTCGGCTTCGCCCTCCTCGTCACCGGACACTCGGGTGAAGAGGCCCGTGAGGAGACCGAGCGCGCGCTCGCTCTCGTCGGCCTTTCACAGCGACGCGGGCATTTCCCGGATCAGCTCTCAGGCGGCGAGAAGCAACGCACGGCCATCGCGCGCGCCTTGGTGAGCCGCCCGAAAATACTCATCGCCGACGAGCCAACAGGAAACCTTGATCCGGTCACGAGCTGGGAGATCATCAAGCTCCTGGTTCGGGTCAACGAGCTCGGCACCACGCTGCTGATGGCCACGCACAACGCCGAGATCGTCAACGCGCTCCGTCGCCGTGTCGTCCACCTCGACCACGGAATGGTCGTCCGCGACGAGCGTGAGGGCCAGTACGCGGCATGAGGCGCCTCGAATACGTCGTCACGACGGCCGCCCAGGGCTTCTGGCGCAACCCCGTCATGAGCCTCGCGTCGACGTTCACCGTCGGCCTGATGCTCCTGCTCTTCGCGTTCTTCCTGGCGACCGACCGCGGCCTGCAGGCTGCGGTCGGCGTTCTGGAATCCAAGGTCGAGCTCGCGCTCTTCCTCGAGGACGACGCCCGCGTGTCGGACGTCCTCGACCTGCGCGCGCGCATCGAGGCCGACCCGGCTGTCTCGCGGGTCGACTACGTCACCAAAGAGCAAGCGATGGCGCGTCTTGTCGACATCGCCGCGAAACGGCCCGACATCCAGATCGTCGACACCTCTGAAAACCCGCTCCAGGCGTCTCTCGAGGTCAAGCTCGCTCACGCACAGGACGCACCGCGGGTGACCGCCGCTCTTCGCGAGGAGATCGGAAAAGGGGTCGTCAGCGACGTCGTGGACAACCCGCAGGTCGTCGACAAGCTGCTGACGATCACGCGCGTGCTTTCGTTCGGCGGACTCGCCGTCCTCGCGATGATGCTGATCGTCGCCCTGTTCGTGATCGTGAACACGATTCGCATCGCCGTGCACGCCCGTCGTGACGAGATCGAGATCATGAAGCTCGTCGGCGCGACCGATTGGTTCGTGCGCTGGCCCTTCATCCTCGAGGGGATGCTCGTCGGGGCGCTTGGCGCGATGGCTGCGACGGCGGTCGTGCTCGTCGCGGCCGGACCGGTCATGAATGCCATGGTCAGCTTCATCGAGATCCTTCCGCTCTCGTTTGGGACCACCTTCGTCTGGCAGCTCGTCGGTAGCGTCTTCGCCCTCGCGCTCGCCGTCGGCGGGGGCGGGGCCATGCTGTCGGTGCGGGCGCACCTCGCCAAATGAGACTCCGAAGAGCCTTGACCCCAGGCACGAGCGGGTGCGACGATGCGTCCCGCATGGGAACTCCCCGGCAACCCGCTCGGGGAGGTGGGGTCTGGAGGACGCGCGCGGCTCGCGCGACCACGGTCGCGCTGGTCGTCTCTGCGTTCCTAGGCGGCTTGGCCCAACCCGCGTCCGCCGATGACCCGATCACCGAGGCTCTGAAGCGCAAGGACGAGCTCGCGCGCGCCGTGCAGCTCTCCCGCGCGAACGCCGAGCGTTACCAGGCGGTCGCCAATCAGTTCCAGGCGGTCGTCAACCAGACCAACGCCCGGATCGCCGACCTCGCCGACAAGCAGGCGAACGCGCAGTCCGAGGCCGACCAGCTCTTCTACCAGATCCAGATCGCCGAGGAGCAGCTCGCGCTCGTCACCTTCCAGCTCGACGAGACGCGCGCGCTTGCGGATTCCTTGAAGGCCGAGGCCACTCAGGAGTCCAAGCAGCTCGCGGGTCGCGAGGACCTCTACGCGCGCCACCTGCGAACGACGTACCGGCAGGCCCTCATCAGTCCGCTCGAGATGCTCCTCTCGTCGGCGTCGCTGACCGAATTCGCAAACAGACTTCAGGAGATGATCTTCATCAACCGGCAGGACGTGCAGCTCGCGAGCGAGATCCGCACGATTCGCGCCGACACCCAGCAAAAGCAGGACGACGCCGCGACCAAAGAGAAGGAGATCCTCGGCCTCACCGAACAGATCACGACGCAGCGCCAGCAGCTGTCGGGCGCGAAAGACAAATACGACAAGCTCGTCGCCGAGGCGCAGTCGGCGATCGACGAGGTCGCGACGGTCCGCGCGACGGCCCTCGGGAATCGGCAAGCGGCGCAGGGCCAGGTCAGCCAGACAAATCAAACGACTGCGACCCTGACGCGGCAGCTCGACGAAGCCGAGGCGCAGTACGAGGCCCTCGCGGCGAACGCGGCCGGCGGCAGCGGACTGGGTGCGTTCAACGGCTCCACGCTCGCGATGTGGCCGCTCCGCGGACCGATCACGTCGGGGTTCGGCGCGCGCTGGGGCGGATTCCACAACGGCATCGACATCGCCGCGCCGAAGTACACACCGATCCGCGCTGCATCGGCCGGAAAGGTGGTCACCGTCGGCCGCCCGTACCTCGCGTACGGCGACACAGCGGTCGTCGTGATCATCGCTCATGGCTTCAACTTCTCGACGCTCTACGGCCATCTCGACGATCTGCACTGGCCGATCGTCTCCGTCGGGCAGACCGTCTCCGCGGGGCAGATCATCGCGTACGTCGGCATGACCGGATGGACGACCGGACCGCACCTCCACTTCATGACGATCCTCAACGGACGCGCGGTCAACCCGATGGGCTATCTCCCATAGCGGCTACCGCCGCTACTCCCATTTTTTTGCTAGCGCAGTTCCGCAAAAGACGGGACATTCGCGCACCCAGTGAATCCGCGGCGACATTGACGGTAATCCCGGGCCATGTAGCATCAATTCCGAAAGAAAGGAGGTGATGTGGAGTGGGCGATGCCAGTGGGAATCCAAAGACCCATGTGAGCTCACTTCAGCCTTTCGTAATGAATCGATCTGAGGTGAACGCGCACTAACTCACTGGGTCTTTGGTGACCCGGCAAAGGAGGGCGGCGGCAGAGATGCCGCCGCTCTTCGTTTTCAACCACCTAATCTGGGCGCCATGCCATCCCAGAAGACCGCACCGCCTCCGGAGCCCGAGCGTCAGGTCCAGCTCGCCGAGAACCGCAAGGCCCGCTTCGACTATCAGATCGAAAGCCGGCTCGAGGCAGGTATCGCGTTACGCGGGACGGAGATCAAATCGCTTCGCGCCGGCCACGCCAACCTGCGTGACGGGTACGCGCGCGTCGAGAACGGCGAGGTGTGGCTGCGCAACGTCCACATCGCACCCTGGGCAAATTCGCCCTACGACAATCACGACCCGCTTCGCCCGCGCAAGCTGCTCCTGCATAAGGACGAGATCGGGCAGCTCGTCGGGACGGTCGCGCAAAAGGGCTACACCCTCGTCCCGCTGCGGATGTACATCAAACACGGGCGCGCCAAGGTCGAGCTGGGCGTCGCGCGCGGGCGCAAACGCTACGACAAGCGACAAGTCATCAAGGAACGCGAGGCCACGCGCGAGATGGACGCCGCCATCCGTAGGCGGGTGGGCCGGGGCTAGCCCCGGCGAACGGCGCGACTGGCCGGGGTTATCCCGCCGGTTGGAGGATGGGAGGGCCCGCGCGCCCGGCCGTGTCGAGACGGTCTCCGCGAACTGGCTCTGGTAGAGGCGGTAGTAAAAGCCCTGCTTGCGCAGGAGCTCGGCGTGGTCACCCTGCTCCACGATCCGTCCGCCCTCCATCACGACGATCTCGTCGGCGTTGCGGATCGTGGAGAGGCGGTGCGCGATGACGAATGAGGTGCGGCCATGACGCAGCCGCGCCATTGCCTGCTGGATGAGCACCTCGGTGCGTGTGTCGACGTTGCTCGTCGCTTCGTCGAGGATGAGGATGCTCGGGTCCGCGAGGAACGCGCGCGCGATCGTGACGAGCTGCCGTTGGCCTGCCGAGATGTTCGAAGCTTCTTCCTCGAGCAGCGTGTCGTACCCGTCGGGAAGGGTGCGCACGAAAGGATCGACGTGGGCGGCCGTCGCGGCGACGACGATCTCATCGAGCGTGGCGCCTTCCTTGCCGTAAGCGATGTTGTCGCGGATCGTACCGGCGAAGAGCCAGCTGTCCTGGAGCACCATGCCGAACGCGCGCCGGACAGCGTCGCGCGGCAGCTCGCGCGTATCGGTCCCATCGAGGCGGATGGCACCACCGTCGATGTCGTAGAAGCGCATGAGGAGATTCACGATCGTGGTCTTCCCTGCGCCGGTCGGCCCGACGATCGCGACGGTCTCGCCCGGTCGCACGTCGAGAGAGAAGTCCTCGATGAGCGGCCTATCCGGCAGGTAGCGGAAGGAGACGCGGTCGAGCTCGACGTGACCGCTCGTCGTCCGGGGTGCCGTTGCGCCGATCCGGTCAGGCGTCTCTTCGGGCGCGCCGAGGAACTCGAACACGCGCTCCGCCGACGCGAGCCCTGACTGCAGAAGATTCATCTGAGCGGCGATCTGCATGAGCGGCATCGTGAACTGCCGCGAGTACGCGATGAATGCGGTGACGTCTCCGAGGCTCATTGCGCCGGACGCCACGCGATACCCGCCGATGACGGCCACCCCGACGTAGTTCAGGTTCGAAAGGAACTGCATCGCGGGCTGGATGATCCCCGAGAGGAACTGCGCGCGGAAGCTGGCGCGGTAGAGCCGTTCGTTCTGGTCGTTGAACTGCCGGATCGCGCTCTGGCGGCGCCCGAAGACCTGGACCAGCGCGTGGCCGCTGTGCATCTGCTCCACGTGCCCGTTCAGCGCGCCGGTCTCGGCCCACTGCGCGATGAACTCCTTCTGCGAGCGTCCGGCGATCACGATCGTGACGGCGAACGACAGCGGGATCGTGATGACCGAGATCAACGCGAGGAGGGGACTGATCCAGAGCATCATCCCGAGAACGCCGATCACGGTGAGCACCGATGTGAGCAGCTGCGAGAGTCCCTGCTGGAGAGTCGTCGCGATGTTGTCGACGTCGTTGGTAACGCGGCTCAGCAGGTCACCGTGCGCGTGGCTGTCGAAATACCGCAGCGGGAGACGTGCGAGCTTCTCCTCGACCTCACGCCGCAGGCCGTAGACGGTCCGCTGCGCGACACCGGCCATGATGTAGGCCTGCGCCCAGGCCAGGAGCGAGGCGAG
>Ga0209472_1001465_pt1 | contig 13608 bp, 11 predicted proteins | sample GraSoiAngelo_130_FD_185887 | JGI IMG/M metagenome (GOLD analysis project Ga0209472, IMG submission 185887) | Grasslands soil microbial communities from the Angelo Coastal Reserve, California, USA - 14_0929_02_20cm (SPAdes) (version 2) | ecosystem: Environmental > Terrestrial > Soil > Grasslands ...
GAAAGAAGACGGCGCGTCGAGCGCGAAGGACGAAGCCAGCTTCGACATTTCGAAACTGCGCTACGGCCGCATCATTATCATGACGGATGCCGACGTGGACGGCTCACACATTCGCACGCTGTTGCTAACATTTTTCTACCGGCAAATGACCGAGCTGGTGCGGTCCGGCAAAATTTATATCGCGCAACCACCGCTCTACCAGATTAAGCGCAAGAAGCGCGAGGAATACGTCGAGGACGACGTTGAGCTGAACAAAATTCTGATCAAACTCGGCGCCGAAGACGTGCGCCTAAAGAACCTGGCTGATGATAAAGAGGTCACGGCCGCGCAGCTCAAAGACATTCTCGAATCACTCGAGAAACTGGCGAAACTGAGTGAGGCCATTCGCCGGCATGGAGGCGATTTCGAAAGTTTCCTGGCGGAGCGCGAATCGAGAACGGGGAAGCTACCCAATTATCTCGTCAACGTTCGTGAGGGAAATGATGAGAGCGTCCATTATTTTTACGATGAGAAAGCGGTTCGGCGTTTTCATCAGGAGAACATCGACCTCAATCTCTTCGATACCGACACGCAGCAGGAGCTTTTGCCGCTCGATGCGCCGGCGAAGACGAACGGGACTGGCCGGCGGCGAGGCAAGCTTGTTGAGTTGCACGAATCCACCACCATTCAGAAGATCATCGCCGAGCTCGCCCGCAAAGGATTGAAGGTTAACCATTACGCGGCGAGCGATCGGCCGATTTTTGAATTGATCGAAGGCGAAGGAGATCGCGCGATTTCCTATCCTCTTTTTTCCATTCCCGAGATCCTGCAAAAGATTTTGGAGATCGGACGTCGCGGGGTCCAGATCAAACGGTTCAAAGGTCTTGGCGAAATGAACGCCAAGGAATTGTTCGAAACCACAATGAATCCGGAGAAACGCAAATTGCTGAAGGTCGATCTGAACGAAGACAACGCGGTCGATGCCGACAAGATGTTTACGATTTTGATGGGCGACGTGGTTGAGCCGCGCCGCCAATTCATCGAAGACAACGCATTAAACGTCCGAAACTTGGACGTTTAAAATGACGAAGCACGAATGACGAATGACGAAGAAAACGTGAGCGAATCGATTCGTCATTCCTTCCTGGTTCGTCATTCGTCATTCGTCATTAACCCTTGTGTATAACGCCAACGAAAAAGTAGAGCCGGTCAACGTCGCCGAGGAAGTATCGCGGTCCTTCCTGGATTACTCGATGTCGGTGATTATTTCCCGGGCGCTACCGGACGCGCGCGACGGGCTCAAGCCGTCGCAACGAAGGATTCTGTACGCAATGAACGAACTCGGGGTCATGCCCGGTCGCAAGCATTTGAAGTGCGCCAAAATCGTCGGCGAAACGATGGGTAACTACCACCCACACGGCGACCAGGCGATTTATCCCACGCTGGTGCATATGGCCCAACCGTGGGCGATGCGCGAAACGCTGATTCAAGGCCAAGGCAATTTCGGCTCGGTCGAAGGCGATCCGCCCGCGTCGATGCGGTACACCGAAGCGCGCCTGGAACATCTCGGCGCCGCACTCATGACCGACATGGAGAAGGACACAGTCGATTTCGTTCCGAACTACGACGAAACTCGGACCGAGCCGACGGTTTTTCCGAGCGCGTTTCCGAATCTTCTGGTCAACGGCGGGACCGGCATTGCCGTCGGCATGGCCACAAACATTCCGCCGCACAATCTTGGTGAAGTTATTGACGCCATCTGCACGCAAATCGACGACCCGGATATCACTCTTGATGGCTTGATGGAGTTCGTGAAGGGCCCGGATTTTCCGACGGGCTGCGCCATCCTGGGTACAGCCGGCGTTCGCCAATATCTCGAGACCGGACACGGCAGCATGAAAGTGCGCGGCAAAGCCGGCGTAGAGGAGCTCAAAGGCAATCGCGAGCAGATCGTGATCACAGAAATTCCTTACAACGTCAATCGCGCAACCTTGGTCGAGCGCGTCGCACAACTGGTGAACGACAAAGTTCTTTCCGACATCACCGCGATCCGTGACGAATCGGACGAAAACACCCGGGTGGTAATCGAGCTAAAGCGCGACGGAAATCCGAAAGTTGTAATTAACAATCTCTACAAGCACACCGCGATGGAATCGTCCTTCGCTGTGCACATGCTGGCAATCGATCACGGCCGGCCAAAATTGTTGCCACTCAAAGTTGCTAACCAGGCGTACATCGAGCACCGACGCGAAGTCATTCTTCGCCGCACCCGTTTTGAATTGCGCAAGGCGGAAGAGCGGGCGGAAACGCTGGAAGGTTATCTGATTGCCCTGGCGAACCTGGATGAGTTCATTCGCATTATTCGCGGATCGGCCAATCGCGAAGAAGCGCGGGTCAAACTTCTCGCCTTCGATTTTACCAAACGACAAGTCGAACAGATCGGCATTCTTATTCGCAATGAAGCGCGCCTGACGGAAGGGCGCTACGGCTTCAGCGAACATCAGGCCAATCAGATTCTGGAACTACGCTTGTATCAGCTAACGGGACTTGAACGCGAAAAGATCGTTAACGAATACAAGGACCTTCTTGATACGATCAAAGATCTCCGTGACATCCTCGCAAAAGAGCAACGCGTCTTTACCATTATCAAAAAAGAGCTGCGCGAGATTCGCGACAAATACGCCAGCCCGCGGCTGACTCAGTTGGTGCCGGATGAGGGCGAGATCGCCATGGAAGATTTGATCCGGAACGAGGGATGCATCATCAGCATCACCCATGGCGGATTCATCAAACGCACCGCGGTCAGTGCGTTTCGCGCGCAGCGGCGCGGTGGCAAGGGCGTCATCGGGATGTCGACGCGGGAAGGCGCAACCCAGGAAGAGGAAGGCGATTTCGTGCAGCATCTTTTTACCGCCACGACACACGATTTTTTGATGTTTTTTACCGAATCGGGACGTGCTTATGTTGAAAAAGTTTACGAAATACCGGAGATGGGCCGAGCCGCTAAAGGTCGTTCCATTGCCAATATTCTCGAGCTACGCGCGAACGAGAAGATCGCCGCTACGATTCGGGTCCAATCAAAACGCGCCGGCACTGGTCCAAACGCAGCCGACAATACCTGGGACGAAAACCTGCATATCATTTTCGCGACCCGCTCTGGCATCGTAAAAAAATCGAATCTCTCCAATTACGCCAACGTGCGAAAAGGCGGAATTATCGCCATCCAAATTGAGCCGGATGATTGCTTGATCGACGCGAAACTTACCTCCGGGAACGACGAGCTCGTCCTCATCACCAAAGAAGGAATGAGTTTACGTTTTCACGAAGAACAGTTGCGAGACCAAGGACGCAACACCGTTGGTGTCTGGGGAATTCGACCGGAAAAAAATGATCACGTTGTTGCCAGCGCGATCGTAAACCCGACGGCGATGCTGCTAGTTGCGGGCGAGAACGGGATCGGCAAACGGACTCCGTTTGATGATTACCGAAAACAATCCCGCGGCGGCAAAGGAATCATCACGATGAAGACAGGAGACAAGACCGGCAATGTCGTCGGGGCGCTCACGGTAACCGATATCGATGAATTGATGCTGATCACAACCAAGGGTCAGCTCATTCGGACGCGGGTAAAGGAAATACGTGAGACCGGCCGCAATGCCATGGGAGTGAAGCTCCTCACTTTGCGCGAAGGCGAAAAATTACAGGCGATTGCGCCGGTTGTCAGCCAGGCAGAAGAAGCGAAGGCCGAAATCGAGACTCCAGCGGAGTAAGAAAAGAGCGCGCAACCATTCGGCGCGCGCTCCTTATAGCCCTAAGATCGCGACTAGTAGCCGGAGGTGCGAGTAGTTGTGGTCTGCTGCGTCGCCGCCGGCTGCGCTACCGTGGTAGTCTCGTGAGTCGTGGTGGTCGTGGTCGCGACCGGCTCCTCGGCGCACGAAGTCAAGCCAAGCATGACAGCCGTTGCGGTAAGAAGGATGAATATTTTCATAGTTTGAAGTTCCTTTGCTGAGAGTTCGGTGCAAGTGCCGCGGGCAGATGTATTTCTCGCCAAATTTTCTTTGATTACGGCACGGGAACTTCGCGCCCCAGCTCGCTCGAGGCGTAAATTCCATCGATCATCTCCATCAATTCAAACGCCTGTTCGGCATTGTTTACCGCCGGCGCTTGCCCGCGGATGGCATCGGCAAAATTGCGCAATTGCATTTCGAAACTGCTTTCGCTGTAGCGCGGTTCCAGCGGCACAGTCACAAGCTTTCCGTTTTCGTCTTCGAATAAAGTCAGTGGTTTTAATCGCAGCGTCCCTTTTGTTCCAAAAAGCACGCAATTATTTGATTCACGGTCGACCCATTCCGGACCGACCGGCGTGTCGTCGGTCAAATTCGCGGCCCAGCTCGTCTCCAATTCCACGATCGCGTCGTTCGCGAAACGAATAAAAGCGTGGGCTTCGTCTTCGACATCAAATACCGGCACCTCCACCAAGTGCGCGAAATTGCGAAACACTTTTGCGCTGATCGAAACGGGGCGCGGTGTGCCCATTAAATACCAGGCAGTATCGAGCGCGTGCACGCCGATGTCGATAAGCGCACCGCCACCAGAGCGCTCTTTGTCGGTGAACCACAAACCAATCCCCGCCGGAATGCCGCGCGAACGGACCCAGGTGGCGCGGGCACGATAAATTTTGCCCAGGCGTCCTTCGGCGATGATGTCGCGGGCGGTGCGAACAGCGGCCGTAAATCGAAACTGGCGCCCAAAAAAATAAATCAATCCGCGTTTTTCCGCTTCATCACGCAGCACTTTCATTTCCGCGGCGTTCATCGTCGGGGGTTTCTCGCAAAAGACGTGCTTGCCCGCTTCCAGCGCAGCCAGGGACGTCGGGAAATGCAAAAAGTTCGGCAAACAAATTAGCGCGGCGTCCAGATCGCGATCGCGTAACAATTCCTGATAATCCTCGAACAAACTTTCCAAGCGGTAAGTTTCGGCAAAACTTCGGAGCCGCTCCGAATTGGTGTCGGCGCAAGAGTGCAATTGGACGTCCGGAATTTCTGCCAGCGCAATAGCATGCTGCTGGCCCGGCCATCCCGTGCCGATGATGCCAAACTTTAGTTCTTCCATGCCAGGTGGATCGAGCAGTCCCTTGCTCGATATTAGAGTATTGCGCCTTCGGCGCCACTTCCTAGCATCGCCCGCGGAGGCGCCGATCCACCTCACCTTCTTTCATGATGCAAGGTGGAACGAGCCGCCTCCTGTTTCTTGTTACATCTCGATCTTGCCACGCTGCCGTTTCAATTCGCTGCGTTTTCGTTTCGCTTCGAGGATTCGTTTTTTCAATTTCGCCGGGCGCGGTGATTTTCTTCTCCGCTCTTTTTCGCGCAAAGCGCGTTTTGCGGCGCGATCTCTCGCGCGCCTCTGTTCTATCGCGGCCGCTAATCGCTCTCGCGCGATTCGACGATTCGTCGCTTGCGAACGCGAATCCTGCACCGTCACACTCACGCCGCTCGGCCGATGGCGCAGCGTAACCGAAGTCGAAGCTTTATTCACGTGCTGCCCACCGGGGCCGGAGGATCGCGCAAACGTTTCCTCCAGATCAGCTTCGTTGAGTTGAAGATCTCGATTCATCCGCCGGCTTGTCTTCCTTTTCCAATTTCGATTCGATAGAGCATCTCCATTATGAAAGATCGATCGATTCCTGCACCGCTTGTCATATTGTTTCTCTTAGTGTTCGCGCCTCTCGCCATTACGCAAACGTCCCCCACTCCGGAACCCGTCGCCAAACCGAGCCCGTCAGCCCCTCCCGCTGATTATGATCTGCGCTGGGCAGTAAAAATTCCCATGCGCGACAAGGTGGAATTGAATGCCACCCTGTATCTTCCCAAATCAGCCAACGCTACCGTCGGCCGCACTCCAGTCATTTTCACCCTCACGCCTTACATCTCCGACAGTTACCATGCCCGCGCCGCCTACTTCGCTTCACATGGCTACGCCTTTGCCCTGGTCGATGTCCGCGGCCGCGGAAATTCAGCCGGCGACTTCGAGCCGTTCGCGAACGAAGCGCGTGATGGTCATGACGTGGTGGAGTGGTTCGCGAAACAGCCGTTTTGTGACGGCAAAGTCGCGATGTGGGGCGGTTCCTACGCAGGATTCGATCAATGGGCGACGGCTAAGGAATTGCCTCCTCATCTCGTCACGATTGTTCCGGCGGCGGCGGCACATCCAGGATTAGATTTTCCCTTCACCAATAACGTTGGCATCCCGTATGACACGCAATGGTTCACCCTCACGAGCGGTCACGCCAGCCAGCAAAATCTGTTTGCCGACTCGAAATTTTGGCGCACGAAATTTCTCGACGCTTACAAACAATACATTCCGTTTAAAAATCTGGATGGCTTCATTGGTAACCCGTCGGCGAATTTTCAGCGCGTCATCGGACATCCCATGGTCGATGCCTATTACGACGCCATGGTGCCAACGCGCGAGCAATTCGCCAAGATTACGCTACCGCTTCTCACCATCACCGGACAATATGACGGCGACGAATTAGGGGCGCTCACCTTCTATCGCGATCATCTGGCAAACGCATCCGCCGAAACACGGGCGAAACATTTTCTGATCATCGGGCCATGGGACCATGCCGGTACTCGCACACCCACGGATGAAGTCGGCGGAGTGAAATTAGGCGGCGCCGCTGTCATCGATCTGAACGACCTGCATCGGCAATGGTACGACTGGACGACGAAATCCGGCACTAAACCGGACTTCCTCAAAGATCGCGTCGCCTATTATTTTTTAGCCCCTGGAAACAGCGGAGCAAACGGCGAATGGAAATACGCCGAGGATTTCGACAAGCTGACGGCGAACCATCACTCGCTTTATCTGGACGCCACCGATGGTGGAGGGAATGGCGTCTTTCACTCCGGGACTTTGAGCGAAAAACCGGCGGCTACCGGTGCGGACGAATACATCTACGACCCGTTAGATGTTCATCGCGGCGAAGAAGTGGAGAATGTGGACAACGAAAAGACGGCCGGACTTGACCAGCGCCGCGCCCTTAGCATCGGCAAGGACGGGCTTGTTTATCATAGCGATCCGGCCTCGAAGGAAACGACGCTCCTCGGATGCCCAAAGTTGACACTGTGGATTTCCCCTAAAGTGCCCGACACCGATATCACGGCCGAACTTGATGAAATTCTTGCCGATGGCACCAGCATCGCGCTGTGGAGCGATGTCCGGCGCTTGCGTTATCGCGACTCGGTTCGGCAAGAGAAGCTGGTCAAGTTGGGCGAAAGCGTGCGCTGCGACTTCAACCCTGGCCTTTTCATCGCCCGACGCATCGCGAAAGGCAGCCGACTCCGACTGGTAGTGACGGCGCCCAACTCAATCTTTTTCGAGAAAAATTATAACTCCGGCGGCGTGGTGGCGAACGAGACCGCGAAAGATGCGCGCACCGCGCATATCCGAATTCTGCACGATGCTGAACACGCCAGCGTGCTCGATGTGCCAATCGCGCCGGCACCTTAAGCAGCACCTGCACTTACACTTTAACTTTCACCTGCACTCGAAGAGGCGAACCGTAGCCGGCATCGGCGATGCCGGATCGCGCTACGCCGGGGCAACGCTCTCGCGGCCGTAACGCAACACGCGCGACATCCAAATCAGTTCATCGAGGAATTTGGCAGTCCGTCCGACGAAACTTTCATCGAGGAGCTTTCCATTTTCGCCAAAAATTTTGGCGGCATGTCCAAAATTAACGTCGTTAAAGATGGCGACGAGCCCGAGTTCGCGCATCACCGGCAGAAGCGCCTCGATTACGCGCGCGCCGCCGAAAGGACCAGCCGAAACGCCGCAAATCCCCACGGCTTTATGGATGTATTCTTCGAGGTTCATGTCGAGGGCATGCTTCAGCAACCCGGGGTAACCATGATTGTACTCCGGCACCACCAGAATTAATCCGTCTGCCCGCCTCACCAGATCGGAGAATGCCGGATCCTTCATCTGTTCGCCGGCATCATCCAGCCGCATCGGAATCTTGCAGATGTCCACGAATTCAGTTTCCACACCGGCACGCTTCTTCGTTTCTTCGAAAACGAAACGTGCCGCGTTTTCGCTCCGCCGTCCTTTGCGCGCGGTGCCAAGAATTACCGGAATAAACAGAGGCTGCATTTGCGCATGAGTCTCCAGGAAACCCCGCGGCGAGATCAAGCCAACTTGCGCACTAATTTCCGAAGCCGACGAGTGGTTTGCTCGCGGTCAATTTTGCTGGACGCCACATCGAGGACGAGTCCTTCCCATTCGTCGATAGGCAAGTTCGCCAATGGCAACAAATCATTCGATTGGAGAAAGACCAAACACGAGGCTAATGCGGTCCGCTTATTCCCATCGATGAATGCGTGATTGCGGCAGATGTAAAAAAGATACGCGGCCGCGATTTCAATCGCATCGGTGATAAGCGGCTGTCCCATCATGGTCGCCTGCGGGGCAGCCACAGCCGACTCGAGTAAGGCTTCATCACGAATGCCAGCCGATCCACCGTGCACCGCGCGCACTTCGGTATGAATCGCCTTCACCGCCGACGCAGTTAAATGCGTAAGCGGCCGTTTCACGAAAGTCGTTTAAACAACGCCGCGTTTTTCCGAATCAGCTGCTTTGCCATTGCGCCAGCTTTCGCACGGTCCAGAACCGGCCGGACCGGAGTCAAAACAATCGAGCCTCCCTCATGCACGGTAACTGTCATTTGATCGCCCACTTTGACTCGCGCCAGATCCATCAACGCCGCGTCAAAAATAATTCCCTGAGAATTGCCGATCTTGGAAATCGTTTTGGTCATACCGTAATACTATGTTTTACGCAGCTGATGCGCAAGAATGAAATCCGCGCCGGAAGATTGCCGATGGCCGGACTCGAACCGGCGCGGGCCGTTTCAAGCAAGCGGGGCTGTAGCTCAGCGGTTAGAGCAGGGGACTCATAAATCTAGCGTTTTGCCCTCCTGAACTCTTTGTCACCAATCCTATAACGCGAAAACATTAGCGAGCTTGCGCGCCCTAATCAGAACGTCAGATTGTCAACGGAACGCAACAAAGCCTCGCGCTTGCGCGCCGTTACTTGTGACGAAACAAAGAAAGAAAAGGCGGGTCCGCTCATGGTCACAGCCTTGGGGCTACCCTAAGCGGACTTGATCGTGCTGCGTGGCGGCGCTTGATTGTTGATGACAACTAATTAGATGGAAAAGGATCATGAGTAACACCGCCGCTGAGTTTTATACAACGTCTAGTTATCTGGAGAAGAATCCGCTCTGGCACACGGAAGAATCTTGTTGGAAAGCAGAACACGTGCTGCGGATGATCAATCGCCATAAGATTGCTCCTAGAACAATTTGCGAAGTGGGTTGCGGGGCGGGTGAAGTGCTCAAGCAGCTTCAGCACAGACTCGATAAGGAGTGTGACTTTCTCGGTTGTGATATCTCACCCCAGGCGATCGAACTTTGCAGGAGCAGGGCTAATGAGAGACTTCATTTTGAGCTCGGGAATGTTACGAAAATTTCAGAGAGGTTTTTTGATGTAATTCTGGTCCTGGATGTAATAGAGCATCTGGAAGATTATTTTTCATTTCTGCGAACCATCAAGGAGCGAGCCCTCTACAAGATCTTCCAGATCCCGCTGGACCTCTCTGTGCAAACGGTTTTACGCGCTACCCCGTTGATCAAAGACCGCCAAAGATTCGGTCATATTCACTATTTTACTAAAGAAACGGCGTTGCAACTTTTGAGCGATCTTGGCTACAACATCATCGACTGGTCTTACACGGCGGTTGCTCTTGACCTTCCGTCAACTAATCTCAAGAACGTTGTAATGAGGATTCCTCGAAGAGTGCTCTATTCGATCAATATGGACGTGGCGGTACGTCTTCTGGGTGGATACAGGCTTTTAATCTTAACCAAATAGGCCGCTTGCGGAACCGAAGCCACAAAGGGTAGAACCGGCCTTCTACTTGGAGGCGACGCTCGCCATTATTGCCTGCCCCGCCGCCCTGCCCAGGAACAAGCCGGTCTTGGCATCGATCGACCGCGTTACCTAGGTAATCTTGCGCTAGTTTATGCACTGACAGAGGAAAGAGAAGAGGCCGTCACTCTGGTGGAACAGCTGCTCACTCGACGAAATGGACGCTCACCGACTGGCGGAGCTCGAAATGGGATGGACTGCGAAGCAATCCGCGTTTTTTAACAAACCTCGCCGGACCGGAACTTAAGACCGTGTATTAAGCGCCTTCAGGACGAATCCCGAATGATTTTGCGGTCTCCAGGCCAGGGAGCATTTCGCGGGAACTAATCGTAACATGTGGCACATGCTGTTCTGAAGGAGGATCTAAGCACCGCACTGTATATCAGTCGATGGGCCTCCCGCCTCTTCTCTTTTCGGAAAACATTGCCTTCGGCACAAGAACGTTCTAGAAAAGCGCCGAAAGCACTTGGCTTGTGAATAAGTTTTTTTGCTGTTACCGTGTTCGCTTTAGAGATTGTCTGCTGACACGTACGCTGCGAAAGCAGGTGTGTGAGACGGATGAGAAGAAATCTCCTTGTCTGTACGGCGGTGTCGCCAAGCTGGCTACGGCAACGCTTATTATCGGCCTGTCGTTAGGAGCGGCCAAGGCCGACCAAGCGGGAGGCCAATTTGGGTTTTCTCACCCAAACTTCACAGGCGCTGCGGGTGCGATGACTGCGCAGCAGTTCGTCCTGGCGTTTGACGCCGCGATGCACAACCCGAATGTGTTCAGGAGCTGGATTCGAGCCGGCACTGATATAAGGAAGCTCAACCCAAGCGGCGTCTACCTGAAGCACCTGAGCTTGCGCACTATTGACCGCAGTTATGCAAGCGTGGGAGACCATCCCAGTTACAATTGGATTCATGCCAATCATCCGGAATGGATTCTGCGCGACGCAAATGGGAACACGGTTCCGCTATTTATTTCCACGGAAGAATCGCTGGACTTCGGCAACGACGCTTATCTCGATTGGGTTCTGAACACGTGGATGCCTAATAATTACCTGGACAGCACCGACAGCGATCCGAACAAGATCACTTGGTATCTCCAGGACAATGGTGATTTCCTCGGTCAACACATCAACTGCGCGCCGAACGATGCCGTCTGCAATCGCTACAATAGCGACGCGGGAGTGCAATCGGCATTTAAACACATGTTTGACCGGTTCAAGGCCCGGTGGCCGAACAAGCGGATCATGGTTAGCACCGGCACACTGAGCTACCTCACTCCATCCGAGCAGTTGCCGTTCATGGAAGATGTTCTTTCCCACACGGACGGGTATTTCAGCGAATGTCTCACCAACGATCACTGCTACTACAACAGCCAACCGAACTCGGGGAAGCGAAACGCCCTCAAGGCGACCATGCGGCTTGCGAACTGGCTGGCCGATCACGGCAAAGTGTTCTTTCCGAATCTCGGAATGGGTGACACCACACAGCCGACCCGGTCGGAGATGAACTATGCGTGGGCGTTCTTCAATCTCGTGCGAAAGGGAAATTTGCAGTTTTTCGCAAAAGTCACTCAAGACTCCACGGGATTATGGCAGCCAAGAACATATCCTGAAATGAATCTGCCGTTGGGCCAGCCATTAGAGGAGCGGCAGCAGATTTCGCCGAACGTCTACCGCAGGAGTTTCGAGCACGCCATTGCCTACGTGAATCTCTCCGATAGCGCGGTGTCGATCAGTTTGCCGCCCGCTACCCACACGAACTCGCTGGGGCAAGCCGTGATTTCCCCGCTGACGCTGGCTAGTTTCAGTGGATTGACAGTGTACCATTCATTGCCAATAGCCCCGAGTAATCTAAGGACTACGGCAGTGTCCCGCGGACAGGTGAACTTGTCTTGGACCGATAACTCAGACAATGAAGCAGGATTCAAGATTGGGCGCTCAATCAATGGAGTAGACTTTAAGCCGCTGCCGCTAGTCAGTGCGAACGTGACAAGCTACAAGGATGTGACTGTGGAGGGGTCAACTAAGTACTACTACCGCGTCAGGGCGTACAATAATTTTGGTTACTCTGCTCGGTCGAACGTAGCGAGTCTTACGACGCCGCCTTGACGGTGAATCAAAGCATTTCTCAAGTTTAGTTATGTTCTTCGCTGACACATACACGCGGCGAGCAGGTGTTCGCGAGACATCATGTGCAGCTAACTCCGGGAAAACTCAGATTCTGCGCGTGTGAAGTGTTCAGTCGTGTGACATCTGTGTATGCTAGATCCCAGCGGCTGGAGACGGTGGCGGACTTTCTCAGCGTTTTGAGTGCCCTCTCCACCACAGTAGAACTCATCCCTGTACAATCCTTTTCGGGATTGTGAAAGGGTGTCAGAGTAGCCGTATACCCTTAGCGATGTTACCCCGCTTTCCAGTGGAATTCTAAACATAGGCCGGTTTAGATATTCAGTTTTGATAGCGCACACGTTAATCTAACTCTTGCAGTTTGTTGACAATTCGCCGCGATTTCCTCCAGCACAGACTCCAAGCTACTCGGAGGCCAGCGGTTCTGCTGTCTCTCTCTCGCGTCGACCGACGAGTAGTTAGTAACCTGGCATTCAAATGATCTTTGCGCTCTCCTAGCAGCAGCAGGCCAGGGAGCATTTCGGGGGAAGTAATCGTAACATGTGGCGCATGCTCTTCCGAGGGGGGATCCAAGTGACTCTATCCACTATCCGGCCGTCGCAGACGCACCGTACACATTCCGACCTCGCGTGCACCGCGAAAATCTATTAGATGATTGTCAGCAACATGAACAATTGTTGATGGCTTCAGAGACAGGAGATTCGCGAACCGACCGACCCCGACCACTTTGGAACTCATTCGGGGAGCAGCCCACCCCTGCCGCGAACATCACTGATGCCCATTCCAAGATGTTCCTTCTGCTCGTACATCAGTTTGGTAAACACAAACCTCACCACATTGGCCCTTGCCTCATTGCTGTAATATTTTAATATTCGCTTGAATCCTGCGCGCCTTCCAAGTGCCTTGGCTGCCAGGTTTTCTTCCTTAACCAAGGCATAAACGGTTTCAAGCTTTAGCGCATTAAATCCATAGTCTAATATTTGGCATACCGCCCTATACGCTCTACCCTTTCCGCAGAGCCTTTGTTCGCCGATAAAAAGGTGCAGCTGAGCTTCGCCATCTCTGATGTCAGTATAGAAAATGTTTCCGATATATGCACCGTTGTCGCTTAGGCAGATCGCGAATCTTTTCTCGTCTTCCCGCGTCAGTATCCTGGCAAGCGATTCCGCTTCCATTTCGACTGTGATATGCCGATCAGGTTTGGAACAAGTGTGGCGCCAAATCTTCGGATTGTTGCGCCATTGATACGACATCTGCGCATCCTCAAGCCTGAGAGGTCGTATGTAAACTTCGTTATTCATGTAAAAACGAGGCAGGCAATAAGCGCGACGGCGCAGAGAATCAATGTCACGCCTTAGAAGCAGCAGCGGATTTTGAGCCGAGCTGGTAGGTGGCATAGGCATCTGCTGAAACCTGTTGACGAACGACACGAGCCGGAACTCCGTATGCCAGCGCTCCATCGGAGATATCGTGCAGCACTACCGAGCCGGCGCCAATCATCACATCGCTGCCGATATGTA
>Ga0209472_1001466_pt1 | contig 13607 bp, 11 predicted proteins | sample GraSoiAngelo_130_FD_185887 | JGI IMG/M metagenome (GOLD analysis project Ga0209472, IMG submission 185887) | Grasslands soil microbial communities from the Angelo Coastal Reserve, California, USA - 14_0929_02_20cm (SPAdes) (version 2) | ecosystem: Environmental > Terrestrial > Soil > Grasslands ...
CGTTGACCGCGTGGTCTGCGCAGTTTGAACGAATCCGCGCCGATCTGAGCGACGCGCTTAAGCAAGAAGAGCGAGTTGCGGTTGCAGATCGAACTCCCGAGCAGCGGCAATATCTGGGGAATTCTGTCTCCCAATTCTGGGACGCCGCCGATCGCACCTTCGCGCTTGCCCGCGAGGGCAAGCAAACTGAAGCGCGAACCCAGATTCAGATTTCATTGCAGGCGCGTCAGGAAGCGCTGACCACGGCGGTAGCGCGGCTTCTGGTTCAAAACAACGAAAGTGAAGAGCAAGCCGCGCAGCGTATCAGCCAAATTTACGATCGCGTCCAGCGCCAGGTTTACTTCTTTTTACTGGCGACGCTAATCGCAATCCTGCTCACCAGCCTCTATTTGATCCGCTCAAACCGGCAGTTGTTCGCACGTCTTGCAGCACTTTCTGAACAGCGTAGCGAGCTGGCGCAGAAGCTAATCTCGACGCAGGAATCCACGCTGCGCCACATCTCCCGTGAACTGCATGACGAGTTCGGACAGATCTTGACTGCCGTCGGCGCTATGCTGAGCCGAGCGGGCAATCAGGCGCCGGAAGGCTCCAAATTGCGAGCCGAGTTGCGCGAAGTCTGCGAAATCGCGCAAAACACTTTGGAAAAAGTGCGCAGCTTGTCGCAAACCCTTCATCCCGTGATGCTCGACGAATCCGGTCTCGAGAGCACACTGGATTGGTATTTGCCCGTGGTGGAAAGGCAGGCAGGCATTCACATATGCTATGAGAAAACCGGAACTTCTTTTGCGGTGGACGGCAACGCCGCCATTCATCTTTATCGTGTCGTACAGGAGGCGTTGAATAATGTCTCACGGCATTCCGGGGTCGCGGAGGCCTGGGTTCGCCTGAAGTTTTTGCCGGAGAATCTTCAGCTCGAAGTCGAAGATCATGGCAAAGGTTTCATAACGCAGGAAACCAAGCAAGGAATTGGATTAGTGGCCATGCGCGAACGGGCCGAGTTACTTGGCGGCGGGCTCGAATTCACGCGGCCAGCGGAGGGCGGAACGTTGGTTCGATTGCAAGTTCCCAGGGAGAAACTGGCTTCCCATGCGGGATAAGATTACGGTCCTGCTGGTCGATGACCATAGCCTCGTGCGGCGAGGTTTTCGTCGCATTTTGGAGGATGATCCCGATATCACAGTTGTCGCCGAAGCCGCGGATGGCGCTGAAGCCATACGCCTGACCCAAGAGCTGCACCCTCGTGTGATCGTGATGGACTGTGCTATGCCTCGCATGAACGGCTTGCAAGCGACCAGAAAAATTCTGCAAAGAGAGCCGCAAGCGCTGGTGCTCATGCTCAGCATGCATCCTGAGGACACGCTGGTCCGTCAGGCACTCGATGCCGGCGCTCGCGGATATATTCTCAAGAACGCTGTGGATCTGGAGCTTGGCGCCGCCATCCGCCGCGTGGCCGCAGGCGAAACCGTTCTCGATTCCCAACTCGAGCGCCCGGCGGCACTCAAAGGGGAACGCAGCTCCGGTCTCACACAACGCGAGCTGGAAATCTTGCAGATGATCGTCGCGGGCAAATCAGCCAAAGAGATTGCCTCCGCTCTCGACCTAAGCGTCAATACTGTCTCCGTTCATCGCGCAAACATTATGGATGCGCTGGGAATTCACAAAACCGCCGAGCTGGTCACATACGCCATCCGCAACGGGCTGGTAAACCTGCCGTGAATCGCCGGTCTTTTCTGCGTGGGTTCGCTGCCTTTGCCGCTGCTTTGCAAATCCCTCCTGAAACTCTGTTGGCTTCTCCCGCCGCTCCCGGATTTCGGTTCGTCGATGTGACTAGTTCTGCCGGCATTCAATTCCGCCACAACAGCGGCGCTTATGGCGGAAAGCTTCTTCCTGAAACACTCGGTCCAGGCTGTGCATTTCTGGATTACGATTCCGACGGATGGCAAGACATTCTCCTCGTCAACGGAACGGATTGGCCCGGCCACAAGCGCGACCGCAGCACGCTCAAGCTCTATCGCAACAATCGCAATGGAACTTTCTCCGATGTAACCCGTGCCGCTGGCCTTGGTATCGAGATGTACGGAATGGGTCTGGCGGTTGGAGACTACAACAACGACGGCTATCCTGACATCCTGATCACTTGCGTGGGTCAGAACCGCCTATTCAAGAACACCGGCAAAGCAACTTTTGTTGACGTCACGAAATCCAGTGGCTTGGGTGGCAGGCAAGCTTTCAGCACTTCGGCAATTTGGTTCGATTTTGATCGCGATGGCCTGCTGGATCTATTCGTCTGTAATTACGTCAAATGGTCGCCCGAACACGACGTTTTCTGCAGCCTTGATGGCAAAAATAAATCCTATTGCACGCCTGAAGCGTACCGGGGCGAAACCTGCTGGCTTTTTCATAATCGTGGGGATGGCACATTCGAAGATGTCACCGCCAGCAGCCGCATTTTTGACAGCAGCTCAAAATCGCTCGGCGTAGCCATGCTCGACTATGACCAGGATGGCTGGCCCGATCTGCTGGTCGCCAATGACACACAACCTAACAAGCTCTACCCCAATCAGCGCAATGGAACCTTCAAGGATGTCGCCGTCGAAGCTGGAATTGCTTTCAGCGCGGAAGGGAAGGCGCGCGCTGGAATGGGCGTGGACGTGGCAGATTTCGACAACACAGGAATCCCAGGCGTAGCCATCACGAATTTCGATAACGAGATGATCGGGCTGTATCGCGTTTCCGGCGGAAATTTTGCTGATGTGGCGACGCAGAGCGGAGTGGGGCTGCCATCAAAAAATACTCTGGGATTCGGCTGCGTATTTCTCGATGCCGATCTCGACGGCGCGCTCGACCTTGCCGTGGTGAATGGTCATATTGACGACACCGTGCGCAACGTTCGCGGAGTCGGCTATGCGCAACCGCCGCAACTTTTTCTGAACAATGGCAAAGGAGTCTTTCACGACGTGGCGGCTGAAATCGGTGGTGGCTTCAGCCAGCCCAAAGTTGGTCGCGGTCTGGCCTACGGCGATTTTGACCGCGACGGCGATCTCGATTTGCTGATGACCACTAATCACGGCCCCGCATATCTTTACCGCAACGACCAGCTTGCCGGGAACCGCAGCATTCGCTTTCGCCTGGTGGGCACAAAATCAAATCGTGACGCGATAGGCGCGTCTTTGAAAATCTTTCACAGTGGATCCATTCAGTCGCGTCTGGTCAAAGGCGGATCGAGTTATCTGTCCCAATCCGAACTTCCCGTAACATTCGGGGTTGGCAAGCAGGACAAGGTCGATCGCTTGCTGATCCAGTGGCCCAGCGGACGAATTGAAGAATACAAAGACCTCGCAACGGGCTGCGCTTACGAGTGCGTCGAAGGCAAGGGAATCACTCGTCGTGATGGGTCCTAGGAGCTGGCTACAACTGGTGCGCGGTGAGGTGGGGCCAAAACTTAGGGGGCGTAAACGCCCGTTGACCCAATAATTCCGCCAAATATTTGGCCGAAGTCGCAGAGCCCAGGGTGAACATTGATCAATTCTACTCGGCTTGGGGCTTCACCATCACGAGTTGTACAGTCTTGTGGGCATGTTCGGAAAGCGTGACGAGTTGTGCGTCCGACTTGAGGGAACCGCTTCTGGGTGATGCCGGATAACTTGCAAACACACGATAGTCGCCCGGGGCAAGGCCAGTGATGGAGAAGTTGCCGGTCTGGTCGGTTTTTGCGCTGCGCGAGCGGAAGCGGTTGTAGGGTGTTTCCGGGTCGGGTGTTATGCGCACATGCGCCCCGATCATCGCCTCGCTGCCCTCGTTTACAGAGCCTTCCACTTGTGAGCTCGCCGAGCTGACAACGACCTCAAGTCTCCCACCCGAGGCGCCTTTTTCCAGTTGTAATCCCTTTTCAAGGATATCATCCGCGCCGAGTCGCACCGACTTGACATACCAGTCGTGCTCAAGCCCCATAGACGGATAGCGTAGTTACCATCCTTGACTGACGTGATCTCGAAAGTTCCATCTTTTTTTACACGACCATGCCCACCCAATTGTTCGTCTTCGTCTACTGGGAAAAGGGCTACACTAATCCGATCCGATGTCAGCGAGCCTGGGCCGCTCACCGTAACTCGACCCTGAAAGGTGGCGCCGCTACCGAGAGAGATGGTAAGGGACTCGATGCTCTCGCCAGCAATTTCAACCTTCTGACGCGCCTTGCCAGTCATTACCCCTTCGCGCTCTTCGTAGGCGACAATCACGTAGCTACCCGGGGGTATGCCCTTCAGTTTGAAGATGCCCTTCTCGTCGGTCCTACTTTGACGGCTGGAGCCGAAATCATCTACTCCGGGCTGTTCGAGAATAACCAACGCGTTTTTGGCAGGCCCGCCGGGGCCAATGACCTGCCCGGCGACCTCCACAGTTTTGGTGCGCTGCATAGAAAAATCAGCCTGCACCTCGTCCCCCGACTTTGCAGAAACCACCTGTGCCTGACCGACTTGCACTACTCCGGGGTAGTACACCGGGGCGTATTCACTACCGAGGTATTGCCGAACCCAATAGTCCTCATCAACAAACGGTACATTGTTATCGGGTTCGAATGAGTCCGTCGCCCGTATGTAATATTCGCCAGGTTTGACTCCGAAGATACGGTATTGGCCGCGATCGTCGGTCTGGCTCGAAGCGACTGGAATCAGTGTCTGTTTTCGGGAAGCGAACGGGATATCCTCCTCTGTTTCCTCTTCGGTTGGCCTGCGCAAGGCTACGACCTGCACACGAATCATCGGCTCACCATCTTCGTTATTCACTCGGCCGGTAATGACAGCAGCCGCCGTCATGCGGAACAGGACATCGCTGATCTTCTGTCCGTGCTTAAGAGCTAATACTGCCCCGGCATCGGTTCCCTGAGACTGATACTGCTGGTCCACAAAACCGGCGCGGGTAGCAAAGAACCGGTAGCGGCCCGGGACAACCTCCTTGAGAAGGAAATGACCATCGCTGTCGGAAGTTGCTCCGTAGATTAGAGTGTCCGATCTCGAATCCTCCGGCACGAGCGCCACCCGGGCTGATTTCAGCGGAATGCCTTCAGCGGCTGTTACGACGCGACCTGCCACCCGACATGGAGAAGCAGGATGCTCCTCTGCTTTCTTATCAGGCGATGGAACCGGGGTTTGTGCGAGTAGGCTCAACGCTACCGCGAACATTACGGGTAGAAAACGCCGCATTGGTACCTCTTAACCTTCGAAGAGGACTTGTGCGATGAGGAAAAAAGAATGATACGCCAACTCGGGCGAAAGCGCTGAACAAGCGAATCCCCGATGACGGTTCTCGTCTACGGCTTTCTGACGGATATCTCGCATCTCCCATCCTTACTGATAAGGCGTTTATGAGATGTGTTGATAGCTTCTAAGTCCTTTCCAGCTTTTCTTTAGCCCAGCGTGCCGATTCAGTGACGACGGGATCTTCGTCTTCGCTGAGGCGGTGCAGTAAAGGGAGGTATCGGGCGTCGCTGCTGTTGCCGATGGCGATCGCGGCATTGCGGCGGAGGCCACTGTACTTGGTGCGGCGCACGGGCGATCCTCGGAATTTTTCACGAAACTCTTCTGCGGTCATCTCGGCCAGCCAGTCCAGCGCGGGATTTACCAAGCCTTCGCGTGCTTGGAATTCCGGTGCGTTTGTGACAGGAGCTTTGCGGTTCCAGGGACAGACATCCTGGCAGATATCGCATCCGAAGATGTGCCGGCCGATGCCCTCGCGAATATCTTCTGGAATTGCGCCGCGTTTTTCGATTGTGAGGTAAGCGATGCAGCGATTGGCATCGAGCTGATAGGGAGCGATCAGCGCGTCAGTGGGGCAGGCATCGATGCAGCGGGTGCAGGTTCCGCAGCGGTCTGGCGCGGGCACATCGGGCTCAAGCTCGAGTGATGTGAGAATGACGCCAAGAAATAACCACGATCCGAGCTTCTGATTCAGAATGCAGGTATTCTTGCCAATCCAACCAACTCCGGCGTACTTAGCATAAACGCGCTCGACCAGCGGGCCGGTGTCAACGTAGCAGCGCGTCTGCAATTCTGGTGCTTCTTGCTCGCCGGACTCTTGGTGGAGTTGCTGTTCGACTACACGCAACTTCGCCATGACAGCGTCGTGATAATCCTCGCCCCAGGCGTAGCGGGAAATCCAGCCGCGCTGCGAGTCGTTCACTTCAGTTGAGTATGGTTGAGCCGTGTTGTAGTTGATTGCGCACACAACCACGCTGCGGGCCCAGGGCACGGCGTGTCGCAGAGACGCCCGCTTCAGCCGTCCGGCCTCGTCGCGTGCCTCCATATACTTCATCTCTCCAGCATGGCCGGCAGCTATCCACTCGGGAAAGTAATTCAGTTCAGGCGCGTCGTGGACAGGAGCAATGCCAGCCAGATCAAATCCGGCTTCGCGCGCAGCCTGTTTCACCAGCGTCGATAATTGGCTGAGCTGAGGCAAAGCATCTCCTGCAGTTATGTTACGAGATGATTGTTCCTGTGTCGCGCAGGGTCAGTGAAAGCGGGTGAACAAGCTACGATTATTGCGTCCTCTGAATGAAAGGGGCTGCGGCTGACAGTTGTGGCCTCGGGGCCGGGAGGCTAGAAGCCCAGTTTCTTTACTTCTTCGTTGTAATACTTGCGATAGAGGATGTCCCACTCCTGGCTGCCTTCGAGGATGGTGCGCTTCTGGTTCTCGATCTTCTGGCGGGCCGCCTGATCGATTCTCTCCTCCTGATTCAGCAATTCCTCGAGAACCTTGCGCACTTCCAGGCGTATCGTATTGCGATCTTCGACAAAGTCGACTTCGTTCATTTCGGCGAGCGCGTCGCTGACCACGTGCGCTACTTTATTCACTTTGTCGCGGCTGATTCTCACTATCCACCCTGTTGATTGGTTTTGAATTTTCCAGTGTACACGCGATTGCGAAGGTGGACAAAAAGCGCTCGCAGCATTCATGGAGAGTGGGCAGGTTCGCGGCGAAGTAAATTGGTGCGAATTTCATTTCCATAGGAGAGCTTGATCACAAGCTGGCGCTTCTCGATGCGGAAGGAGATGGGTCGGCCAGTTTGCCACTCAGTGGGCAGCGGCCCGTCGGGCTGAATCAGCGGCACGTATTCAGCGATGTAGATCTGATTTCCCGTCCAGATGCGAAGATCGTAGTGAACGGTATCGTAGGAGGTCACGACTGTGTTCCAAAGCCATGATATTGGAGTGGTCTGGACTTTCGTGTGTATGGCAAGAAGAGTACCCTGAACGTAAGCGTCCGCGCGGGCGGCAGTTGGGAGCAGAATTGCGAAGATCACAGCAGCAAATATTCGGCGATGAATGCGGGATGGCACTGGCTTCTGTTTATTTGGATGAGCGCATAGGGCTGAGAGGTGGGGGAAAATCTGCCGGCGGTGCTCTGCGGAACAGGTGTTTCGAGGCGCCGCCCTAGAGGACAGCTTTATATTTGCGGACGAGCTCATTCTTCACCTTGCGAAACATTTCCTGGTAGTTGGCGCCACTCTTGCGCATCTCTTCCGAATAAGCTTCCAAAATGACGCGAACTTCGTCGTTAATGCGGTCCTCGAGCGACAATTCCTCGAGCATGGATGCGTGCACTCTTTCCTTAACGGCAGGCACGTTCTTGGTCTCGATGAACTCTCCAGCAATCAGTTTTTTGGTAACTTCGCGGGCCAGATAGCCCACATATTCTTTCGAAAGAAGCATGTGAGGTTAGAATTTTTGTGTTTGATGAGTTTAACACAGGCAAATCGGTCGCTAGCCGTTGGCCGATTGTCGTTGGATAAGGCGCCGCGCCGAACCGTAGCAGTGCACAGCAAGCGTTCAACGACTGACGACAAACCACCAACAACAGGCTTACAATGCTGGGCAACAGGCGCTAACGATGTCTCCCACCCCAGACGATCTTTCCGGATTGAAAGATGACATGATCGCCTTCATCGAGGGCCACGGCATGCGCCGCTTTCATGGCTACGTGGATCATGATGAAGTGCAGAGCATTGTCTGGAAAGGTGGAGAAAATCCCGAAAGCTGGAAAGATTTTGTGGAGTTGGCCAAGGCGGCCGGTGCGCCATTTTTGACAATGGATTCCTGGTCGCTACGGCGCGAAGAACTTGATGAGATGCTGGAGCGGTTGGGCAACGCCGAGTTTACCAACGATGAAGATGTAGAGGATGCGCGCTGGCTGCGCACGTACGTCGGCAAGACCGGATTTGTGCAGCTAGGATTCGCGCACCAGGGAGTGATGCTGGTCTGCGAAGCTTCCACCGAGTGGTATGACCACTATCAGCGGCTCGTGGAACTGTCAGAAGATTTTGGCGGAATTCCCATTGATGAGCCGGACCAGGATGATGAGCCGTGATGTAGCAGGTGTTACCCTAAGACCGTTCCACCCCCAATATTAAATTGCGCTGGATTTTCAAGGACGTTGATTCAAATCAAGTACACCTGCTGAGCGAGGCGCTGCGATTACGCAGCGCTATAGCGCCTGGCGATCCGCAGCTTGCCTTCACTCTCGCTGGCTTGCTAGCAGCACGTGGCATCGCTGATCCGGAGGCTGCTGAACGGTTCCTCTTTCCGTCACTTTCTCATTTGCATTCGCCGTACACGATGAGCGGCATGCAAGCCGCGGTCGATCGTCTGGACGCAGCCATCGAACGCAAAGAAGGGATCCTGATCTACGGCGACTACGACGTCGATGGCACTACGGCGATTGTCATTCTGAAGACCGCCATTGAACTGTGCGGCGGCTCGTCTGATTTCCATGTGCCGCATCGCATTCGCGAGGGTTATGGAATGAAAGATGACGTGATCGAGCGCGCCGCCGAGGCCGGCATTCGCCTGATTATCAGCGTGGATACGGGCATTCGCGCCTTTGCGGCGGCAGAGACCGCACGACGGCTGGACGTGGACTTGATTGTGACTGATCATCACTTGCCTGGGCATGACGGCGTGCCTGCGGCGCTCGCAGTGCTGAATCCAAATCAGCCGGGATGCGAATATCCATGCAAAGTGCTGTGCGGCGCGGGGGTAGCCTTCAAGCTGGCACAGGCATTGATGGAGAGGCGGCTGACGCAGAGCGATCAATCGCGTTTGGTGGCTTCCTTCATGAAAATTGTGGCCATTGCCACGATCGCTGATGCTGTGCCGCTGACTGGCGAGAATCGTGTTTTCGCGAAGCTTGGTTTGGAAGGCTTGCGAGCGCCGGTTAATGCCGGGTTGAAGGCGCTGCTTGAGGTGGCGCAACTTGCGGCTGCGCGTCCGTTGAATTCTGGGGAGGTGGCATTCCGCATTGCGCCGCGATTGAATGCCGCTGGGCGCATGGACGTTGCTCGGGACGTAATCGACCTTTTCAGCGTGAAGGATGCTGCTCGAGCGCGGGAAATTGCTAATCGATTAGACCAGCTCAACTCCGAACGTCAGGAAGAAGAACGCCGCATCATGGACGCGATTCAGTTGCGCATCGAGCAGGAGCCCGCGCTTCGAGAGGCATTCTGCGCGGTGATCGATGGAGATGGCTGGCATCGCGGCGTGATCGGAATTACCGCCACGCGAGTGGTGGAACGCTACGGACGCCCGGCGCTGGTGATCTCGCGCGACGGAGATGAGGCACACGGCTCGGGCCGCTCCATTCCCACCTTTCACTTGCTGAATGCGCTCGAATCCTGTGCGGATTTGTTTAGCCGCTACGGCGGCCATGCGCATGCGGTGGGTTTTTCGTTGCCGTCATCGCAAGTGGAAAATCTTCGCGCGCATCTCGATACTTATGCTCGCCAGCATTTGGCTTTGGAAGACTTCCAGCTCAGCATCGCCGTCGATGCCGAGCTTGCGCTCGATCAGGTTACGCCGGAGCTTTTTCAGGCCCTGCGCCGGCTGGAGCCTTTCGGTGTGGGCAATCCGGAGCCGTTGTTCATGGCGCGTAATGTTTGTCTAAAGGCGCCGCCCCGAATCATGAAAGAGCGGCACGTTAAGCTCAGACTTTCCGCGGGAGAATCAAGCAATCTTGCAAGGCTCGTCACGCCTCGCTGCCATCCGGATTCATCAACGTTCCACCGCCACGACGAAACGGGAAAGTCGAACAACTGGCGGAAATCCATCAGCTTCGATGCGCTCGGCTGGAACCTCGCCGAACGCATTCAGCAAGCGCAATTGCTTCCCGGAGATACTCTCGATATCGCCTTTAGCCTCGATCAGAATGAGCATCCAGAACTAGGAGGGCTTGAGCTTTCCCTACGAGATTTCATAGCTCCGGCCAGAACCGACGCGACGGCAACCGAGCCGGAAAAGTCCACGGCAACGGGTATCTGATTCTTCCTGGCAACCAACTTCCTACTACTCCGAATCCAGCAGAGTAGCTAAACTCCCGGTTCAGCGTTGGAGGTAAATATGAGCAGGTCTGTTCTCGCATTCGGAGTTCTCTTCTTCGTCAGCTTCACAATTGCACAAACCAAACCAGCCAATCTTCGCAAGCCGCAATCACCGTCAGCCGAGGCCACGAGTCCCGCGGACGTGCTTCCAGTAAAGCGCGTTGTGCTCTACAAAAATGGCGTGGGATATTTTGAACACACCGCCCGTGTGCACGGCACGCAGGACCTCAGCATTGATTTCACTTCATCGCAACTCAACGATGTGCTCAAGTCTCTTACAGCGGTTGATCTGGGAGACGGGCGTATCTCCTCAGTCCGTTACAATTCCATTGCTCCACTTGACGAGCGGTTGAAATCACTGCGCCTACCCTTTGGAGAGCAGGTAACAAGAGCAGGATTTCTGCAAGCTATGCGTGGTGCGCGCGTTGAGGTTCACAGCGGCGCGAGTTCTGCCGTGGGACGATTGCTCAGCGTGGAATCCAGCCGTCGCCAAGATGCGAAAGGCAACTTCGTTGACGTGACCGACTTTTCGGTCATGACTGATGGCGGTGAGATGAAGAATTTCGAGCTCAATCCTGCCACCTCGGTGCGAATCGCTGAGCGCGACTTGAATGATGAAGTCGGGCGTTATCTGAGCCTGATCGGCTCTTCCCGTGCGCGAGACGTGCGCCGCATGGCACTGACTGCTTCGGGTTCGGGCGATCGCGACGTGTTTGTTAGCTACATCAGCGAAGTGCCGATCTGGAAAAGCACATATCGAATTATTTTTCCAGACAAGCCTGGAGAAAAGCCCTTGCTGCAGGGCTGGGCAATCGTCGATAACACAATCGGCGAAGACTGGAAAGATGTCCAGCTTTCACTGGTAGCGGGTGCGCCACAGTCATTTGTGCAGAATGTCTCGCAGCCGTTCTACACGCGACGTCCGGTGATCGCGTTGCCCGAGTCAGTGATGCTGACACCGCAGTCGCACGAGGCGTCGTTGCAAGTGGCTGAACCGATTCCGGCGAGCGGATTGGGCGGAGACGTGAGTGGCGGCACCGCCGGTGCGTTGCGTGCCGGAGGCGTGCTTAGCAGCCTGCAAGGAGTCGTGAAGGATCCCGCCGGAGCGGTCATTCCAGGCGCTCGCGTGACGGTTCGCAATGAGGAAACCGGTGCATCTCAGGTGACGACAACGGACTCTCGCGGCCATTACAGCTTCAGCAATGTTCAGGCGGGTAACTCCGCGCTCTTCGTAAGCTCCCCAGGTTTCAAGCGCTACGACTTGAGCAACTTCTATTTGGGCGTCGGCCGTACAAATGAGATCGATGCGACCCTGGAGGTTGGACCGGCCACCGAAACTGTTGAGGTTCAGGCCAGCGCAGCAAACGTGTTTACGCAGTCCGCCTCGCTTGTGGGTATCGCTGGTAAGCAGTCCGCCGAGGCCGAGGGCAAATCCGCCGGCGACTTCTTCGAATACAACGTCAAACAGAAGATCTCGATCGCGCGAAATCAATCGGCATTGGTGCCCATTCTTCAGAATCACATCGAGGCAGAGAAAGTCACACTGTGGAATGAAAATTCGCCGCCGCTGCGGGCCGTCTGGATCAAGAACACCAGCGGGCAGGTGCTCGACGCGGGCAGCTTCAATGTGCTCGAAGCCGATGCTTTCGCTGGGGAGGGCGTCCTGGAGAACATTCATCCCGACGAACGCCGCTTGCTGTCTTATGCCGCTGACGCCGCCGTTCACGTCAAGTTCGAAGACGAGGCCAGCGACAATCCCTATACGCGGATAAAAATTGCGAAAGGGGTAATGTATCTGGTCCAGGAACAGCGAGCGAAAAAGAAATACACGATTCGCGATGCTGATACCGAGGCACGCCAGGTGATCGTGGAATTTCCCGCGCAGGAAGGATGGGAGATGACGAAAGGCACTCCCAAGCCGGAGGAATCTTCGGCGTCATTCCACCGCTTTCGAGTTCCGGTCGAAGCAGGCAAGTCGGCGGAGTTAACGGTGGAATCGTTTCATCCTCTGGAAACGACCTACGAACTAACAAACCTCGATTCCGACGAAGTCGCCTTGCTTGTCCAGCAGAAACGGCTTACGCCGGTCATGCAGCAGTCCTTCAACCGGATTCTCGCGCAAAAAGACAAGATCGGCGGCATTGATCAGCAAATCAATCAGCGCAAGCAGGAGAGTGATCAGATCACGGCCGACCAGAATCGCATTCGGGAGAATATGAAAGCGCTGAAAGGGAGTTCGGAAGAGCGCTCGCTATTACAACGCTACACTAAGCAGCTCGATTCGCAAGAAGACCGTATCGCGACTCTGCGGGGTGAGACCGATGGTTTACGCAAGCAGCGCGATACAGCGCAGGCCGAGCTCGGGCTGATGATCATGGACGTGAATGTGGACGAAAGCTTCTAAACACACAAAGCAACGGTGCTCGGCCGGCGGTTAGGACCTTCTAGCCGCAACGGTCGCAAAGCAACCGCAAAGATCAGAGAAATACGACTTGCGGATGCCGGGCAAGTTCCATATCGAGCCAAGCCCGACCCTTGCCTGCCTGCATTACACTGATTTCAGATGCCTCTGCAGATTTCGCACCTCCGCCGCTGGTTCGCGCTTGGCGCCATTGGCATGGTGTTGCTGGTGGCCGGGATGTACCTGTATGCGCGGCATAAGGTGAGAAATGCGCTGAAAGAAGTTCCGGAGAAGATTGGCCTTGAGGTGCAGCAGACTGCGCAAGGGTTCACTATCTCACGCTCGGAACAAGGGCACACGCTGTTTAAAGTTCAAGCCAGCAAAGCTATTCAATTCAAACAGGGCGGGCGCGCAGAATTGCACGATGTGGCGATCACGCTCTATGGCCGTGATTCCACGCGCTTCGACCAAATTTACGGCTCGGACTTCCTGTACGACCCGCAATCAGGAGATGTTACTGCTCAGGGTGAAGTGCAGATCGATCTTGAGGCCAATCCGCAAGGACTGACGAAGCCCGACCAGGCAGTTCCTAAGGAATTGAAAGATCCAATTCACCTCAAGACGACGGGCTTGACCTTCAATCAGAAAACCGGGAATGCGTCCACGAAGGAGAAGGTTGAGTTTGAAATTCTGCAGGCGAACGGCTCAGCCATCGGCGCGACCTATGTCGCTAACACGAGCGTGCTCACTCTCGAGTCACACGTAAACATTGTTTTTAACTCAACGATGCCGGCGCGAGTGACTGCCACGCGGGCGGCGATCAAGAAGAATCCGCAGGTC
>Ga0209472_1001467_pt1 | contig 13606 bp, 8 predicted proteins | sample GraSoiAngelo_130_FD_185887 | JGI IMG/M metagenome (GOLD analysis project Ga0209472, IMG submission 185887) | Grasslands soil microbial communities from the Angelo Coastal Reserve, California, USA - 14_0929_02_20cm (SPAdes) (version 2) | ecosystem: Environmental > Terrestrial > Soil > Grasslands ...
AGCCAGCCGCCGCCGTAGGTGCCGAGAAACCCCGTCACCACGACGATCGCCCCGAACTGCACGGTCGCCTGGGCCTTCGGTATGCCGCGGGCTCGCTCGAGGAAGGACGGCGTCCAAAACGCGAGGGCCCCGATCGCGAAGGTGTAGGCTGCGTACCCGAGCACGGTCAGGAGGTAGGGGCGGTTGCCAAGCAGCGCGGCGTACACGGAGCGGGTCACGGGCGCGACGGCGTCGGGGTCCTGGCCACCGCGCCGCGGCTCATGCAGCCGCAGCGCCAGGGCGGCGAGCAGGAGTCCTGGGACGCCGGCGACGAAGAACGCGCGCCGCCACCCGAGATAGTGATCCGCGAGGCCCCCCACGACATACCCCAGCGCTGAGCCGATCGGAATCGCGGCGAAGAAGATCGCGAACACACGCCCCCGCCGCTCGCGCGGGAAATAGTCGGCCAAGAGCGCCGGGGAGATGGTACCGTAGGCCGCCTCGCCGACTCCCACCACGGCCCGGGCTATGAACAGCGCGGCATAGCTCCGGGCCAGTCCCGCCAGCGCCGTGGCCCCGCTCCAGATCGCCACGCCGAAGGCGATGAGTCGCGTGCGCGACCGCCTGTCGCCGAGCGAGCCGAACAGTGGCGCGGCCAGCATGTACACGACGATGAACCCGGTCATGAGCGCGCCGAGCTGCGTGTCCGACAGCCGCAGCTCGGAATGCTTCATGCTCTCGGCGAGCGCAGCCACGATCCACCTGTCGAGATAGTTGAACAGGTTGATCAGGGTCAGAACGGCGAGGCCGGTGCGCGCTAGAGGTTCTTCTCGAGCCACGCCGTGAACAGCCCGTACAGGTTCTCGCGCGTGTTCCCGCCGGCGATCGCGTGGGTCTTGTTCGGGTAGATCCGCATCTCGAACTGCCGGTTGGCAGCTTCGAGGCGCTCCACTAACCGCACCGAATTCTGGAAGTGCACGTTGTCGTCGCCCGTGCCGTGGACCAGCAGGAAGTGGCCTTTCAGGCTGTCGGCGTAGGCGAGCGGGGCGCTCTCGGCGTAGCCGGCCGGGTTCTCCTGCGGGGTGCGCATGTAGCGCTCGGTGTAGATCGAGTCGTAGAAGCGCCAGTCGGTGACGGGGGCGACGGCGAGCGCCGCCTTGAACACGCCCGCGCCGCGGAACATGCTGAGCGAGCTCATGTAGCCGCCGTAGCTCCAGCCCCAGATGCCGATCCGGTCGGGATCAACGTACGATTGCGCCGCAAACCAGCGGGCCGCCGCGATCTGATCGGCCGACTCGTAGCGCCCGAGGTGGAGGTAGGTCTGCTTCTTGAACCGCGCGCCCCGCGCGCCCGTGCCGCGATTGTCCACGCTCGCGACGAGGTAGCCATCTTGCGCCACCATCTCGTGCCACAGATAGCTCGCGCCGCCCCAGCCGTCGGTCACTGTCTGGGACCCCGGCCCACCGTACACGGTCAGCAGCAGGGGATAACGGTGCGACGGATCGAACCCCTTGGGCTTGATGATCCAGGCGTTGAGCTCCACACCGTCGGCCGTCTTGATCGTCAAGAATTCGGGGCGCGAGAGGCCCAGCCCCGCGACCTTGGCACTCAGCGACGCGTTATCCGCCAGCGGGCGCACCACCTTGCCGTCGGCGCGCCGCAGGGTTTGCACCGGGGGGACGCCGGCCCGGGAGTACGTGTCGACGTAGAGCTGGAACGTCGGAGCGAACTCAATGCCGTGGCTCCCGGGCTCGGCCGAGAGGCGCATCGATCGCGCCGGTGAAGTACAGCACCTGTCTCTTTTCGTCCACGCCGTACACCTGCAGCACGTCCCAGCCGCCCGGCGTGACGCGGCGCACGAGGGCGCCGGCGCGGTCGAACAGGTACACCTGCTGGTACCCGTCTCGCTCGCTTTCGAACAGGAACTGCTTGCCGCCCGCGATCCAGCGCGGCTCGTGCGCATCCACCCAGGCGGCGTCCGAGTCCGCCATGATGGTGCGGGACGCCCCGCTCGTCGCGTCCGCGAGCACCAGGTCGAGCCGGTTCTGATGACGGTTCAAGCGGGTGAGCCAGACCTCGTCCCCCGAGCCCGCGAAGTCCATGGCGGCAACGTAGACGTCTTTGTCCGATCCGAGATCGACCCACGCCGTCCGGCGCGTCGCGAGATCCACGACACCGATCTTGACTTCCGAATTCGGCGTGCCCGCCTTCGGATAGCGCACGGGCACGAGCTCGGGGTACAGGGAGTCGGCGTTCAGCAGGTAGAAGGGACGGATCGCCGTCTGGTCGAGCCGCCAGAAGGCGATGCGCCGGCCGTCCGGGCTCCAGCGGAACGCGTCACGCAGATCGAGCTCTTCCTCGTACACCCAGTCGGAGGTCCCGTTGATGACGTTCTCGTTGCCGTCCGCGGTCACCGCGGTCTCGGCGCCGGTCGTCAGGTCGGTCACGTAGATATTGTTGGCGCGCACGAAGGCGACCATCCGCCCGTCGGGTGAGAACTTGGCGAACATCTGGTAGCCGGGCTGCGCGCTCACCGGGATCAGACGCTTCGCCTGCAGGTCCCACACGTAGTAGGTGCCTTTGGTGTTCTGACGCCACACGCGCGCCGAGTTGGTGAAGACGAGCAGCCTCGCGCCGTCGCTCGAGAACCGGTACTCTTCGACCGCCACCGGCTGCGAAGCCCCGGGGGGGACGAGATCGGCGCCGCGGACGAGGCGCTCTTGCTTCCCCGACAGGGCGTCCACCCGGTACAGATCCGTGCGCCCCGCGCTGTCCGTCTCGACGGTCGTGTAGGCCGTGCCGTCCTTGGTCCACGTCGGGCTCACGAGGTCGCTCGCGAACTCGCGCGTGCCCCAGATCGAGTGGACCGTGAGAACGGGCGCCTGGGCCGCCTGCGCGACCGGTGGCCCGGCCAGCAGGACGGCGAGGGCGAGGGGGAACAGCCGGGGTAAGGATCGTGCACGCATGATGGCCACCGAGCGGTAAGTTTGGGTGACACAAACTTAGCCGCCGGTGGCCGTCGTGCGAGGTCTAGTGGTCCTCGAGACCGTCGTGGTTGTCGTCTTCGAATGCCTTGAACGAGTTCTGGATGTTGTTCGCCACCACACTCTCGTTCGGCTGGCCCTTGTTGGCGGTGGCAGGGCTGACGAGCGCGGTCTTCGCGCCGTTCAGGAACCACGTCGAAATGTCGACGCGCAACGTCACGTTCAACGTGCCGCCCTCCTGCACGCTGACCGCCGGCACCAGAGTCGACTCCTGGCTGTGGTCCACATCCGACACGAACGTGAAGTCGCTGCGGCTGCCGGCCTGGCTGTACGTCCCCGTTACGCGGATGGAGATCGTCGCGAAATCGGGATGCGCCGCAATGAACGCCGCGTCATCGCTCGAGCCGGGCTTGTGGATCTGGAACTCGAGCTGGTCGTACAGGCCCGGCGGCGCGCTCACCGTGACCTGCGGCGCCATCGCCGTGCCGCCGAGGGGCAGCGACACGAGCGTCGCCGCGGTCTCGAATTCCTCACAGTCGCCGTTCCCCGCGACCGCGTCGCACGTCGGGACGTCGGCGCGCTTGAGCTCGACCTGCCTGAGCACGAGCTGGGCGGAGCGCACGATCACCGTATCGCTGCCGACGGCGATCACCGTGCTGTCCCCGGCAGCCACCACGCTCGACCCGACCACCGATGCGGAGAACGCCGCCGCGGGGTGCGGAGCCGCGGCGTTGCTGGACGTGAGCGCAAAGCTCAGCGATCCCATCGTACTGTTGGAGCAAGCGGCAAGCCCGATCACGGGCAACAGCGCCAAGAGCTTCACGATCTTCATATTTCCTCCGAGCATGTTGATGAACGCCAAAGCCGAAACCGCGCTGCGCATCGGGGCAAGCGATGTGCCGGGCTCGGGCTCGCGCACGGGGCGAAAGCCGAGCACGGTGCGTGAGCGGTCTCACATGTCGGTCTGCATCGAATCGACGCAGGACCGCTTCGTTGTGAGCCAGCCGCTTCGTTCATGAAGGAGGTCCGTCGATGGGTACTCCGACGCAGTCGCAGCAGGCAGAGCGCTTCCGAGCCCTGCACACCGGACCTCGCATGCTCGTCCTCCCCAACGCGTGGGATGCCGTCAGCGCCCGGCTGATCGAGGAGGGCGGGTTCCCCGCGATCGCCACCTCGAGCGCCGGCGTCGCCTGGGCGCTGGGGTACGCCGACGGCGAGCGCATCAGTCGCGGCGAGATGCTCGCGGTCGTGCGGCGGATCGCGCAGGGAGTTCGGGTCCCGGTGACCGCGGACGTCGAGGCCGGGTACGGCGCGACGGCGGAAGCCGCGGCGGAGACGGCGCGCGGCGTGATCGCGGCGGGCGCGATCGGGTTGAATCTGGAAGACGCGACGGACGAGGGGTCGCTGCTCGACCTCACGCTCCAGGTGGAACGGGTGCGGGCGGTGCGCGAGGCGGGGGCGGCGGCGCGCGTGCCGCTGGTCGTCAACGCCCGGACCGATGCGTTCGAAGTGAAACATTGGTCGCCGGCGGAGCGGTTCACCGCCGCCGTGCGCCGCGCCAACGCCTACCGCGCCGCGGGGGCGGACTGCCTGTTCGTCCCCCACGTGAGCGACGCCGACACCATCGAGCGGCTGGCCCGCGAGATCGCCGGTCCCCTGAACATCATCGCCGGCCCCCCCGCCCCACCGCTCGGCCAGCTCGAATCCCTCGGCGTGCGCCGTGCCAGCCTCGGACCGCGCATCGTCCAAGCCACCCTGGGGCTCATCCGCCGCATCACCTCGGAGTTGCGCGAGCGCGGCACCTACGACGCGCTGGCCGACCTGGTGATCCCGTTCGGGGAGATCCAGCGCCTGTTCGCCCGGTGACCCCTTGACCAGCAGGGCGGCAACGTATATTTATTCTGTAAGCCGCATATTAATACGAACTGGTTAGTACGATCAGGTAGGTGCCCGTGACCGTCCGCACGTCGAACGCGAATCTGATCCTGACTCCGGCCTGTCCCGTGACTGGGAGCGACCGGGCGGCTTAGAGTGCGAGATCACGAGCAATGCCCCGGCCCGCTCCCTGACGAGAGCGGGCCTTCTTTTTTTGTGTCTCGATCCATGGAGCCGTGATGCGCGAACGTGAGGGATCGCGCTGGGCCAACCGCCGCGCGCCGGACCGCGACCCCTGGCGCGAGCACGACGCCTGCGGGGTCGGGTGCGTGGCGCGCGCCTCCGGCGAGCGCTCCAGCGGCATCGTCGCCCTGGCGCTCCAAGCGCTCGCCCGCGTGGCGCACCGCGGCGCCGCCGCCACCGACCATTCGGGCGACGGGGCCGGCCTGCTGGTGCAAATCCCCCGCGCCTTCCTCCATCGCGAGGCGGCGCGGCTCGGCCTCGCGCTCGCGCCCGAGCAGCCGTTCGCGGTGGGCATGTTCTTCCTGCCACCGGAGCCGGCGGCGCACGAGCGCATCACCGCCATCATCGAAGACGTGCTGCGCGACGCGGGGCTGCCGGTGCTCGCGTGGCGCGACGTCCCCGTGGAACCCGCGGTGCTCGGGCTCACGGCCCGGGCCACTTGCCCCGCCATCCGGCAGGCCCTGATCGGCGCGCCCGCGGGCGGCCGGCACCTGGACGCGTCGGCCTGGGAGCGGTCGCTCTATCTCGCCCGCCGCATCATCGAGCAGCGGATCGCCGCGGCGGGACCCGAGCTCGCGGGGTTTTTCGCGTGTTCGCTCTCGTGTCGGACGGTCGTGTACAAGGCCCTCCTCACCGGCACGCAGCTCCCCGCCTTCTTCCCGGATCTCGTCTCGTCCGACTTTGAGTCGGCAATCGCCGTTTTCCACCAGCGGTACTCGACCAACACCAGCTCGAGCTGGGCCCTGGCGCAGCCGTTCCGGTTGCTCGGGCACAACGGCGAGATCAACACGCTCTGGGGCAACCGCAACGCGATGACGGCGCGCGAGCCCGCCCTCGCGTCACCGCTCTGGGACGAGTGCATCGATCGCCTGAAGCCCGTCATCTGGGCGGAGGGGAGCGATTCCACCAGCCTGGACAATGCGCTCGAGCTATTGGTCCGCTCCGGCCGCGACCCGGTGCATGCCTTGATGATGCTCGTGCCGGAGGCCCACGAGGGCGCCCCCGAGATGGGGCGGGCGCTGCGCGGGTTCTACGAGTTCCACGAGTGCCTGGTCGAGCCGTGGGACGGCCCCGCGGCGCTGGCGTTCACGGACGGCGTCATCGCTGGCGCCGCGCTGGACCGCAACGGCCTGCGGCCCTGCCGCTACAAGGTCACGCGCGACGGCCTGCTCGTTGCCGGGTCCGAGGTGGGGCTCGTGGACTTGGACCCGCGGGACGTGGTCGAAAGCGGGAGCCTGGGCCCTGGTGAGCTCATCGTGGTGGACACGCGGCGCCAGACGATCTTCCACAACGCGGACGCCAAGCGGGAGGTGGCGCGTCGCCGTCCGTACGCGCGCTGGGCCGCCCGCTCCGTCCGCCCGCTCCGCCCGGCCGCCGGGTCCACCCCGCCGCGGTACGAGGGGCCTGAGCTCGTGACGCGCCAGCTCGCCTTCGGCTGGAGCTTCGAGGACCTGCGCTACGTCGCCGAGCCCATGGCGACGGCGGGCCAGGACACGGTGTGGAGCATGGGGGACGACACGCCGATCCCCCCGCTGTCGCGCATTCCGCAGAGCCTGTACGCGTATGTCCGCCAGCGCTTCGCGCAGGTGACGAACCCGGCGATCGACCCGCTGCGCGAGACCCTCGTCATGTCGCTGCGCATGCATCTCGGCCGGCGCGGCTCGCTGCTCGCCGACAGTCCGGCTGCACTGCGACTGATCCGCACCGAGCATCCGATTCTCCTGGAAGACGAGATCGCCGCCCTGCGCAACCTCGCGAGCGATCAGGGGGTGACGCTGCCGGCGCTGTGGCGGCCGGGAATCGGGCCGGACCCGCTCCGCGCCGCGCTCGATGGCCTGTGCACCGCGGCAGAGCGCGCTGTGCGGCTGGGAGCGCGTGTCGTGATCGTGAGCGATCGCGACGCGGATGGCGAGCACCCGCCCATCCCGATGCTCGTGGCGATCGGTGCGGTGCACCAGCACCTGCTCCACCAGGGTCTGCGCACGCGGCTCGGCCTCGCCGCGGAGGCCGGGGACGCCTGGGACGTGCACCATTTCGCGGCGCTGATCGGCTACGGCGCGGAAGCCGTGCACCCCTGGCTCGCGCTCGCGTCGCTGCGGGCGCGGCTCACGCCGGAGGCACCCACCGCATTTCGCGCCGCCGCCGAAAAGGGCCTCCTCAAGATCCTCTCGAAAATGGGGATCTCGACGCTGTCCTCGTACTGCGGCGCTCAGATCTTCGAAGCGTTGGGGCTCGGTGCCGAGGTGATCGATCGCTGCTTTACGGGCACGGTGTCCACCATCGGCGGGATCGGATTCGCCGAGATCGCGGAGGACATCCTCGCCCGCCAGCTCGCCGCGTACGGCGACGACGGCGCCGAGCGGGTGCTCCCCGACCACGGACGCGTGCGCTTCCGTAAGGACGGGGAGGACCACGGCTGGTCGCCGCCGGTCGTCACCGCGCTGCAGCGCCACGGCTACGAGGCCTTCCTCGCCAAGGTCGCGGCGCGCCCGCCCGCGGGCCCGCGCGACCTGCTGGCGATCCGCACGGGCGCCCCCGTGCCGCTCGAGGAAGTCGAGCCGGCGGAGGTGATCCGCCGTCGCTTCATCTCTACCGCGATGTCACTCGGCGCCCTGTCGCCCGAGGCGCACCGTACGCTCGCCACCGGGATGAACCGCATGGGCGCCCGGTCGAACTCCGGCGAGGGCGGCGAGGATCCGGACAGCTACGCGCCCCTGCCCAACGGCGATCGCGCCGACAACCGGATCAAGCAGGTCGCCTCCGCTCGCTTCGGCGTGACGACCCAGTACCTCGTGCGGGCCGACGAGCTCGAGATCAAGATCGCCCAGGGCTCGAAACCTGGTGAAGGCGGCCAGCTCCCCGGTCACAAGGTGACGGCGCTGATCGCCCGGCTGCGGCACGCGGTGCCCGGCATCCCGCTGATCTCGCCGCCGCCACACCACGACATCTACTCGATCGAGGATCTGGCGCAGCTGATCCACGACCTGAAGCAGGTGAACCCCCGCGCCCGCGTCGGCGTGAAGCTGGTGGCCGAGGCCGGCGTCGGGCGCGTGGCGGCGGGCGTGGCGAAGGCCTACGCCGACTACGTGCTGGTCTCGGGCCACAACGGGGGCACGGGCGCTTCGCCGCTGTCCTCGATCAAGCACGCCGGCTCACCGTGGGAGCTTGGGCTCGCCGAGACGCAGGCGCTGTTGATCGAGAACGGGCTGCGGCACCGCATCGAGGTGCGGGTGGACGGCGGGCTCAGGACCGGGCGCGACGTCGTGATGGCGGCCTTGCTCGGCGCCGAAGCGTACGGCTTCGGGACCGCGGCCCTGGTGGCGATCGGCTGTGCCATGGCGCGCCAGTGCCACTTGAACAGCTGCCCCACCGGCATCGCCACCCAGCGGCCGGAGCTGCGCGCGAAGTTCAAGGGCACGCCGGAGCAGGTGGTCGCGTACTTCACCGCGATCGCGGAGGATGTGCGGCGCATCCTCGCGGGGATGGGGTTCCGCTCCCTGGACGAGATCATCGGCCGAGTAGACCTGCTGGAGCGGGTCGACCGGCCGGACGTGCCGCGCGCCCAGATGCTCGACCTGTCGTTGCTCCTCGCCGACCCGGAGCCGCGCGACGCGCCCCGGCGGCGCAGCGTGGCGCGCAACGACCGCCCCGGCGTCGAGTCGCTGGACGACGCGATTCTCACGACGCTGGGGCCGTGCCTGGAGAGCGGGCGGCCGTTCGACGAGGCGTACGACGTCGGCAACGGCCATCTGACGCTCGGGGCGCGGATCGCCGGGCGCATCGCCGAGCGTCACGGCAGCGCCGGCTTGCCGCCGGGTCGCGTGCGGCTGCGGTTCCGCGGCAGCGCGGGGCAGAGCTTCGGTGCGTTCGCGCTCGCCGGCATGCACTTGGAGCTCGAAGGGGAGGCGAACGACTACGTCGGGAAGGGGCTGTCGGGCGGCGAGCTCGTCATCACACCGTTCCGCGACGCGGCGTACGCCGGTCTCACCCATCGCAACGTGATTCTCGGCAACACCGCCCTGTACGGCGCCACCGGCGGGACGTTGTTCGCCGCCGGGCGCGCGGGCGATCGGTTCGCCGTGCGCAACTCGGGCGCGGTCGCCGTCATCGAAGGCGCGGGAAACCACTGCTGCGAGTACATGACCGGCGGCACGGTGGTGGTGCTGGGCGAGGTCGGCCGCAACTTCGGCGCGGGCATGTCCAACGGCGTCGCCTACGTGCTCGATGAAACGGACGGCCTCGCGGCCCGGCTCAACGGGGACATGGTCGCCATCCGTCCGCTCGAGCCGCAGGACGAGGTCCAGCTCCTGACGCTCGTGGAGCGGCACCTCGCGCGGACCCTGAGCCCGCGGGCGCGGGACCTGCTGGCGGCCTGGCACCGCGCGTTGCCCGCGTTCCGCAAGGTGGCGCCGCTGCCGCCTCCGGCGAGCGCGCCGGTCCCGGCAATAGCGGCCGACCAGGAGCCCGCCGAGCAGGTGTCGTGATGATTCCCATCGGCATCCCGCGTTCGAGGAGAGGCAGCGTGCCGGCGTTCGGCTGACGAATCAGCGCGACGCCAAAGCAACGCGGCCTCTCGTCCTGGAGGCCGCGTTTTTTTCGATTGGCTGTGACACACGGAGCGCGACATGAACCCGACCCTGTACGACACGACTCTGCGAGACGGCACGCAGCGCGAAGGCCTCTCCCTCTCGGCGGAGGACAAGGTCCGGATCGCCTGCCGGCTCGACGCGCTCGGGATCGGCTACATCGAGGGCGGCTGGCCCGGCTCGAATCCCAAGGACGCGGAGTTCTTCCGGCGCATCGCGGGCGTCCCATTGCAGCAGGCGAAGATCGCGGCATTCGGTATGACCCGGCACGCCGGAGGCGACTGCGCCGAGGACGGGAACTGTCGTGCCCTGGTAGAGGCCGGGACGCCGGTGGTCACGCTCGTGGGCAAGAGCTCGACGCTTCACGTCGATCGCGTGCTGCGGACGAGCCGCGACGAGAACCTGCGCATGATCGCCGAGAGCGTGGCCCACTTCAAAGCGCTGGGGAAGGAAGTGATCTACGACGCGGAGCACTTCTTCGACGGGTACCGCCTCGATCCGGCGTACGCGCTGACGACGATCGACGCGGCCGCGGGCGCGGGCGCCGACTGTGTCGTGCTGTGCGATACCAACGGCGGCGCCCTCCCCACCGACGTCGAAGCCCGCGTGTGGGAGGTGCGGGACCGGATCACGGCCCCACTCGGCATTCACCCCCACAACGACAGCGGGCTGGCGCTCGCGAATGCCCTCGCCGCCGTCGAGGCCGGCTGCGTCCACGTTCAGGGGACCATCAACGGATACGGTGAGCGTTGCGGTAACTTGGATCTGGTCCAGCTGATCGCCACGCTGCAGCTCAAGCTCGAATACCAGGTGCTCGCGCCGGAACGCGTGCGGGAGCTGCGCGACGCCGCGCACTTCGTGGCGGCCGTCGCGAACCTGAACCCCGATCCCCACGCCCCCTACGTTGGCCGGAGCGCCTTCGCACACAAAGGCGGGATCCACGTCGCCGCCGTGGCCCAAGTCCCCGAGAGCTACCAGCACATCGATCCGGCGCTCGTGGGGAACGAGATGCGCGTGGTGGTGAGCGAGCTCGCCGGGCGGCGCACGGTACGCCTGCGCGCCGCCGCGCTGGGCGTGCCGGCGGGCGAGCGGGAAGCCGCCGTGCTGCAGCGGATCAAGGAGCTCGAGCACGCCGGCTACCAGTTCGAGGGCGCCGAAGGGTCTTTTGAGATGCTGTTGCGGCGCTCGTCCGACGACTATCGAGCGCCGTTCGAGATGATCGAGTACACCGTCGTGGTCGAGAGCCGCTGTGGCGCCGTGCGGGCAGAGGCGAGCGTGACCCTGCGCGTCGGCGAGGTCGTGACCCGCGCCACGGCCGAAGGAGCGGGTCCCGTGAACGCGCTCGACCGCGCCGTGCGGGAGACCCTCGTGCCGCACTACCCGCAGCTCGCCCTGGTGCGCCTGGTGGATTACAAAGTGCGGATCGTGGACGACCACCTCGGCACCGCGGCCAAGCCCCGGGTCCTGATCGAGTCGGCGCGCGGCGACGAGCGCTGGAGCACGGTCGGCTGCTCGGAGAACATCCTGGAGGCTAGCTGGCAGGCGCTGCGGGATGCGCTCGAGTTGCCGCTGCTGCGGCGCCCGGCTAGTACAGGTACGCCACAGCCAGCGCGAACGTGACCTGATCCTTCTTGCCGGCGAACGCCGCCAGGGTCGAGCGGTCGTACCGGAGCTCCGGACGGACCACCGCGTCCGGCCAGGCTCGGATGTTCAGCGTCGCCGTGCCGCTGCCGAACTTCTGTCCCGTGTTCGCGGGGAAACCGAACACGCCGTTGGTGCGGGCGCCGTCCTGATCGTTCACGTAGTCACCCCGGAGCGCCAAGCCGACGGCCGAGTTGAAGTCGTAGGTCACCCAGCCTCCGAGGGCCCACCATTGGGCGTCCTGCGTCGGGTCGGGCAGCGCCGCGTTGGCCTGCTCCTTCCCGTAGTCCCCCTGGACCCACACGGCCGCCTTGCCGAGCTTGCGCCACAGCAGTCCCTCGATGCCGTAGCGGTTGGCGCCGTTGATGCCGGCTTCCTCGGGCCCCCAGAATCCTACGATGCCGAGCGAGGTCGCGGCGTCGGGATAGATCCCGACACGTCCCATCAGGGACTTGCGCCCGTTGTTGTCCGACACCTGGTCCCAGCCGTTGATCACGCGGAACTGCGCGTCCAGGTGGTTGTTGAACTTCGTCTCCACGCTCACCCCGAGCGCGGTGAAGTTCTCCACGTAGACGAACTGGTTCCCCTCGGACCAGTTGGGGTTGGCGTAGGTCTCGATCACCTCGAGACCCAGGAGCGTGGGGATCCGCCCGACCTTGAACTGCAGCCCGTTGCCACTGGCCGTCGGGACGTTCAAGGTGACGTAAAGATGCGGCACGTCGACCGGGACCGGCGTAGCGGCACCCGCGAAGAGCCCATTCGACTGGATCACCGTCGCATCCTGCCCCACGAGCAGCTCGGTGTGGAACCCCGCGCTGAACTTCGCCGGGTCGTACGGCCGGTCGAGCACGACGGCGAGCGCGTTGAGCGTGAAGCGGTTCTGCAGCCGGTCGTACAGCCGGCCGACGATCGCCGTGTCGCCGAGGCTGCGGCCCGAGTAGGCGTACGACGCCTCCGCGAAGCCGGACAGCTTGAAGCCGGCCAGCATGGTCTCGAGGTGGTTGACCGGTTGGGGCGGCGGATCGGCCTTCTTACCAGTCGAGTCGGCCGGCGCGGAAGGCGCGCTCTGCGCGGCGAGCCAGACTGGAGCGATCAACAGGGCGCTGAGAAGACGCATGTGCTCTCCTTAGCTCATCGTGAAGGAAGTCCCTCGCTACACCTTCGGCGTATGCTGCGCTTGCTGCAGCGCTCGACGCTGCACTTCGTCGGCCGTGACCGCGGTGACCGCGGCCGTGTCCACTTCACCGGTCCGGATTCGAATCACCCGTTCCAGCGGCTGCACGAAGATCTTGCCGTCGCCGACCTGACCGGTGCGCGCCGACGACAGGATCGCATTGATCGTCGGCTCCACAAACGGCTCCGACACCGCCATCTCGAGGCGCACCTTCTCGCGGAATTCGAGCACCACGTTGGCGCCGCGGTAGTGCTCGTGCAGCTCCCGCTCCCCGCCGTGCCCGCTCACGCGACTGATGGTGACGCCCGTGACGCCGGCGCGGAACAGCGCCGCCTTGACCTGGGGCAGGCGCTCGGGGCGAACGACAGTGGTGATGAGCTTCATGTCCACTCCTTCACGCTAGGTGTCAGAATGCTGTCGGGTCGCTGTCAGGCCGCTTCGGGCTCCGGCTCCAGCCCGCTACCGAGCGAAACATCGGCCGGCTCGCTGAGGATGACCGCCGAGGCCACTTCCGGCGTGTCGGGATAGGCCAGTGCTCCCATTTCCGGCAGGTCGAGTCCCAGCTCCTCGACCTCCGGGGCCACGCGATGGCCGCCCACCAGTACCGCGGTGACCTTGTACGCGACGTAGGTCATCGCGCCCACCGCCACGAAGTTGGTCAGGCCGCCGACGAGCTGGGCCGCGAGCTGGCCCGCGTCGCCGTAGAACAGCCCGCGCACCGCGCCGTTGACACCGTTCCACCCATCCCCATAGGTGCCGTCGGCGAGCAGGCCGAGCGACAGGATGCCCCACAGTCCGTTGACTCCGTGCACGGAAATCGCGCCGACGGGGTCGTCGATGCGCAGCCGCCGCTCGACGAAAAAGACCGCCGCGCACACCAGCACCCCGGCGACGCCCCCGATCAACACCGCGGATGGCGCGGTCACGAACGCGCACGGCGCCGTGATGGCGACGAGCCCAGCGAGCGTGCCGTTGGCCAACATCGAGGGATCGGGCTTGCCGTATTTAATCCACATGTAGAGCATCGCGGTGATGCCCCCAGCCGCCCCAGCCAGCATCGTGTTCGTCGCAATGACCCCGATGCGCAGGTCCGAGCCCGCCAGCGTCGACCCGGCGTTGAAGCC
>Ga0209472_1001469_pt1 | contig 13602 bp, 12 predicted proteins | sample GraSoiAngelo_130_FD_185887 | JGI IMG/M metagenome (GOLD analysis project Ga0209472, IMG submission 185887) | Grasslands soil microbial communities from the Angelo Coastal Reserve, California, USA - 14_0929_02_20cm (SPAdes) (version 2) | ecosystem: Environmental > Terrestrial > Soil > Grasslands ...
GGGGATTTTTAGACCTTACCAGGGCCGGAAGCCCGGCCGATGGTAAGGGACCGAAGGCGCCGAGACGGTCGTCGACAACTGGGCGTGCTGCATCGGCGCCTGCCGCCCGAGCGTCACGTCGCGTTCCGTCTGCCAGACATCCCAGCAAAGGATGGGTATGGCCAGTGTAATGACCACCCATGTAGCCGGATGAATCCTGCGCCGCTGCACGAGCGCGTGTCGGCTCGCCGGCGCGTCGGCGCAGAGCGCAGCATACCCCGGCCCCGCCGGCACCAGTTCAGAAACATCCTTGGCGTATTCGATGCATTCCACCATTTGCTCGCCCTCCCGCTGTGCGTGTGAGCGTGCGAATATGAAATGCCAATCAACGTCTAACTACCGTGAGTGCGGTCACGTGGACCTCCGGCCGCGCGTGCCGGCGTTCGCGGTTTGCATGTGGCCGCTCAGCCACAGGTGCGTTGATATATCAATCCGCGTTTCCCGCAGTGTCACGCGGTGTCAGCCTCGGACGAAAACTGCCCGACACCGGCAGCCGTGCGGCACGTTAAGCGCTTGCAGCAGAGATGCCCTGCCCTGCGCGCGGTTCAGGGCCCTTCGATCTGCGCTTGCGTGGCGAGGAGCGAGTTGCCGGATACCGTTCCGCCGGCCTTCAGTCCTGGATGTGGTAGAGGCCCGCGCCGAGCCGCACGACCCCCTGCGGGTTGTCCGACGCGCCGGCGCGGGCCTCATGCGCCGTGAGCCAGGCGTCGACGCGTTCCAGGAATGCTTCGCCCTCCTGCTCCAGAAACCTCTGGAAGTCCGACAACGCGCTCGCGTTGACGGAGTCGTTCACCGCGGCGCGCTCGAACCTCGTCGGTGCATGAGTGGGCCGGGTGAGGTTATGAACGTAGGTCTTGGCGACATCGGTGATGCGCTTGCCCCACATGGTGATGAGCCTCTCGTCCATCGACTGCGGGACGTAGCTGCGCTTGAGCGGCTCGAGCCGTCCGTCGCGAGTCTCGCGCACGGCCTGCGCGCTGAGTAGCTCCTTCAGCAGCGTCGAGGGACGGACATCGCCGGCTCCGCATCGCCGCAGCAGCGTGGCGAAGCTCACCCCCTCCCCCTCGAGCGGCAGCGGAAGCGGCCTGCCCCGCGAGTCGAGCAAGTCCCTGTCCTGGTGCCAGGCGGAGAGCACGAGCGAGGCCTTGGTGACATGGCCTGCGAAGGTGTCGGTCGTCGCAGCGAGTCGCGCGCGCTGTTTGCGGACCTCGCGCCGCGTGAGGCCGGTGAGGACGGCCGTGCGCGAGACGTTCGTCGGGCGCCCTCGCTTGCCGAACTGGTGGCTCGCGACTTCCACATAGCTCCTGCGCGAGAGCTCTGCGAACTCCTTCCAGGTGACCCCGCAACGGATCAGGACATGCACCAGGGGCCTCAGCCATTGTCGGGCTGCTGCGAGGACTTGTTTGGTGGAGGCCGACCGCATGGACGGATATCAAGCATCGCATAGGCCGACTGCGTCCATCCGGAAAATCAGAAAGTCACCCGGGCAGCCTCGAGGCTGCCCGCGGCGATCCTTCCCTCCCTGGATCGAGACTCCTCTGCCAAATGCCCTCAGTTCTCATCTCCGTTGTGATCGTCGATGGTGATTTCGCTGGCCATCACTGCCGTGCCCGACCATATGCCTTGTACGTCCACTCCGTGACCGGTCGCCTGGGTCAGGAAGGCGTCGACCGTGAGTGTGCCGCCGTGGCCATCGCTGATGGTCGCCTTGGAGGAGTCGATCGGGATGCCGAGCACCGCGAAGTTAGGCGGAGACATGCCCTTCGTGAACGGGCCCTTCACGGTAACCGGGATAACCGCCGTCATCCCAGGGACCTCACGCTCGAGACGGGTGGCAACAACCTTGCCGCTGCCGGCGGGGCTTTCGTATCCGTGCACCCGGATCAAATCGCCCTTCATCACGTTGCTCAGGTTGAAAATCGCCATCCCACTGGCGTGGTCCTCGAAGCGTGTGCTCGAGGTGACCGTAACCTGGACGTTCACCAGCGTAAAGCTCCCGGACATCACGTTGTCGGCCTGCGCCTGCAGCTCGATATCGCCGTTGCGCTCGAAGCTCACGACCGAGGCGACCAGGACGCTCGAGCTGTTGAGCATGCCTTCGACCTCGACTTTGACGTTGAGGGCGAGGTCGGCGGCGGTGCCGTTGCGATACTCGGTCGAGCTCGTCGTGGTAACGGGCTTGTCGGCCACGTCGAAATCAGTCGCCGAGGCAAAGCGCGTGATCAGGCCCTCCCGCTCCATGTCGCGCTCGTCGCCGGCTTCCTCCTGATCGGTCATTTCGCGCCGGACGTGGGTCGCAGTCAGCGTCTGGGTCGTGGCGTCGAAGCTCGTACCCTGCGCCTCGACGACGTCGCCGTTGCTCGGTGCACCGCTCGCAAAGCCGGTGAGATTGGCGCTCGAGTAGTCCACGGTGAGCGCGTTGATCATGAAGGTGTGCGAGCCTGCGTTGAGGCCGGCGACCGTGCCCACGACCTGAAGCGGTGAGCTCGCGCTTCCCTTCTCGATGCGCGTGGCAACGATGGCGCCGCTGGAGTCGGTCATTCCGGAGACGTGGATGACATCGCCCGTCTTGAGCCCGGTGATGTCTGCCGGCTGAATGTTCTTGCTGACGGAGGTGCCGGCGTTGATCTTCACGATCTGAGCGAGCACGGTGACCGTGCCGGCCGTCGTGTCGATCTTGTCGATCGGACCGATGACGGTCTCGTCGACGTCCACCTCGTCGGCAACGCCCGTGCCGTCGGCGTCGTCCTTCGAGCCCTTGATGCGGGCCACCTCGCCGACGGCGAGCTGCGACTGGTCGACCGTCTGACCGTTCTTGCGGATCGTGGCGCTGGTGGTCTGGAAACGGATGCCGTTGACGTAAATGCTGCCAAACCCGGTGATGACTCCGGTCGCGATCACTGGCGTCGTGCCGGAAGACTGGCTCATGCCGGAGCCACCGCTCCCGCACGCCACAGCGACCATCGCAATGACAGTCGCGAGGAGGAATTGCCTGATCCTGAGCACGTTGACTCTCCTTGATCTGTGTTCCTGAAAGTCGCCTTCGCGCGCCGCGCTGGTAGTTAGCTGACTTGGGCGGCGGGGCCGTATATGAGCCACAACGTCCCACCTAAGGCAATATGTCGCCACATTGCGGCATGGCTTCCGATGAGCCTCGGTCTTGGGCGAAGCGGGTCTGAAGCCCGCTTCCTTCAGCGCTACGCCTCCCCTACTGCGTCGCCCGGTACAGCTCCCGGGTGATCTCCGCGATCAGCGCGGTGCTTTCCTTGGGGTTCTCGAGGCCGCGTGTCAGCACGACCAGCACGAACGGCCGGCGTGCAAGGACAATCCCTGCATCGTGCCAGATGCGCGTGATGTCACCGGTCTTGTGCGCCACGTGCGTGCCGGCCGGAAGCCCGGCGGGTATCGCGTCATTGATCGACTGGCGCTCGAGAGTCTCGAGCATCTGCCGGGAGGACGCCCGGTCGACGGCCTGACCGCGCGCGATCGCGTCCAGGAGCGCGAGCAGCGCCTGCGCCGTGGTCGTGTTGACGAGCCCGCGCTCGAATGCCTTCGCATCCTCGAGGTCGCGCAGCACGTTCATGCCGTCGGCGCCGAGCGCGTGTACGCCGGCGCGGATGTTCTCGACGCCGAGCTTGTCCATCAGGAGGTTCGCGGCGAGATTGCTGCTGACCGTGATCATGAGCTCGCTGAGCTCTCTCAGCGTGCGCGTGGCTCCGACCGCCCGATACAGATCCCTTTCCGAATCGTCGTTGGGGTCCAGCGCGAAGGCCGAGCCATCGACCAGACTGTGGAACTCATTCTTCACGCTCAAGGGATCGTCGAGCTTCAGCTTTCCCTGCCGTGCCTGGCGATAGAGCTCGATCAGGACCGCCACCTTCATGGTGCTGGCGGCGTGAAACGGCTCGTCGGCTCGCCGCAGCCATTGCGTCCTGCCGTCGAGCGTCCGAAACGCCACGGCCACGTCCGCACCGCTTCTTTCGATTACGGACTCGATGCGAGGAATGGCGGCGGCGAGGCGCGGGTCCGGGGCGGCCAAGCCGTGCCGCCAGAAGCCGGCGGCGAGGACGAGTAGCGAAATCGCCCGCGCCAGACGCGCTGCGTCACTTCGAGCCACGGCTTACCTTCAACAGCAGCCCTTGAAGCGACCCTCTTCGATGGCGTAGCGGGCCTTCTGGCGCTCGCGGAAGAACTCGCCGTAGCTCATCACCGGCTCGCCCGGGTGATGCGCGCTGCGGTGAGCGACATAGGTGTCGTAGTCAGGAATCCCGACCATGAGGCGGGCGGTCTGCACGGCCCTGCGCCAGAGGAAGCTGAGCTTAGCCATGGCCAACCGCCGCCCCTGCCGGGCCGCCGATCTCGATCGCCGTGCTCTGCGGCGTCGCGCGCGCCCTGCGGATGCTGACGAACGCATACGCCACGACGATGACCACGATGCTCACCGCCAGGCCCGCGAGCGTCGCGTCCACATAGTCGTTGAAGATGACTCGTCCCATTTCAGTGAGCGACTTCGCCGGCGCCAGCACCTGATTCTCCGCAAGCGCGTGACTGAATTTCGCGGCGTGGCTGAGGAAGCCGACCTTGGGATCGGGACTCAGCACCTTCTCGAGCCCGGCAGTCACGGTGCAGACCACCAGCCACGCCGTCGGCACGATCGTGACCCAGGCGTAACGCTCGCGCTTCATCTTGAACAGCACCACCGTGCACAGGCTGAGCGCAATCGCCGCCAGCATCTGGTTGGTCGCTCCGAACAGCGGCCACATCGTCCAGATGCCCCCATAGGGGTCGATGACCCCGGCATACAGCAGGTATCCCCACAGGACGCACGACACGGCCGAGCCGATCAGGTTGTTGCCCCATGCGCGGGTCTCCTTGAACGCGGGAATCGCATGACCGACCAGGTCCTGAATCATGAAGCGGCAGACGCGCGTTCCGGCGTCGACGGTCGTCAGGATGAAGAGAGCCTCGAACAGGATCACGAAGTGGTACCAGAAGGCCATCAGCGTGCGGCCCCCGAGGAAGCTCGAGAAGATCGTCGCCATGCCGACGGCGAGCGTCGGGGCTCCACCGGTGCGCGACAAGACGCTCAACTCCCCGACATCGTGTGCGACCTGATTGAGCATGTCGGGTGTCACCGTGAAGCCCCACGACGAAACGACGTCGGCCGCGTGCGCGGCCGTGGTCCCGATCAGCCCCGCCCCGGTGTTCATCGCGAAATAGACGCCCGGATGAATGACCGAGGCGGCGATCATCGCCATGATCGCCACGAAGGATTCCATGAGCATGCCGCCGTAGCCGATGAAGGCGATCTGAGTCTCGCTCTCGATCATCTTGGGCGTCGTGCCGGATGAGATCAGGGAGTGCCACCCGGACACCGCGCCGCAGGCGACGGTAATGAAGAGAAACGGGAACAGGCTCCCGGACCACACCGGGCCCGTGCCGTCGACGAACTTGGTGATCGCCGCCATCTGCAGCTCCGGGCGTGCGATCAGCACGCCGACCGCGAGCAGCGCGACCGTGCCGACCTTGAGGAACGTCGACAGATAGTCGCGCGGCGCCAGCAGCAACCAGACCGGCAGCACCGAGGCGACGAAGCCGTAGCCGATGATGATCAGCGCCAGCTGCGGGCCGGAAAGCGTGAGGTAGTGGGCGAGCGCCGGCGTGTCGGCCACGGTTCGCCCGTAGTACAGCGCCGCGAACAGCAGTACCGCGCCGAGGATCGACATCTCGGCGATGCGGCCCGGGCGCACGAAGCGGCCATAGATCCCCATGAGAAGCGCAATCGGTGCCGTGCAGAAGACCGTGAAGGTGCCCCAGGGGCTCGCCTTCAGGGCGTTGACGACGACCAGCGCCAGGACCGCCAGGATGATCACGCAGATCAGCAGCACGCCGATGCCGGCGATGGTGCCGGCGACCGGGCCCATCTCGGAGCGGATCATGTCACCGAGCGAGCGGCCATCTCGTCGCGTCGAGAGGAAGAGCGCGATCATGTCCTGGACCGCTCCCGCGAACACCACGCCCGCAAGGATCCACAGCGTCCCCGGCAGATAGCCCATCTGCGCCGCCAGTACCGGTCCGACCAGGGGTCCGGCGCCGGCAATGGCTGCGAAATGGTGGCCGTAGAGCACATAACGGTTGGTCGGCACGTAATCGAGGCCATCGTTGCGCCGATACGCGGGGGTCTGCCGGGCGGCATTCACCCCGAGCACCCTGTTCGCGATCCACAAGGCGTAGAAACGATAGGCGATGAAGTAGATGCACAGCGCCGCAATCAGCAGCCACATCGCGTTGACGCTCTCACCGCGCTTCAGCGCGACGATGCCGAAAGACACAGCGCCCAGCCCGATGACGGCTGCCCAGAGCAATTTGCTGCGGATGGACATGGCTCGCTCCTCGTTCTTGTACGCGGTGTCGCTCCCTGACCGCGGCGTCCCCGGCATTGCGCCAGGTCTGCGGAAGCGGCGACCCTGTCGGCTCTGACGCCATTATGCGACGGGCGCGCTGCGGGGGGCATATTCCCCCGCGTGCTAGATGAGGATGATCCCGCGCTGGATCCCCACCATAACGGCCTCGGTCCGGCTGCTGACCCCGAGCTTCCCGAAGACCGACGACAGGTGGTACTTGACCGTGTGCTCGGAGATATGAAGACGCCGTGCGACTTCCTTGTTGGAGAGCCCGTCCGAGAGCATCCGGAGCACATCCATTTCACGCGGCGTCAGCGGATCCTGCAGCGCGCCCGAGGGCGGCTTTCGAGCGGGGACCCTCTGCGGCTCCGTGCCGGCAAGGAGGCCGGCGGAGAAGACGATCAGCCCGGCGGCCACCGACTCGATGGCGGCGATGATCTCTGCCGGTCGCGCCGAGCGGGCGATGGCGCCCGCGGCACGGCTGCTCAAGAGCTCCCCCGCCCACTCCTCTGACAATCGGTCCGTGAGGATCAGCGTCCGCGCGGTGGCGGGAGCATGCGGCGGACCCGGCGACGAGGAGTCCCCGCGCGGCTCGGGATCGAGGATGACGACATCGGGTGGCGTGTCGGACCCGGCGGATTCTTCGTGAAGCTCGAGATGAGGCGCTGCGGCGAGCTCCGCGCGCAGTCGCGCGCGGAGCTCTGCAGACTGGGTGATGATCAGGACGCTGATCCGCTTAGATTCCTCCGGCACTGATGGCACTCACGGACAAGACTGCCGTTGCGGGCGTTCGCCCACCACCAGAGTGACCTCCCGGCGATTCCCGCCGCGAACGAGCACCGCCTCAAGGACTTGCTCGGGCCGCGTCCTGCCGAGAACGGCCAGGACGTCTTCCGCGGCGCGGCAGGGCCGGCCGTCGAGGCTGACGAGAATGTCGCCCACGATCACCCCGCCTTGCTCCGCGGGTCCTCCCGCCTGGACCGCCGCCACCAGGAGAGCCCCGCTCGAATCGGCGGCTCCGGCGCCGGCAGGCAGCTCAGCCGGCTGCAGCCCCAGACCGAGATAGCCCCGGAACACCCGCCCATGAGAGAGCAGCTCATCCGTGATCCGGCCGACCGTGCCGACCGGAATGATGGTGCCCGACCGGCGGATGAAGGCGGAGGTGCACAGGCCCACGATCTGGCCACGCGCATCGACCAGGGGGCCGCCCGAGTAGCCGGGCCGCAAGCCGCCGTCGAGGGCCACCAGCCGTTCGATCTCTCCCCCGAGCCACGTGCGCCAGGTGGGGCCCACGGCCGCCACCAGGCCGTAGTCGAGGCTCACCTGACTTTCCGCAAACCGCGCGAGAGCCAGAGCGAAGTGGCCGACCCTGAGAGAGCCCGCGTCCCCCCGCTCCGCAGGCTCGATGGCCGCTTCCGGTACCCGAAGAACCGCAAGGTCGGTGCCGGCATCGCGACCGACGAGCGAAGCGTCGACCCAGCCGCGGCCGGCGAGCAGCACGCGTATGCCCTCCTCCCGCCTGATGGTGTGCGCCGAGGTCACCACCACGCCGCGGGCCCACACGATTCCGCTGGAGGGGATGCGACGGCGCGCGTGCACGCCCACCACCGTCTCGCCGACTCGCTCGGCGATATTGGCCACCTGATCCGATACCGCCTGAAGGGCGTTCAGGCTTGCCTTGGTCGCTGTCACTCGCGGACTCCTCTGTACTCGCCCGGATCGCTAAACGATCGCCCGATGGGTCTTAGCATTTCACCGCCCGAGAGCCCCGTGCCCCGCCCGAACGTCCGGGTGACTACCGTCCGTAGGGCGCTACTGACCGTCCGTCGGATCGCCGCATCGATGTGACTTAACTACAGCGTGACGGCCGTCCCGCTCCGGTACATTACGTCGCATGAGGCGGCACGGGGGCTTCTCCATTACGGAGCTGATGGTGGTAGTGGCCATCGTCGCAATCCTCCTCGGCATCGGCGCGCCCTCCTACCGCTACATCACGAACTCCTACCGCATGTCCGCGGAGGTCAACGGGCTTCTCGGGGATCTGCAGTACGCACGGGCGGAAGCGATCCGGGAGGGCCAGTACGTCACGGCCTGTGTCTCGAACGACGGTGTCTCCTGTACGGGCGACGCCGACTGGGCGAAGGGCTGGATCGTGTTCTCGGACGTCAACAACAACCAGACGGTGACTGCCGGCGTGCTGCGGGTGCAAGGGGCGTTCACCGGTACCACGCCGGACACCTTCATCGCCGACAGCAACGTCACCGCGGTCACGTATAACCGCGAGGGCTTTGCGACTACCGCCGCCGGCTTTCCCGACACGACCATCAGGCTACACGAGCAGACCTCCAGCGCGGCCTACACCCGGTGCCTGTGGGTCACGCCGGTGGGCATGCTGACCACCGAAACGCCCTCCAACAACCCCTCGGGGAAATGCTCATGAGCTCAAGGGTGCCCAAGGGCCGCTCGCGCGGCTTCAGTCTCGTCGAGGTCATGGTGGCGGTCATCGTGATCTGTGTCGGACTCCTCGGGATTGCCAAGCTGCAGGCCCTTTCGCTCTCGAACACGACCACGTCGCGCCTGCGGGCGCTGGCCGCGATCCAGGTGGCGAGCGTCGCCGCGGCGATGCATTCGAACCGTCGGTACTGGGGAAACACGCCCCCGGATACGGTGACCGTGACCGCGGCGGCGATTACCTCCACCGATGGAGCGCTACAGACACAGGCGACCAATGACCTGACGGGCACGAGTCCGAGCAATCCCAGCCGCGTCTGCGTCGGCACCGCTGGCAGCGGAGCGGTCTGTAACACGCTGCAGCTCGCCGCCTTCGACCTCGCCCGATGGAGCGTGTCGCTCAAGGCCCTGCTGCCCAATCCGACTGCTACGATCATCTGTCGTCCCACGCCGGGCGGAGGACCCGCCAGCTGCACCGTCCAGATCACCTGGATCGAGCAGGCGGTGTCGGTCAACCAGCAGGAAGCGGCGGCCACGGTGAACCAGACGGCCTGCAACAGCATCAATAACCCGCTCTTCCAGTGCCCGAGTTACATGGTGTACGTCGAGCCATGAGCGCCCGTCACCGCGAGCGCGGCTTCACCTTAGTCGAGCTGATGGTCACGGTGGCCATCGCGCTCTTCCTCATCGGGGGCCTCCTCACCGTGCTGCAGAACGTGCGCGGCGCCTACAACAACCAGCAGCAGCTCACTCAGCTGCAGGACCAGCAGCGATTCGCCCTGACGATCCTGGCGGACGTCATCCAGGCGGGCGGCTACTTCCCCGACCCCAAGGTCTTGCCGGCGGTTTCCCTGCCCGCGGCCAACGCGCCCGCGGCCTGTGCTGCGGCCTTCGTGGCGGGACAGGCGTTCTCCGGCTGCCATACCGCCACAACTGCCCCCGACACCATCGAAGTGCGCTACCGGACCGAGCTCAGCGATGGCGTGATCTTCTGCGACGGCAGCACCAACACTACGCAGGGCCCCACCGGCCTCTACGTCAACCAGTTCACCGTGGAGCCACCGGCCGGCAACACGCCCGGACAGCTTCAGTGCCAGCTCTCGGACGGGGCCACCGGCGCTGTCATCACCCCTCCGGTCACGATCGTCAACGGCGTGCAGAACCTGCAGGTCCTTTACGGAGTCAAGCGCACTCCTGCGCTCAGCGACTACAACGTCGACACCTATCTCACGGCGGATCAGATGAACACTGCGGGCGTGAATGGCAACGATTGGAACAACGTCAGCTCGGTGCGGGTGATCCTCACCTTCACCAATCCGCTGTACAACCCGGCCCGCGCGACCGAGCAGCCGGCGACCATCGCCTTCGAGCGCGTCATCCAGGTCATGGCGCGCGCGGGAGTGCACACATGAACGCTCGAGTACGCCTCGGCATCCGTAGTCTGCTGGGTCGCCGCGAGCGCGGCATGGCTTTGATCACGAGCCTCCTGCTGCTGCTCATCATCACCATCCTGGCGCTCAGCATGTTCCGCGGCTTCGGCTCCCAGGAAAAGATCGCCAGCAACCTGCGCGAGAAGGCGCGCGCCGTGCACGCCGCCGAGAGCGCACAGCAGTACGCCGAGTGGTGGCTGCTGCAGGGGAACAACGCCGCCATCGGCTCCGGGACGTGCTCAGCTCCATTGCTCAACGCGAACCTCGGCCAGGGTGAGATCTGCAACCAGCCTCTGGCCTCTGCCGTGGATGTGCCCTGGAACATCGGCGTCACCTATACGCTTCCGAACATGAACGTCACGCCTGCGAACGCCCCCCTGACGGTGAACGTGAGCAACGAGCCCTACTACGCCGCGCCCGGCTTCTATATCGAGGATCTCGGCATCGCGGCAGACCTCGCGGGCGAGGCTTACCGGATTGACGCCTACGGCTATGGCGGATCAGCGACCACGGTCGCAATCGTCGAAAGCACTTACGAGGTCTCTCAGGGCATCGTCTGCCTGAGTTGTCAATGATATGAATCGAAACACCTTCGGCACCTTCCGCGCCCTGTTCGCCGCGCTTGCGGCGCTGGCGGCGCCACTCGCGGCGCACGGGCAGACGCTCATCAGCGAGGACTTTACCGGCAGCACGACGAGCAACCCCTGGTACTTCTTCGCCGACGCGTGCCTCACCGCCTCGACCGCAGCCGGGGTCCAGCCCTCGGGCTCCGGCAACGGGCGGCTACCCGGGTGCGTCGCCATTCAGAGCACCTACAGCGAGAATCTGGTCGGTGGTCAGAACGGCGTCGCCGGCCCCACCCAGACGCTTCCCGACCCGAACGGACAGGGGGCGCTGCGCTTCACGAACGGCAACCCCGGCGGCTACGCGCAGCATGGCGCCATCGTCTCCACGACGCCCTTCCCCACCGGTGCGGGAGTCTCGCTCACCTTCAAGACCGTCACCTACCGCGGAGATTCCGGCGGTGCGGGCGGGGATGGGGCCGACGGCATCAGCTTCTTCCTCATGGACGCGAGCCAGTCCCCGAACATCGGCTCGTGGGGTGGAAGTCTCGGCTACACCTGCTCGAACGCGAACCCGCCGTACGTCGGGATGGTGGGAGCCTACCTCGGCCTCGGAATCGACGAGTTCGGTAACTTCTTGAACGGCGCGAACTGGATGCCGGGCTACAACGGGCCCAATGCCGCGACCGGCGACAACACCGCCCTCGGCTACGGCTACAGGCCCAACCGCATCGGGATGCGCGGAGCGGGCAACATCGCCTGGTCGTGGCTGAACGCCAACTATCCCCAGTACTACCCGAGCTCGTTTTCCACCTCGGACCAGCAGGCCGCCGTCCAGGCCACCTGCCAGAGCGGCCTGGTGTGGGATTTATCGCATCACGGCAAGGCGGTCAAAGTCACCGGCGACACGATCCCGCTCTACGACTACGCGCCGATCCCGAACGCCTATGTCGAGCTGCCCTCGACGATGCAGATCGCCAATGAGGCGGCCATGGCCCGGCCCCAGGCGACGCCGATCTTCTATCAGCTGAAGATCAGCCAGAGAGGCCTCCTCAGCCTCTCCTACAGCGTCAACGGCGGCGCCTATCAGCAGGTCATCAAGGGGCAGGACATCACCGCCGCCAACGGCCCGCTTCCGGCCGGCTTCCTGTTCGGCTTCGCCGGCTCGACCGGAGGCAGCACCAACATCCACGAGATCCTGTGCTTCAAGGCGGCTCCCGCGACGACTGCCGCGAGCTCCGCGGGCGCGAGTGAGAAGCAGTCCGCCAAGCTCGAGTCCGGAGTGCAGGCCTACTTCGCCTACTACGACCCGAATAACGGCTGGACCGGCCGCGTGACGGCGAACAGCCTGGGCTTTGACTCGTTCGGCAACGTCGTTCTCTCCCCAACGCCGAACTGGGACGCCGCCTGCACCCTGACCGGAGTGGGGAGCGGCAGTACCTGCCCCACCACCGGCGTGGCCGGACCGACGCCGGCCCAATCGCCGACCAGCCGCGTGATTCTCTCGTGGAACGGCAGCCAGGGCATTCCCTACGAGTGGAGCAATCTGACCAGCGCTCAGCAGACCGCCCTCGATGCCGGCGACACCTCAGGATCACCCTCGCTCAGCTCGCAGAGCTGCCCGACGAGCGCGTCGCCGACGCCATACGCGGCCAACGACCGCCTCGCGTTCCTCCGCGGTGACCGCAGTTGCGAGGTCAGCACCGCGGGCGTGGGCCTGTTCCGCAGGCGCTCCGACGTGCTGGGGGACATCGTCGACTCGAGCCCTGCCTGGGTGGGCCCGCCGATCGCGCCCTACACCGCAGGGTGGAGTGACCGCCTGTACCCCTCGGCAACCAACCCCGAGACCGCGAGCGGCTCCCAAACCTACACGCAGTTTGTCGCCGCCGCGCAAACGCGCATGAACGTGGTATATGCCGGCTCGAACGACGGCCTGCTGCACGGCTTCCGCACGGGCTCGTACGACGCCAACGGCGCCTTCGTCGGCACCGGCAACGATGGCCAGGAGGTGCTGGCGTACATGCCCGGGGCGGTCGTGCAGACGATCCATTCGACCACCAACAGCGTCGACTATGCGAACGTCCAGTACGGCCACAACTTCTTCGTCGACGCGACCGCCGCGACCGGCGACCTGTTCTACGGCGGGCAGTGGCACACCTGGCTCGCGAGCGGTCTCGGGCCCGGCGGCAACGCCATCTTCGCGCTCGACGTCACCGACCCGACGCCCGCGAACTTCGCCGAGTCCAAAGCCGCAAGTCTGGTGGTGGGCGAGTGGAATTCCTCGACGATCAGCTGCGCTTCCTCTGCGGGCGGGTCGAGCTGCGGCGGCAATCTCGGCAACACCTACGGCACACCGCAGCTGCGACGACTGCACGACGGCAAGTGGGCGATCATATTCGGCAACGGTTACGGCAGCGCAAGCGGCGATGCCGGCATCTTCGTCATGACCATCGACCCGAACACGGCCGCCACGACCTTCTATTACCTCAGCACCCAAACGGGTAGCGCGGCGAGCCCCAACGGCATCGCCTTCCCGTCCGCGGCCGACCTGGACGCTGATCACACCACCGACTACGTTTACGCGGGCGACCTGCAGGGAAACCTCTGGCGCTTCGACCTGACGAGCAACAACGAGTCGAACTGGGCCGTCTCGCCTGGGCCATTGTTCAAGACCGCCGCCGGCCAGCCGATCACGACCGCGATCGTCGTAGCCTC
>Ga0209472_1001470_pt1 | contig 13597 bp, 10 predicted proteins | sample GraSoiAngelo_130_FD_185887 | JGI IMG/M metagenome (GOLD analysis project Ga0209472, IMG submission 185887) | Grasslands soil microbial communities from the Angelo Coastal Reserve, California, USA - 14_0929_02_20cm (SPAdes) (version 2) | ecosystem: Environmental > Terrestrial > Soil > Grasslands ...
TTTCTCCTATTCATCCGGGCGAGATTCTTCGGGCCGAGTTCATGCAACCGCTTGGGCTCAGCATGAACCGCCTGGCGCTCGATCTACGCGTGCCGGTGACGCGAATTGCCGAGATTGTGCATGAGCGGCGAGCGATTACTCCGGATACCGCCTTGCGGCTTGCGCGATATTTCACTACCAGTGCCGGCTTCTGGCTGAATCTTCAGACTGCATACGATCTGGAAGTTGCGCAGGAAAAGCTCTCCGACGCCATCGAGAAGGAAGTCCGACCCGTTATAGCCTCCGCAGATGTGCAATCGTAACCAGGCGACTCACTTGGTCCCGATCACCACATTGAAGAACGTCGGCGGAAGGGGGTGCAGTTCGCTGCTGCGAAATCCGGAATTGCTCAGCATACGCTGGAGTTCCTTGAATGTGTATGCCTCTCCGGCTGGGGTTCCCGCCAGCATGATTAAGCTGAAGCTTGCGGCCAATGGCGGTGTAACCCGATCGTCATTGGGCACGAATTCTACAATTACGGCGCGGCCGCCGGGTTTCAATGACGCTTGCACTCTCCGGAGCAACGCTTCACAAGTAAGCTGATCGAAGTGGTGGAGAAAGTTCACGACGAGCGCGATGTCGTAACCGTCTCCGTACTCCACGTCAAAAGCACTGCCTGGGATGGTGTGGTACCGGCCGGCGACTGCCGCGGCGGCAGCGTTTTCTTTCGCGACTTCCAGCACGTTAGCCCAGTCTACAGCCCAGACTTCTGCATTTCGATTGTGGCGCGCCAGAGTCACCTCGTAGAGTCCGTGGCCGGCTGCCAGGCTCAGCACTTTCCACTTGGCTCCCTCGTCGGCTCTCAGCAATTTGGCGAGCAGTTCGGCTGGCATCGCCATGAGCGGCGCCATACCGCGGGCGAATTCCACCCACATGGGATGTTCCGGCGTCAGGCTATGCTCGTCACGTGCAGTTCCGCCTTTGCGTACGGCTTCAGTAAGATGTTTGTATCCTTCCACAGCGGATGGCAGCAGTAAGAATCGCAGCGCGCCCCCAACATAAGCCTTGGAGTGCTTATCCAGAAACACCGCCGAATCAGGCGTCAGAGCGTAGCGATTGGCATGCTTGGTCAACAATCCATGGACTACCAGAAAGTCGCACAGAATGCGCGTTCCTCGCGCGGACGCTTTGCAGCGGGCTCCAATATCTTCAGCGGTCTGCTTTCCCTCTGCTATGGCCGTGAATAGTTCGAGCTCGATGGCAGTCTTGAGCGCTTCTGTTCTCTGAAAAGCATTAGCAGTCTCGAAAAATAATTGCGGTGACGGGGGTGCGCCGGTCATGGTTGCAGACAAGGAAAGCCTCCAATTGAAGTTTGATTTTCTCTTTCGAACCATTGATCTTTGCATGGGTTATCGCAATCCGGCAAGCGGGCGACAAGGGCTTCCGTTCAACGATATTTTCTGTTTCACGGCTGCTGGCAGTGGACCATTTAGCGCATGCTAGAATTAGAAATTTTTAGCAGCTAAGTTGCGCTCTCCAGAAGGACAAGGCTGATTGCCGACGCAACAAATACCAGACACGCTTCCACGCGCGCAGACTGTCTCGCGTCCTGACACGCGCGCCGATGTCATCGTCATTGGCGCTGGCCCAACCGGGCTGGCCTGTGCTATCGAAGCTCAACGCGCGGGATTCAAAGTGATTGCGATTGACAAGGGCTGCGTGGTCAACTCCATCTATAACTATCCAGCGAACATGTCGTTCTTTACTACGCCGGAGCTGCTGGAGATCGGCGATATTCCATTCAGCACTTCCCGCCAGAAGCCCACACGCGAAGAGGCGCTCGAATACTATCGCAAAGTCGCCGAGCACTATCACCTCGACGTTCGACAGTATCAGTGGGTAAAGACGGTGATGGGAAGGGACGGCGAATTCAACCTCACGGCCACGGACCGCCTCGGGCGCATCTACGATTACCAGGCGCGTAAGCTGATTGTCTCGACTGGTTATTACGATATGGCTAACGAGATGAATATTCCCGGCGAGGATCTGCCGAAGGTCTTTCATTATTATCGCGAGCCGCATCCGTATTTCGATACTGACGTTTTGGTAATTGGAGGGAAGAATTCCGCAGCAATTTCAGCCCTCGATTTGTGGCGGCACGGCGCGCGTGTAACGTTGGTTTATCGCGGCCTGCGAATGCACAATCACGTTAAATACTGGATTCTTCCCGACATTGAAAATCGGATCAAAAATGGGGAAATCGCGGCATACTTCAACAGCGCGGTCACCGAGATCGATCCCGATTACGTTTTGATCGAGACGCCGCAAGGCGAAGTTCGGCTGAAGAACGATTTCGTCTTCGCCATGACGGGATATCACCCGGATTATGACTTTTTGCGTTCGATGGGAATCGAGCTTTCTGCAGATCAATGCCGGCCCGTGTGCGACCCGGTGACACTGGAGAGCAATGTGCCGGGAATTTACGTAGCGGGCGTGATTGTTGCGGGATCGCGGACAAACGAAATCTTCATTGAGAACGGCCGCTTCCACGGACAGCAGATTGCTGCCCATCTGAAACAGATCCTGACAGGCTGAGACGGGCTGCCGGTTACTTCAGCAAATATTCCTTCACAAACATCACAGTCGCGTAGAACTGGTAGTCCTGGTTCTTCTTCTTACGGAAGCCATGGCCCTCGTCTTTCGCTTCCAGCCACCACACCGGAGTGCCATTCTGGCGCACAGTAGAAACCATCTGCTCCGATTCGCTGGCGGGAACGCGTGGGTCATTCTTTCCCGCAATCACAAAAAGCGGCTTGGTAATGTTCTTCGTTTTGTTAAATGGTGCGATTCGCTCCAGGAAGTCGCGCATTTTAGGATCGCGCTCGTCGCCATATTCGACCCTGCGCAAATCCTGGCGGTACCCTGACGTGTGCTCAAGAAACGTGACCAGATTCGATGGCCCGACTACATCAACGGAACAGCAAATGCGGTTGTTGTAATTAGTCGCGACGGCTAGGGTCATAAATCCGCCATAGCTGCCGCCTGTGACGAGCACACGACTCGCGTCCAGATCAGACTGGGTCTGAATCCAATCGAGCAGGAAATTGATGTCTTTGTAAGAACCTTCGCGAAGTAGGCCATTGTCCATCGTCAGGAACGTCTTGCCGTAACCTGTGGAACCGCGCACGTTGGGGAAAATCATCGCGAGTCCCAGTTCATTTAAGTAGTAATTATTGCGCCCCAGAAATCCTGGACGAAACTGACCCTCAGGTCCGCCATGAATGTTGACGATCACCGGCCGCTTACCCGTAAATTTTGCCGGAGGCCTGTACAGAAATCCGCTGATCTCGCGGCCATCCCAGCTCTTCCAGTGAATCAGTTGCGGCTCGGAGAAATTGGCGGTGTTCAGTCCGCCAGTTTCGCTGTACGTCCAGCGATCGACCTTGCCGGTCTGCACATCGAGCGAATACACATCGGAAGTTGAGCGCGCAGAAGTGATATTGAATCCCAGATCACGGTTGTTTTTGTGCCAGCGCACGCCGGAGGCGATTCCCTTCGGCAGGTCCGGCACAGGCTTCTCTTTGGCTGTTTTGGTGTCGAGCAGGTGCAGCACGCCGAAGCCATCCTCGTTAGTCACGAACGCGATCGTGCGGCCGTCATAAGAAAGATCGAACTCATCCACGTCCCAGGAAATGTGGCTGCTCAGGTAGTTATGCTGTTTGCTCGCGGGATCGACGTATGCCAGTCTTTGAAACTCGGAGTCTTTGTCGGTTGTAACGTAGATGCCTTTGCCATCTTTGCTAAACTGGCCGCCACCATAAGCGATCTTTGCGCCACCCTTTGGAGTGATAAGGGTTTTCTCGCCGTTGCTCGCTTCTACAATCCACAAATAGCTCTCGTTCGCCGAAATTTCCTCGCGTACAAGAATCTTGCGATTATCCGGAGACCAATCGAGCGGCTCCCATCCTCCGCCCTGAAGTTGTGTGAGCATGCGATCGCTCTTGGAATTCGCCGGCTCAACAACGTAGAGATCAACATCGTTTCCATTTCGGCGAGTAGATCCGTAAGCTAGTTTTTGCCCGTCATACGACCATACTGCCGCCACATTGCGCGATTTGCCATCAGTGAGCAGCGTTACGTCACCACTTTCGTTGTCGAAGCGATAGACCTGGAAAAACTCGTTTCCGCCGATATCTTTCGAGAACACAAACGAATTGCCGGAGGCAGGTGAATACTGTGCGCCGCTGACCGAGTCCGGATAGAACGTCAGTTGCGTGCGTGCTCCGCCGGGCATCTTCACCAGGTGGATTTGAGCCGTATCAGCGAACCGTGTAGAGATCAGCATCTCCCGCTTGACCGGATCCCAACTGTCCAGACTGGCTCCGCGAAAATTGGTGTAGCGCTCCACGGTCTCGGCGAGGGAAGCAGGGATCTTGGGGATACCTTCGACCACCAGATTTTCGTTCGGGACGATTTCAGGGTTCTGTGGGAACGCCGGCGCGGTCAGAAACACCAGCAGAAAGAGGCAGACGAATCGCTTCATTCGAGTCTCCTGCGATAAAGGGAACCTTTCAGGACTTGTGATCAGAGGCGCATCTTAGGATGCGGTGCCAGGCTGAGTCAACGCTGAGTGGATCTCGCAGTGCGTCGTCCTCAGAAGCAAAAACTAAACCCCGGGCAGAACGCCCGGGGTCTTGGAGGCAATTGCTGCTAATGGCTAGTTGCGAACACGCCGTCTTACCAGGCCCGCCAGGCCGATCAGGCCGCTACCGAGGAGAGTCATGGTGCCAGGCTCAGGCACCGTACTGATCAGGGCCTCAGAATTGGGAGTGATGAAAACTATCTGGCCATTGGCATTGAGCAGTACCGCATACAAGGCCGTACCCGCAGGAAGGCCGCTAGCATTCACGGTCACGCTGCCGCCCGCTGATAGCGCCGTTTTGAGATCAACGTAGCCGAAAGAGCTAGCATTGCCGAAACCCAGAGCGCTCAGGCTGCTGTTTATGGCGTTGATGGCTCCGCCTTCCGGGAAGCTCGACAAGCTGACAAAGGAGCTTCCATTGAGGCTTGCGCCGCTAAGCGAACCAGCCGAGGCTGCGATAATGATCACGTCACCAGCCGCCTTGCCATTCGTCGTGAACACGGTGAATGTGCTGCCAGTGAGAACGAAGCCCACAGCTTGACCGCTGGCTGTGCCACCGCCCAAACGAGCGACGTTGGAGTTTCCCGCACAAGTAAAGGTTGCGAAATCGTTGCAAGTGTCAGCCAGCGCTGAGGCGCTGAAAATTAGAACCAGGGGGATAGCTAGAGCAAGCGACTTCAGAGCCCGTAAACGCATTGCAGTATTCCTCCACTGAGTTATAAAGCAAGCCCAATGCCAAACCAGCCTAGGATGTCAGCTTGGCCGAGCCATCTATGTTGCTGTCGCTTCAATAGTTTACAGCATAACTGTGGATTTCGGCCGCGGGGTGCGCCTAACCGTGTGAAAACCCTTTCACATCTTTCGCAAGAATCCCCCACATCAGAGTAGAAACTACGCCCGGAGGCTCGCAAGTCCCCATTCGTGGCGTCTCCGGTTGGATACATGGCTTCGTGTATCTTGGCAGAGGCGATCCGGCATTTTTTCACAACATGGAACCCCAGCCTGAGCACGAAGCCAGTTCGGTTTCGCTATCCGCGTACGCGCGTCTGCTCCGCCAGAACCGGAACTTCCGGCGGCTCTGGATGGCGCAAATTGTAAGCGAAATTGGCGACTGGTTCTATTCCTTGGCGATATATAGCCTTCTCTTGCAGTTGACAGGGCGCGCCAGTTCTGTGGCGCTGGCGCTGGTGTTACAAGTTCTTCCGCAGACATTTGTTGGACCCGCTGCAGGCGTAGTGAACGATCGGGTCCGCCGCAAACACGTGATGATCACCGCCGATCTGGTCCGCATGGCGGTGGTCCTAGCCATGTTGCTGGTGCGTTCGCGCTCCACGGTCTGGCTGGTCTATCCGCTGCTGCTGCTGGAAACTATCATGGCCGCGTTCTTCGAGCCGGCACGGAATTCTGTGATTCCCAACATTACGGCGAGGGAAGATGTAATCGTCGCAAATACCCTGGCTTCGAGTACATGGTCGGTGAATCTGATGATTGGCGCCGCCTTGGGTGGCTTGGTGGCCGCGTTTCTGGGGCGCGACGCAGTATTCGTGCTGAATGCAATTTCGTTTCTGCTATCGGCGTTGCTAATTCGTGGCATGCGATTTGAGGAGCCGCATGCAGAAGGCGGGCATGCGCTGCAAGCACGCGATCTGCTGGATTTCTCACCGATAGTCGAAGGCGTGCGCTACGTCCGCCGGGATGCCAGGCTGTTCGCGACGATTTTGGTGAAGGCAGGGCTGCTGGTCATCGGCCCTAGTTGGGTTTTGTTCACAGTGATGGGGCAGCGCTACTTCCCTGTGCGCTGGCAGGGAATCGATGCGCAACGCGGCGCCATGCTGGGTATGAGCCTGCTGATGGCATCGCGAGGACTGGGAGCATTGCTCGGTCCGCTGCTCTTCGCCTCTATTGCCGGACATCGCGAATCCCGGCTTCGGATGGGGATATTGTTCGGTTTTTTGGCTGACACTGCCGGCTATGTAGGGCTCAGCTTAGCCCCGAATGTTTGGGCAGCTTCAGTCTCCGTAGTGCTGGCGCATTGCGGAGGCTCGGCAATCTGGGTTTTCTCGACTACGCTGTTGCAGCTAAACACGGACGATCGGTTCCGCGGCCGTGTTTTCGCGGCAGATTTAGGGCTCTCGATGTTCACAATTGCTATCGGAGCTTATTTAGCTGGGGCATTCCTCGATTGGGGTGTTTCCGCGCGGATTGTTTCCGCGGCGGCTGGAGCATCAATGCTGCTACCCGCCGCGGCGTGGGCCTGGGCGCTGCGGTTGTGGAAGCGAGAGACGATTGCAATGAGGCCAGAAACCGCAGGTCGAGTTTGATCCCTTCCGACAAACCATCTTTCACTGTTTTGCAAGCAACGTCTTAGCGCGAGTCAACTCCGGACGCTCCCCGCTTTCGCAATTCTTTAGCAATTGGGCGTAATAGAGTTTCGCTTTTTTGGAATCATGCGCGGACTCTGCTGCCTGCGCGGCACCGTAGAGTCCGTTAAAACGTTTCGGATCAGTCTTCAACGATTTCTCATATTCCGCCAGCGCCTGCTCCGGACGACCCATTTCGAGAAGCATGTCAGCCAGCATTTCCCGCGCGGGCAACTCGACTTCGCCCTTTCCCTCGGCATCCTGCCGGTCGGCAGCCGGACGCAACAAGCGCAGTGCTTCTTCGTTTTTTCCTTCCGCAAATGCCAGCCAGGCGCGTGCTTCGTCGCGGCCCGTATCCATGTATTTAGCGATGTGCGCTTCTTTGCCTTTGCGCGTAGCTTCGACCATCGCTTCGTAATGCGCGATGGCGTCCCGCGCCGCCGCAGCATCCCGCAGATGTCCCGCGGCTATCGCGCGTGCCCAGTAGGTGATCGCTTGGTTGTAAGGCTCAGCCCCCGCTGGCGGAGCTAGCGCTTCGGCATTCTTCCAATCGTGAGTTTCCAAGGCATACATCGCAGGAAAATGAGCGCGAGCGTAGTTCAAGTATCCGCTGAAGCTCTTCTCCATATCCTGGACATCCGCCACGCCCTTCATCATCTCCATAGCCTTGCTGTTTTGGCCGGTTTGAAGATAGGCGTATTCGAGAAAGTCCATGGAATGCACCTTGTCTGCTCCCAGGCGCATGCCCGAGTGCTGCCGCGATACTTCGACCGATTTCAAATTTGACTGAATGTCATCCTGCCAAAGCCCCAATCGCGTAAAAATGTGAGAGGGCATGTGTACTGCATGCGGAGACGCCGGAGCGACCTCAGCATAACGGCGCGCTGCGGGCAATCCGAGTTCAGCAAGCTGCGGATTATCCGCAGCATGAATCAGGTAGTGAGCGACCCCGGGATGCTCCGGCTCTTGCTCGAACAGCTTGTTGAGAATAGCAATCGCTTTTTTCGGATTTTCCAGAGTCGTGTCATGATCGGGAGCTGATGCGAGCAATGAGAGCGCATAGAAAACCGCCGCTTCACCATCCTCAGGATACTTTTGAGAAACCTTCTCCATGGCTTGCGCGTAGGCCGTCGCGCGCTTCTCGTGATCCACTTTGCCGTACTTGCGATAAAAAGCGCTGAGAGCTTCGATGTAATCGCGTTCGCGTTGCGTTCTTGTGCCGATTGCGCGAGCCTTTTGAAGCAGGTTCCAGCCGCGCTTCAAATCTCCAGCATCCGGCCGGCTCCAAAGCTGGTGATACAAGCTCATGGCCTGCCCCCAGTAGACCATCGCGCACTTTGGATCGCTTTCCTCCACTTGCTTGAACTGTTTGTCAGCTTCGTCGTACCAGAACGAATGCAGCAGTGCAACGCCGCGCTCGAATGGCTTTTGCACGCTCGCTGAACAGGAGGTCGGAAACGAAACAGTTCCCAGCTTTTCAGTGGAAGTGAAATGCTGGTGCTCTTCGTCGGCCCTGAGCGGGATGAGTGACACCAGAAGAACAAAGCGAACTGCGAGAGTGACGAGTTTCATAGGGTTCGCAACCCGAATCCTTCTGAGTAGATGCGCCGTCTCCCGAAAAGCTCTGGTCAGCCCGGATACAACTGATCAATTTTCGCCGCCATGATGAAATCGCTTTCCGTCAGGCCATCGATCTTGTGCGTCCACAGCGTGATTTCGACTTTGCCCCAGGTGAGCAGAATGTCGGGATGGTGTCCCTGCTCTTCGGCGACCTCGCCGACTTTATTAACGAACGCCAACGCCTGCTTGAAGTCTGGAAACGTGAACGCTCGGGTAATGTGGTGCTCGTTGACTACCTTCCAGTGAGCCCATTGCGGCACTTGCTTAAGGATTTGTTCGAGTTCTTTTCCCTTGAGCGGCGGTACGCCCCCGCGGCAGGGAACACAGGTCTTGGCGGCTAGAGAGGACATAAACGACCTCCGTTGAGATCATTCTAACGATTTGTGCAGGTCTGCGGAAATCGTAGGATATCGGAGTCATACCCTGTGCCTTTGGCGTTGAACGACTTCAGCCGCATGATCTTCGCCTGTGGTGCGACCAAAATGGACGATGCCAAACTCCGGCAAGCCAGGCTTGAGCGTCTGGAATCAGAATCCTGAGACCCGATACGAGGCTTCCCAAAATTTGCTATTTCTGCGCCCCTCTCCACTTTGCCCATCTCGCCTTGTTTGCCGCTCGGATTCGCGCTAGACCCGCCGCTGAGATTTTGCGCCTGGGAGCGATTGCAACCACCTTCCGCTGGCCTTTCACCTTGGCCCATCGTGCTCTCTGTGCAGCGGCAATCCTAGCACGAGCAGCAGCACTCATCGTCCGCCGTCCTCGCGGTGCCCTCGTGCTGTTCAACCCGCTCAACGCCCCAATCGCGGTATCCAGAGCGCTCACTTGTTGTGCCGCCTTGTCGCGTTCAGCCTTCAACTGCGCGATTATGTCCATGTGTTCCTCTCCGGGCGAGGATTGTAGCAGATACAGCAAACTACGTGGCTCTCTGCATAGGGTGAACAACGCTCGCAAAGCGCCGTCCGTACTCTGTGTTGATGAATTGCCTGACATGCGGCCTCGACACGTCAAGGAAGTTTGGCGAGATCGAATTCGACGAGAGCAGCGTTGTACAACTCCTGCCACGCGGGATGGGCATAGCGGCCTCCCTGCTGGGGTGCCTCTGCAGTGACTTAGCACGTTCCCACATGTGCGTTTTCGGAACGGCCAAAAAGAAAAGGCGCAACCGGGTAGTTAATGCGCAGACACAGCTACCGCGCCGGTCGTGCGGAACTACTCTTCAAGGTCAAGAGACACAATCAAGCCCTTCCCAACTCCAGAATCAACTCTGATGCGTTTTCATTGCACATGCGATACGAATCAGCCATTAGATTCCTTCCAAAAGACACGTATTCGCTTCCGAGTTATAGAAATGCGAACTCCTCGGGCACTACAATGCTGACCACCGATTTGCGATAGGATTCAACAACAAAGAGTCGACCGGCTCATGACAACTGCGGCATTGTTAAATCGGGAGAACGAATACGAACAGTCCGGCAAGCCGACTGGTCCTTGCGTGATGGTACTTTTCGGTGGGGCTGGTGATCTGACCAAGCGTAAGCTGGTTCCCGCGCTTTTTAATCTCGTAAAAGCGAAGCTGTTATCCGACAACTTTGCGATCATAGGCATTTCAGTCGACGATTTGAGTCTCGAACAATTTCGTAACCAGGTAACCGGATTCCTGCAACCTGAAGATCGGGGAAATCAGGCCTGGCAGTGGTTCACGCAGCGGCTCTACTACGAACGCGGAGACTTCGCGGATTTGAATACGTATTCCGTCCTAGGCAATCGGCTCAGCGATTTGGATCGGGAGCGCCATACCGCAGGTAATTACTTGTTTTACTTGGCTACCGCGCCTACATTTTTCGCGCCGATTGTCCAGCAGTTGAGCCGGGCCGATTTATCGAAGGAAGAGAATGGGCGCTGGCGGCGCGTTGTGATCGAGAAACCATTCGGACATGATCTGGAGTCCGCAAAGTTGTTAAACCGCCAGATTAGAGGTGTGCTGAGCGAAAACCAAATCTACCGCATTGATCACTACCTGGGTAAGGAGACCGTACAGAACATCATGGTTTTCCGGTTTGACAACGCCATTTTCGAGCCTATCTGGAACCGGCGTTACATCGATCATGTACAGATCACGAATGCGGAGACAGTGGGGGTAGAGCAGCGCGGTGGATACTTCGATACGGCGGGTACATTGCGCGACATGGTCCCTAATCACATGATGCAGCTCCTCAGCTTGACGGCCATGGAATCACCTGTCTCTTTCCAAGCCGACGCGGTCCGTCATGAACAGGCCAAGGTTCTGCATTCGATTCTGCCGCTAGATTCCGAAGAGGTGCTGCATCGCAGCGTGCGCGGTCAATACGGCGATGGCCTGCTGGGCGACGAAAGAGCGCCCGCTTATCGTGCTGAGTCCGGAGTCTCTCCCGAATCGAGGATGGAGACGTTCGTAGCATTGAAGTTGAACATCGATAATTGGCGATGGGCGGGCGTGCCATTTTATGTGCGGACGGGCAAGCGGCTGGCTAAGCGCCACACCGAAATCACGGTTCAGTTCAAGCGCACTCCGTTCGAGCTATTCCGAAATGCTCCATTTCACAAGCTGCACACAAACACACTCGTGATCCAGATCCAACCTGTGGAGGGGATATCCCTGAGTTTTGGCGCGAAGGTTCCGGGCCCGGTCCTGCGGGTTGGATCGGTGGACATGAGTTTCGAATATTCCAAATATTTTGGGGCGGCCGCCTATACCGGTTATGAGGTTCTGCTCTATGACTGCATGATCGGAGACGCCACCCTGTTCCAGCGCGCCGACATGGTCGAAGCTGGTTGGAGTGTTGTCGATCCTATCCTTGATGTCTGGAAGGCCCTGCCTCCCCGCCGATTTCCAAATTACGCAGGCGGTACATGGGGACCGAAGGATGCCGACGAACTGATGGAGCGCGACGAGCGCGAATGGAGGAAAATCGACGCATGATTCTCGCTGGTGAAATCGGCGCTACGCGCACCCGGCTGGCCGCTTTCGAAACTCAAGGCAACAAACTCCAGCAGGTGATCGAAAAAATCTACATGAGCCAGGAACACAGCGGCTTGCCCGAAATCATCTCCGACTTCATCAGAACCGAAGGGATACCGGTGCAAAGCGCTTGCTTCGGCGTCGCAGGTCCGGTGCGAGCTGGCCGAAGCAAAATCTCTAATCTCCCCTGGATCATTGATTCCCGCGAGCTGACCAGGCAACTCAAGCTGAATTCTGTAGGACTCATCAACGACCTCGAAGCTTACGCCTACGGAATCGACGCTCTAGAATCCAAGGATTTCATTGCGCTCAGCGAAGGATCCGAAGATGCAGAGGGCAATCGAGCCGTGATCTCGGCGCGGACCGGGCTTGGAGTCGCGGGCCTTTATTGGGATGGGTTCCGGCACCATCCGTTCGCTTGCGAGGGCGGGCACGCCGACTTCGCGCCCAGAAATGAGCTCGAGATGGAGCTGCTGGGCTATCTTCAGAAGAAGTATGGCCGCATAAGCTGTGAGCGAATTCTCTCCGGGCCAGGAATCAAGAACATCTACGACTTTCTTCGTGACACGAAGAAAGAAGACGAACCCCAGTGGCTGAGAGAACAGATAAGTGGAGCGCCGGATCCTCCTGCGCTGATCTCGCAAATCGCATTGGAAAACAAGTCATCCATCTGCGATCGGACGTTGTCGATTTTCGTCAGTATTTACGGAGCGGAGACCGGAAATTGCGCTTTGCATTTCATGGCCACAGGAGGCATTTTCATTGGCGGCAGCATTGCTGCCAAGATTGTGCCTAAGATGAAGGATCCAATCTTCATGCAGTCATTTCTGAACAAAGGCCGCATGGAGCCCCTGCTTAAAGAAATGCCAGTGAAGATCGTATTGAATGACGATTCCGGAATCATCGGCGCTGCCCGCTACACGCTCGTCCAGAAGGCGTTTCGAAACGCAAATCGCGCGTGAGTCTTGGCTTATTGCGCTCGAAAACTCCAATGCGTTGGACATAAGATCATTCTGATTGAAATGCCTCAAGCAGGCCGCTTGCCACCCGGATTAAGCCGCTGGCAGAGAAAAATAGAAAAGTGATCCTCGACCAAGCTGGCTCATAACCCCGATTTTTCCACCATGCAATTCGATGATTGCTTTGGCGATTGCCAAGCCCATTCCTGTGCCTTGGATGATCATGCGTTGGTCGCGGCCACGATAGAATTTCTCAAAAATCATCTGCTGTTCCATGTCATCAACTCCCGGACCGTGATCCGCGACGCTTGTGACCACTTCAGAACCTCGCAATTCGGCAGTGACGTGAATTGGAGTCTCTGGTGGCGAATACTTGCCTGCATTGTCCAGCAAATGGACTATCACCTCAGTGATCCGTTCAAGATCCATTCGCACTGGCGGGAGACTCTGCGGAATGTTGACTTCAAGGCGATGGCGAAGGAGTGCCTGGCGTGAGCTCTTGATTGCGGTATCAATGGCTTCCCGAATCTGGTGTATTTCAAAACGAAATTGAAGCTGATGGGAATCGAGTTGCGCTACTTCTCCGGCTTCGCCCACAAGGCGAGTTTGGTACGAATGGCGGCGGTTTCTTCAATGCGCTGGAGCTCGATGAACGATTCCCTGCTGATAAGCAAGCCACATTGCAATAGATGGCTGTGACCGGAAAAGACACACTGATGACTAATGTCCAGTGTCACTCTGCATGTTCGGCCGTATGCTTGCCTGACAACGCTTTCGTAGTCGCCCCACTCTGGACCGCTATATCGGGGTTCGAATCCCTGGCGGCAGCCAAATCAAATCAATGACTTACATTGATTAGTCTTCCCCGGCCGAATTATTCCCTTTGCCCTGGGCACAGGACTGCCGGTATTTGCCACGACCTACATGCTGTTACAGTTCATTACCGGCGCACCATTTGGGTAGACTGGCTCTACAGAACGCTTCTGATCGAGCGCATCTAATCACTTGGCCATGCGTGAACTCCGCCGCATTCTGATCG